>OFGC01000058.1_pt1 | contig 123712 bp, 125 predicted proteins | sample 1521691 | NCBI WGS metagenome assembly OFGC01 (sample SAMEA3504121, study PRJEB24116) | mouse gut metagenome | biome: mouse gut; feature: mouse-associated habitat; material: faeces | place: Denmark | collected 2011
CTTTTTATCAACCACCCTTCTTGGAATTCCCTATATTTGAATTATACAGGAAGCTCCAAACATAACAAAGTTCTCCAGCATTGACGATCGGCTCTTCCGTATAAGGATTCCACCGGGTTCTTGATACATCCTTATACTTTTCAATACTATATTTAACAAACACATCTTCGTGATGCGAAACCGTGGTTCGTCTAAAGTTCATGTTTACCAAAATATCGTTCCTATGCCGTATCAATTTCCCGGTGTTTAAATATCGATCCACTTTCGGGAACTTACTGAATCGGCTGTAGACAATGTGCTCTCTGATGAACTCTGTCCGATTCTTATAGAATCCGTTTGCAATAAAAACTGGAATATAATCTTGCCATGTATCTCCCGGAGTAGCCGATAACAGTATCCATTGGTTGTGTTTCGCTATCTTCAAGAACGACTTTACCCATGCTCCAGAACCGACAACTCTCTGTTCGTCAAATATAAAGAAAGCATCCATAGCATCTTCATACTTTTTTATATTGTTCCATGAATCAACAATTACCGTGTTCTGGTATAAACTCACTTCTGGATTAGTAGAAAGAAGGAAGGGCGAAAGCTCACCCTCCCATTCCTTCGTATCCCGTTTCCGGGCAGTTGTTATAATGTATAAATCTTTCGGTGAGTCTCCCATAGGAACATAATTATCTCCAGCAACACCTCCAAGAAGTTCTCCACCGTTCAGAAAGAAGTAATAAGCAAGAGCTGTCCTCGATTTGCCAGAACCAACATCACCACAAAGGATACAACCGTTTTTCATTTGATTAACGGCTTTCATTTGGTAATCGTATAATTCAAGTCCCATTACCCCTCTCATCAATTTCCTTTGAAATATCATTAACTGCTATTTTTGCCATTAAGTCGCACACATGATATGGCGTGAAAAATTGTCCCCTATGCTCGTCATAAAGTCTCAATTCTATAAAAATACCGCCCAGGAAGTCCTGCTCTGGATTTTCTTCCAAAGCCATGACTGTATGAGCGGCAAGTTCAGGAAACAGTTTCTGATCGTCTTTGCTGTATTTGTTGATGATTTTTAAATATCTTTTTTCTCTCTCATCGTAGTGGTTTTTGTCAATCGGATTGGACAGAGAACAGGCAAACATCACTACAAAATCTCTCCACACATCCCATGCCCGATGATGAGTGGTAAGCCGTCCGAACACTCTTAGAAACTCTTTTCTCGCATCTAACTTCTTCTGTGGAATCGTTGGAGATGCGGTATCTTTTTCAGGCTTTTCTTTTTTCAAAATATAATCCGGCATCTTCGGTGGCTCATACTTAGGCGGCAGATAAGATGGTTTCTGTTTTTCTTCTGCTTTAGGAAGCGGTTTTGCCGGAGCAACAGCAGGTTTTAGTTTGGCTGTATACTTCTGCTGCTTTGGTTTCTTTTTCTTCCAAAATGGCATAATTTTCTCCTTTCGTTATCACAATTTTATAATTTACAATAAAGATCCTTTCTCGCTTCTCCGCACCAAAGTTTTTTACCATCATCAGTCAAAATGGTTACAATGCCATCTCTAAATCTATATCCTTCGACTATTTTTCCCTCATTCCATTTTCCATCATGGAACATTGCGGCTCTTTGTCCTACAACATATGGAAATTTATCGTTCATACCTTTTCTCCTTTCATAAAAGAGCCACCGCCAATTCAGACAGTGGCTCCCAAAATATAATTTAGTTGAACGGTACTTCGTCCGGCCCTTCCAGAGAGTCATACTTATCGGCAAACTCGTCCTCCTCGATGGTTACATACATCGTCTTCAGATACGCCTTAACACCGGTTTTGTCGCTGACTTCCCAGTTGTATGGACGGATAGTCAGATCAACATTGCGAATCTCCGCATAGTCCAGAGAAGCAATCGACTCATCATCCAACAGTGTTTTGGTCTTCCTTGTAACCATGTACACTTTGGGCGGAATATTATCATAACTTACCTGCACCTGAAGATAATACTTCGGCTCATCTCCCTCTTCACGGGCTTCAAGAATGCGAATATTCCAGCCCTCGTCACCGAGCTTCTTTGCCAGATCCACGTCATCGATGATGACACAGAAGTTCCGGCTGCCTTTGCGGTTATACTTAGATTCTTTTCCAGAGAAGTTTCTAAATATAATTCTCGCGTTCTCCATAATAATGTTGTCATTCACTCTGTTAGCCATTTTTTATATCTCCTTTTCTTTAAATAAATGGTAATTCTTCCTCTTCCGGAAGATTCATAAATTCACGCTTTGCAACAATTTCCGAAATATCATACCCAAGGTCACAATCCATGTGGAACTCATCATCATGAAATTTCGGGCAGTCAAAACATGTAGCATACTTCATATCGCCACACGGCGGAAGCCACGGTTCGGGAATATCAACATCCGCATCGTTTGCTCCAAGCTCCTTAACATACGGATCATCCGATACAAACCATTCAAAATCACCATACGATGAGATAGTTTTAACAGCTTCATCCACAAGATTGTCATAATAAGACCGGTCAATATCATTTTCCTTATTCAGTTCACGAACCATTTCAGATTCAAGCCAGCGAAATCCGGATGAGCCAGTTGCAGCATAATACTTACCATTCTGCTCCCTGAGAAGCACTCCGCCGCCAGTATCAGGCTTAACGGGACAGAAACGCCCAACTTTTCCGATAAAGTGATAGTCGTGCGCCTTATCATTCTTTTCGCAAAGTTCTGAATACCGTCCCCCTATGCCTTCCATGGTGTAACCAAATTTCTGGGCAACTTCTTCCAATGCTGTACCTCCTGCCGCACTGTGCCATGCTTTATCAATCTTATCCAGTTCTTTTTCTTCATCTGGCGTAAGCTGCGGAAGCTCCTCATTCATGTCCAAATATAAAGCCGATTTGACTTCTTTCGTTTCCGCCATATCCTCAAAGAGAACATCTTCCTTACTGAACAAGGTCTTGAAGACATAAGGAATCTGGAACTGAGTTCCCGTTGCTGTCCATTTGCCGAGACCATCTCCATCCTTGTATCTGGCAATATAAACAGCATCGTTTACCAGACACATTCTGTCGTATGTAGCCTCGTGTTCAAATGTATATCCGTACTTCTTACCAAAATCCATAACAAACTGGATAATCTCCGGTGTCGCATCCGGAATCTTGATGGAATCGGTCTTAATATGAGCGACCGTATATCCGCGTTTCTGCACCTCATTTTTCAAATCTACCATGAACAAAGCTCCACGCTTCGCCACGATATTATCAATGTTTCTCGAATCACGGAACGCATTCTCGAACGAAGCAGAAGTGAGACCGTAAACGGAATTGATTGCCGTCTTCAAAGCATCTGCAAGCTGCTTAGATGTCATCTCGCCATTGATTACTTTCTGAATGTAAGGAGTAAGTTTACCATCCAGCATCTTATTCACGATGTCCCAAGCCTCATGCTTGATACTTACACGACCCTCGACAATATCGCGGAACGCTGTCGTGAACTTCACTCCGAACAGAACTTCGGCAATCGCACTATGCGGATGCATAGAAGCAATATCCAGCAATGCAACATTTCCGTACATACCAGGCTCAGAATATACATAACCGCCTTCTCCAACTTCCTCTCCACGATACATGGATTTTCCGTTCTCAAAAGTATACCCAGGGAAATACGGCAAAAAGCTTCCAGCCTCACCATGAGTTTGTTGCATCATTTCCGGGCAAGCTTCCGCAAGGAAATTATACGTTGCCTCGTCAAGATCATATACCGGCTCTGCAAGATTCCGATAGTGGAACTGATCCTGCGGCTTACGCTCATTCCCAAATATAATCCTGGTTGTGAGTGTATTCGTGGTGTCATTGACTGTCATACCTGCTAAGTCAGCCAGAATCTGTCTTGCTGTCCAGTCCGCTTTCAAATAAATAAAGGCTGCTTCCGTTGCAATAACATCGTTATCACAATACTCAGCAACCTTCGTCCAAAGTTCTTCAGGAACCGGCTCATCCCATGGAAGTCCTAATTCCTGATGATGAGTTCCTGCCTTTATAATGCGAATTTCTGTATCTGAGAAACCTTTCTTTTCCAGTTCCTTTATAGAAATATTTCCCATCTCGATTTCAAGTTTCTTCAAACTCTTTTTATTTCCAGCGGATGCGAAATCGTAGACGTCCGTATAAGACACATTATATGCCTCACCGAAAAAGCAGTCTCTGTTAGCGCCTTTCTTTGCCCCAACGATTTTCTGTGACAAGTTATAGAGCTGTTCGTTTGTATAACCCATCAATCTCGCATACAAAATATGATTGTCGTAGCGGCGGCAGTTAAATCCTACCAGACGGAACCGCATCAGTTCTTCAATTTCAGTCGGTGTTGGGTTGATCATCCGTACAACAGGCTTTCCTTCACCTTCAATCTTCCAGTTTACGAGGAAGAGATTCGGGAATACTTCCACATCATAAAATATAAGCTTTGCCTCATCATTCTTAACGCCTTCTGATGCGTCGGCAGACTTAAACTGCATCTTATTTACAAGCTTAATACAGTAATCTGCCTGATGGGTACTACTGGCTGCGAAAGCCAATACTGCATTTCGCATATCCGTGACATCATAGTTCAGGTCACTGGAGTATGCGTCCTCCAGTATCTTGTAGATAAAATCGATACTGGGCTTAGTTCCGGGATGTATTTCTTTCTCCAGATTACGCTTAATAAGTGTTCTAAGCCCTTTCTCGCTTTTGATTGCATCAAAATTTACCATTTTGTTTTCTCCTTTCATTGGTAAACCAGAGCTAATTGTTGCGATAGGCAAATCGTTACACTTCGACAATTTACGTCTCAGTGAACTTTTGCCACTGAACACCTTAACTTCTATGTGATCGTCATATATTCGACTCAGCATCGTTGGATCGCCGGTATAAATATAATGAAGATGGATTCCGGCTCCACTCTTACTCAACTCTGCATAAGTCGGCGGCCATTTACTTGCTGCTTCGAGATTCTTTTCAAAGGATTTATTACCATCCTCATCAGGAATATCAAAGTCAATAACTATATGATTCTCCGGGACTTTGACATAATGAAGCCTTGATGTGTCAAGCTCGGACAATTTTGTCGTGACTTCTTCCCATTTCTTTGTCGGAGTCTCTTTTGAACTGGCATATTGAGCTGGGAAATCTCGTCCGCAAATATCAAATTCTGATGGGAAATCTGAATGAACTTGTCTAAAACTGATTCTGCTATCCCCTCCAATTGATGTACCTGATTTTGTTTTTCCATTTTCACCTCCCGGATTTTTTTCGGGTTCAAATTTTTCTGTTCTAAACCCAGAATAGTAACTGCGGACTCTTGAACCGTCTTCAAGATTAAACCGTTCGTCATAGTTCCTGAAATAGTTCTTTAGTTCCTCTTTAAATGCTCTTTGCGGCAAAGAATATAAAACTTTCGCCTCATCACAGTAGGTCTTATACATTTCCCAAGCCGCTTTTAGTGTTGTTCCGTCCTCTTTCTTGAACACATGGTATGAATCGATAATGTAATTGTAGAAATCATTTGATGCTCCAAGCATACTGATTGGAATATAATCATCGAACATACCGGTGTCGCTTAGATATACTTCCTGACAGTGATATGCAATCGCACCAAGTTCAAACCCAACCTGCTTCACAATAGTCTTATACTCTTTTGGATTTAGTTTGTTACCGCTCGGAGATACATCAATCAATCTTCTGATAAGACCAGACTTTGCATCTGTAATCTTTACCGGCTTATTCGTACCCATAAAGAGAAAACATTTAAACCGATTAGCATAAGTGGATTTAAACTTCTCGTTCACCGTCATCAACTCATGAGAAACCAAACTGTTCAGTCTTGTGTTATCCTCTATCCTTGACAAATCGCCATCATGCTGAATTGCCACAAGAGGATTGCTTTTAAACGCCTCTAATGCAAACGAATTACTTGCAGAACCAAGAGCTTTAGCATCAAACACGGAATAATATCCTTCAAAAAGCTGCTGGATAATGTTTAGAACAGTAGATTTACCTGTTCCTGCTGCTCCGTATAAAACCATAAACTTCTGTAATTTCTTTGAATCGCCGGATACAACAGAGCCAATCGCCCATTCAATCTTGCGTCTTTCTTCCTCAGAATATAATACAGACATCAGCTTGTCGTAAGCAGATAAATCGCCAGCTTCAAGCGGATAATTCAGCTTTTTACTGGCGTAATCTTTTTTATTTGTTGGCGTGTTTGAAAATATAAGTTTTTCATCCAGCATATGGAAGGAATCTCTTAACTGCTTTTGGCAATATTTATGCCATGAGTCAATCATACCGGACTCAGCGTCCCACATGTGCAGGACTTTAATAATATCGGAGTCAAAGCGTTGGCGGTTTTCTTCAGCATACCTATCCAATTCGCGGTCGATGAGCTGTAACGCATCCTGCTCATCCGTAGACCATAAACCGCGTTCTTCAATCCAGATAGCGTAGAAATCACCGCCTCTTATCATAAGATCGCCGCTTTTTTTGATAATGAACTTTGGATAGATTTCTATAACACCACGCTTTTTACTACGTGTCGAAATCGTTAAAAAGTCGATCATTTCATTACCTTTTCTCCTTTCCTTCCTTTAATAAAGCTTTTAACCGTTTCAAATCTCCAGTTATCCTTTCCGTTGTAGGTGAATATAAATTCCTGCTTATTTGTCTGCCTTACACGTATGCTGCTCCTACCATTCGGGAACCATATCTCTATATTCTCACCTGCATATTGCGGAAAATATAATTCAAACCATTTGTATACATCTCCATGTGCCATTCAGTACCTCCGAATTCATACAAATTTATCCAGGTACCAACACATCTGATACCAGATTTCAACCATTCTTAAATCCCGGTTGCAATGCTCTACGGTAAACAAACCGCCCTCGCCATTCCGTTCATATTGACGATTCAGAAACCGTTCAATTACTTCGTTTGCATAATCTTCGTCAAACTTTGCGTCCGTCATAGAACCCAAACCTAGATTTACAATCATGTTCCAGAACCACTGACCCGTCCGGTTACCAATATCCGGGTCATCCATAATATGTTCTTCGCAACGAATAGCGAGGGCGATCATCATCTCCAAAACACTACAAGGCCGATTATCCAAATACGTTGTGATTTCGGAACTCTTGTATGAATTCTCATAACCGAAACGATATCGCAAGTTTATCCCATCGCCTTCTCGATTTCCATCCATAGGAATCGTATAGAAAAAATCCACACGATTTAAGAAACGTAAAAGTTTACGATAGGATAGACTTTTGGAGTGTCGTCGACCCAATACGAGCTGGCACATCCAGTTAAAATACTTGCTATTCAGCTCGCTCCTTGTCATTTATGCCTCCCTCTGATGAGGACGTTCCTTCTGGGCTTCTGAATAAGTCCTTTCATCCATGAGAATCTCGTAGTCACACCTCAATCTGTCATTTCTTACAAAGACAGAATCGTCCTCGTATTCTCCAAAGTGTGTCAGAGATTCCATTCCAACTACGTCGTCCACATCTTCAATCTTGTCGCCTCCATCATCCACCAGAACCTGGTCTGCATAGTATGTAAGACTTATTGTGTCATAATCCTCGTTCTCGCCAAATTCATCCGGCGAGATTACATAAGGCTTGTTTTCGACCATTTCTGTTCCCTCCGGTACATAAGCCTCGTTCTTTAATATCTCCGCATAAGTGGATATATCAGGCTTCTCTTCAAACTTTTTCAGACTTGCTTCTACACTCGGCTGCGGTTCTACGGTTATTTCAACGTCTCTAGCATCCTGTTCACGCTTTAAGAACATCTCTTTTACAGAATTGATCTCTTCCTCGGCAATCTGCTCATATTTCTTTTTTGCAAACTGCCATGTCACAATAGAACCCGTTGCAGCTCCGAGAACAAATATAATAAGTCCTGTTACTTTACTCATCATTCATGTCCTCCCTTCTTATCGTCATCACCGTAAGTGCCAATCCTGTAAACAGCATAGACACACTTAAAAGGATACCCCCAGTAATATGTCTTTTCTTGGGAGTATCCAACACATAATCCAGTATTGAAATTGTTCTTTCAAATCCTTCCATCATCTTACGCCCTCCTGCCGTCTGATAAGAGTGCAACTCCTCCTACAAAACAAACCCCGGCCAATGCTGCAAGGGTATAAGATACGATTACCGATACAAAATTACTCATAATTATTCTCCTTTCATTCATAGCTTGAAAAATAGTGGTTTTCTACTTGAAACATGGGTACCCCATACTTGCTATACTCACCGGCTGTGAAGAATATAACGTCAGTGTTGGTACGGGAAATCAATTCCTCTCTAACAAGTTGACAAATATCCTCTTTTACTTCGCAACAATCGATACGTCCGTTCCAGATTGATGAAAATTGATTTCTTTGATAGACAACATCGTAAACATTATTAGGAAAATGTTCAGAATCCACACGATTGAGGATTGTGTCAATCACGAGACGTTTTCCTTCTTCGCATTCCCCCTCAGCTTCTGCCATCGTGACAAGTGCAATCAGTGAGATATCTTCGTATGACAAAAGATTTTCCTCTTCTTCCTGTGGTTTAGTCGTTACCATTGGTAATGTATCAACAAATATCGGTTCAGGAATCGCACTATGTATTACCGTAACATCACCTGCATACACAACCTCATCACCCACAGCAATATCGCTATGGAAAAACATAAAAACCGATAAAAGAAGAGCAGCGATCATAGTTACTTTACGCATGTGAAAACTCCCTTCAAATATAATAGACTATCCTCATCTCTTTTGAGCCGAGACAAGGATAGTCTGCCATCGTTCGATGCCAATCTCCCGAACCGATACTGTCAAGTCCATCCATTCACATCGTCTCCCAGACGTTTCCGTCAACATTAAAATCCAGCAAAATCGCCGGATCGAGTCCATTTGCAAAATCAGAATAACTCAGATTATCAGCATACATTCCGAAATCAACGTAATTGTCGCCCACAGGATTGTCCTCGTCATAAACCCAGCCTACAACCTGACCAGCTTTTGTTCTGGGAAGTCCGAGCATCTCATACACATCATTCAGGAACAGACGTTTCTTTGCTCTGAGTAAATCGTTTGCATAGTTCTCCTGCGCCTTGATAAACATGATGTTGTATTCATTATTCGGCTCCCAGTGAGGATTCAAGATAGAATTCCCATCCTCGTCAACTGTATACTTCTCGAAAAATCTGGCATAGCCACTTACGTCAGACGGATTCACCACAAAGGCATTCTTTTTTACCTTTTTCTCTTTTCCGGTCTCCTCATCCACTTCAATAGTCGGTACTTTTTCTGCCTTGATATTGTACTTCAGCTCACGATCAACTTCCTGACCAAATTTCTCGATTACACGGTTACGATACTCTTTAAAGCTCTTGTCAACAGTTGCGTAAGCCGCTGCCAGTGCCACATTTCTCTTACGAAGAATATTGTTAGATGCAAGGATGCTCGCAATCGACAAAGTCCCAATCGCAACAGCCGGCGCATAAGTTTTCACCAGTTTAAAACCTGTCTGTGCATAGACAATCGCTGTATCTTTCTTCGCATCTTCTACAAAGTAATCTTCTCCGGATTCCGTAACACCATCTTCCTCGGCTTTATGAATTTTATCCATTTTCTCTTTAGTCTCATCCATGATCGCATCGACTTTAAGAGTCGCCTTGCACGCCATAACAGCGCTCACAACTACACCGGCTACACCAGCCACCATAAGAATTTCCGGGCTGTGTTTCTTCATCTTGAAGCTGACATTATTGAAAGCTCCGCTCATCTTATTCATGATTTCATCTTTTTTCATGTTTACTTACTCTCCTTTTCCTGAATTTCTCCGCCCAATGCGGCATATCCGCAAATATCAATCCAATTGTCTTCCTTATAGACACCGGATGCGTTACGAGCTACCTTCATCAAAACCATCATGTTGGCGACATCCGTAGGAGTGACGTCATGCTTCAAATATGCACTCCACAATGCACCAATAGAAGCAAAGCTGTCCTCTGCTTTTCCGTATGTACCCTCACGTTCTCCGTTAATGATGGTCTTGGCTGTATCCAAAATCTGGTCACGTATTAACATTGTCTCTGGCATTATACAGTTCCTCCTTAATTTATCGGGTATGCTTTCGGCAGTTTGAGAACATAACCATCACGTACTCTAACCGCCTTACATCCAGCGATATCCGTCCATCCATACTTGTTTACTGCGAAGTTATCGGTGGATACATCAGCAAGGTCGTACAAATCGCCAACACTCACAACACCGTATTGACTGATGATTTCGTTCATAGCATCGAGAACTGATTCGGCATCACCACGAGTTTCAAATATAATCTCATCGTAGTCGAAGCCAGTTCTCCCGGACTGCCTGTAACTACTGCTTCGCTGTTCCTGTTCTCTACTATTTCCATAATACTTTCCGTAAGAAACCTTTGTAGTATTCGAGTTCTTCTTCTGTCTGGTTTCTCCGTAAAGAATCATGTCAACACCGTTCGTAACAATGTCGGAGATAGCTTTCTTTACCGCCGGCACAAGCACTTCCATGAAAATATAATTTTTTACATTTCCGACATCTTCCGAAATAAAAACATCAGCAAATTTCTGCATCTCACCTTTTTTCTTAGATTTGGCAGAACCGCTGATGACTTTTTCAATTTTCTTTTCTTCTGATGATTTGTCGGGAAGAGTCTTCTGCTCATCTTTCATTTTATGGGAATTCCCTCCGTATTCCATTGTCCCTCTCCTTCCTATACCATTTTAAACATCACATCTCTCGCATTTTGTGTCCCGGCAATAGTCTGTGCAATGGATCTGTAAATCCTTGAAACATTGCTAAGATTCGAGTTGAAGTCCTCCAGAATATCATCGAGCTTATTATCGAACTTTGCTGCTATCTGGTCTTTTGCCTTAGCAACAACGTCTTTACGCAGATCATCCTCATCAATCTTAGATACCTTCTCTGCGATTGTATTAGTAACCTGTTCCGAAATTTTCTTTCGCTCATCTGATACAGCAGCGGAAACCTCACTATGAATATCAGACTTTATTTTGCTGATGACATCTGCCGCCGCGTTATCTACAGCATAACGAGCCCGCCTTTCAGCAGCTCTTTCCACAGCCTGGTCAATGACTTCCTTCGGAATATCAATGGGAACATCATTCGACAAATCCTCAATCGTTGTATCGAGCTTTTCGCAAAGCTTTTTCATCTTACAATGGACGCCGAGTCCATATCCAAGTCCAATAAGACCGGCTACCATCATCCCAAAACCAAATATCCAATCGCAATCATTTCTGCTCACGGCTTTTCTCCTTTCATTACTTCCACCAGTTTTCCCGGAAGAGTTACTCTTGTTGCGGCTATTTTATTAAATTGTCTTTTATACTGATAAGCCAAATTACTCCTTGCTTTCTTTTCAGATGTGGCGTAAGTGGTTCCTTCCCAATTATTTGAAACGCACTGTTCAAATTCCATGACAGGACCCTTGTAACTATATCTGTTCATAAAACACCTCCAGTCCGTTCCAAATAACAAAAGGGAAAGCACCTTGTTACAGATACTTTCCCTTAGCCAGAACGACTATTTCCTTTATTCAGTTTTTGATTACTCTTCGGAATCCTCTTCATCGGTTTCCTGCTCGGTGCTGTCAACAACCTCCTCCGTATCTACCGGAATAAAGCTCTGCTGTTTCTTTGCTTTGATTTTGTTCGCTGTCGGAATGATAACGTACTTAACGGCTAATCCGCCAATCACGATTACCAAACCAACACCAGCCGCAATCTTGAATCCCTTACCAGAACTCTTCTTCACGATCTCCTCGGTTGCTTCTGTTGCTGTTCCAACTACCTTTTCATTTACCATCATTTCATTAGGTTCCATTTTTCTTCTCCTTTCGATAATTAAGAAATTTAGTGGTTCTCTCCATTAAAGTGCTTGTAAAATTTGCGAGCTGTCAGCCGTTATTCCGATAATCGTACCTGGGTTCCACATGATAGTCAATTACCAAGCAGGGTGTTCCGTCATCGGCAATCTGTGAGCTGAACCGCAGCTCTAAATATCCGGTATCAATATTCCATCCAAGGTCATCGCCCATGCTCATATGTGGAAGACCAACCTCATAATTGAAATCGTTCCAGGATATAAACATCTCATCCCGCATTCGTCGATTTAACTCATTTTCAGCTTTTTTCAGCTTCTCCATATCCGATTTAAAATATCTTCCGGATGCAGAATCGTAACAAAGAGTATTTCCTCTTTCAGTTATGATGACCTGTTGAGTGCTCACGGGATGCTGCTCAATCTTTTCCTTTGCTATAGAGTCCCGTATAGTTTCTTCTTTCTTCTCACCAATCGCCTCGATGACTTTTTCCTGATACTCTCGGAATGCTGATTCAGACAAACTATATGCTGTTGCCAACGCCGCTCTTCTTCGGACATTTACAGAACTTGCTCCGATAAGGCAAAGTACAGATGCCGTACCAATCGCTGTTGCAGGAATATAACACTTCCATGTGGCGAGAATCAACTCTTTCGGCGGTAGTTTCTCAGTTTGAAGTTCTTCTCTCTTCTCATCAATACAAACCAGCGCTTTAGGTGTTGCTCGTACCGCCAGAACAGTTGTTGTGATCATTCCAGCAATACCTATTCCGGTAAGTATTTCGGGACTGTGTTTTCTAAGAGCATCTTCCATGTTTCGGAGAGCTTTAGATAGTGGCTTCATACTCATGTATAAACTTCTCCTTTCAAAAAATATAACCGCCCACAAGGGGCGGAGATTAACCTAACCGGAAGACCGGACGAACCCCAAAAGTGCCAGAAGCGCCGTGGCAGTTCGTAAGGCCAAAGCCGTCCACACGAGCGAAATAAGCCGCAGAAAACTTAACTTTATTCTGTAACCAGCCCCATTCATAAGGTTCTCCCTCACGGATAGCGATACGATTCTTGCGGTCTTTCATAAGAGGCCACTGTTTCTTGCCACTCGGTTCATAAGCGTCAATATCACCAAAAAGCTCCTCTGCATAAGGGATACGGAGCAGGTCACCGTTCTTGAACGGAACCATCATATTTCTGATCGAAGCAAAGATTTCCAGAATACTATTTTTCTGAAGCTCCGTACGCAGATTGCTCGCTTCATAGCCGCCTTCGTTCGTATTCTCCCGATTCATCTTGAAAGGCTCATTCAGATACTGATCCAAAAGGAAGAGTGCCCCTTTTCTGGTAATCTTCTGACAGGTCGCCGTATACTTTCCGACCTCAATCTGGTCTCCAACCTTAAATTCTCTTGCTGTCTGAATTGTCACTTCCTGTTTTCTTAATGCTTTCATTTTTTTCTCCTTTCATTTCATTGCGTTTAAGATGTCTAAAATATCAGTCGCTACTTCGTATGCTACATAGAAAATCTGTGCATCGTTCTTATCAGCATGGTCAAGCAACGCAAAATCCTTCATCCTAATACCGAAATCAGCAACCATATCAATAGATTCCTGAAGAGACGATGTCTCTTTAACAAGTTTGAGTATTTCTTTTCCGGCACATCTTGAAAAACTTACTTGTTTGATGTAATACTTAGGCCAATTTCTTTGAGGATCTGTCAAATCAAAAATATAATCCTCAATAGCCGATACAACACGATTGTCCATGATTCCCTCCTGCGAAACAGAAAGAAAGAGTCCTTGTTAGGACTCCTCCTTATCTTTATCTCTTTTGGCAATCGCCTCATTGACTTTCTCTTCAATCTGTTCGTTCATCTTTTGATCTTTAACCCAGTCGGATAACAAATTCGCTGCCAATCCAACTACGGTCACTACCGTTCCAAGAACTTTAATGATATTACTTCTTCCCATAAAGCGTTACCTCCTTTCCATAATAGTGATTGTAGATTTTGCGACTTAGAAATATGTTACAGTAAGCCTATGGTCTTTATCGACAATACGCCATATCTCGCCGTTTTTCCTTGCAAGCTTTATCATGGTTCTTTGATACTGCCTTTTTCCACTATCCACGCCAAGCTTATATGCGATAAAACTGGTAACAAATATAATCCCAGCGCCTACCGCAACATCCATGATGTCTTTCCTTTCCATTTTTTATCTTTCATAAGATTTCGTCCTTCCTGCTTTACCTGCGAACTACACAAATTTGCAGAGTGCCATCGTGTCAATAGTGATACATTCCAATCCATCCTCCAGAGTTGTTTTTTGATTATCAAAATCCAGCCAATAAGAATCCATTTCTTCAACCATGTAGCTTATATCCCAACCCATTTCATCACCTTTATCCACTCCATCGATTCCAAGAAATGATAAATATTCATTTAAAGAACAATCACCTCTTACCGCAAGATTTCGATTCACATGATATTGAGCATTCAATACAGCCGCCATCGTTGTTGTAAAATATTTTTTCGATGTGAGATCATAAAAGAGCAACTGCTCGCTTTCGGGGTCCATATCCATGTTATAGACTTGGTAACCCCACTCATATGAGGCAACTCTCGCATCTTTCGCCATTTCTGCATGAATCTTGTTATCGGCATCTTCTCCATAGACCTTTTTAGCTGCCTGACGGTACTGCTTATAAGATTCATTAAGCATGGCGTATGCACTCGTCAAAGCCGCCTGATTCCGCTTATCCATAACGCCTATACCAATAATGCAAACGATAGTACCAGCGCCTATTAAGGCTGACGGAATATAACATTTCCAAGTAGTCTGTACGAGTTCCGTGGGTGTAAGCTTATCTGTATTCAATTCATCTTTCTTAGCCTTGATAAGTTTCATTGCCTTAGGTGTCGCTTTAATTGCCATTACTGTTGTTCCAACAACGCCGGCAATTCCTAAAACAGTTAGAATTGTTGGGGATGATCTCCGTAACCCCGTTGAAAATTTTCCCATATGTTTCTCCTTTCAAATGGGGCACAAGGCCCCTGGATTTACCTAACCAACCAGAACTCCGGACGAACCCCACGAGTGGCAGAAGCGTTGGAGCAGTACGTTCCGCCACCGTAGGCCACACGAGCGAAAAAAGCCGCAGAAAACTCCTCTTTTGTGGCATTTCTGAGCCAGCCCCATTCCCATTCGTTATTGAGGTACGCTACACGATTTCTCCGTTCTTTCATAAGCAGAAGCTGCTCATCCGTATCCGGTTCAAAATGCTCGTTATTCCATTCGTCATCGTGACCAAACAATTCACCGACTGTCGGAATAGATAAATCGGCAATTCGGTTTTTGAGTTCCTCGGGAAATGCCTCCAAAAGCACACAATCAATCCACTTCTTTAAATCAGATTTCTCATATCCGCCCTTATTGGTGTTTTTGTTATTCATCGGTCTGCTTGTCACATAATCATCAAAAATAAACAGAACACCCTTGTCTGTAATTTTGTGAGCCGTTGCAGTAAAGTCTCCGAGTTCTGCCAGAGATACCAAAATCTGATCCCCAACCACGATTTCCTTTGTCTCCATTTCTTGTCTCCTTAATACTTTGATGTTTTCCATTTTGTTTTCTCCTTTCAAGATTTTTTATTTATCGCGGAATTATTGCATCCGGATTTAACACAACTATCGAATCGCAGTCCCAGCCATATAATTCAAAATATAAGTCGCCAGAGGCCACATTTTCAAATTCCTGTCCATACCAGCAAAGTTCAATAGCATCGATTCCAAGACGGACACATTTCTCAAAATCGATAAGATAAGAAGAAGCAATCCTTGAATTTTCAATACTGGGAAGTCTGCGAAGTTGCGGCAACGTACTAATAGTTGCGATTCTGCTTTCATCCCTTAGAACAAATTCAAAAGAGCACTCGTCTTTACAATCACGAAACTCTTCCCTTGCACACCAATCTTTCCAACCAAAAGATGCATTTTTCCTTGACGCCCAAAGACCGCCTTTAGGTTTAACCCAACAATATTCATTCTTGATTGGGAAGTTTAATAGAGGGTCGAACTGTTTCGCTCCATAGTGAATATAGATTTGCCTGTTCATAATTTTCTCCTTTCGTTTTCGGCTGTGAAAAATAAAAGAGAAGAATAGGTCGATTTCCGCTTTCACGTTGCCTACCACGACCCTAGCTTCGTAGCTCGCTATCCATTCCTCTCATAATACGACATGTAATTTTTGCGAAAAGAAAAGAGCCGCTGTTACACGACTCCTAACTTGTTGTTGCTGTAAAATATAATTTTCTTACCAAGTTCATCTGCTTTACTCATTTCGTACCTTGTGCTTTCTCCAATGTAATGATTGACGTCAACCACAAATATAGCATCGGACATTGCAATTTTCTCTGTATGCAATTCCAGATACCATTTCTTGTCATGACCCTCGCATCCCATCGCTGGAAATAACACAATATATCCTAAATCAGTAAGTTGCTGATATACACTTATCATTTCTGACTTATATTTATAGCTCCCACAAATAGTTATGATTTTCATATAATCACGCTCCTTTCATTAAAGGACTTGTAAATATCACGAAAAGAGAAAGAGCCATTGCTGGCTCAATCTACTTAATCAAAACCACTTTCCTTCAATAACTTTTTGAGTTCATCCTTGCTGAGTTCCACATCAATATCCAAATGTGCGTGCGTGTTGCCGTCGTTGACAGTAATTTTCATTTCTTTAAGCCAGATATCCATATCTACACCCAATTTCTTCTTGATAACCACCTTTGCGACTTTAGACACAATCGCCGTTGTGAATTTTGATATAATGTTCATCTCATCCATACCTCTTTTTCTCCTTTCGGTTTATGGTTTTCATAAAGGAAAATGTATAAGGTGCGAAAAAGAAAAGAGTCGCTGTTACACGACTCCTTCCCTGTGTTTAATCCCCATATACATTTTCAATACTCACAGTCACAAGTTTGTGAAGATTATCACCTAAATCATAAGACCTATCAAGAATAACTTTTTCTAAGCCCTTATCTAATACAGCTCCCTCAATAGCCGGGGCTAACATCGTAAAAACATCCTCGTCAACACTTTTGACAGGTAGCTCAATCTCTGTTTGAAGAGTGTCTATAATTTCTTTATAGGCATCCTTCTTCAAAATTTTGTACCTTTTACCAGTAATAACAAGAATCGTTCCGCCGATAACTGTCACGACCCCAACACCAAGAACCTGCAAAAGAAATTTGTTCTTTTTTAAAAAAGCCTTTACTTTTTCCTGTCTTTCCTGTTTTCTTTCTTCATTACTCATGTTTGTTTACCTCCATATATTATGTTGATTTTCCATAACAGTATCTGTTTTTCCTGCGGAGAAAAAGAAAGAGCCCTTGTTAGGACTCCTCCATAATTGACGCATACGCATCATCAATTAACTCTTCTGAAAATTTTTTAAGATCTTCTTTTGTCACGTTAAATTCTTTAAAAATTTTGTTCATAGATTTCATTTGAGAAATGGCTAATTCTGTTCCTCGTTGACAATGATACTGATTTCGTTTTTTAGCAAATACATTAAGAAACCTATAAATTCCCTTATGACCCTTTGTTAATTCATAAATCTTCTTAAAATTTACTGCTTGATTCGTATGATAATCAACTTTCCTTTTGATTCTTTCTGTTTTCTCATTGAAATCCCTTAATTCTTCAATCGTCATATCTCGTGACCTCCTTTCATTAAAGGGCTTGTAAATATAACGAAAGCGAAGAGAAAGTGTAGTCTTATACAGTTCATTTCCTGCCCGAGAGTTGCTCGGTCTTAGTTCCTATATGACACCATCTCAGGTGGTGGGACATTCTCCCACGACTCATTACTGCTACTTCTTTCTCATAATATGCCGTGTAATTTTCGCTAAATATCACGTCTGTCAAAGACCGTTTCCCACCGTTCACGCTTAATAGGTTTCATCTTTAATGCCCACATAATCTGCCGGACACTCACAGTAGGATATAAACCGTCCGTACAAGTTCCTGCACGTTCGTCAAAATATGCTTTAAACTTTGGATGTAAATATATCTCAGCAGTAAGCCACTGATCTATTTCACCCCACCAGGTACTTTTCATTTCTTTGTCAAATCGCTGCTGAATCACAGCAAGACCTTTCTCACCTATCTCAAATAGAGTACAACTATTGTAAACTGGATGATTACAAATATAACTTTTACCGAATTTTGTTCGTGGCATTGTTGGCTTTTCTAAATGATATCTCATCTTATTCTCCAAAAACGCAAGAGAAAAAGCCCTCGTCAGGACCCCTTCTCTCTAATATTACTCGTCAAATACCGGGCATGATAATTTACAGCTCGGATAAGGACCTCCACAAGCTCTACATCCATCAGGTGGTACATTTCCTGCATACATATCGAGCATTTCTTCTGTCCATTCTTCTTCCTCATCATCTTCATACTCATAATCCATCACATCTACATTCCAACCGCATGATGGGCAGGTATAAATATCATTTCCACCTCTGGGATGTTCCTTGCGGTCCATAACTGCTCCGCATTTGTTGCAAATTGCATACCCTTCGTTCAGGTATTCCATTAACTCAATACCTTCCGGTTTAATAATTTGGCTCATATTATTATCTCCTTTCGTAACTTGGAGTGTACTAAATATCATACACCCTTTTCATAGTTAAGTTAAGAGATTAAAGAGCTCTTTGTATCTCCATAAGAGAATATGCAATTTTAGCGAAGAAAAACGAAAAGACGTTGTACATATCACGCCTCTCCGCTTCGGAATTTTAAACTTTTATCGTTTAGTCGGCTTAATGAACCGAATCAAGTTCTTTAATGTTTGAACTGTGAATGTGCCGTCCTTTTCAAGATCGTATCCCATCTGATAAATCTTAGCAAAGAACACCAGCGGTACCACAAGCTCAGCCGCAGCAATACCGATTCTTATATATCGATCCTTCTTCTGTTCTACAAGTTGTTCTTTCCGAGATTGTTCCTCTTTTTCCATTTGTTCCTGATGTTGCTTTTGCTCCTGCTCCATCTGTTCACGCCTGAAATTATCATCGTCAATCTCTTTGTTGTACTCCATAGCAGCCTTAGAATCATCGATCCTTAACCGATACAGCTTAGCTAAACCCTCTATCGCCTCCGTATGCTCTTTGCTTCCCACCGTAAGATTGGCTAAATCTCCGAGTTCGGCTTTAATCTGTTCGTCCAACATTGTGATAATGTCTTCGTTCATTCTTTTTCTCCTTTCGCTGTTAAGTTTTTAGCTTCCATAAAAGGAAGTGTTAGTCATGCGAAATATAATTTTTGAGATTTACATTCAACATGACCGATTTTTGGGATGCGATGAAGTCAATACTCTTGGACGCTTCCAAAAATATAAAGGGGCCGTCCGGATCTGATGTATCAACCCGTAAAGTCCCAACACATTTCCGTTTGAAGATTGCGACTGTAATCCCGCATCCAACGAAAAATCCAGCAATGAATACAACAATCACTTGCATACTGTTCCTCCTTTCATAGATTTTTTCAGATACCAAAATAACATGTTTTTTAGTCACCCACGTACTGGTTTTCTAAGCTAGATTAAAAAAAAGAAAGAGCCCTTGTTACAGGCTCAATCTTCAAATCGTTCAGTGATGTCTCCGTCCACATTAAAGTCTAACCAAATATCTTCTCCATCTTCGTCCTCTTGGATTCCAAAATCGATGTAGTTATCTCCAAGTGCATTCTCCAAATCATAAAACCACCCTACAAACAATGATAACCTTGTTACTTTGAGTCCCAAGCATTCCTGAATATCTCTCAGAAATACATAACCTCTACACTTTAAAATATCATTGAAATAGGTTTCCTGTGCTTTTAAATACATCAAATTAAACTCTCGTTCCTTATCCCAATTTGGATTACTTGAATCAAATACTTGTGCGTACATACTTCTTATGTTTTCCATAAAACTCACTCTCCTTTCATTAAAGGAGATGGAATCTCTGCGAGTCCTATTCCCTTTCTTTGCTTAGTAGCCAAAAGAATCGTCTGTACAAGTCATAGTAAATGTCTTTACAGCACGGAATATTATACCTCACCCGCAATACATCATAAGAACATCCCTCTGTTACTCCATGTAAAATATAACTTGCCAGTTCTTCGTCCGTATCCTCTGCAACATCCTCTATCATTGCTATTCGTTCTGCTAAATACGCTTTCGTAACAGCACACCTGGCAGTTGGGTCACTCACTACACTAAGTTTGGTAAGTATCGGATGGTCATTTGGTCTTTTACTCATTCCATCCAGTGTTCTATAAGCTTTCTTCCATGTAGGATACTGTAAACAAAAATGTTTCAGCTCATAATAACGGTGACGGTCAATCCAATATTTATTTTTCTCTGATAACTCAGGTCTTATTGTCGTGCTCATGCTTTTTCTCCTTTCCAAAGATACCCGGTTTGTTCGTACAGCAATTTGGGTGAGATATAGAAGTTAATCCGTCCCAGTCTGCTGTTCATCTCTTCAATTTGGGTTATGAGTTGACCATTCCTTGTGGCTTTTCCAATAGGAAGCCAGCCAGAAATAATGCCAGCCCGTATCCAAGAAGCGTCTTTACCGTATACCTTGGCGGCGACCGCAACCGGTACAGAACCAGTTTGAAATATGGTGTCCATACAGCCCTCCTTTAAATTGTTTTCCAAAATCTCACCCCGGGAATTTTTCGGATTTTGTATGTTAAGGCTATCAGAAAAAGCTGTCACCTGTGTACTGTATTTAATCTAGGTTAGAAAATCGGCAGAATTTAGCAAGAAAATATAGATGTAGGAGTTGACAATTCCTACACTTTTTATTATAATGCTGACTGTGAAAGGAGAGTGATGCACAATGCTAATACAATGCCCTGAGTGCGAATTACAGGTAAGTGACAAAGCAGCATCTTGTCCGCACTGTGGATATCCAATACAGCCGGACGTAAAACCGAGGAAACCCCGAAACAAAAATAACAAAAGGAGAAGATTACCAAACGGATTCGGTCAGATCAGTGAAATCAAGAACAGAAACCTACGAAATCCCTACCGGGCTATGATTACCGTTGGCAAGACAGCGACTGGTAGACCAATTTGTAAACCACTAAAACCAGAATCCTATTTTCCTACATACAACGATGCGTATGCAGCCCTCGTAGAATATAACAAAAATCCCTATGACTTGCAGCCGGCTATTACTATGCAGGAACTTTATGATAAGTGGTTTCCAGAATATGAGAAGACAGTCAAAGATACTCAAGCAGCAAAAGACGCCTGGCTATATTGTTCATCCGTATACACCATGCGGGTTATGGATGTTCGTGCCAGACATGTAAAAGGCTGTATGGAGGAAGGAGTTGCTGTTGTCAAAGGGAAAGAGCAAACCCCTTCTGCAACGATGAAGAATAAAATCAAGACCTTGTTCAACTTAATGTTGGATTATGCTTTGGAATATGAGATTGTAGATCGGAACTATTCTCGAACATTTAAGCTGACCGACGAAGTTGTGAAAGAATGTCATAAAGTGAAAAAGGAACATATCGCTTTTACAGATGAAGAAATCGAATTACTATGGCAGCATGTGGATGACAAAAAAGGAGTTGATCTATTATTGATTCAATGCTACTCTGGGTGGCGCCCCCAGGAGCTTGGGTTGATTGAGTTGGAACGTGTAGACTTAGCAAATTGGACATTCCAGGGTGGAATGAAGAGTGACGCCGGTACAGAAAGAATTGTTCCTATCCATAGCAAAATTCGTCCTTTAGTGGAAAGGAAATATAAAGAAGCTGAAGAACTTGGTAGTAAGTATTTGTTGAATTGGGTTGACCCGAACGCTCGGAATAAGAAAAATATAAAATTGACTTACAACCGTTACACGAAAGCTTTTGATTTGATACGAACTGAATTAAATTTGAATCTTGAACATAGACCCCATGATGGCAGAAAACATTTTGTAACAATGGCAAAGAAATATGAAGTGGATGAGTATGCCATCAAATATATGGTCGGTCACAAAATTGCAGACATCACAGAAAAAGTTTATACGCAAAGAGAACTTAATTGGTTAAAAACAGAAATCGAAAAAATAAAATAGAATGTTTGTGATGCTTAATTTATGTGGTATGATGAATATGAAAAATCAGGTCTCATTTTATAGGAATAGCGGTATAGGAGTGGTGCAGGAATAAAATAGGAATTACCTACATTTCCATACCCTTTACCACTCTTAACCACTTTGAGAACACCGTATTTAAGCGGCCTTAGAAGTCGTTAGGTGCGTAGTGAGATTTTATCATAAAAAGTCTTCCAATTATGGTTTTTCAAAAAAATATATATACGGCCGGTTATTTCAGACCATAACTTCCAATAGACTTTCCACATCAGCTGTGATAGAATTCCTATATTGTAGCTTATCGGAACTTGCAGGGAAAGTTTTGATAAAAGACATGTTCTTTGTGCCGACAGTCTAATAGCAGGAAGTGCAATTTGATCCCTGAAATGTATTTTACACGGAGGCAGGATTTCATCACAGAAACGGAGGAAAATTATGTTTCGGAATAACAGACAGGTAAATGATCCGCTTAAGAGGAAGGAAAGTATAAGTAAAGGATTCGGCGTGTTAAAATGGATCCTTCTGGTGATCGTTCTTTTCATCCTTGCAAGCGGTTCTTTTTATTCGATTCAGGAGGAGGAACAGGCGGTAGTCTGCACATTCGGTTCCCCCAGAGCGGTGACCACGCCGGGACTGCACTTCAAGATTCCGCTTATTCAAACTGTGACAAAGGTGAATACGACAATTCAGGGATTGTCCATCGGCTATCAGGGGGAAGGCGATGGGGTGGACGACGAAGATGCACTGATGATCACGTCGGATTATAATTTTATCTATGTGGATTTTTATGCGGAGTATCGGGTTACCGATCCGGTAAAGGCGCTTTATGCGTCGCAGGATCCGGAAATGGTATTGAAAAATATAGCCCAGAACTGTATTAGGACGACCATCGGTTCCTACAGTGTGGACAGCGTGCTGACCACCGGGAAAAATGAGATCCAGTCCAATATCAAGCAGATGATTTTGGATAAGCTGGAGGATTACGATATCGGTATTACCCTTGTAAATATTACGATCCAGGATGCAACGCCGCCCACAGCGGAGGTGGAAAATGCCTTTAAAGAGGTGGAGACGGCGAAACAGGGGAAGGAAACGGCATTAAACAATGCCAATAAATACCGCAACGAGCAGATTCCTAATGCGGAGGCGGAATCGGACAGGATCTTACAGGAGGCGGAGGCCGATAAGCAGGAGCGCATTAACGAGGCAAACGGTCAGGCGGCCCGGTTTAACTCTATGTATCAGGAATATATCAAGTTCCCGGAGGTGACCAAAAGGCGTATGTTTTATGAGGCCATGGAGGATATTCTGCCGGACATCAAGCTGATCATTCAGGGCAGCGACGGTACGGTGGATACGATGCTTCCGCTGGACAGCTTTGTGACGGAAGACTCTGTGGGCGGCATAACGGAAGGCGGCAGTGTGCAGGCGGCAGGAGGCGGTGCGGCCGGGCGGCGGAACGCGCAGACGGATGATACGGATGACAGCACGCAGACCGATGAGGACAGCACAGGGGAGGAGGAATAAGGATGGCTATGGAATATTATAACTCTGATGGTATTAAGAAACCGGAACAGGGAGAAAGAACGCGCAAATTCGGTATGATACCGATCGCTATTATCATCGCTGCACTCATTTTTTTACTGTTAAATTCCATGGTGATCACGAAGGAGAACCAGTTCAAACTGATCAGACAGTTCGGACGCGTGGAACGGGTGCTGACGCAGGCGGGCTTAAGCTTTAAGATCCCATTTGTGGAGTCTGTGGATACGATTCCGAAGGAGCTGCTGATCTACGATCTGCCTGCTTCGGACGTGATCACTTCGGATAAAAAGACAATGATCGTGGACAGCTATGTGCTCTGGCATGTGACGGATCCGTTAAAGTTTGCTCAAACGTTGAGCGGTTCTGTGAGCAATGCGGAAGGCCGTATCGACGCCATTGTGTATAATGCGACAAAAAATACGATTTCCAATATGAAGCAGGACGAAGTGATCCGCAGCCGTGATGGCAAGATGACGATCACGGTGGAAGAGCCGGATACTGAGGTGAAAGGCAATGATCTGGAACTCTCCAGGCAGGAAGAGGTAGTGGAGATAACTTCTCTCACAGAAAAGATCATGGAACAGATTGGCCATGTGGAAGACCAGTATGGGATTGAACTGATGGCGGTGGAAGTGAAAAAACTGGATCTGCCGGACGACAATAAGCAGGCGGTCTATGCCCGCATGATATCGGAGCGGGAAAATATTGCGGCGCAGTACACGGCGGAAGGAAAATCTGAGGCCAGGATGATTGAAAATACCACTGATAAGGAAGTTTCCATTATGCTTTCCGATGCCCAGGCGAAAGCGGAGGCGACTGTGGCGGAGGGTGAGGCGGAATATATGCGGATCCTTTCGGATGCTTATTCCGATCCGGCGAAGACGGACTTCTATTCGTTTGTCCGGGCGTTAGACGCGTTAAAGGAGAGTGTGAAGGGGGATAACAAGACGGTTATATTGTCGGAAGATTCGCCGATTGCGCAGATTTTCAATGGGGGGTATTGAATTTGCTTTTTTCACGGAGGGCGCGCAGGAGAGAGATAATATCTCCGTCGCCGCGCTGGTTATGGTAAAAAGAAGGAAAAAGAAATTTAAAGGAAATGGATAATTGATTATATGGACACGAAGGAATATAAGACAAAAGAGTTGTGGGAAAGGTTTATCCCTTATTTTAGAAGATATTATGGTACTTTGGCGCTTGATTTGTTTTGTGCGGCGCTGACAACGGTTTGCGAGCTGGTGCTGCCGATGATCATGCGGTATATTACCAATGAGGGGATAAAGGATCTGGCTTCTCTGACTGTGAGTACCATCGCGGCGTTTGGAGGGGTTTATCTGGCGCTGCGGGTGGTGGACTGTGTGGCCGCTTACTATATGGCGAACATGGGGCATATTATGGGGGCGAAGATCGAGACGGACATGCGGCGGGACGCTTACGGTCATTTACAGCAGCTTTCCAATACCTACTATAATAATACCAAGGTGGGACAGATCATGGGCAGGATCACCAATGACCTGTTTGATGTGACGGAATTTGCCCACCACTGTCCGGAGGAATTTTTTATTGCGGGAATCAAGGCCGTTATCGCATTTATTCTGCTGGCTCGGATCAACCTGCTGCTGACGGTGATCGTGTTTTTGTGTATTCCGGTGATGGCGGTTGTGTGTACGACTTTTAACCTGAGGCTGCGGGGGGCATTCGGGAAGCAGAGACAGCAGATCGGGGAGCTGAATGCCCGGATCGAGGACAGCCTTCTCGGACAGAAAGTGGTGAAGGCGTTCACCAATGAAGAGGTGGAAAACGGGAAATTTGAGAAAGACAACGGCGCGTTTCTGAATATCAAACGGGAGACCTATCGGTATATGGCGGCCTTTCAGACAACGGTGCGGATGTTTGACGGACTGATGTATCTGATCGTGCTGGTAGCAGGCGGAACCTTTATGCTGAAGGGACTGATCGAGCCGGGGGATCTGGTGGCCTACATTATGTATGTGTCTACGCTGATCGCAACGATCCGCCGGATCATTGAGTTTGCGGAACAGTTCCAGCGGGGTATGACAGGGATCGAACGATTTTTGCAGATCATGGATGCGGACATTGAGATTTTTGATGAACCGGGAGCGGTGGAACTCAAAGAACCGGAAGGCAATATTGTGTTTGAGGATGTGAATTTTGAGTATCCGGACGACCATAATCAGGTTTTCAGCCATCTGAATCTCTCCATACAGGCCGGAGAGAAGGTGGCCATCGTGGGGCCCTCGGGCGGCGGAAAGACAACGCTGTGTAACTTGATTCCCCGGTTTTATGATGTGTCGGCGGGACGCATTACGCTGGACGGGAAAGATATCAAAAGTTTTACGTTAAAGAGCCTGCGAAAAAGCATCGGCATCGTGCAGCAGGACGTGTATCTGTTTTCGGGTACGGTGTTTGAGAATATCGCCTACGGTAGAACGGGAGCTTCCAAAGAGGAAGTGATGGAGGCGGCGAAGCGGGCGGGCGCTCATGAGTTTATTATGGAATTGAAGGACGGCTATGAGACTTACGTAGGAGAGCGGGGCGTGAAGCTTTCCGGCGGACAGAAGCAGCGCATCAGTATTGCTCGGGTATTTCTCAAAAATCCGCCTATCATTATTCTGGATGAGGCGACGTCCGCACTGGATAACGAGAGCGAGTTTGAGGTGGCGAAATCTCTGGCGAAGCTTTCCGAGGGAAGAACGACACTGACCATAGCGCACAGGCTTTCCACGATCCGTAATTCCGACAGGATCCTTGTGCTGACGGAGGAGGGCATTGTGGAGGAAGGTACGCATGATGCGCTGATGGCGTTAAAGGGAATGTACTATCACTTCTATGAGATGGCGAATGAGTTGAAATAATTCTTCTGAACGCCGGAAAGAAAATTTGTGTGATCCGGAATAGTGCTATATGGCGCTTTTCGTTCGGATATTGCAGACCGGGTGAGTATTATGGGACAGAGAAAGCTATGAGAGAAAGAGAGACGGACAGCAGAGAAATACTGCGGATGCTGATCACATTGTCGATTCCTACCGTATTGGAGGAGATACTGCATACGCTGCTGCAGTATGTGGATACGGCGATGGTGGGCAGGCTGGGAGAGCAGGCCACGGCGGCAGTCAGCGTCACCACGACGATCACCTGGTTAATCAACAGTATTTCCGGCGCCGCCGGTGTGGCGGTACTGGCAATGATCTCCAGGGCGGTGGGCAGCGGCGATGAGAAACGGATCAAAAAAATATCAGAACAGGCGCTGTTGCTGACCGTGGTTTTCGGCGCTGTAACGGGCGGTATTTCCATAGTGCTGAGTCCGTATATCCCGGTCTGGATGGGCGCGGAGGAAGCGATATGGAAACCGGCGTCCGTCTATTTTACGATCGTCAGCATACCTATGGTATTTCGCAGCGCAAGCATTATTCTGGCGGCGGCCATTCGCGGTACGAAAGATACCAGAACGCCGATGTTTATCAGTATCGGCAGCAATCTGTTAAATGCAGTGTTAAATTATCTGCTGATCTATACGGCAAGACTTGGTGTGACTGGTGCGGCGTTGGCTTCGGCGGTATCTTATACGGTATCCGGCGTATTTATGTTTGCCGCTTATCGAAAAAAGGAAAAGCTGTATTGGGAATGGAAGGGTTTTCATGCAGACAGACAGATCTTAAAAGAATGTGCCGATATCGGTCTGCCGGTGTTAGGGACGAGTATGGCGTCCTGCATGGGATATGTGGTGTTTGCCGGGTTAGTATCCGGCATGGGGACAACGATCTTTGCGGCCCATTCCATAGCGGTCACGGCGGAGACGATCTTTTATATCCCGGGATATGGCCTGCGGACGGCGACATCCACCCTGGTGGGCATTTCTCTCGGGGAGAACAACAGAGAAAAACTGGGGACAGTCAGCAAACTGAGTATTGCACTGACGGTGGGGATGATGTTTCTCTCCGGTGTGCTGCTCTATTTTGTGTCTTATCCGCTGATGTGCCTGTTTACACCGGTGGAAGAAGTGGCGGCATTGGGGGCGGCGATGCTTCGGCTGGTGGCGTTTTCAGAACCGTTTTTCGGGTTGATGATCGTGCTGGAGGGAATTTTCTACGGCATGGGGCGCACCCGCTACGCGTTTCTTTCGGAGACCGGGAGCATGTGGGGCATCCGGATCCTGTTTACCTTTCTCTGTGTGACGGTCTGGAAGCTTGATCTGCGGGCGGTCTGGTACTGTATGATCGCAGACAATGTCTGCAAGGCGCTGCTGTTTACCCTGCCGGCGAAGAAATATATTTTTGGGAAAAAGGGGGACGGAATATGGAGGGAATGAAACCGTTCACGATTATGCAGAAAGATATCGAAGTCATGCGGGTGCTATTGCTTAGTCGCGCCAATGGCAATACGGAATCCCGGATCGAGGTTATGTGTTCTGATCTGTTAGACAAAATGAATGTGGAGCATGTGCATTGTGAGGCCGGGGAGGATAAGGGAAAGTATGTCTGTATGTGCCCCTGTATGACAACGGAGTCGAAAGCGATCCTGACCGGCATGGGCAGAACTGGGGTTTCTATTACGACACGGAGTCCAGGGAGATCCTGGGCTGTCATCCGCTGTTTGATCACAATAATGCTTTTGATATTGATTATATGAAGAACATGGACGCACCCTATCAGTTTGGAGAGATGACAATCAGGCAGGCGGCGCAAAAAGCAATGGACAAAGTGGACTTCCACTTTACAGCGCCCATCACACGAAAAGATTTTATTACGGACAGACAGTATGAGAGCTTTCGAAAGAGAGCAAAGTGTCTTGGCCTGCAGGTTGAATAAACAGTCTTATGCAATCCAAATATAAAAGCAGCGCGCAAATATCGGCAGATATGTCGATGCAGGCGCGCTGTTTATTCGTGTATACCCCATCTCTTATCCGATCTTTATTTCAACCAAATTCCATATAATAAAAATGATATTAGAATATGAAACAACTTCGCCCCAGACAGATACTTATAAAATAACAGCTCAGTCTTTATTGTCGTTTACTGTATAAGACTCATGCCTATGCGTAAATCACCAGTTATCGCAGAAATAAAATTTGTGAACTATTAGCAAAGTTCGGCTGACTTATATTTATGGTGGTACCACGAACCAGGGGCATAAGGGTTTAGCTAGCACCATTTCCCTCACGGCGTCCGGCACCACTAACTACATAATGCCCCATTGTATATCTTTCCTCTGACAGGAAATACTTGTAAAAAGCGAACAGGTTCCCCCGCGGATTTTGCGCCGCGAACCTGGATAGGAGGAAGATATGTATCAGAAAGGCGACTATGTTGTATATGGCACAAAGGGTGTTTGCCTGGTGGAGGATGTAATGGAAATAGACTGGGGGGCGGACTGTATTTCTTCGGGAAAGCTGTGCTATAAGCTGACACCCCGGTTTACGAAGGGCTCTACGATCTATGCCCCGGTGGAAAATAAAAAGACAGTGATTCGTTCCGTGATGTCCGGGGAGGAGGCGGAAGCGGTATTGGAAGGCGCCGGGAAACTGAAAACGCTCTGGGTAAAGGATGAAAAGGAGCGGGAAAAGAGCTACCGGAGCGCACTTTTAAGCGGCAGCAGTGAGGAGTGGTCAAGGATCATAAAAACTTTGTATCTGCGCAAGAGAGAGCGGCAGAAAACCGGAAAAGGCATGACCTGCATCGATGAAAGATATCTGCATATTGCGGAAAGTATTCTGTTTGGCGAGATGTCTCTGCCGCTGCATCTCAGCGTAAAGGAGGTGGAAAGAAGATATTTTCAGGGTGTGAATGAAGGGGAGGAGAAGTAAAAAGGTTTAAAGCGCACAGGGAGGTGTTGATTATGAAAAAGAAAGTTACAGCGGCAGTTTTGAGTATTGTGTTAGCGGCGGGCATTTTAGCCGGCTGCGGTGTGGGCAAAGATTCCGGTGTATTCCCCTTCGGGGGAAATGCGGAAGCGCCCATGGAGGAGACAGAGCCCTGGTACGATACTGGGGAGGAGGCGGGAGGATACTATGAGGAGGCTCCCGCTGAATGGGATGGGGCGGCGGCTACAGGCGAAAGCTATGCCGATTCCTGCTATCAGTTTGATGAGCCGACTCCGGACAGCGAGGAGTACAGCAAGTGGCAGGAGAAGGGATTTTTTACTGTGATGAATCAGCCCCTGTCAACTTTTGCGGCGGATGTGGATACCGCTTCCTACAGCAATCTGCGCAGGATGATAACGGATGGCTATACACTGGATGAGATACCGGAGAAGGCCGTCAGAATTGAGGAAATGCTCAATTATTTTACATATGACTATAAACAGCCGGAAGGCGGCGAGCCCTTCGGCGTGACTACCGTGATCAGCCGGTGTCCCTGGAATGAGGAAGCACAGCTTCTGATGATAGGATTAAAGACGGAGGAGATCGATTATGCGGATGCGCCGGCATCCAATCTGGTGTTTCTGTTAGACGTGTCCGGTTCCATGGGAGACTATGATAAGCTGCCGCTTTTACAGGAGGCTTTCGGCATGCTGGCGGAAAATCTCACGGAGAAAGACAGAATATCCATCGTCACATACGCTTCCGAAGATAAGATCGTGCTGGAGGGTGTGAGCGGCGATAAGAAGACGAAGATCAGGCGGGCTTTAAATTCTCTGGAAGCGGGCGGCGGCACCTATGGGAGCAGAGGACTTGAGACGGCGTACCGGATTGCCGGGGAAAATTTCATTGAGGGAGGAAATAACCGGATTATTCTTGCCACGGACGGGGATCTGAATATCGGTATGACCACACAGGAGGAGCTGGAAGAGCTGATTACCGAAAAACGGGAGTCCGGCATTTTTCTGTCGGTGCTGGGGTTTGGAACCGGCAATATCAAGGACAATAAAATGGAGACGCTGGCCGATAAGGGCAACGGAAACTATGCCTATATTGACAGCATGCGGGAGGCGAAAAAGGTTCTGGAAAAGGAGATGACGGCTACGCTTCTTACGATCTGCAAGGATGTGAAGCTGCAGGTGGAATTTAATCCGGCAGTGGTGGCCGAATACAGGCTGATCGGTTATGAAAACAGAGTGCTTGATCGGAAGGATTTTGAGGACGATACGAAGGATGCCGGTGAAATCGGCGCAGGACACAGCGTCACGGCCATGTATGAACTGACTTTAAAAGATCCGCTTACGCCGCTCAGTGAAAAAGAGATTGAAAACCTGAAATATGGAGATCATTACAAAGAAGAACTTGAGGCTTCGGATGGTGCGGGTAAAGCATCGGAGGAGGAATGGCTGACCATCAGTATCCGCTATAAAAAACCGGCGGAAGATACCAGCAGCCTGCTGCAGTATCCGGTAAGCTTCGACAGTTATACTTACGAGCCGGGAGAAGATTTCCAGTTTGCCGCAGCGGTGGCAGAGTTCGGCCTCTTAGCTTCCCACAGTGAATATCCGGAAGGCGCGTCTGTGGAACATGTGCTCTCCGTGCTGGAGGAGATGAATCTTGAGGATGAGTATAAGGCGGAGTTTGAGGAACTGGTGCAGGAAGTGAGATAATGCGGCAGGCAACGGCATATGGATAGGGCTGATGTATAAAAGCATCAGCCCTGTTATTACTTAACGGATATTCTTTGCTTCAAGCGCCGCCTGCACAAACCCTCGGAACAGCGGATGCGGCCTGTTAGGCCTTGATTTGAGTTCCGGGTGGGCCTGTGTTGCGAGGAAGAAGGGATGGGATGGGATTTCCAGCATCTCTACGATCCGGCCGTCCGGCGAAGCGCCGGAAAGCTTCAGGCCGTGAGCCGTGAGAACATCCCGGTAGTCGTTGTTAACCTCATAGCGGTGGCGGTGCCTTTCTGTGATATGCTCTGTGCCGTAGAGCTGATAAGCTCTGGAGGAGGTGTCGAGAACACAGGGGCAGGAACCAAGCCGCAGAGTACCGCCGATGTCCACGATACCATTCTGATCGGGCATCAGAGAAATTACGGGGTATCTGGTATCGGGATCCAGTTCTATGCTGTGAGCGCCCGTCAATCCGGCCACATGCCTCGCATATTCCACGATGGCAAGCTGCATGCCGAGACAGAGGCCGAGATAGGGTATCCGATTGACTCTTGCATATTCGATGGCGCAGAGCATACCGTCGATGCCCCGGTCGCCAAAACCGCCGGGCACAAGGATTCCCTGCACATCCGAGAGAAGACCGGCTGCATTTTCCGGCGTCACAGTCTCGGAATCGATCCATTTGATATGCACCGTGGCACGATTCGTGATGCCCCCGTGCTTTAAGGCTTCCACAACGCTGATGTAGGCGTCGTGCAGTGCCGTATATTTTCCCACAAGGGCGACGGTCACCTCACCTGTGGGGTGCCGCAGACTATCTACCATGGAGATCCAGTCTGTGAGATCCGGTTCCGGGCAGGGAAGCTGCAGGCATTCGCAGGCTGCGTCCGCAAGATGTTCCTTTTCCATAGCCAGAGGCGCTTCATATAAATACTCCACATCCAGATTCTGCAGCACATGGCGTTTCGGCACATTGCAGAATAAGGAAATCTTATCTTTAATCGATTCATCCAGGGGATATTCGCTGCGGCAGACAATGATGTCCGGCCGCAGTCCCATGCCCTGCAGCTCCCTGACGCTTGCCTGGGTGGGTTTTGTTTTCATTTCCTGGGAAGCCCGCAGGTAGGGGATCAGGGTTACATGGATCAGAATCGCGTTTTCATGTCCGACTTCATGCTGAAACTGTCTGATCGATTCTAAAAAAGGCTGGGATTCGATATCGCCTACAGTGCCGCCCACTTCAATGATGGCAATCCTTGTCCCGGCATTCTCATCGCTGTGATAAAAGAGGCTTTTGATCTCATTGGTAATATGGGGGATGACCTGTACGGTACCGCCGCCGTAATCGCCGTGGCGTTCTTTTAACAGAACGGACCAGTAGATCTTACCGGTGGTAACATTGGAATTTTTATCCAGATTCTCGTCGATGAACCGTTCATAGTGCCCCAGATCAAGATCCGTCTCCGTGCCGTCTTCGGTGACAAAGACCTCGCCGTGCTGGATCGGATTCATGGTGCCCGGATCGATATTGATATAGGGATCAAATTTCTGCATGGTGACACGGTATCCTCTGGCTTTTAGCAGCCTGCCGAGAGAGGCGGCCGTAATGCCCTTTCCGAGGCCGGAGACAACGCCGCCGGTAACAAATACATATTTTACTGCCATAAAACCCTTCTTTCTCCCGCCGGGGGAACAAAAAATATAGAACCGGAAAACAACCTGCCCCGTTGCAGACTGCTCTCATAGGTTCTACTTATTTTTCGGTTTATAAATTTAGTTTACAGATAAATCTGCATGCCTTAATAGAAGTTCATGCGGTGGTCTGTCGATGCTTTGTCCGACAGACACTTTATTATAAAATGATATGCGGAAAAAATCTACTGTTTTTCTAAAAAAATTTAGAAATCTTTTATACATGTGTCTATTTATTCACGATTCTATTATTGCTTTATTTTTGTAAATCGGCTAGAATCTAACTATTGGGCAGAATGCATATTCTGTGGTGTCTGGAAGACAGGAAAGGAGAAAAGGGAAAGGCGGTATGCTTTTCCTGTAAAAGAAATGGATCAACCTTATCAGAACAATAACAATAATGAGTATAATAACGGCGGCGGTTATAATAACAACGGTTATAATAATGGCGGCGGTTATAACAATAACGGCTATAATAACGGAGGCAGAGAACCGGGAGGACCGGGGAAGGGGAATGATCCGAAAAAGCAGAATATTTTTTTGCTGGCGCTGGCGGCAATTATTTCCATGATCTTTTTGAGCATGCTGATGTTAGGCATGAGAGGAAGAAAGGTTGAAGTGACCTACACCGAATTCATCCGGATGGTGGAGGAGGATAAAGTGGGCACGGTAAGCTTTATCTCAGGAACTCTGGAATTTTCTCTGAGAGAAGAAGAGGAGAATAATACTGGTAATGCATCGGAAGAGACGGGGGGACTTGCAGCGGAGAACCCTGTGATGAAGCAGTTTAACATGTGGGGAGTACCGATTCAGAATTATTATACGATTCGGGTGGAGGATGAACAGCTGACACAGCGGCTGTTAGATCATAATGTAGAGATCAGAGGGCAGACAACGACGCTCTGGGACTCCATTCTTTCCATACTCATTACAGTGGTTCTGCCCATCGGGCTGATGTGGCTGTTACTCAGCTTCCTGTTCCGGAAGATGAATAAGAGCGGCGGCATTATGGGGATGGGAAAGAACACGGCGAAAGTTTATGTTCAGAAGGAGACCGGCGTGACCTTCAAGGATGTGGCCGGAGAGGACGAAGCGAAAGAATCCCTTGTCGAAGTCGTGGACTTTCTGCATAATCCGGGCAAGTATTCCCAGGTGGGCGCGAAACTGCCGAAAGGTGCGTTGCTGGTAGGACCGCCCGGTACAGGTAAGACACTGCTTGCAAGGGCGGTAGCCGGAGAGGCGAAAGTACCGTTTTTCTCGCTGGCAGGTTCGGATTTTATCGAGTTGTATGTAGGTCTGGGCGCGTCCCGTGTCAGAGATCTGTTTAAAGAAGCGGAAAAAAATGCGCCCTGTATCGTGTTTATCGATGAGATCGACGCCATCGGACGAAGCAGAGATTCAAAGTATGGCGGCGGCAATGAGGAGAGAGAGCAGACGTTAAACCAGCTGCTTGCCGAGATGGATGGTTTTGACGGCAAGAGTGGAATTATTATTCTGGCGGCTACCAACAGACCGGAGATTCTGGATAAGGCGCTGCTTCGTCCGGGCCGTTTCGACAGGCGGATCATTGTGGATAAGCCGGATCTGAAAGGCCGTGTGGAGATCCTGAAGGTGCATGCGAAGGATGTGCTGATGGATGATTCCGTTGATCTGAATGAGATTGCGCTTGCGACCAGCGGAGCGGTTGGCTCGGATCTTGCCAATATGATCAATGAGGCGGCAATCAATGCCGTGAAGATGGGCAGAAACTGCGTCAGCCAGAAAGATCTGTTTGATGCGGTGGAACAGGTGTTAGTAGGAAAAGAGAAAAAAGACCGTATCATGAGCAAGGAAGAGCGGCGTATCGTATCCTACCATGAGACCGGTCATGCCCTTGTGGCGGCTCTTCAAAAAAATTCTGAACCTGTGCAGAAAATTACCATCGTGCCGAGAACCATGGGTGCTTTGGGCTATGTGATGCAGGTACCGGAGGAAGAGAAATTCTTAAATACCGAGGCGGAACTGCGGGATATGCTGGTAGGGCTGTTAGCGGGCCGTGCGGCGGAGGAGATCGTATTTGATACAGTGACCACAGGCGCGTCGAACGATATCGAGAAGGCGACCAATATCGCCCGCTCCATGGTGACACAGTACGGTATGAGTAAAAAGTTTGGGCTGATGGGACTGGAATCTGTAGAGAGCAGATATCTGGACGGCAGGATCGTTATGAACTGCAGCGATAATACGGCGGCTGATGTGGATACGGAAGTGATGAAGCTGCTCAAAGACAGTTATAAGGAGGCGAAGAAGCTCCTGAAGGAGAACAGGACGCTTTTGGATAAACTGGCGGAATTCCTGATCGAGAAAGAGACAATCACCGGTAAGGAATTTATGAAGATCTACCGGAAGGAAAAGGGGCTGCCGGAACCGGAGGAAAAGGAAGAGAAGCAGGAAAATAGCAGGCCGAAAGAAAACCCGGGCAGACAGAATACTGGAAACTTTAACATACCGGGAAACTATGGACGTCCGCCGATCCCTCCGGTGGGAGGATTCAGGCAGGGCTCGCCGCAGGGAGGCCCGGGAATGCCGCCCCAGGGAAACCCTTATGAGAACAGGATGCCGATGGGTCCGGTTCCGGGAGGTCCCGGGATGCAGGGTCCGCAGGGGAATCCGTATGAGAACGGAATGCCGGCAGGCCAGCTGCCGGGAGGTCCCGGGATGCAGGTGCCGCAGGGAAATCCTTACCAGAACGGGATGCCGACAGGTCCGGTTCCGGGAAGTCCGGGAATGCAGGCGCCGCAGGGGAATCCTTACCAGAACGGAATGCCCATGGGCCAGCCATCGGGAAGCCCGGGAATAGCGCCGCGCGAGAATCCTTATCAGGGCGGAGGCCCGGAGGAGGCGCCGAACAGTCGAAAAGAGGCGTGGGAAGCTCAGTATCGGCAGAATCACTGGTCGAACCAGCCCGGAAATCAGCCGCAGGCGCCGCAGGGAAATCCCTATGAGAGTGGAACGCCATCAGATTTGGTTCCGGGAGGGCAGGATCTGTTACCGCCGCAGGGCAGTCAAAGGATTCCCCTGGGGAATCCTTACCAGAACGGTGCATTTTCCGGTGTACCACAGGATGTGGTGGAACGAGCAGAGAAAACGGATTTTGTGCCCTACGAAAAAATTGAAATAAAAGAAGAAGCTTTGGAGCACAAAAAAATATCCGAACCTCTTATCGTGGACAGCGTACAGGACGCCGGTATCGTGTTGGAAGCAGCAGAGGAAGTGTTAAAGATGGAGGAGAGGACAGAGGAGATGCCGGAGAGCGCAGCACAGATTCCACAGAAGGAAAGCGGCGGGATCATGGCAGAAAATAATGAGGACAGAGAAGCGCTTCAAGATACAAACGAAGAAGAAAGCGCCGACAGTTCGAAAACTTTAACGGATGAAGTGTAATAATCAAAGACAGTATTAGTTCTAAACTGGAAGACGGTGAGAAGGGGAGTCCACTTCTCACCGTTTTTCATTCCATAGGAAATTGCTTCGGATTTTAGGAGAATGCGTCGCCGCCAAGCGCTCTGCGCGGCGAGCAGGGGAAGAAAATTTTTCCTGCTCGATCTTTTATCAACGTATATTCTTTACGGAAGAACGTTCTATAAAATTAGTTTCAAGCAAAATATGATGTGGCGTATCCTCCGGAGGCTTTCGCCCTAACAGATGATTTAACAGGAAACGGGCCATTTCTTCCCCGATATATTGGATATCATGACCGATTACGGTAATATTCTCATATTCAGCCAGAGGATTGTCATCGTAAGCGACAACACTGATATCGTCTGGTATCCTGTAGTGAAGATTTTTTAAAACGATCATCAGGGAAGTCAGAACATCCTGTGTAACTGCAATAATTGCGCTGGGCCTGTACTTTATGATTGCCCGCTCAATAATAGCAGATGAATACTCTGCGGGAAGCGGAGATATATAGTTTCCCTCAGTGACGACAATTGCATTGGCAGCTAATGTGTGAAGTAGCCCCTCTTTTCGGTCTTCTGTAGGACAGATAAGCATGATATTGTGATGGCCCCGGTCGATCAGGTATTGTGTGAGCCGGCATGTAGCGCCGTAGTCGTCACACATCACAGAATCAAACTGAGAGTATGCATTACCTAAAATCTGTAGAGGATAAACACCGGATGTATTGAGCAGATCAAAAACAGCAGAGTCCTCAAACAATGGAGTGAAAGCTATTGCTTCCGTACGCGCGGCCAGAAGCGTCTGCAGATTTTTCAGAAGGCTGCGTTCATAAGTACTGTTAAATGACAAAATAACCTTATAATCATATTTTTCCAATTCGGCAGTCATAATGGAAGCAACCTGATAAAAGACCGGATTAAAAATGTTGGTTATAACGAGGCCGATGGTTTTGGAGCGATTGGATTTTAAACTTCGAGCCACAGTATTTGGAATATAGCCCAGCTGACTGGCGGCATCAAGCACTTTTTTTGCAGTACTGTCAGTTACGACGTTGCTGTTGGCATATACCCGCGATACCGTTGCAACGGAAACGCCGGCTAATTTTGCTACATCTCTACTTGTCACCAAATTATATCACCCTAACTTATGTATTTTAGATAATACCGGGAAACTCAGATAACAGGTGTATGCCTGAATTGTTATCATGCAACGAACTGTTACGAGTTCCATGACAATATATACAAAACATATTGACAAAAAATAACAGAAATGGTAATATCTAACTATAAATTATACTATTTTTTGTCATTTTAGTAAAGTTAAATGCTAAAAATTATTTTTTGCCTGAAAATGTATACGTATACATTTGGAAAATAGTATATTTAAGAGAGAAAGGAGGAGTTTCATCAGCAAAAATGTATACGTATACATCAGCAAATTCACGAGAAGGAGAGGAAATTCTATGAAAAAGAGAATCATAAGCAGTTTACTGGCAGCAACCATGTTGGCTACGGTTTTGTGGGGATGCGGAAATACGCAGGGGGATACAATTCAGTCGGAAAATTCCGGAGAACTTTCAGAAGAATCTGAAGCGTCAGAGGGGCAGGAGGTCGGAGAAGCGGCCGTAGAACTTTCTTTCTGGTATCCTATCAGCCAGGAATCAGAAGCTAACTGGTATGCCATGATGGTTCAGAAATTTAACGAGGAACATGAAGGGGAAATAAAAATACTGGAAACAGCAAATACGCGGGGAGAATCTTTTGCTTATGAAGATAAAGTCAGTGCGGCGGCGGCGACAAACAGCCTTCCGGATATTCTGATGGCGGATGGTCCGAATGTGGCAAGTTATGCATATTCCAATATGTTTATACCGATCGAGGATTATTTTACAGAGGAGGAGATGGCGGATTTTCTTCCTTCCACAGTAGAACAGGGAACTTACAACGGACATTTCTATGCGGTAGGTATGGGAGAGGGCATCATCAATATCTACTATAACAAGGATATGCTGGATGAAGCCGGAATTACTGCCCCTGAAAAGATCGAGGATGCATGGACATGGGATGAATATTATGAAGTCTGCAGAAAACTGACGAAAGACGGCGTTTATGGTGGAAACTTTATTCAGGAAAAGAGCGGCGAGTGGATCATTGTAGCGTTCCAGCCATTCCTGATCGCCAATGGCGCGGAACTGTTATCCTCTGACGGCAGCAAGGCAGACGGGTATATCAACTCGGAGAAAGCTGTTGAGACCGGTGAGTATCTTCAGAAATTTGCAGATGAGGGCCTGATCAATGTGGATCCTACGGCCACTGAGTTCCAGGAAGGAAACTGCGCTACGAAATTGGCGGGCGCATGGATTATGCCGACGCTGGAAGAGGTTGATTTTAACTGGGGAGTTACCTATATTCCGCAACAGGAAGCCTATGCGGGAAGCACTACGGGAGGCTGGACAGTAGGTGTGACACCGAATTGCCAGAACGTGGAAGCAGCAATGGAATTTATTCACTATCTGTCATCGCCGGAAGCCTGCGCCAGCTTTGCAGTAGACGGCCCGGCTTATCCGCCTGTTAGATATTCCGCATATGAACTGCTGGATATTTATGATGACGGCCCCAACAAAATCATTAAAGACACTTTGTTTGGGGAAGGAAAGGCACGTCCGGCGACTCCGAACTATCCGATCTATACGCAGAAATTCTCTGAGGCATTTTACGACATTTTGCTTGGGGCGGATGTAAAAGAGGCTCTCGATGATATTGCGGTTTCATTTGATCAGGAGTGGGAAGCAACTTATGCAAATTAAGTGGCGGAGAGGATTTTTGATATGGGTAAAACAGTGATGAAAAAAGGAAAATCTGATTTTTCCAAAAGGCAGCGGAGAATGGCATATGTATTTATAGCTCCGGCGATGTTTCTGCTGTTGTTATTCCTGATCATACCGGCTTTTATGGCGTTGGGATTCAGCTTTACTGATTTTTATGTTCTGACACCGGATAAAATGGAGATCGTAGGGATCGATAATTATATTACACTGGTTTCAGATGAGTTATTCTGGAAATGTTTAAAAAATACATTTTATTTTACCGTGGTAATCGTGCCGGTAGAAGCGGTGATCGCTCTTGGACTGGCCGTTTTGGTAAACAAAAAAAGCTTCGGCAGAACTTTTTTCAGAACAGCTTATTTTGCCCCGGTCATTTCTTCTTTGACAGTAGTGTCTATCTTATGGGTTTGTTTATACAACCCGAATGATGGTTTGTTCAATGCGATATTAAATACATTGGGATTGCCCAGTCAGCGTTTTTTAAGAAGCGCTGACCAGGCAATGAATTCCATCTTGCTGATGTCGATCTGGCAGGGAGTAGGGTATCAGATGATCATCTTTATAGCAGGCCTGAACGGTATATCGCAGGAACTCTATGAGGCGGCGGCGATCGACGGAGCGAATTCGGTGAAAAAATTTTTCTATATTACGCTGCCGGGATTGAGAAATGTGATTTCCTTCATTGTGGTTTATGTGACGATTCAGGCGTTTAAGGTATTTACGCAGCCGTATATTATGACCTTCGGCGGGCCGCAGAACAGCACGAGAACATTGGTATATTATATATATCAGCAGGGTTTTCAGTATAAAAAGGCGGGATATGCGTCGGCAATGGCGGTGGTTTTCTTCCTGATCGTGGTTTTCGCTTCCATGATCTTGAAGCGGCTTTTGATCGAGCGGGATTGAGGAGGCAAAAATGGGACTTAAAAGAAGCAGAATACTGGAAAAGATTATCAGATACACGTTTAATATAATACTTGCGGTTATATTTTTGGCACCGCTTGTCTGGATGGTGGTGTCATCTGTAAAACCGGAGATAAATATTTTTGCGGATATGACTTCCGTAAAGGCTTTTCTTCCCATCGACGGCAGTTTTGACAACTATCGGACTATTTTGGAAAAAGGCGAGATCGTGAGAACAATGTGGAATAGTATTTACTATGTTTCGATCACGATTTTTGTGGGATTAATCGTCAACTCCATGTGCGGATTTGCGCTCGCTAAACTGCAGTTTCGGGGAAGAGATTTTCTGTTCAGCATGATAGTGGCATTGATCATTATTCCGTTGGAAAGTATTATATTGCCGCTGTATTTTATGATATTTAAATTTAAGATGCTCAATACTTTTTTCGCCCTGATAGCACCGTTTACGGCGAACTGTTTTAGTATATTCCTGTTTCGGCAGTTTTTTGTGGATATTCCGGATTCTTTGCTGGAGGCGGCATATATTGATGGGGCTTCCCCGTTGAGGGCATTCTTTAAAATCGTGCTGCCGCTGTCATTCCCCGTCTATGCTACGGTTCTGATTTTGCAGTTCATCGAGCATTGGGGAGACTTCCTGTGGCCGGTACTGGTGACTGACGACAAGACAAAAACCGTACAGCTCGGCCTGCAAACGCTGTTTACGGCGCCGCCGGTCCATTACGGACCTATATTTGCAGCGCTGACGCTCAGTACGCTTCCGGTTGTTGTTATGTTTATTTTCTTCCAGAAATATTATGTACAGGGTATTGCTCAATCAGGAATAAAAGGATAAGAAAGGACCAAAAAATGGAGAATAACAGTAAAAATTTTGAAGAGACGAAAAGAGCCACCGCTCATGTCATGGAACAGCACGAGAAGATAAAAGATCATCCGCTGCGGCAGAAGTATCACTTTGAAGTACCGGCCGGGTGGTGTAATGACCCCAACGGATTCTCTGTTTTTCGGGGAAAGTATCACCTTTTCTACCAGCATAATCCGTATATGGCGGAGCCAGGAGATTACAGGGCATATTGGGGACATGCAATCAGCGAAAATCTGGTGGACTGGGAGTACCTTCCGATCGTGCTGGCGCCTGTGGATGCGTATGACAAAGCGGGATGCTGGTCGGGGTGTGCACTGGAACTGGAAGATAAAATGTATATTATGTACACGGGACTGGACGAACGGAATGAGAGACAGCAGGGGCAGTGCATGGCAGTCAGCGAAGACGGGATTTATTTTGAAAAAACAGATGATAATCCGATCCTGGCAGAGACGCTTTGCAGCGCAGACAAAAAAGATTTCAGGGACCCTTGTATCTGGCGCGAAAATGGAGAGTGGAATATGGTGATCGGTTCCACAAAAGACAATTTTGCACAGACGCTTCTGTATCGCTCGGAAGATCTAAAAAACTGGAAATTTGTCAATACGATGACAGAGAGTTTAGGAGAACTGGGTACGGTATGCGAATGCCCCAACTTTTTTCAATTAGGAGAAAAAAGAGTACTGTTTACTTCGCCTCACGGATTAAACCATAGAAAATCCGTCTATCTGACCGGAGATTTCGATTATCCTGCCGGAAAATTTTTCTGGAATAATTATGGAGAGATCGACTGGGGGATGGACTATTATGCGCCCCAGGTTATCACGGACAAAAAGGGAAGAAAAATTATTATAGGCTGGATGAACAGCTGGGACTGGATGCCATGGTGTGATGGAAAGTACTATACCACAGCGCTTGGCTGGTGCGGCGCAATGGCAATCCCCAGAGAAGTCAGAATGGACAGGGAAGGAAATTTATCTTTTATGCCGATAGAAGAACTGCAAAAATATCGTTCCGGTGAGCTGGTACAAAAAGATATCACTGTGGGGGAAGAGGGAATTTCTGTTGAGACAGGCGACAATGCCCATTGCGAGATCATTATGGAACTTGATCTGAAAAAGACTACGGCGAAGACGGTGCGGCTGGAATTAAAAAGCGATGGAAAAGAAAAGGCGCTGGTGAATTTTAATCTCACCCGGGGGGAAATAGAATTTGACAGGAGCAGTACGCTGGATCGCATAAAATGCAAAAGAAAGGCGCCGTTCCGCTCCGTTATGGAAGATACCTGTAAAATACATTTGTTCATCGATTCCTCCTCCATAGAAATTTTTACCGATCACTACAGGACATGTATGACAAATACAGTCTATGTGCCGAAGGATGCGACGGGTATAAAAATATACGGCATGGAAGGGACTGCGAAAATTCCGGAAATACAAAGCTGGGTATTGTAAAGGAAAGCATAGAGACATAAAGGACTGTAAAAAACGGGTTGATCATCAGCGATCAGCCCGTTTTATCATGTATTCCTCCGCCCCCATTGTTATTTTACCTGTTATATCATATAATGAAAAATATCAGGAGAAAAACCATGTTTGACATAGAAGAAGAATTAAAAAAACTCCCGGCAAAACCCGGCGTATACATTATGCACGATGAAGTGGACACGATCCTCTATGTGGGGAAAGCGGTGAACCTGCACAACAGAGTGCGCTCCTATTTCAGGAAGATCCACGGGAGAGGGCCGCAGATCGAGAAGATGGTAAAGCAGATCGCACGGTTTGAGTATATTGTGACGGATTCCGAGCTGGAAGCACTGGTACTGGAAAACAATCTGATCAAAGAGAACAGCCCAAAATATAATACGCTGCTGAAAGATGATAAAACTTATCCGTTTATCAAAGTGACGGTGGGAGAAGAGTTTCCGCGGGTATTGTTTTCGAGAGAAATGAAAAAGGACAGATCCCGGTACTTTGGCCCATATACCAGCGCGGGGGCAGTTAAGGATACGATAGAACTGCTCAATAAACTGTTTAAGCTGCGTACCTGCAACAGGGTGCTGCCGCGGGATATCGGTGAGGAACGTCCATGTCTGAATCACCATATTGGTCAGTGCCTTGCACCCTGTCAGGGGTATATAGACAGAGAGGAATACAGGGGGCGGGTGGATCAGGCACTGGATTTTCTTGGCGGCAACTATAATATGATACTGAAAGACCTGGAAAAGAAAATGCAGGAGGCGTCGGAGGAGCTGAATTTTGAGGAGGCGATCCGCTACAGAGACCTGTTTGAAAGCGTGAAAAGTGTTGCTCAGAGGCAGAAAATTACCCATAGTGACGGGGAGGATAAAGATATTATCGCTATGGCACAGGATGAGCAGGATGCGGTCATACAGGTATTTTTTATCAGGGGCGGCAAACTAATCGGGCGGGAGCACTATTATATGACAAATGTGTCAGGTTTGCTTCGCAGAGATATTCTGCAACAGTTTATCCAGCAGTTTTATGCAGGTACCCCGTTTTTACCGAGAGAACTGATATTGCAGGAAGCCGTGGAAGATATGGAAGTGCTGGAGCAGTGGCTTAGCGGCAAACGGGGCAGCAGGGTCTATCTCCGTGTACCCATGAAAGGCACGAAGGAGAAACTTGTGGAACTGGCAGCCCAGAATGCAGCGCTGATCCTGTCTAAAGACAAAGAGAAGATCAGGCGGGAAGAGGGACGTACCATTGGAGCCGTGAGAGAGATTGCGGCGCTTTTGCATCTGGAACATATCAGCAGGATGGAAGCTTTTGATATCTCTAATATCAGTGGATTTGAGAATGTGGGTTCCATGGTGGTCTATGAAAAAGGAAAACCCAAGCGCAGTGATTATCGGAAGTTCAAGATCAGGACAGTCAGTGGCCCGGATGATTACGCCTGCATGAAAGAAGTGCTGACCAGAAGATTTGTGCATGGTATGGAAGAGCGGGAAGAGCTTTCGGCAAAAAAGATGGATGCAGAGTATGGTTCTTTTACAAAGTTCCCGGATCTGCTGTTAATGGATGGTGGTAAGGGCCAGGTGAATATTGCCCTAGAAGTGTTAAAGGAACTACAGATAGATATTCCTGTCTGTGGTATGGTCAAAGATGATAATCACCGCACAAGAGGGCTTTATTTTCATAACGAGGAGATTCCTATTGATAAGCATTCGGAAGGTTTTAAACTGATCACGAGGATTCAGGATGAAGCCCACAGATTTGCGATAGAGTATCACCGTTCCCTGCGGAGTAAAACCCAGGTGAAATCCGTTCTGGAAGATATTCCGGGTGTGGGGGAGGCCCGCCGAAAGGCGCTGATGCGTCGATTCAAATCCATGGAAGAGATGAAGGCGGCAACAACGGAACAGTTTGCTGAAATTCCGGAGATACCCGGAAATATTGCAGAAGGTATTTACCGATTTTTCCACCCGGAGGAAGAGAAGACAAAACCAATAGAAAACGACGGCAGTCAGTAATCGGATAGTTCTTCTGACAGGACAGGAAGCAGGTGAATTTTTTCTGTTATTTTCCAGCATATTATGATATGATAAAAGAAAAAGCGCATAAGCATATTGGGGAGAAGGAGACAAACAATTATGGCAAGCATCCGTCTGACAAAAGTAATTGAAAAGATGAAGCTGGAAAATCTGACACCGGAGATTGATATTACGAATGTGAAGATATCACAGCCGGATATCAACAGGCCTGCGCTGCAGTTAGCGGGTTATCTGGAGCATTTTGCGACCACTCGCCTGCAGGTTATGGGGTTTGTGGAATACAGCTATATGATGAGCATGACCGACGAAAAAAAGAAAGAGATATATGATGGTCTGATTCAGGATGGCTGTCCGGGGTTTGTATTTTGCAGAGAACTGGTGCCGGATGCAATCTTTTTGGAAATTGCCACTAAGAAAGGGGTTCCAGTATTAAATACAAAGAAGGCGACTTCCGCATTTATGGCGGAGATTATCCGGTGGCTGAATGTAAAGCTTGCGCCCTGTATTTCGGTACATGGCGTACTTGTAGATGTATACGGTGAGGGTGTGCTCATTACAGGTGAGAGCGGCATAGGTAAATCCGAGGCGGCACTTGAATTAATTAAGCGTGGGCATCGTCTTGTGACAGATGATGTTGTGGAACTTCGGAAGGTAAGCGAGGAGACGTTAATTGGTTCTGCACCGGATATCACAAAACATTTTATTGAACTTCGCGGAATTGGTATTGTGGATGTGAAAACTCTGTTCGGTGTGTCTTGTGTCAGAGAGACACAGAACATTGATCTTGTAATTAAGCTGGAAGACTGGGATAAAGATAAAGAATATGACAGGCTCGGACTCCAGGAGGAATATACGGAGTATCTGGGGAATAAGATAGTATGTCATAATATTCCGATCAGGCCGGGCAGAAATCTTGCAATCATCTGTGAGGCGGCGGCAGTGAACCATCGTCAGAAGAAAATGGGATACAATGCGGCCCAGGAACTGTACAATCGTGTACAACGAAACCTGGCGCAGAAGAGGGAAGATAACTGATTTAAGATGGCCTGGAATCGGAGTGAGCGGCAGAAAGAGATTGGTGTCCCACGGGCGTGGATGTTTATCAGGGCAGTATTTACATGTATATCTAAGAAGAAAGGGACAAAAGAATGGGCAAGTACATATTTGGAGCAGATGTAGGCGGAACAAGCGTAAAAATGGGACTTTTTGATATGGCGGGAATGGTAGTTGACAAATGGGAAATTCCTACCAGAACAGAAAATGCCGGTGAGCATATTCTGCCGGATATTGCGGATAGTATCAATCAGAAAATTGCAGAGAATCGATATATAAAAGAAGATATTGCAGGAATTGGTATGGCTGTACCCGGACCGGTAGATGCGGCGGGAGTGGTGAATAAAGCTGTAAATCTGGGATGGGGTGTAACTCCTGTGAAAGAAACCATGGAAAAACTGTGCGGTATTCCAACTGTGGCAGGAAACGACGCCAATGTGGCAGCACTCGGCGAGATGTGGAAAGGCGGCGGCCAGGGATATGATTCTCTGGTGCTTGTGACTCTGGGAACAGGTATCGGCGGTGGCATAATCGTGGATGGCCGTCTGGTGACAGGTGCGGATGGGGCAGGCGGTGAGATCGGACATATGCATGTGATGGATGACGAACCGGAGGCGTGTAACTGTGGCTGTAAAGGGTGTCTTGAGCAGTATGGTTCCGCGACGGGCATAGTACGGCTGGCAAAGAGGAATCTGGAAAGGACAGATAAGCCCAGTACGCTGCGGGATGGAGAGATAACAGCAAAAGCGGTTTTTGATGCTGTCAGAAGCGGTGATGCTGTGGCAAAAGATATTGCAGGAGAGTTTGGTGAAATACTTGGCAAGGGATTTGCTATGATAGCGAGCGTGTTGAATCCTGCGGCTTTTGTGGTAGGCGGTGGTGTGTCCAAAGCGGGAGATATCCTGTTTGAGTATATTCGCCCGTCCTTTGAAAAGTATGTATTTCCAGGGGCAAAAGGTGCAAAGTTTGTTTTGGCCACTCTGGGAAATGATGCCGGAATATACGGCTCCGCAAAACTGGTATTGGATATGATGTAAATTAAAAATTACTGCGCTGCCGCCTGAGGGGAATGCCGGGACGGAGGGGGATTTGATTTGAGAGGGGAAATCATAAAAGAAATAGAACAGATTTTGCCAGCCGGGCAGATCCTGAGACGGGAGCCTATGAGCCGCCATACGACTTTTCGGGTAGGCGGGCCAGCGGAGTTGTTTCTGGAGATCAGGACTGCTTCGGAGATTCAAAAATTGCTTACATTTTTTCAGGAAAGCGGTACAAAATATTTTATAGTGGGGAATGGCAGTAATCTGTTAGTCAGTGACGGTGGTTATGATGGAGCCATTCTTCATATTGGGGAAGGGTTTGACAAAATTGGTGTTGTTGGGGAAAAGGTAAGGGCTCAGGCCGGGGCGCTGCTTGGCAGGGCAGCGTTGACAGCACAGCAGAATTCTCTGACAGGACTTGAATTTGCTTTTGGTATTCCAGGATCCGTGGGAGGAGCTGCAGTGATGAATGCGGGAGCCTACGGGGGAGAGATGAGCCAGGTAGTGAGTATGGTAACTGGATTTACTTCGGATGGGGACGAAGTAAAGCTTTTTAATAAAGAATTGGATTTCGGCTATCGTAAGAGTATTTTGAAACAGGAAAAAATTGTAGTAGCAGAAGTGGAATTTTGTCTTTCAGATGGCAGTCCCGAAGAAATTTCAATGAAGATGAATGATCTTACTGGGAGAAGACGGGCAAAGCAGCCCCTGGAGTATCCCAGTGCGGGGAGCACGTTTAAAAGACCAGAGGGGCATTTTGCGGGAAAGCTGATTATGGATGCGGGCCTGAAAGGCCTGTGTGTCGGCGGCGCTCAGGTGTCGGAAAAGCACTGTGGATTTATTATCAATAAAGGTGGCGCAACAGCGGCAGATGTTCGACAGCTCATGAAAAAGGTGCAGGACAGGGTAAAAGAACAGTCCGGTGTGGAACTGGAGCCGGAGATTATCTGTTTAGAGTAAAAAAGCCAGGTGACCGGGGAGGGTTTCGAGGCTTTTTACAGAGGGAATACGGAAGTGTATGCTGTTTTATGACAGAAAATAGCACAAGAGGAACAGAGTATGAGATTTGTGGTAGTGACGGGCATGAGCGGCGGTGGAAAAAGTACAGCGCTGAAAATGTTAGAGGATGCAGGATTCTATTGTGTGGATAACCTGCCGGTATCTCTTGTGGGAATGTTTGTGGAGATGATCTCGTCCCCTGCTTCGGAAGCATCCAAAGTTGCACTGGGTCTGGATGTACGCAGCGGTCAGTCTTTTCATGAGGCGGAGACAATTCTGGACAAGTTAAGACAGAGCGGCTTTGTGTATGAGGTGCTTTTTCTGGATGCCGGGGAGAGAGTACTTTTAAAGCGGTATAAAGAGACAAGGAGGAGGCATCCACTCTCACTTTCCGGTGAGCGAATCGAAGCGGGGATTCAGAGAGAAAGAGAAATACTGCGAAAAACCAGAGAAAAGGCAGATTATGTGATAGATACCTCAAATCTGCTGACCAGGGATTTAAAGGCGGAATTAGAACGTATTTTTATTCAGAATGAAGAATATAACAGCCTTATGGTAAATATTGTGTCTTTTGGATTTAAGTATGGGATTCCGGCAGATGCCGATCTCGTTTTTGATGTACGTTTTTTACCCAATCCGTTTTATGTTGAAGAATTAAAGCAGCATACGGGGAATGAAAATGAAGTACAGGATTTTGTGATGGACTATCAGGAGAGCCATGAATTTTTGGATAAGCTGACAGATATGCTGAATTTTCTGATTCCAAATTATATCAGGGAGGGAAAATATCAGCTTGTGATCGGAATAGGCTGTACCGGCGGAAAGCACCGCAGTGTGACATTGGCCAATAAGCTCTATGAGCGTATGAGAGATAAGGGGAGCTATGGCCTGAAACTGAGCCACAGAGATGTAGAGGTACAGAGTGTGAGGTAGTAGATTGTCGTTTTCGAGAGATGTAAAAGAGGAATTATTAAAGCAATACGCATCCTCAGGACATTGTATGGATGCGGAACTGGCAGCAATCATTATATTTGGCGGCAGACAGCGTACAAAATCCGACAATATTGATTTTTTGCCGGAAAAAGGAGAAATAAGGGTATTTTTGAGCACAGAGAATGATTTTGTAAGACAAAAAGCCTTTACATTATGCAAAAAAAATATTAGTATAAAAGTTGATGTAGAAAAGGGCGTGTTAACGCTTCCGGTGGAATTTGAGAGAGAGCACCTGATACCGGATCTGAAGGGGATGCTTGAGCGGCAGTGCTGCAGAAGAGCCTTTTTGCGGGGGGCATACCTTTGCATAGGTTCCATGAGTAATCCAGGGAAAAGTTATCATCTGGAATTTGATTGTGTCAGGGAAGAAAAAGCGCATCTTTTACAGGAATTGATAGAGAGTTTTGATATTCCGGCAAAAATTGCTCTGAGAAAGAAATATTATGTAGTATATGTGAAAGAAGGGGCTGCCATCTGTGATATGTTGAATATTATGGGGGCACATGTATCTCTGATGGATTTTGAGAATCAGAGGATTGTAAAGGAAGTAAGAAATTCTGTCAATAGAAAAGTAAACTGTGAGACTGCTAATATCAGAAAAACTGTGAATGCGGCGGCGGGACAGGTAAAAGATATCATGCTGATAGAAGAGACCTGGGGCTTAAATAAGCTGCCGGAGCATCTGCAGGAGATTGCCAGGCTACGGTTGGAGAATCAGGAGGCAACACTGCAGGAACTGGGGGATATGTTGGCGTCTCCGGTGGGGAAGTCCGGAGTGAATCATAGATTGAGAAAGTTGAGTTTGATTGCGGATAGCATCAGAAAGTAGTGAGAGGAGAAAAGTTATGTTGGAAAAATCTATGGAGATTCAGTTAAAGAATGGGCTAGAAGCCCGGCCCGTCGCAGTTCTCGTGCAAATAGCAAGCCAGCACGAGAGTACAGTGTATATTGAAACAAAGGGAAAGAGGGTAAATGCAAAAAGTATTATGGGTATGATGAGTCTCGGGCTTAACATCGGAGAAGAAATAAATGTGATTGCAGACGGAAAGGATGAGGAAGAGGCAATTTCAAGCATTGAAAAGTTTTTAAGCGGTCAGGAATAATACGAAAAATAGCCGAAGACTCATCTGAAAAATGAATACCATTTTTCAGAAAGGGTTATCGGTTATCATATAAAATAAAAATATTAAATGGAGGTACAAGGATATGCCATTAGTAACAACAAAAGAAATGTTCGAGAAAGCGTATAAGGGCGGTTATGCCATAGGTGCTTTCAATGTGAACAACATGGAAATCGTTCAGGGTATCACAGAGGCTTGTGCTGAGGAAAAGGCTCCGGTTATTCTGCAGGTTTCCAAAGGTGCCCGTGCTTATGCAAACCATAACTACCTTGTGAAGCTGGTGGAAGCAGCTATTATGTGTAATCCGGAGCTGCCTGTTGCACTGCATCTGGATCATGGTCCGGATTTTGAGACATGTAAGTCCTGTATCGACGGTGGATTTACTTCCGTTATGATCGATGCTTCTTCCAAACCTTTCGAAGAGAATGTTGAGATCACAAAGAAGGTGGTAGAATATGCGCATGCTCACGGCGTGGTAGTAGAGGCTGAGCTTGGCACACTGGCAGGTGTGGAAGATGATGTGAAAGTATCTGCGGAAGATTCTTCTTACACACGCCCCGAAGAAGTAGCAGAGTTTGTTGAGAAGACAGGCTGTGATTCTCTTGCTATTGCGATCGGTACAAGCCATGGCGCATATAAGTTCAAACCCGGTACAAAACCTCAGCTTCGTTTTGACGTTCTGCACGAATGTGAAAAGATGATTCCGGGATTCCCTATTGTTTTGCATGGATCTTCTTCTGTTCCGCAGGAATATGTTGAGATGATCAATAAATTCGGCGGAGCTATGCCAGGCGCTATCGGCGTTCCGGAAGATCAGCTTCGTGAGGCAGCCCGTTCTGCAGTATGTAAGATCAATATTGATTCTGATCTGCGTCTGGCTATGACAGGTACGATTCGTCAGTTCTTCGCAGAGCATCCGGATAAGTTTGATCCTCGTGAATATCTGAAACCCGCTCGTGCTAACATTAAGGAACTGGTTCGCCATAAACTGGTGGATGTGCTGGGATGTAATGGAAAGGCTTAACGCGAGTCTGGTGAAATGCATTATGAGATAAGAAAAAACGGCCATTTGGCCGTTTTTTCTTATTCTGGTAAAAGTGGTGGGGATATCTCAGGTGTTAAGGACGGAGGCACTGCTCGCGCTGGATATCTTCAAAGGCAGAGTACATTGGTTCCTCCTTCGAGCCATGGAGGGTACGACGTATGTAGTTGTTTGTGATCTTTCGTACGGTCCCTGAGAGGGCCAGGACACCGATCAGGTTTGGGATCATCATCAGGCCGTTAAAGGTATCGGAGAGATCCCAGGCAAGGCTTAGACTTGCGGTACAGCCGAAGTATGTCATGACGACGAACAGCACTTTATAGATAATGGTTGTTTTGACGCCGAACAGGAATTCAAAGGCTTTTGCGCCATAGTGGCTCCAGCCGAGCACGGTGGAGTAGGCAAACAGCAGGATCGCAATGGCGATAAATTTCGGGCCGATGGAACCAAAAACACCAGCGAAAGCCTGACCGACAAGACCGGAGCCTTCTATATCGGTAAGCATCTGACCTGTTTCCAGATCCACGAGGTCCGAAGAGAGGATGCAGAAAGCGGTTAAAGTACAGACGACGATAGTATCTGCGAATACTTCAAAGATACTCCACATTCCCTGACGGACAGGTTCCTTAATATTGGAACTTGAATGTACCATAACGGAGGAACCGAGACCGGCCTCGTTGGAAAAGGCACCCCGCTTAAATCCCCATGTGATGGCGCGACTGACGCCGTAACCGATCACACCGCCACCTGCTGCTTTTACAGCAAAGGCGCCTTTAAAAATAGCATTAAATACGGCGCCAAACTGATCAATGTTTGCGATACAGATAATGAGAGCACCTATAATATAGAGGATGGCCATAAACGGAACAAGCTTCTCCGTGACAGCGGCAACCCTTTTCAATCCGCCTAAAATGACGAAGGCAGAGATAAAGACTATGGCAATGCCGGTAGCTTTGGTTGGAATGCCAAAGGCGGATTTCATGTTGCCGGCAATGGAGTTTACCTGGCTCATATTGCCGATCCCGAAACTGGCCAGCAGGCAGAAGCAGCTGAAAAGCAGTGCGAGAGTAAGGCCGATCGTCCGGCAGCCTTTTTTGGAACCGAGACCGTCTCTTAGATAGTACATAGCGCCGCCGGACCATTCACCTTTTTCATTTTTGCGTCGGTAATAAATACCCAGTACATTTTCTGAATAATTTGTCATCATGCCGAAAATGGCCATCACCCACATCCAGAAAATAGCGCCGGGGCCGCCCGAAATAATGGCTGTGGCGATTCCGACGATATTGCCGGTGCCGATGGTTGCAGCCAGCGCTGTACAGAGACTCTGAAATTGGGAGATGGATTTATCATCTTTCTCAGTGTGTGCGGTGACATGCCTGTCTGAGAAAATGGCGCCGATTGTGTTTTTAAACCAATGACTGATATGGGTGAACTGAAATCCTCTGTTCACAAGCGTCATCAGAATGCCCGCAGCCAGCAGGAGCCCAATTCCAAAGGAACCCCAGACAAAACCGTTGACAACACCGTTGACGTCAGCAATAGCTTCTACGATGGGCCGGAGCGTGCTGCTTAGTTCTTTTAACAATAACATAGATAGATCCCTCCTCATATACATGCACATAGACAGGACGACTTCTTTTGCGGGTCTGCGCATAAAATAAAAGAGATAATCCGAAGATTATCATTCCGTGAAAATGGTATTAAAATAAATGTCAGTTTCTCGGGTTCACACCTTTGTGAACAACTGACAAATACGAGTTTAGCAGTAAAATGAAGAAAAAGCAAGCAGAAAAACATATGTTAAGGAATTATATGACAGGATGCAGGGAAATATGTCCAAGAAAGGGAGGATGCCAGATAAGGTTTCCCTTACCTGGCATTTATTATGAAAAAGTTATTTAAATTATTACGATAAGGTCATTTTAAAAGTCCGGATCGGAATCTTCTGTGAAGTTCCTGTTGTTATCTTATGATCTTAGTATAGACTGTAGATTTGTCTAAAAAATGATTTTCAAATTAAGTTTCTTTGAATGGAATATGAACAATTTGTGAACGCCGGGTACAGTGTTGAATAATTGTATATAGTGGAGCTTAAGGACAACAGAGTTTATCTGCTGAACGATGTGGAACGGGGAATTTTAAATATCTTCCCGGTCAGAACGCAGTGTGAATATCCGCCGATGGGGCGGGGACTGCTGTTCCATAACGGGGGTATGTGACGGTGCAGCTGCCGGAAGGGAAATGAGAGGATCTGAACTTCGGCAGGGAAGGAAATTCCTACTCCACAATATTATGCAGCCAAACCCCCTTCTTTACAAGAATAACCCCGATAACCGCCTTCACGCCGTCAGCGAGCTGCACGAAGAAATATATCCACAGGATATTAAGCGGCGTGCATTTCGCAAGAGCGAAGGCGAGCACCACACTGACACACCAGATAAAAACGCTGTCAAAAAAGAAGGCGATCAGCGTTTTGCCACCGGCGCGGAGTGTGAAATACAAAGTGTTCAGCAGCGCATGTTGCGGGATAAACAGGGCGGAGATCATGATCAGTTTCACTGCTAACTGTTTTACATCTTCCGTGGTTTTATAAAAATCAGGGAACACGGGGGCGATGAGGAACATAAACGCCGCAACAAAAGTACATAACAGCACGGAAAATACGATGATTTTTGTATCGGTCTCCTTTGCCTTTTTCATATCCCCTGTGCCTAATATCTGTCCCACGATGATCGCGACGGCATCACCCATGGCGATGAAGGAGATATGGAACAGATTGCAGAGCGTGTTGGAAATATTGAGAGCAGCCACTACATGTAACCCTTTTAAGGAGTAGCATCCGGCCAGGGTGGCCATACCCGCCGACCAGAGCGTTTCGTTTAGCAGAAGAGGAGTTCCTTTAATGGCAATCCGCCTGATCACATCCCGGGGAATGGTCATACTCCGATACAGGTCGATAACAAAAGGATTTTTTTCCGTATCTCTGTGCACGGAAATAACAATAATAGCAGCCTCGATCATTCTGGAGAGGACGGTGGCGATGGCGGCGCCCTTTACTCCTAACATTGGAAAGCCGAACTTTCCATAGATCAGAAGGTAATTAAAAATAAGATTAATACAGATAGCGGCGACGCCTGCTTTCATGGGCAGGATCGTCTGGCCGCATTCTCTTAAAGTGCTGCCATAGACCTGGGTTATCATAAAGAAAGGAAGACCGGCCAACATAAACAGCATATACTCCCTGCCGCTTGCCATTGTCATCTGAATGCTGGCAGCACTGCCTTCTCCGGTCAGATAAATGTTGATTAAAAACTGACCGGAGAAAATGCACAACAAAACAGTGAGGATCGTAATGAAGATCACGGCCCACAGTTTGAAGCGGACAGTATGGCGGATACCGTCTGTATTTTTCTGCCCGTAGTACTGCGCCGTAAAGATGCCGGCGCCGGAAACTGCTCCGAACAGGCAGAGGTTATAGACAAACAGGATCTGGTTGACAATGGAAACACCGGACATGGCCTCCGTGCCGATCTGACCGATCATAATATTGTCCAGCATGTTTACAAAGTTTGTGATACCGTTCTGAATCATGATTGGGACAGCAATCACAAATACCATCTTATAAAAAGCGGCGTCGCCGAAGTATTTCTGCCTGAAATTTTTCATCTCGACTTTCTCCTCTGACAGTGAAAATTGCGAAAAAATTCCCCGCCGCTTTCGGCGGAGAATCTGACTGTCAGAACAGTATATTAAGTTTGGAGAGGAAAGTCAAGGGGGCAGGAGATATATTCACAAATTGTCTATAAAATCAATGATATGTTCAGCCATCAGTATTCGACCGTTTTCGTTGGGGTGGCAGCCGTCGGCTGTGTAGTCAGAAACATTGGAACTATCAACGCCAAGGTCATGATAATTATTCATGTAGTAAATATCCAATTCTTCTGCCACAAGGATTGCCGCTTCTACATAGTCCGTAAGAATACCGCCGTTATCACTGTTTTGTTCTGTGCCGTTTGAAAAATAGCTGGTGTAGCCGGGAGTCATAATAATAAATTCCGCATCGGGAAAAGCAGTCATGCATTCTTTTAAGCAACTTCGCAAACCACCCATATAAGTAGTGGTATCATAGGGATCCTCGGGATTTTCTACGGCAGCTCCGTTAAAATAATCATTTGCCCCATAATTTATGAGAAAATAGAGTTTTTTATCTGATATATCGCCGCCATCCGGGGAGAAATGGTAAACTCCGTTTTTTTCTGTGCAGTATTCCGAAAAAAAACGGGGAAGGAAATTGGGGAAATCATCAGTATCCGAAGAAGGAGCGCTGGCAGCCGTACCACCAATAGCATAGTTATATGTGACAGCATGGGAAAATCCTGTAATGTAACCAGGAGTGGAGATGGTGCCCTCGCCATAGGCCATAATGCTGTCACCAAAAAAGACAAGGCAGCAGTTGGATAAATCAGGATAAACGGCAGGAGAAGTACGTTCTGCGATGACTTGTTCCCGCAGTATATCAAAAAGAATGGGGGCATTAATGGAAGTGATCTGATTGATTTTATCACAAAAACATGTGAGGTGGATTTTTTTGGCAATGGCATCATTTACGACAAAATCAGAGATATAATTATCAGGATTGACAAGCAGCCATTTTTCAAATCCTGTATAAAAAGTACAGATATTTGAATATACATATGTGTCTTCAATAAAATTTGAATAGACTGCCAGGATATCTTCTAAGGCAGCTTCATCCATATTCAGCAGATATGTCAGAGAGGGGTAAGGTAGCAGGATTTCAAAAGCGGTATCCGGATGATCAGAAACAAATGTGAATAAGCCCTTCTGCAGAGCGGTACCCCATTGCACATCATTTCTATTGCAGGAATTCCAGATTATATCAGGATCCAATAAAAGAAATACATGGCTAACCGTATTACCAGAGGTGAATATTTTTTCCAGATAGCATTGTAATTCTTCCATGGATTGAATTTCACGGGATGAAACGGATGTATGGAGTCCGTTGTAATTCAAAAAATTTTCTTTTTTGATTTCATATACGTCTCCCGTCATAAATACATATAAATAAAGAATGTATTATGGGAAATTTTAGCACAGTTACTAATTGATAGCAACAGATTTTCCGGTCTCAATAAAACAGTCGACAAATAATCTGGCATATGTTATCCTATCTGTGGGAAAATTAATTAAGTCTGACTGATAAGTATCAGTCAGGCTTGTCCTGCATATAAAAGGAAAAAGTATATGAGAATAGCGATTTGTGATGACAACAGGGAGGATGTGCTGTCTCTCAGGAAATTATTGGAGGGACATGAGGTTAGAATATTTTCAGAGGCGGCCGGGCTTCTTTCGGATTTAAAGAAAGGTGGGATACAGTATGATCTGTACCTGCTTGATATTTTTATGGGAGAATCCATGAATGGTATCGAACTGGCAGAAAAGCTTCGCAGCAGGCAGGAAGATGCGATATTCTGCTTTATTTCTACCAGCGATAATTTTTATCGGGAGGCATATGATCTTTATGCTGTCCAATATCTGATAAAACCTGTAAAAGAGGAGGAAGTGAGGTTGCTGTTAGACAAAGTATCGAAGAATCTGAGGAGAAACGGGGAATGGAAGCTTCCGTTTCAGTTTCGCGGGCAGTCCGGCAGTATTCCTTATGGAAAAATTCTATATATCAGCAGCCGGGAACATACTATCTATATTTTCTGTACGGATGGCACAGTGCAGGAATGCAAGGGGAAACTGAATGAGCTGGCAATGCAGGTGTGTGGAAATACTTTTATGCGCTGCCATCAGAGTTTCCTTGTCAATATGTATCATATAGACAGTTTAAGAGGTATGGAACTGACAGTTGGTTCAGAGAAAATCCCTGTGTCCAGACGATATTATGCAGAGGTTAAAAGAAGGTATCAGGAGATACTGTTTGAGGAGGTGGGCTGAAGGGATTGGGAACAGAGTGCAGAATTAATATTCAGGCGGGTGGGGAGGAGCTTTTCATCACACGGATCAGTGGCATAGCGGTGAATATGCCACTGAATGTGATCCGGATCTGATTTTACAGGAAATGGAGAAGCTTTAAAGCTTCTCCGGTTCCGGGTAATCCACGTCGAACGTGTCCACGGTAACAGTTTTCATTACCTGATCTTCTAATGGTCTGTCGGAAGGATCGGTGGCCGTCTCGGCAATCTTATTTACCACATCCATTCCCTCTATAACTTTTCCGAAGGCGGCATAAGAGCCGTCCAGATGGGGAGCATTCCTGTGCATAATAAAGAACTGAGATCCCGCTGAATCGGGGTGCATGGAGCGTGCCATGGAGAGAACGCCCTCTGTGTGTTTTAAGTTGTTTTCAAAACCGTTGATGGCGAATTCGCCGGGAATGCAGTAGCCGGGGCCGCCGGTGCCGGTTCCGTTGGGATCGCCGCCCTGGATCATAAAGCCTTTGATGACGCGGTGAAAGATCAGGCCATCATAAAAATTTTTCTGAATTAAAGAGATAAAATTGTTTACGGAAACCGGTGCGATTTCGGGGAAGAGTTCTGCTTTGATCACGCTGCCGTCCGTCATGGTAAATGTTACAATTGGATTTTGTGCCATCTGTATACTTCCTTTCTTCCATAAGATAAATTGATTTTATCACATAACTGGGATGGTGAAAACGATGAATTCACAAAAATCCGTCTGTTATGCTATCTTCAGCCTGCTTTTTGCAGATCGGGAATGTGTCTTACTGTGCCCTTTGTGATAACATGAGGCACATCTGCAAACAGGTTTCTTGACGTTTGTGGGACCTGTTTGTAAAATAATTTGAAATGGGGTTAAGAGCAGGCGAAAAGGAATTACAGGAAAAGAGGAGAGAGATTACCGGGAAGAATTAGGAGAGAATAGCGGCCTGGCGGAATAAAATGATCACAAAAATTATTTTAAGAGAAGAACTTAATAAAGAAGAGCTGTGGAATCTGGAACTTCTTTTCCGGGAGACGGATAAGGCGATTCTGGATGAGTTTCTGATTCTGACGGACAGTCCGGAGCTTGCAGGTATTTGCAGAAAGTTTGATATCGCCGTGGCGGCAGTGCTAACAGGGAATCGGGAGGCTGCTGCGAGAGCCGGCGAAGATGCAGATGCCTGTGCTGATGAGGGTGCTGGCAGCTGCGAGGATCCGGAGGGAGAGAGCGTCGGGAATACTGCCTGGCAGTGCGGCGGAGGCTTTCAGGGGATTTCCTATGCCGTGACGGACATAGAAGACCTAGACGAAAATTATCTGGAAAGAATATGGCAGAGGTATCGCGGCATTCCCTGGAAGATCTGCGAGACAGAGAGGTGCCTTGTGCGGGAGAGCGTGCCGGAGGATGTGGATAGCTTTTATGAGATCTATCGGGACAGAGAGATCACGGAATATATGGAAGATCTCTATGAGGACAGGGAGAAGGAGCGGCAGTATATCAGGGATTACATAGAGAAAGTATATGCGTTCTACGGGTTCGGTATGTGGACGATCTGCCTGAAGGAGACCGGGGAAGTGATCGGCAGAGCGGGGCTCTCCATGCGGGAGGGCTTTGAGGAACCGGAGCTTGGGTATGTGATCGGTAAAACATGGCAGAGACAGGGGATCGCGGCGGAGGTATGCCGAGAGATTCTGAATTACGCCGAAAACGAGCTTGGACTGGAACAGATAAGGGCGTTAATGCATCCGGAGAACACGGCTTCGCAACGGCTGTGCAACAGGCTGGGTTTTTGCTGTGAGAGGGAAATTGAAGTGGATGGAATTCTATACAGAAGCTACAGGATCGATCTCAGGCAGGAAAGAACCGGATCGTATTGAAGAAGAGCGGAGACTTATAACGGAATCCTGCATAATCCACACAGGAACAAATTATAAAAACTTTGTAAACTCCTACAAAGTTATTCGAATAATTATAAAAAGTTTGGAAGACCTGACAAAATTGCAAAAACGATATTGACAGGAAAATCGGATGGTGCTAGACTTGCGGTTAACAAAGGCAAAGGCGCTTTGAGAATGATTCTCAGAGCGCTTTTTTCATTGTAGAAACCAAAATTGCAGGGGATAAAAGCCGGCTGTCTCAAACTGCAAAATAACGGGAAAAAGCGTAAAATACCGTGAAAGAAAACCTGCAGAGCAGGAGAAAAAAGCTGATTTTCAGGAGGCAATGCAGGAGAAAGCAGTATGCCTGAGATGCTGTAAGCGTCAGCGTACCGGGATTTTACACAGAAAAGAGGAGATATTATGACAGAAGAATTGATGAGTGTAATGAATGGTCAGATATTCGGCGTCTGGTTTTTGATTGGCGCCGCACTGGTATTCTGGATGCAGGCCGGCTTTGCCATGGTGGAGACCGGTTTCACCAGGGCCAAAAATGCGGGAAACATTCTGATGAAGAATCTGATGGATTTTTGTATCGGTACGGTAGTGTTCATCCTGATCGGGTTTGGGCTTTTGCTGGGAGAAGATATGCTTGGCTTTATCGGAAAGCCTGGATTTGATATTTTCACGGCTTATGAAAGCTTTGACTGGTCCAACTTTGTCTTCAATCTGGTATTTTGTGCGACGACGGCGACGATCGTTTCGGGTGCCATGGCTGAGCGGACAAAATTTATATCCTACTGCATTTATTCCGCAATTATCTCGGCGGTGATCTATCCGATCGAAGCGCACTGGATCTGGGGCGGCGGGTTCCTTGCACAGATGGGATTTCACGATTTCGCGGGTTCCTGCGCAATCCATATGGTAGGCGGTATTTCCGCACTGATCGGCGCAAAGATGTTGGGGCCCCGTATCGGGAAATTCAGCAGGAACAAAGAAGGAAAAATTGTCAAAGTAAATGCTTTTCCAGGGCATAATCTTCCCATCGGCTGTCTCGGCGTATTTATTCTGTGGCTGGGCTGGTACGGGTTTAACGGGGCGGCGGCAACGTCTGTAGAACAGCTTGGCTCGATTTTTGTGACAACGACGATTGCGCCGGCGGTGGCGACCGTGGTATGTATGATCTTTACCTGGATCAAATATGGAAAACCGGATGTCTCCATGTGTCTGAACGCTTCTCTGGCAGGCCTTGTGGCGATTACGGCGCCCTGTGATGTGACGGATGCCTTTGGCGCTATTGCGATCGGTGCGGTGGCAGGACTTCTGGTGGTATTCGGCGTCTGGTTTTTGGATCACAAACTGCGCGTGGACGATCCGGTAGGCGCTGTGGCGGTACACTGTCTGAACGGTATCTGGGGCACACTTTCCGTAGGGTTGTTTGCCACAAATACGGCGCCGGGATATTCCATAGCAAATAAAGCGGGCGAAGAACTGGTGGGATTGTTTTATGGCGGCGGTCTGGAGCTTATGGGACTGCAGCTTGTGGGTTTTGCGGCAGTGGCTGCGTGGACGGTGGTGACGATAACTCTTGCCTTTTTGTTGATTAAGGCCACACTGGGCCTGCGCGTATCGGAGGAGGAGGAGATCATCGGTCTGGATGCGACGGAACATGGCCTGCCCAGCGCTTACTCGGGATTTGCCATCACAGATATGTCTGCGACGACTATGGATGTCAATGAGAATACGGATCTCGGTGAGAGCGACTTTGAGAAAGCGGACAGTTTCAAGGTGGACAGAGCGATTCCTGTGATAGCGACAAGCAGCGAGACAGATGCAAACGGCGTGCCAATCTTCAATACCGGTATGCATAAAGTCAGCATTATCGCGAAACTGGCCCGATTTGATGCGCTGAAAAAAACACTGAATGAACTGGGTGTGACGGGAATGACTGTGACGCAGGTGATGGGCTGCGGTATTCAGAAGGGTGCGGGAGAATATTACCGCGGCGTTGAAATGGATGCGACGCTGATGCCGAAGATCAAGGTGGAAGTCATTGTCAGCAAGATTCCGGTGGAGCATGTGATCAAAGCTGTGAAAAAGGCACTTTATACAGGCCATATCGGGGACGGCAAGATCTTCGTATACAATGTGTTAAAGGTTGTGAAAGTCCGCACCGGGGAGGAGGACTACGAAGCCCTTCAGGATGTGGAGTAAATTCGGGTGTGGAATCCTGAGCCTGATATAATGTGTAGTGTAATCGTTCCGCCCGCTGGGCAGCTCCAGGGCTGAACGGTTACCAATTATATTACTCAGATTTTTTAATCGGTCCCAGTTGCTTTTATGCTGTATATTTGCTATTATAAATATGTATGAGAATTTTCGGGGGAATCTGAGAAAGCAGGGCAAAGGAGCAACTTATGGGAAATACAGTTTTGGTTGTGGAAGATAATGAGATCAACAGATCACTGTTAGTGATGATCCTGGAGGAAACTTATCATGTGCTGGAAGCTGGTAACGGGCGGGAAGCATTAGAGATTCTGAAGGATCCGAAAAATACGATATCAGCGGTGATTACAGACCTGATTATGCCAGAGATGGACGGTTACCAGTTTTTGGAGGTATATTCGTCATCGCCACAGTTTGTCAATATTCCGGTAATCGTCTCAACGAGCCAATCCGATTCGGAGAGCGAAGTGAAATGTCTGGAATACGGCGCATGGGATTTTATCAAGAAGCCATATAATGCTGAGATCATCCGGTTCCGGGTAAAGAATGTTATTGAGCGAAGTGAATTGTATGTACTGCGGAAGCTTCGTTATCAGGAGCAGTTCGATACATTGACCGGCATTTATATACAGAACATGTTTGTACAGCAGACAAAGAAGCTGTTAAGAGAGAATCCGGATACGGATTTTATGATCCTTCATTTTGATATTTCTCAGTTCCAGGTCTACAACAGTGTTTTCGGCAGACGGGAGGGGGATAAGCTGCTGTGCCATATTGCGGATCTGTTGCGGAAACTGGAAGAGTATGAGAAGAAGATAACATACTGCCGCGTTGAGGCGGATGCTTTCTGTATCTGTATGCCGGCGGCGGACAGTGAGTTTATCCAGAAAATGATGGATGAATTTCAGAAGAATTTCCGATCCTATCAGAGAGATTATAATATACTGGCGAATGTAGGCGTATTTTATATAGAAGACAGAACGGTTTCCATACCGGCGATGATCGACCATGCAAAGCTGGCATCGAAAGAGTGTAAGGGAAGCTATATTAAAAATTACCATATTTATACGGATCAAATGGGTAAGAGCATAGAAGAAGCGCAGAGTATTGTCAGCGAGATGGAACGGGCCATGAAGGAGGAACAGTTTGTCCTTTACCTGCAGCCGAAATACGGGCTGGCAAACTACAGGCTGGCAGGCGCAGAGGTGCTGGTACGGTGGATCACGCCGGAAAAAGGCATGGTTTCTCCGGGGAAATTTATTCCTGTATTTGAGAAGAACGGACAGATCATGAAGTTAGATTACTATATCTGGGAGCACTCCTGCAAACTGATCAGAAGCTGGTTAGACAGGGGGCTTGAGCCGTTTCCGATTTCTGTGAATATTTCCAGAGTCAGCCTGTACAACCCGCGGATCGTGGAGGAGATCCATGAACTGACGCTGAAATATGATATTCCGGCGAAGCTGTTTCAACTGGAGCTGACAGAGAGCGCCTATACGGATAACCCGGAATCCATCAAAAAAGCGATGCGGCAGCTGCAGGAGTACGGCCACACCATATTGATGGATGATTTTGGCAGCGGCTATTCTTCTTTGAACGTATTAAAGGATATTTCGGTGGATGTGTTGAAACTGGATATGAAGTTCATGGCGGCATCCGGGAGTGAAAATCAGAAGAAAAGCGAGAGCATTGTGGCAAATGTGATCCGGCTGGCAAAGGATCTTGAGCTACCTGTTATTGCCGAAGGTGTGGAGGAAAAGGAGCAGGTTGAATTTTTGAGCAGTGTGGGCTGTGAGTATGTGCAGGGCTACTATTTTGCAAAACCGATGCCGGTGGCGGAATATAATAAGCTGGCATTCAAGGTATAAACTACGCGAAGCGAGTGTGCATCGCGAAGCGCGCCATGTCTGTTTACAGACATGGCATAATTTACTATGAGGAGGAAATGAAAAATGTATGGTACCTGGTGGTCGTTAGTACCGCCCATTGTGGCGATCTTACTGGCGTTTATTACGAAGGAAGTGTATTCTTCCCTGTTTGTCGGGGTGCTTTTAGGGGCATTGTTTACAGCTGGCTTTCAGCCTTGGGGAACATTTGAGACCTTATTTACGACAATGACGGGAAGTATGAATCTGAACATTATTATTTTTGACGTGCTGCTTGGTATGATCATTGTACTGATGCAGAAGTCGGGAGGCTCCAGAGCCTACGGAAACTGGGCGATCGGAAAGATAAAATCGAAAAAGAGCGCGCTTTTTGCCACCACCGGCCTGGGTGTTCTGATTTTTGTGGATGACTATTTCAACTGTCTGACGGTGGGTTCCGTGATGCGTCCGGTGACGGATAAGTATAAAGTTTCCAGAGCAAAACTGGCCTACATAATCGATGCGACGGCGGCGCCGATCTGTATTATTGCACCGATCTCAAGCTGGGCGGCGGCGGTCAATTCTTATGTGCCTGAGAACAGTTCCCTGACAGGGTTCCAGCTGTTTTTAAGCACCATTCCGTTTAACCTGTATGCGCTCTTAACGCTTCTGATGGTGTGTCTGGTGATTGGTCTGAACCTGGATTTCGGTCTGATGAAAAAGCATGAGAAGAATGCGGAAAAAGGAGATCTCTTTACTTCCGGCGCGGAGGAGTTTAAGGATATGGAAGCAGCCGGCGAGGAAGGGAATAAGAACGGTAAGGTGATGGATCTGGTGCTTCCGGTAGCGGTGCTTATCGCATCCGCTGTCTTTGGAATGATCTATACAGGTATGCTGGGAGGCGCCACCGGCATTGTGGATGCTTTTGCAAACTGTGACGCGGAGATCAGTCTGATTTTCGCGACGACGGTAACGGTTATTTTCATGGCGCTTTTGTATCTGCCGAGAAAGGTGATCAGCTTTAAGGAGTTTATGAACTCTCTGGCGGAAGGCTGTAAGCTGATGGTGCCGGCTATTCTGATTCTGACCTTTGCATGGACGTTGAAAGGCATGGGCGATAACCTCGGCATCGGTGAGTTTGTCAACGGCACCGTAGGCGCAAGCGCAACGGCAAGTATCTTTATTCCGGCGATTATGTTTGCGATGGCAATGTTCCTTGCGTTTTCCACTGGGACATCCTGGGGGACTTTCGCGATCCTTGTGCCGATCGTAGTGGAGATGTTCAGGACGGCGGACGAGAAAATGATGATCATCGCGGTTTCCGCAGTACTGGCGGGGGCTGTCTGCGGCGACCATGTATCACCGATCTCCGATACGACGATCATGTCTTCGGCAGGTGCACAGAGTAACCATATCAACCATGTGCAGACGCAGATGCAGTATGCGATGGTGGTGGCAGTGGTCTGTGTGGTCGGCTATATCATTGCCGGAATCTGTAAGAACTGGCTGATCACATTGCTGCTCAGCGCAGCGCTTTTAGTGGTGGCACTGTTTGGGATTAAGAAATATTATGATAAGAAAGAAGCATAAGAAACTGATAAAAGTCCCTTATATTGACCAGACTAAAGAATGGCCCACCGGCTGCGAAAGCGTTTCTGCGGTAATGCTCCTGCAGTACCTGGGTGCGGATATTTCGGTGAAACAGTTTGTGGAACAGTATCTGGAAAAGGAGCCTCTGGTTGAACGGGATGGGAGACTTTACGGTGGGAATCCCTGGAAAGTGTTTGTCGGCAATCCGGCGGACGATCAGTCAATGGGATGCTATGCGCCGGTGATAAAGAAGGCGCTGGAAAGAGTTTTAAGGCAAGGATCAGTACAGGGAGAGAGACCGGAACCAGGCGTACGGGAAAACGGCTCGCAGGAAGAGAAGAGATCCGCTCAGGCGGAGGAAATTCCCGGGTGGGGACGGAGAGCGGTAGACCTGACGGGCGTGTCAATGGAAGTCCTGCTGCGGGAGTATATAGATAATGACAAGCCTGTCATATTCTGGGCGAGCATTGATCTGAAGGAAACTTACAGCGGACCGGAATGGATCCTGACGGATTCAGGAGAACGTTTTCTGTGGCGCTCCAATGAGCACTGCATGTTGCTTGTGGGTTACGACGAGGAGAACTATTATTTTAATGATCCCTGGCATGATCATGGTGTGATCGGTTATGAGAGGAAGTTGGTCGAAAGACGGCATGAAGAACAGTATGAGATGGCTGTCTCGATCCTGTAGCGGCATCATATGCCGATAGTATCTGGGTATTTCAATAAATACCGGCCATACTTTAGAACAGGTTGCGTATGGACTTTAAGAAACAGAGTGAAGAATAAGGAGAGAAAGAGATGATTGACAGAGCAGAATTAAAAGCACGTGCAAAACAGATGTTAAGCGGAAATATCGGAATGCTGATCGTGTGCTTTATTATTATGGCGGCATTGGAAGTTGTGTGCAATATGATTCCCCTGGTGGGGCCGATCGCGTCGATTTGCGTAAGCGGGCCGCTGGCACTTGGCACAGCGTATATTTATCTGAATCTGACGAGAGGATATGAACCGGATGTCAATATATTGTTCAGCGGCTTTCAGCGGTTTGTGGATGCGCTGGTGCTGACGCTTCTGATCGGAATCTTTACATTTCTGTGGAGCCTGCTTCTTGTTGTGCCGGGGATTATTAAGGCGATCAGTTATTCGCAGGCATATTACATTCTGGCGGAACATCCGGAGATGAGCGGCAAGGAAGCGCTGGATGCCAGCATCGAGATGATGGATGGCCATAAGATGGATTATTTTGTGCTGATTCTTTCCTTTATTCCGTGGATGCTCCTGTGCAGCATTACCTGTGGGATCGCGTTATTGTATGTGGTTCCTTATATGAGTGCAACGCTTGTAAACTTCCACGAAGCGATCAAATCGCCCATGGTTATGAATACAAACGGCAATTTTACAGATAATACAAACAGTTATTATCAGGCATAGGGAGTAAGCCTGCGGGACAGCTGCCTGCGAAGGGCGGGAAGTCCGTACTGCTGTTATGTTGCAGAGGGTGTGTAAGAATGTTCTTATGCACCCTTGAAATTTGTTATGGGTTTGAAGGTGAAAGCCTGAGGCTGTGGAAAGGGTAGATTGTCAGAATGAATATGTTTGTGGTGATACAGCAGATGCTGGTGTTACTTGTGATGATGTTGATCGGTTACATTGTTTTCCGGATAAAATGGCTGGATGGTAATGCCTGCAGCAGGATGTCAAAAATTGTGGTCAATGTATTGAATCCCTGCCTGATGGTTAATGGTGTGCTGGGGAAGGAAGCGAAGCTGGAAGGCAGTATGCTGTTTCAGACGCTGGTCCTGGTCGTTATTTATTTTGCGGTATTGATTCTGATCAGCGGTCCGGTGGCGTCGGCGCTTCGTGTGAGGAAAGAACATTTTAATCTCTACCGTCTGATGATGATCTTCTCCAACGTGGGATTTATGGGGATTCCGGTAATTTCCAGCATTTACGGAAAAGAGGCGATTCTGCTGATCGCCTTTTACAATCTGGGATATAACCTGCTTCTTTATACCTATGGTATTTATCTGGTGGGGAAAGGCTGTTTGGCAACGGAAGAAACGGAGGCGGGAAAGGGACTTTCCGGAGAGAGCGGGAAGGCGGCAGGAAAAGGCATGGACTGGAAGAAGCTGCTTAATCCTGGCGTCGCGTCCTGCGTTGCGGCGATCGTTATCTTTGCGTCGGGTGCGACGATGCCGGAAAGCGTCTGCACGTTTTTTGACTATGTGGGAAATGCGGCAGTGCCTCTTTCGATGATTCTGATCGGGGCGTCTGTGGCCCAGGGCGGCAGAAAGGAATTTTTCCTGGACAAAAAGATGTATGCGTTTATGGCAGTCAAAATGCTGGCGATACCCATTGCGGCGGCGCTCCTGGTGCGGCTTCTGCCCTGGCCGGCGATGGTGGAAGGGGTGTTTATTTTGATGCTGGCGATGCCGGTGGGCTCCATCGTTGTTATGCTGGCAACGGAGAGCGGAAACGATGCGATCGAGTGTACGAAAGGGAGTATATTGACGACACTTGTGTCAGTTTTGACAATACCGCTTGTGTCGGTGTTTCTGCAGTTTTAGGGGGTGCATATGAGAAAAAAACACGTAGAAGACAGCAAAACCGAGCAGTTTCGGTTGTTAAAATATGAGGATATCAACGGGGCGAACCGTTTATTCGGCGGGAAGCTGATGGCCTGGATCGATGAGGTGGCGGGTGTTACGGCCAGACGTCACTGTGAGTCGGATGTAACCACAGCCTGCATCGATAACCTGCAGTTCAAGGAACCCGCCTTTCTGGGCGATATGGTGGTGATCGTCGGAAGGGTTACATATATCGGGAAAACTTCCATGGAAGTCAGAGTGGACAGCTATGTGGAGGATATACTTGGTTTTCGACGCCCTATCAACAGAGCTTACGTGACGATGGTGGCGCTTGACAAAGAAGAAAAACCAAAGGCGGTGGAGTTTGGGCTGGAGCTTCAGACGCCCACTGAGGAAATGGAGTGGGAGAGCGGTAGAAAACGGGCTGGGCTGCGGAAAGAGAGAAGACGAGAGGGATTTTGAAATCTGTGTGCGGACACCCGGATGGAAATATCCTTTCCGCAACTCGCTTTCGCTCCGGGCTAAACGCAACGGGCACTAAGCTCGGAAATATCTCGCTAAGTGCCGGTGTTTAACAGGGCTGCTACAAGGATATTTCCATCCGGGCTGGGTAGAGTTTTTACTAAGCGTTTTGGCTCTTTTTTACGCGTTGATTTCCGCTTCTACGAGCCGGTATACTTTGTAGCGTTCGCGCAGGACCGGTTTTTCGATTTTGCCGGTAGGATTGCGCGGGATATCGTCGAAGATGATCTTCCGCGGGCGTTTGTAGCGCGGGAGACCGGTGCAGAAGAGGTTCATCTCGTCCTCGCTGCAGGTCATGTCGGGTTTTAATTCGATGATCGCCGCCGCGATCTCGCCGAGACGTTTGTCAGGCAGACCGATCACCGCCACATCATGGACCGCATTGTGGGTGCGGATAAAGTCTTCAATCTGCACGGGATAAAGGTTTTCGCCGCCGCTGATGATCACGTCCTTCTTGCGGTCTACCAGATAGTAGAACCCGTCCTCATCCTGTTTTGCCATATCGCCGGTCAGAAGCCAGTCCTCTTTCAATACCTCATCCGTAGCCTTTGGATCGTTGTAGTAGCAGGTCATCACACCGGGGCCTTTGACGCATAATTCGCCGACTTCGCCCTGCTTTACAGGGGAACCATCGGGAGCGATAATCTTCACTTCCCAGCCGAAGCCCGGTACGCCGATGGCGCCGACCTTATGAATATTATCTATGCCGAGATGGACGGCGCCTGGTCCGATAGATTCGCTGAGGCCGTAGTTGGTGTCGTACAGATGATCCGGGAAATATTCCTTCCAGTGTCTGATTAACGAGGGGGGAACGGGCTGCGCGCCGATGTGCATCAGCCGCCATTGGGAGAGTTCATAATCTTCCATATGCAGCCTGCCGGAGTCGAGCGCTTCCAGAATATCCTGTGCCCAGGGCACAAGCAGCCAGACGATGGTACACTTTTCCCTCGAGACCGCGTCCAGAATATACTCCGGCTTCGTACCCTTCAACAGGATTGCCTTGCTGCCGGAGAGAAGGGAACCGAACCAGTGCATTTTGGCGCCGGTGTGATAGAGCGGCGGAATGCATAAAAAGACGTCGTTTCGTCCCTGGCCGTGGTGGTTCTGTTCCACTTTGCAGGAGTGCATCAGGCTCTCGTGGTTGTGTAAAATTGCCTTTGGAAAACCGGTGGTGCCGGAAGAGAAATAGATTGCGGCATCGTCTTTGTCCGTCAGCATGATATTCGGGGACATGCTGGAGCAGTCCGCCGTTAACGTATTATAATCTTCTGCAAAAGTAGGACAGTTTTCGCCGAAAAAGAATAGCAACCTGTTTGTAATGATGCGGTCAGCAATCTCCTCGATACGGCCGATAAATTCCGGACCAAAGATCAGAACGTCCGATTCGGAAAGATCCAGACAGTATTCAATCTCCTTCGAGGAATAGCGGAAGTTTAAAGGCACGGCAAGCGCGCCGGTTTTCAAAATGCCGAAATAGATCGGAAGCCACTCCAGACAGTTCATTAACAGAATGGCAACTTTATCTCCTTTTTTAACGCCCCTCGATAAAAGCAGGTTGGCAAAACGGTTTGCTTTTTCGTTAAAGACATTCCATGTGATCTCGCGCCTGTAGTAGGAGGCGTGTGAAGGTTCAATCAGTTCGTATTCTTTCCAGGTTACTCTGCGCTTGTCCTTCACTTCCGGATTGATTTCCACAAGACAGATATCGTTTCCGTACATTTTGCAGTTTTGTTCTAACAGTTCTGTAATCGGCATTGTTTTATCCTTTCAGCAGCGCATGATTTTCAAAGAATGCTACCATTACACTTTAGCACGTCTAACCGCTAAAGTAAAGGAAATTTGCAAAATATTTGTTAACCGGACGCGCAGAGAGAATATCAATTTATATTTGAATCAAATCTCTGCACCGATTGATCGCGGCGTATAATTCCTGGGGGCGGGGCATGGCAAGGTTGCCGGGGAGATATTCTCCGCCTGCAAATACGGCAAAGCCTTTTGCGCCGATCCGTTTATAGATGCCGCTTATTGCTTCCTGCAGTGTTTTTTTGCCGTCGAAATCATGGAGCTTCATGGATTTTATTATATAGGCCAGGGAAGTAAGCTGTTCGCTGTCCACAAGCTGTTCCACGTAACGCATATCCACTTCGGATTTATTGATGGAGAAGCCGTCTGTTCCGTCGGTGCGCATTTTTATCCTGTTTTCTCTGGCAAAAGCAGCGTCGGTTTTGACAATCCTGCGGAAATCGGGAGCCTGTGCGGCGGGAAGATCTCCGGTGAGGTAAGGGTAGTTTTCCGCTTCCTTTTTGGCGAAGTCCGTAATTTCCATAGGGGCATACTTTTTCATCTGCACGATGCAGTCCGATTTATGAAAATAAGAGCCGCAGCTTCCGGCAACCAGGATCGTGGAGATGCCGTAAGCAGTATAGATCTCTCTGATTCTGTCGATAAAGGGGATGATCGGCTCCGCATCCCTGCTCACCACCCGCTGCATCAGGTCGTCGCGGATCATGAAGTTGGTGGCGCTGGTGTCCTCATCGATCAGGAAAAGTCCTGTGCCGGCTTCCATGGCCTCTATGGTGTTTGCTGCCTGAGAAGTGCTGCCGCTGGCATCTTCCGTATAAAAAGCGACGGTATCTCTGCCGTTTGGCAGATTACGGATAAACATGGAGATATCTGCTTTTTTAATACTGCGGCCATCCTCGGCCCGCAGTTTTACAGCGGTATCGTCGGTGATGACGTACTCTCTTCCGTCTCCCGCAATATGGTTGTAGACGCCTGCCATCAGGGCCTCTAAAAGCGTCGATTTTCCGTGATAGCCGCCGCCGACAATGAGAGTTACGCCTTTCTGAATGCCCATGCCGGTAAGGGCTCCTCTGTGGGGGAGCGTCAGAGTTACTTTCATGGATTCCGGAGACGCAAAAGGAACGGCCTCCTTCATCGGCAGGGAAGAGACGCCGGATTTTCTCGGAAGAACGGCGCCGTCCGCAACAAAGGCGACGAGTCCGTTTTCCGACAGGGCGTCCCGGATGGCCTTCTGGTCATCGGCCAGAAACAGTACTTTTTCCAGGCCGGCTTTCGGGCAGGTGGCGGCAAGCAGTGTCTGGCGCACGCAAAGCGGCAGGAAGTCAAACAGGATCTTGATTAACTCGCCTGCGTTTATGGTGCGGCCGTTGGCCGGAAAGCCGACTTCCATGCGGACTGTCAGATTGCCTGTGGCGGGATCCACGGTGCAGGCGCTGCGTTCCAAAATTTCCTGTCCCGGACGGCTGATGCCGATGAGGCCGCTCTTGCCGGAACCCTTCGCCTTAAAGGAAAAGTCCTTTACCTTGAGATACATGCGGCGCAGCAGAAAATCCTGAAAGGCGATGCGGCGCTCCTTTGTCTCATAGCATTCTTTTCCGAAACCAGCAATCCGCCCCGGAACGATGACGCTCACTTTTGAAGGGGATGCGAAGGGATCTCCCTGTACATGGTCGATGGACAGCACATACTGGTCAAACTGATACTTGTCCTTTGTATCTTTGTAGGCGGGATAGCCCCGGTGATCGATTCTCATCAATAAATTTCTTAAATCTGATGCATTTTTCATGATTGGTCTCCTGTATACTGGTTTAAGTCTGACTTATTTAAAATAATGATATAATATCGACAGATATTATATCATGAACTTGCGATTCATGATCGACATTCGCCGCTCGCTTCGCTAACGCTCATTATATCATGTGGAGAATCAAAATAAAATATGGAAATCTCAAAATATGCAGTGCAGACTGTCTGAAAGGAGGGCAGAGAAAAACGCCGTCGGGCGTATGAGCGCTGGAGGTGTATACATAGCCGATATGGTTATCATAATACTTTTACCCGTATATCTACTGTTTCAAAGAATAGGCGATTATCAAATGATAAAATTCACTACCCCATATATCAAATGGCAAAGCGTAAAAATAACGATCGGAATAATTGCTATTCCATTTTTTCTGTCAATGGCAAAGAATAAAAATGCCAAACAGGGCGGGATGGTCAGTCCTAAAATAACAGGCGCATTTATCATGCCGATATAGTAAACTATCCAACTGATGAAATATAATACGCAGCAGCCGGCCGAAAGAATCACTGAAGGAGTCACGCATAATTTTTTTGCGTCTCTGTTTCTTAAAATGCATAAAGCGGCAACCATCGCTATTTGACATACAGAGGCTATTGCATCAACCATTTCTGTAATGGAATTTTCCCTTAATATATCATTCGGCGCAGGGATAGCAAGCCAGATAAAAGTCGGCAGCATAACGATTAAGAACAGAAGTAATCCCCAAATTTCAAAGCTGAACCTGTATTTTTTCATAATCGAGTTATCTCCGTTGCAGCAGGCAACTATCCCATAAGCAGGGAGTTGTGATTCCCCTGTCTGTCTGATTTTTATTTTCAATTATACATGAAAGCATGCGTTTTTCAATTGTTTTCCATTATCTGAAATTGTACAATATGTATTTGAAAAATACAAAAAATCTAATAATCGATAAAAATTTATTGATAATCGATAAAAATATATTGACATTCAATGAAATGGGTGATATAGTGGCACTACAGAGAAAGGGAAAAGATGGCATTTGCAATAATAAATGCTTTGATTATGGAAAGGATGTGATCGTCGGGATGATAGAGGGCGGAAAAAAGCGGGAGTACAGAAAGAATGGAGAAAAAACGGAAAGAACAGAAAAATGGAAGCTGGTGAGAATGCACCCGTTTCTTGTAACGGTGCTGTCATCATTGACGGCAGGTATGGTCTTGTCTGCGTGGCTGCTATTCGGCGAGATATGGCGTTCCTTCAGGTTGGGCGAGGGATTTTTTTATGTAATATTGGAATATTTGGGCAGCTTTCTGGTATTTACAGCAATTTTCGGGGGACTAATGGTATTTCCTGTGTTGCTGGTCGGGGCAGAGGCTATTGTGTTTGTAAAAGGAAGAAAAAACGGTGAACTTCACCGGAAGGGCAGAGCTTTTGATATTACAGGAGCAGTGTTGGGTGTGCTCTACAGCCTGTTCTATCTGAGTTTCATTGATGAGGTGTCGTTTGGGAGCGACTGGCAGAAGCAACTGGCAAATCAGGAAACACATACCCCTGTTTACACCGGGGCACAGCTTACGGTGGCGGTTATTTTAGTTGTGGGAATTGTTGGATATTTTGTGGTAAATTATGTTCCCCTAAAAAAGATACCACCCCTGCTTCTGGTTCTGGGGATGGCGGCCATGTATCTTGGGACGATAGAAAGTATCATTTGGGGGATACAGGTGGTTCAGGAACCGTTAGATATTTTTCTTGCGCTTTTTCCATTGCACTGCGTATTGCTGACGGCGAGGACGGTAGGGTATAAAATGTGGGAGTGGCAGCAGATAAAAGAAGATGAGGCCGGGCGGAAAGGAGCAGACGGCGTATGGCAGGATGACAGCACTCTGACAGAGCGGTATCAGGAAGGGAACGGAATCCTTTCGGCCTGCAACCGTTTTCTGGCGAAAGCGGAATACTGGCCCCTCGCGGCATTTCTGTTGATGTGGCCGCTTTTGGGGATTCTGATCGGCGTTCTGACTTTGTTCGGTCAGAGCCCGGATGCGATTATTAAAGCTTTTGTAGAGACCAGCGACTGGAATCTGTCTCAGAGAGTTGCGCCACAGAATATCTATTACGATGAGCACTATCTGTGTACTGTAGCGGCGGGAGGACATGAAAAAATCGTAAAGCCGAAGAGATTGGGCGTGCGGCACGGGCATCAGGTCATCGTCAACAGGCAGCTTTGCGTGGCCAATGCGTTCGAGCAGGTGTTAGAGGAGAGGACACCAGGTTTCCACAGGGCAGTGCGGCATTTTTATGACACTTACGGTTTCCCGGTGGCGAAAATGATTCATTCAAAATATACGGCGGATGCGGTCTATTTTCTGATGAAGCCGTTTGAGTGGATATTCCTGATCGTATTGTACCTGATGGATGCAAATCCGGAGAATCGGATCGCCATTCAGTATACCGGGAAGAAGCTGGCGGATTTCAGGAGAGTCGAAAACAGTATAGCGTAACAGAGATCGGTGAAGAAAAAACCGTGGGATAAAATGGAAAAGGAATGAGATTTGGAAAGATGCGGAGGGAAAAATGGTGAGTGAGAGGAATATGGAAGAAAAAGAAAGCGCAAAGGAAGGTGGAGCAAATGACAAAAGAGGGCCAGTGGGGGACAGGAAGCTTCCTTGGATAAAAGGAACAAAATACCTTCTGGATTTTATGTTTTACTGCGGCATTGTGGTGACCGCTTCCCTGCCCTGGAGCATCCGGTGGATTGGGGAGCTTCTGCCCGGCCTGATCAGGCATTATGAGGAGGCTGTGATCATCTATTTTGTGCTGGGGGTTTCGGCGGAGAAACTTCTGTGGGAGCTGCGAAAGATTTTTAAGACCGTGCTGGCGGAGGACTGTTTTGTAAGGGAAAATGTGGTCAGTTTACAGAAAATGGGCAACTGGAGTTTTTTCATTGCGCTGATGGCGGGAGTCAGGAGCATCGTTTATATGACGATAGCGATGATCGTGGTGATTTTTGTTTTCCTGATCGCCGGGTTGTTCAGCAAGGTGTTAAGCTTTGTGTTTGAGCAGGCGGTGGCGTATAAGGAGGAGACAGATTTTACGATATAAGGAGCGTTAGCGAAGCGAACGGCGAATGCCGATTATGAATCGCAGGTTCATGGTATAAGGAGCATTAGCGGGTTTGTAATATTAAGGAGAAAGTATATGGGAATTATTGTAAATCTGGATGTCATGATGGCGAAGCGCAAAAAGAGCCTCACCGACCTTGCGAATGAAGTGGATATCACCCTCGCCAATCTGTCGATCCTGAAAAATAATAAGGCGAAGGCGGTCCGATTTTCTACGCTGGAGGCGATCTGCAAAGCTCTGGACTGCCAGCCGGGAGATATTCTGCAGTATGAGGAGGAAGAAGAATGATGGAAAAGAATACGGAACTGATGGCTGTGGCGGCGCCTGTCTCCACGGGCGATAACATATACCCAAATTTACCCTACAGCTCTATGGGTGCGGAAATTCAGGAAAAAGAGAATGTTTTGCGTGCGGGTGGAGCGGCCTGTCAAAAACCGCAGGCAAAACCGGAACATATCGGCAGGATCGCGCCCGCGAGTTTTCTCTATGCAATCTTTTTTACTTTCTGTCTCTACAAAAACGCGTCGGGTATCACCTACCCTTTTTACGTGGCAGGAACTATCGGCTTTGCTGTCTATACTATCAGAAAGTCCGGTATTTCCTGGGAAGGAGAGCATATTTTGGCGTTGGCGGGAAGTCTCCTGTTTGGCGCGTCAAACTGTTTCACGGACAACACAAAGATCATTCTCATGAATGAGGCCTGGCTGTTTGTGCTGATGATGTATTTTCTGCTTGCTGTGTATTTTGATACAAGGGGCTGGCAGTTCGGGAAGTTTCTGAGCAGTATATTGGGACTGTTTACCTTAAGCTTTGGAAAAATGTTTTCGTTTTTTCCGGATGCCCAGGCCTGGGTGGAAGAGCATAAGGGAACGAAGAATACCCAGGCATTGTATGCCTTAGCGGGAGCCGGCATATCGATCCCGTTGATTGCCGTGGTGCTGGTGATGCTCTCTTCCGCAGATATTATCTTCCGGGAAAGCATGGACGCCATATTTGGGAGGATAGACGGGTGGGATGTGTTCTGTTGTATCTTCTGGTCCGTGGCAATATTTTTCTTCAGCTACGGCATGGCATCTCTGCTTCAGGAGCGGGGATTAAAGGAAAGCGTAAAAGACCACAGGACGGGGCAGCCGGTCATCGCTGTCTCCGCAACAGCTGTGATCGCCCTGATCTACATTTATTTCTGTGTGATACAGGTGGTTTATCTGTTTGCCGGGTATGGGACGCTGCCGGAGGGCTACACTTACGCACAGTATGCGAGACAGGGATTTTTTCAGCTCCTGTTTATCTGCCTGATGAATCTGGTAATAGTACTGATCGGGTTGGGATTTTTCAGGGAGAGCAGGGTACTCAAGGGGATTTTGCTGGTGATTTCACTCTGCACCTTTGTGATGATCGCTTCCAGCGCTTACAGGATGCTTCTGTACATCAGCGTTTATCAGCTGACTTTCCTGCGGATCTTTGTGCTTTGGGCGCTTTTGGTGATTGCGCTGCTGATGGCGGGTATTGTGGGTAAAACGTTGAGGAATGCGTTTCCGCTATTCCGGTATGGGCTTTTTGTGATCAGTTGCTGTTACCTTGTACTGTCCTTCGGACAGCCGGATTACTGGATCGCCCGGTATAATATTTCGGCTTACGTGAAGCAGGAAAAAGAGATGGCTTCAGCGGCCGGGCAGGCAGGAGAGGAGAACGCCGCAGAACAGGCGGGAGAAAGCAGAGGCGGGTATACGGTGGACACCTGGTATCTGCGAAACCTGTCGGCGGACGCGGCGCCGGTGATTATGACGGAGGGAAGTATTGAGCGGTATCTTGATTACGAGGCGGAAAAAGAGAAGTGGATGAAGGGGGAAGTGAAGGATCTGTACACGCCGACCTGGGATGTGGCATATATTGAGAGGCAGAAAGACCGGGCAGATGAGATGTCGATTCGGAGCTTCAATTTCTCGAGAGGGCATGTAAGGAAGGCGCTCAAAGGGAAATAAAACAGAAGGAAAAAATCAGGAGCTATTTTTCTAGTTCGGGAAATGGTATCACTGCAGGCGGGTTCTTTGGCGGTTCTTTCAATATCTTTTCCATCCAGGCCATATGATACCAGGTTCCGAACTTGTAACCGCACTTATAAAATTTCCCTACAAAGCGATATCCCATGTGGGTATGGAACTGGATGCTGTTCATGGTGAGGTGTTCGTCTTCCGTTTCCGGATAGCCGATACAGGCATTAAGGCTGTAAATATTCTGGACATTCGAGATCGCCTCCAGAGCAAGATACAGCCTTTTGCCGACTCCCATTTTTGTCCTGTTTTCTTTCAGATAGATCGTCGTCTCGGCGCTGTGGTCGTAGGCCGCTCTCCCGACGAATGCGTGGGTGCAGGCGTATCCCAGAAGCTCTCCGTCTTTTTCTGCGACAAGCCAGGGATACTTTTGCAGGATATTTTTTATCCGTGCCTGAAATTCCTCTATGGAAGGCACTTCATATTCAAACGAGATGGCAGTATTTACCACATAGGGAGCGTAGATATCCAGGAGAGCTGAAGCGTCCTCAGGGCGGGCGGTGCGGATGATAACAGATGCATTTTTGTCTGACATGGCGGGCGTCCTTTCCTTTATTTATAATTTGAAGTTTCTTTTCGGTACGATAGATGGATCCCAATATGGCTGATTCCCGGAAAGAAGGAATAGAAATCGGTCATTTTCTGTTGACTGTAAAAATATTTCACCCAATAACATTGCCCGGTTATCTAATTTTCTATTTTAGCATATTTGGCGCAGTAGAATCAAAGCTAATTTCTAATTCTGTTTGATGCTAAAAATAATAAAGTGTATTGACACTCATCAACATTACCTGTTACAATAGCAACACATATCTGGGAAACATCTGATGAAACTTCTGACCAATTCGGCTGACGATCCCTGTTATGAGAATATTTCAGTGAATATGACGGATCGAAAAAGAGGGTGGCGTGGGTGGTTTCACGAAAAAAATTGTGGTCATCCTTTATAGATTCTTCTTTTCCGGCCAAAACGGAAGGAGAAGCGGCTGGAAAGCGAAGAATACTGGTTATACAAGAGATGGAGAGGTCTTAATAAGTAGAAATACAAATGGAAAGGCAGGTATATTGGAATGCAGGAGAGAATAATTTCAGAACAGTTTATATTTCGGAATATAAAGCCGGAAGAGACGGGGCAGGCTATTGCCATGGAGCAGATCTGCTTTCCGCCTCATGAGGCCTGTTCAGCGGAGGCGATGACGGAGCGGATTATCGCGGCGCCGGAGCTTTTTTTGGTGGCGGAGGATAAGGAGGTTGGAAGGATCGCGGGATTTTTCAACGGTGTGGCCACCGACGAGGCAGCCTTCCGGGATGAGTTTTTTAAAGATATCGTGCTTCATAAGGCGGATGGGAAGAACGTGATGCTGTTAGGGCTTGACGTGCTGCCGGAATACCGGGGGCAGGGGCTGGCAAGGATGCTCGTGGAGAAATATATCGAGAGAGAGCGGGCGAAAGGCAGGGAAACGTTGGTTCTCACCTGTCTCGACGAGAAAGTGGAGATGTACAAAAAGATGGGATTTACCGATCAGGGCGTTGCCAACTCCACATGGGGAAATGAAGAGTGGCATGAAATGCGTTATGAGATCGAGAGGTAGGAGAGTAGAAATGAATCCACAGGTTAGTATTATCGTGCCTGTCCACAATGCGCAGGCGACATTGAGGCGCTGTGTGAACAGCATTCTTCATCAGGAATTCACGGATCTGGAGCTGCTTTTGATCGACGATGGCAGCACAGATGATTCGGGCGCACTCTGCGATGAATTTGCAGCACAGGATGAGAGGATCCTGGTAATTCATAAGGAGAACAGCGGTGTTTCCGATGCCAGAAATCTGGGGCTTTCGAGGGCGCGGGGGACTTATCTGCAGTTTGTGGACAGCGATGACTGGATCAGTCCGGACGCAACGAAGCGATTTGTGAAGGCGGCGCAGGAGAATGGCTGTGATCTGGTAATCGCAGACTTTTATCGTGTGGTGGGGGAGCGGCTGTCGCCCAAAGGAAACATCGACGAGACGGAAGCTTTTTCCAGGGAAAAATATGCGGCGTATATGATGGAAAATCCGGCGGATTTTTATTACGGCGTTCTGTGGAACAAGCTGTTTCGCAGGGATATCGTTGAGAAATATGAGCTGAGGATGGATCCTTCCGTGAGCTGGTGCGAAGATTTTATGTTCAATCTGGAGTATATCCGCCATGCAAAAGTATTCTGCGCTCTGCAGATCCCGGTGTATTATTATGTGAAGACGAAGGGCTCTCTGGCCTCTCAGGGAATGAGCCTTGCGAAGACAGTGCGGATGAAGCGGGCCGTATTTGACTGTTATACCAATTTTTACAAGAATATTTTTTCAGAGGAAGATTATGAGAAGATACGCTTTCAGGTGTATCGTTTTCTGATCGACGCGGCGGGCGACGGCGCTCTGTCCATCGGCGCCAAAAAGCTGGAAAATCAGCTGTATATATCGTTGGAAGGTATCAGCGCGGAAGGGGTGCTGGCAGAGGGCTATCGGAATCATAAGCTTCTGGATTATTATCTGGAGCCGATCGGTATGAAGTACGATCTGTCCCTGAAAGAAGTACGTCTGCTGCTGTGTCTGTGCGATACCTCCTTTCCCTGCAGCAAGCGGGATCTGGCGGACAGACTGGGGGAGACGCCGCAGGGGATATCTCACAGTTTACAGAAGCTGGCAGCAAAGGGGTATCTGAAAACGGAGGACGCAAAGCCCGGCAGGAAACAGGGAGAATCGCGCAGGACAAAGCGGATTCAGGTCGCGTTTCTTCCGGAAGCGGAACCGCTGCTTGCGGAGATAAAACTTGCGCAGGCGGAGGATATGGAAGTCCGGTTCGGTGGATTTACGAGTGAGGAACGGGAACTGTATCAGAAGCTGTCGAAAAAGATGAGTTATAATATGCAGAAAATACTTTACAATTATGGGAGTATTATATCTTCTGATATATAACATCCTTTTCGGAATTGCAAAGGAGAACTTTATGAAATCAGGCAATAGAGATGACGGCTGGTTAACCGGAAGACTGTATTTCAACAGAGAAGATAAAAGAATAATTGTCAAAAGACCGCAAAGTGGTTTTGGCTATACAATGAATTTAGGAAATAAGTGGACATGGATATTTCATATTATTTTTGTAATCATTGTAGTTATATTAGTAAACGTCCTTTAAGGCCGCTTCCAGTTTGAAAGGGGGATGGCGAAGCGAGTGTGCATCGCGTAGCGTACTATGTCGTAAGACAAGGCAGGAGATGAAGAGAAATTCTGCCGGCGCCGAGCGAAGGGAGTGTGCATCGCGTAGCGTACTATGTCGTAAGACATAGTATGAAAATAAAAAATATGTGCATATTAAGAATAAGAATGAATTCCGGAGGGATTGAATATGAGCAAATACGAAGGCACACAGACGGGGAAAAATCTGCAGGCGGCTTTTGCAGGGGAGACACAGGCGAGGAGCAAATACACTTATTTTGCATCGGTGGCAAAAAAGGAAGGTTATGAGCAGATCGCGGAAATCTTTCTGGAAACCGCAGAGAATGAGAGAGAACACGCGAAACTGTGGTTCCAGGAGATGGACGGTATCGGGGATACGGCGTACAATCTCGGCTCTGCGGCGGCAGGTGAGCACTATGAGTGGACGGATATGTATGCAGGATTTGCGAAAACAGCGGAGGAGGAAGGTTTTACCGAACTTGCGGCAAAATTTCGTATGGTGGCGGAGATCGAGAAGTACCATGAGGAGCGCTACAGAGCGCTGATCAGGAATGTGGAGACTGCACAGGTATTTGAGAAGAGTGAAGTGAAGGTCTGGGAGTGCAGAAACTGCGGGCATATTGTGGTCGGCAAAAAAGCGCCGGAGATCTGTCCGGTATGTTCTCATCCTCAGGGGTATTTCGAGATCAAGGCGGAAAATTACTAGACGGTATGGAATCCAGATTGTATTTGGAGGGAGGCTCCTGTATCTGTGGGATGTGGGAGCCTTTTCGGGAAATACATGTTATAAATGACAGGATGAGAAAGAAAATGAACATAAAGATATTTGTCATGACACATAAACTGTTTGAACGGCCGAACGATCCCATGTATGTCCCGCTACAGGTAGGACATGCGCTGCATGGAACGCTTGATGAGAGTTACCTGCGGGATGATGGGGGGGAGGACAATATTTCCGGCCAGAATCCGTATTTCAGCGAACTGACCGGCATGTACTGGATCTGGAAACAGTGCCGGGATACAGATTATGTGGGGGTATGTCATTACAGACGTTTCCCTGTGATAAAGGACTGCGGGAGAGAGCGGCTTATGACGGAGGGGGACTGCGAACGGATTTTAAAAGAATATGATTTGATCACTACGGAAAAGCTTACCCTTCACAGCAACTATTATGAAGGCTTTGCGGTGGATCATAACCTGCATGATCTTCAGGTGACGGAACAGGTGGTGCAGGAAAAGTATCCGGACTTTGCGGCGTGTTTTGAGAGACTGGTACATAGCAATCAGGTGTATTTCGGCAATATCTGCGTGATGCCGAAGAGGCTTTACGATGAATACTGCAGTTTCCTGTTTGATATTTTATTTGAAGTGCAAAGGCGGATCGATGTGACCGGATACGATGGTTACAGAAAGCGGGTGTTCGGATTTTTGTCGGAGTTTTTGCAGATGGTCTGGATTCAGGTGAGGGGACTGAAACCTTATGAATGTCGGATCGCGATCATCGGCGAAAAGTTTGAGACAGGGGAAGTGAAGCGGACTCTCAGCGGTTTCTTTAAGAACAGAGATGTGCAGGGAGCAAAGGATTACTTTTTAAAATGTTATGAAAAAAGACCGGATATTCTGATGGAAGCGTCGGATATTACAGGGGATCTGCGGATCTGCATGCAGATTATTTCCACCTGTGAGTTTGAAAAAAGCGCTTCGGGCAGCTGCATTCTGGACAAGGAAAACGATATGCAGAGATTGGTTTTGCTGTTTAAGGCGTTGAATGGCGCAGTACTTCGGATGAGCAAAGGGGAGGACACGGAAGCTGACAGGGGGATGCTGGAAAGTGGGTTGATTACGGAGACGGGGGTTGCGGTAGCGAGGAGAGTGATGGGGGTAGAGAAATAATTTTTCTTGCGCCGACTGAAAGAGTATGGTATAGTAAACATATAAAAACAACCGCCCACAAGGTGGGTTGACCTTTGGAAAAGTAGAAAATCCACCCGGCTACTCGGTCAAAGTTTAGGGGTGGTTTTTCTATGTATGGCTACTTACAAAATGTGAAGATGAATGTAAGTAAAGCCAAAATGAATATGCCGAAAGCCAGCAAATCATTAAAATCAAAGTTATTCTTCTGATTTTCCATAGGCATCACCTCCATTCCAATAGGATGAAAGGTCAGCCCACCCTGCTACACGGTTGTTTTTATAGTCTATCATACTATTTTAAATCGCACAATAATTTTCCCGTTATTTTTGTTTTATTTTTTGTCAAAATCGATGAAATGTATTATACTGTAATCAGAGAAGCAACCGGCGACTGCGGACATTGCCCGCAGGAAGAACCGGCTGGCAGATTGGCTATGCACTGTGATGCAGGAAAGGAGCGCCGCTATGAAATGCAGAAGAACACCAATGGAAGCGGAAGTAGTAAAGTATGAACAGGGGATGGGGTTAGAAGACGGATACGAGCTGTGGTCCGATATTGTGACAAAAATCTGGATCATTACGGACTCTTTAGTCAAGGTGACAAAGCCGGACGGATCGATCTTATGTCCTTACATTTCTCACAGGAGAGGACGTACTTTTATCAATGAGGACGACTACATAATCATTGATCATGACGGCACAAAACATGTCTGTGGAGCGGATAAGATATTCAGCCGTTATGAACCCATCGATCTGGATAAAATTCTGGATTAAATCTGTCATATAGGATTGATCATAATGTATGCGGAAACTGTACGGAACAGGAGCCGCGCTGCGGGGATGCTATCTGCCGCAGACAGAAAAGAGGTTAGCAATTGACACTGCAGCAATTAAAATATGCTTTGACGATCGCGGACTGCGGTTCCATGAATGAGGCTGCAAAGCAGCTTTTTATTTCCCAGCCAAGTCTGTCGGAGACCATGAAAGAATTAGAGGCAGAGATCGGCATTGAGATATTTCTGCGCTCCAACAGGGGGATCAGCCTGACGCCGGAGGGGGAAGAGTTTCTGGGCTATGCGAGGCAGGTGACGGAGCAGTTTTCTCTTTTGCAGAGCAGATATATTGAGAAAAAGAAAAAGGAAAAATTCAGCGTCTCCACACAGCATTATACGTTTGCGGTGAAGGCCTTTGTGGAGACTGTGAAAAAGCTTGGCATGGAGCGCTACGAGTATGCGGTACATGAGACGACGACCTACGACGTGATCGCAAACGTCAGGTCTTTTAAGAGCGAGATCGGCGTACTGTATCTGAACGATTTCAATGAGAAAGTGATGATGAAAACGATACAGGAAAACGGGCTGGAGTTTAAGGAACTGTTTTCCTGTAATACCTTTGTCTATCTGTGGGCGGGCCATCCTCTGGCGGGGAGAGAGGCGATCTCCATGGAGGAACTGGACGATTATCCCTGCCTGTCCTTCGATCAGGGAAAATATCACTCCCTGTTTCTGGCGGAGGAGATGAAGAGCGATTATGAATATAAGCGGCTGATCAAAGCCAACGACAGGGCTACACTGTTAAATCTGATGGTGGGATTAAACGCCTATACGCTCTGTTCGGGGATCATCTGCGAGGAATTAAACGGCAGCGACTATATGGCGATACCGCTTAAGGAAACGGAGAGAATGCGGATCGGCTATATTGTTAGAAAGGGGCAGAAGGTCAGTAAGAGCGGGAAGCTTTATATTGAGGAGTTGAAAAAATATCAGGCGATGGCGATGTAGAAAGAATGTCGGAAGCTGTCAGGCAATGGCGATGTAAAAAGGATGCGAGTGGCACTATCCAGCGCTGGCATGACGGCTGTGAAGAAGTGTCTTTTGATATAGGTTTACCCTATAACCGAATAAAGGTTTCGCGTATTAACACTTTTTTTCATGCAGAGGTATAATGTTCCTTGTCAGATAAAATAAAGTGATGAATTAAGAGGAGGAAACATTATGAAGAAAAGAGTTTTGGCAGTCCTTTTGACAGGCGTGCTTGCGGCAGGAATTTTAACGGGCTGCGGCGGCGCGGCGGAGGATGCGGCAGCAGACGCACAGGTGGCGGAAGAGACACCGGCTGAGGAAGAGACGCCCGCAGAGGAGACAGCCGAGGAGGCAGCGCCTGCGGAAAGCGAAGAGGCAGGCGGGACGGCAGAAGAAAAAGGAACCATCACCATCGCGGCATCTCCCACACCCCATGCGGAGATTCTGGAAGCGGCAAAGCCGATTTTAGCGGAGCAGGGCTGGAATCTGGAGATCACAGTGTTTGATGATTATATTCTGCCCAACCAGGTGGTGGACAGCGGAGAACTGGATGCCAATTATTTCCAGCACATCCCCTATCTGGACGAGTTCAACGAGCAGCAGGGCACACAGCTTGTAAACGCGGGCGGTATTCATTACGAGCCTTTCGGTATTTATCCGGGTACAAAGAAGACATTGGATGAGGTGGCAGACGGCGATGTGATCGCAGTGCCCAACGACACCACGAACGAAGCGAGAGCATTGCTCCTTTTACAGGACAACGGCCTGATCACACTGAAAGAGGGAGCGGGCCTGACCGCCACTGTACAGGATATCGAAGAAAACCCTCACAAGCTGGAGATCCAGGAGCTGGAAGCGGCGCAGGTGCCCAGAGTTGTGGGCGAAGTGGCCTATGTTGTATTAAACGGCAACTATGCGCTACAGGCAGGGTTCAGCGTTGCGAAGGATTCCATTGCATATGAGAGCGCTGATTCCGAGGCGGCAAAGACCTATGTGAATGTGATCGCAGTTAAAGAGGGCAATGAGAATAACGAAGGCATCAAGGCGCTGGTAGACGCCCTGAAATCCGATGAGATCAAACAGTATATCAATGATAACTATGATGGTGCGGTGATTCCGTTTGACTAAATTGTTGTTAATAACAAATAGAAAATTTTGAAAAGTATCTCAATAGTGTTATGAAAAAATCCTGCTGTTCTAAAACAGCAGGATTTTTTTGTGATGCCCGCTCGCGGAAGCGGGCAAGGTGTTGGTTGGCATAAATCTGTTTGTGAAGCAGACAAGTGTCGGCTGGCGTAAATCTGTTCGTGAGATATCAGATATGACTGTTTCTCCGATTTTTCCACAGATCCTTTCCGGCCTGAAAGGCCCGGAGATTTTCCTGTTTTCTCTCGAAAAGCTCCTTTAATTTTGGAATTCTGATCCGGCGTTCGACAACTTCCATCTCATAAATCGAAAAATCCATATCCGCCCTGTCGATATCTACAAGGGAGCGGTTCTGGACATACTGCAGCAGTCTGCTCTCCTTTTCAACAAAGGAATGGGTTTTAATATCATCTATTCTCATCCGGGACAGCGCTTCATAGGGGATGTCGTAAAACATGGAATTCCCCGAATCATAGATTGGCGCAAATCCGAGTATCTGCAGCGTATCAGGATTTCTTACCACAGCGATATTGTTCATATGTCTGTCCGTATTTGTCAGAAGATAATCCGTCATGATCTGATAATCCATAAAATCCGTGAAATCCTGTTCCGCCATGCCGAGCGACAAACAGACTTTTTTCAGCGGATAATAATAGGATTCATTCTGTTTTATTTTGACTGTCTGCAGTAATTCCCATGCGCTGATGCACTCCAGATTTTCACTGCAGAAATCGTAGCACATGCAGCCGAGACCGTCTACGTTGCCGTCAACCTGTACCCACACGGGGGCATAGGCGGTATAATTGGAAAATCCCAGCTGTTCATGTAATTTTGTGGCAAATATTTCATTCAGGCTCTGCTGATAGGACTGTCCGTAGTTTCCCTTGATCATATACCGGCGGCCATCCGCGGCAATACACCATTTTTTCTGCAGTTCCCCCTGGGAGGAGGCACAGTCAAATCCTGTCTTTTTCCGGAGATCAATGATGCGGTCTCTGTTGAGCGTGACGTCGCCGAAAGTATCCACAAAATCATTGGTAAATAAATTGGTATCCTTCCAAGTTAAATCCGCGCCTCTGGGTTTGATCCAATAACAGTCGGACAGACTGAGCGCCAGATTATTGACAAGTACGCTGCCCGTCGAGGTATAGCCCAGCTTCTGGAGAGCGTTCTTTACGCCGTGTCTTGTCTTTGGGATTGCCCGATCCCGCCACCAGTCATGAAATTTCATGTTATTCATATGTCCGCCCAGCGGGAAATGTGCCGCTGCAGCTTCATTTCGTCTGACATTTCCCAAAATGCCATCATCGGAAATTTCCATCAGACAGACAGGAATATCCTTATGCATCAGATAGTATTCTTTCTCGTTTTTTGCCATAGAGTACGTTGCCTCCCATCAGCTCCACAAAATATCTTCTTCTTTATCGTATCTGCAATCTCTGTTGAATTTTTCCTGAATAGCATAGAAATCGCGGAACAGGTCCTCAAGGTAAAGAACAAGATTCTGTTCCTTTACACCGTTCAGGTCGTCTTCAATATATATTTTGTTTCCCCGCATGTCGGAGATAAGTTTCCGCGTTTCGTCATAATAATAAAACGTTCCGTCTCTTCCCGCTATTTTTTGAAATGCCGAATCAGTTTCCGGTAAAGCTCTCGCCAGAAGATTCACCACATAGGGTGCCGGCGAGGCTTCTTTCTGCTCCCACTTACGCAGGGTGCTGAGCGGTATCCCATAGGCTTCGGCAAATGATTTCTGTGTCATGCCGGTAGATTCTCTGAGTTCTTTTATATCAAAAAACATAGTGCACCTCCGAGGTAATCAATTTGGATAGTTCAAAAATAATTATATCCAAATTGGTTACTAAAAGTCAATTATTTCTCTCAAATTATTTACGGAAATCGAGTTTATTATACACCGGAATTATAATTAAGAAATCTGCAGGCGCGACAGTTTAATGCAGCAACAGTCCCACAGGTGCGGAAGGATTTCACCCGCAGGCAACCTCTCTACGGCTATCGCTTCACCTTCTGATAATAAAATACCGCCAACTGCGTCCGATCCCGCAGGGACAGCTTATCCAGTACGCTGCTGATATAGTTGCGCACGGTACCCTCGCTTAAGAAAAGCTCTTCCGCGATCTCCCGGTTATTTCGGCCCTGGGCCACCTGCCTGATGATAGCCTGTTCCTTTTCGCTGATATCGTGGGCAGCAAAATCAAAGCATCCCTCGCCGCTTCCGATGAGTTCCGGTATCTTCTGCACGATCTCATTTCCGAAGACACTCTGTCCGTCCTGCACGGCATGGAGCGCCGTAACGATCCCTTCATAATCCTGTTTTAAAATATATCCTTTCGCACCCACCTGCAGCGCTCTGACAATGTACTCATCGTCCGAAAAAGTGGTTAAAAACAGAATCTTTGCCTCTCTATCCTGCTTCCGGATTTCCTCCGCCGCCTGCAGACCACTCATGGATTTCATCTGTATATCCATGAGCAAAATGTCGGGGCGGTATTTTCTGTAGAGTGCAATGGCATCAACTCCATCCTCTCCTGTATCCGCCACAGTGATAGAAGGATCCGCCTCCAATATGGTTTTAAGAGACAGTGCTACAAGCCTGTCGTCATCTACGATTATGATCTGCATATTTCATCCTCCTCAATGTCACTTAATTAGTACCATGATCCAGTCGGGAGGCACCACTAACCAAACGACATTGCCATTCCATTACTTTTGTATCGTCACAAAGATATGAAATCCATTTTCGCTGCGAATATGCAGCGTTCCCCCCAGAGCCTGAACCCGCTCCCGCATATTGTAAAGCCCAATCCCCCCGCTGTCTCCGGGAATATCCCGCAGAGAGGATCCGGATTCGGAGGCCCTTTTTTCAGAACCGGTAAAACTGCGGCTCCCGGCAGTGCGCGGCTCTTCTTTCAAGTAACCGTGTCCATTATCTTCGATCAGCATCTGGTAGAAAGCCGGATGTTCCCGCAGTTTGAGAGCGACGGCGTCCCCATCGCTGTGTTTCACGATATTGGAGACTGCTTCCTTTACAATGGCGATGAAACAGTACTTGATCTCCCGGGGGATACCCCGGGACATATCATACTCAAAAGTTACCCGGTAAGTATCCTCAATATCCCGAAGACTGTCCCGCACAGCCTGTTCCAGGTCGATGGCATCGTCATACAGATTATGGACGCTCTGTCTGATGCTTGTCATGGCTTCATTCAGCGTATCGTTTACGCTGCAGAGCTGTTCGTGGAGCGGCTCTTCTCTGTGGATGGTCCGCAAAGCGCCGATCTGAAGAATGGACCGCGTCAGCATGTGGCCCACATTATCATGGATCTCGCGGGCAATGCGGTTGCGCTCCTGCAGCGTGGCCAGATGGATCTCGTAGTCCTGCTTTTCCAACAGCTGTCTGTTCCTGCTCTGCTGCAGCATATCCCGCTCTGTGGCGGTATCCCGCAGGCGGATCAGTTCGGCGGAGAGAAAGCTGCTTTGCCTTGTGCCGAAGGATAAAAGCGCTGATGCAAAGAACCCAAATGCACCCAAGAGCCACATCCACAGAGGGAAGCGTCCGTAATGGGGGATCACAGGCAGCAAACAGGTGAAACACCACAGGCAGCGATGCCAGAAGCCGTCGTAACAGATTACCGGCAGGAAGAAGAGCAACGCCGGGAAAAACAGACACAAAACACCATAGAACAGTGACAGTCCGATGACGACACGCTTTTTGTCGAAGCAGAGCCCGAGGGCTGTGAACGATAGAGCGATCAGCCAGACGGCCACGGACTGCGCGGTGACATCCTGTGTGGATAACAGCAGCGTCCCGATGGAAAACAGCAGGAGTTTATCTAAAATTTTTTTGATCATGGGAGGTAACTGCAGCCTTTCTGTCAGCGCACTATGCTTTTCAAACATAGTAAATTTCAATGGGAAATTGATATCTATCTATGCCAGTATATCACAGAAAACAGATGACAAATGTCATATAATTTTCTGATGTATCACACTGTATTTGTGATGGCGGTTTTTATTATACTGTAATTACCCGGAGCGCTCAAGGGGGCGCCCGAATGAAAATCAAATCACAACTAAAAACAAAGAAACAGGAGGAAGACCGCATGGGTACACCTATAGTAAAAGTGGAAAATCTGGTGAAACGATATAAGGAGCTGATAGCTCTGGACCACTTTAATCTGGAGATCGAGGAAGGGGAGATCTTTGGCCTTCTGGGGCCAAATGGTTCCGGTAAGACAACGACTATCAACTGTATTTTGTCATTATTGTCTTTTGACAAGGGTGTGATAGAGATCTTCGGGCAGGAGATGCGCCCGGACAGTTACGAACTGAAGCGGCAGATCGGCGTCGTAATGCAGAATGTGGCTGTGTTTGACGAACTCACCGTCCGGGAGAATATCGACTACTTCTGCGGCTTGTATATCCGCGATAAAAGGCTGAGAAAGCAGTATGTGGAGGAGGCTGTGGAATTTGTGAAACTTGGAGAATTTGTGAAATTTTATCCAAAGAAACTGTCGGGAGGTCTGCTCAGAAGACTGAACATTGCCTGCGGCATCGCCCATAAACCGAAGTTAATTATTCTGGATGAACCCACGGTGGCCGTGGATCCTCAAAGCCGCAACAATATCCTGGAGGGGATCCGAAAACTGAATGAACAGGGTGCTACGGTGATCTACACTTCCCATTATATGGAGGAGGTGGAACAGATCTGCACCCGGATCGCCATCATGGATAAAGGCAGGAATATTGCTCTTGGGACGAAGGATGAATTAAAACAGATGATCAAAAAGAGCGAGACCATATCCATCGACATACTGGAGCTTAAGGAAGAACATATGTCGGCTGTGAGAGAACTGCCCCATGTGTACGATGTGTCTTTCGGGGAGGGGAAACTCACGATTTTTTGCAGCGGCGGAAAACACAACCTGCTGCGTATTCTGGATTATCTGCAGAAGCAAAACATATCCTTCGGGCAGGTACATTCGGAACTGCCGACGCTAAACGATGTATTTCTGGAAATCACTGGAAAGCAGTTACGGGACTGAGAGGAGGATAAACATGTTACATACCATAAAATATTCAATGAGGACTGTGATAAGAAACTGGTCGGCGTGCTTCTGGCTGATTCTGTTTCCGATGATTCTGGGCACCCTGTTTAAGATTGCCTTATCCAATCTGGGCGTGCCTCTTGAGCGGATTCCGGTGGCTGTGGTGACGGCGGAAAATGCGGGGAAGCAGGAGATCGAAACATTCCGCAGGGCAGCGGACAATCTGGGGGAAGAGGATCTTCTGGAGATTCGTTACTGTGAAAAGGAGGAGGCCCTGGAATTGCTTGAAAAAGAAGAGGTAGAGGGTATTCTTACTGTGGGAAAACGGATCTCCCTCAGCATTTCGGGAAAGTCCTACAATGATAGGAAGAATATGAACCGGAATATTTTAAATACCTTTGTGAACCGGTATAATCTGTCGGCGGACGCCATTGCAGAGATAGCTGTCAACCATCCGGAACATCTGGAGGACGTGGTATCCGGGATGAGAGAGGAGCATTTTTATAACAGGGAGGAATCTCTGTCTGCGACTAAAGGTGACAACTATGTCGCTTACTTTTATAATCTGTTGGCGATGACCTGTATGTTCTGCAGTATGTCCGGTCTGGAGATCTCCCTCAACAATCAGGGGAATCTGACGGCGCTTGGGGCGAGGCGCAACATTTCGCCCATGCCGAAACAGAGTTCCATTTTGGGAGAACTGGCTGCCTATGTATTGGTGAATTTCGGCTGCATTCTGATCGGCTTTGCCTATATAAATCTGGTGCTGCGGGTGGATCTTACCAGCCGCCTGCCGCTTACTCTGCTCACCCTGTTTGTTTCGGATATGACAGGTTCCGCTTTTGGTTTTTTTCTGGGAGCCATCGGGCGCATGTCGGAGAGAACGAAAAATGCGATAGCTGCCGGTGTGTCTCTGATCTGCTGCTTTTTAAGCGGTCTGATGGTGGGAACGATGAGGGGATTTATTGAAAACAGGATTCCTGTTCTGAATCGGATCAATCCGACGGCGCTGATTTCGGATTCCTTTTACTGCCTGGCCAACTTTGATACGTACAGCCGTTATACGAGGAATATGGTATCGCTGTGCATAGCCACCGCAGTGTTTCTGACAGGCGGATTTTTACTGACAAGGAGGAGACAGTATGCAAGTCTTTAAAGTATATTTCAAAATCGCAAAAAAGCAACTTCGCGGTGCGGTATTTTATGTCGTCATCTTTGGCGCGCTGATGTTTATGATGAGTATGCAGACATCCGAGGAGGCCGGGGGCAGATTTCAGACACAGGCACTGGATATCACGGTGATCGATGAGGACAAAAGTGAAGCCAGCAGGGCGCTCACGTCTTATCTGGGCGGCATACACAATCTTGTGGAACTGCCCGATACGCAGAGAGAGACTCTTTTTGACAACCTCTATTACAACTGGATCTCCTATGTTCTGGTGATACCTTTGGGGTATGAGGAGAGACTTTCCGAACTGGACACCGACGGGCTGGTGCAGAGCAGCAAAATGGCAAACAGTGCCAGAGGATATTTTGTGGACGAACAGATCGACGAATATCTGAGCAGCGTGACGATATATCTGTCCAGCGGCTATACATTGGAGGAGGCGCTCGGGAAGACAGCAGATATTCTGGAAAAGGGGGAAGCGCCGGAAGTGCTTCAATTTGAGACGTCAGCGGGGAAATCGGTCAATACCATGATGATATACTTTTTCCAGTATTTTCCGTATATCTTCCTGTCCGTGATGATCATGGGGATGGGGCCTGTTCTGATCGTGTTTTACAGACGGGAGCTAAACAGCCGCATGCAGTGTTCGGCGTTAAGCAGTCTATCCGTGAATGTTCAGCTAGCAGCCGGTTGTATTGTGCATACGCTTGCCTTCTGGATCTTGTTTATGCTGGGGGCGCTTGCGATCTATGGACCGTCTGATCTTTTTTCTGAAAAGGGACTTCTCCTGATCGGGAACAGTCTGGCCTTCCTGCCGGTGGGGACGTCGATCACACTGTTACTGGGAACAGCGGTGAGTGCAGGCGTCAGAAGAAACCTGGATAGTATTCTGAATATGGCGGCAAATGTGATCGGACTGGGGATGAGTTTTCTGTGCGGGATCTTTGTCCCCCAGTATCTGCTGGGGGATGGGGTGCTTAAGGTAGCGCACTTTCTGCCGGCTTACTGGTATGTCCGGGCAGGCAACATGATCGGCGGCCTCTCCGATGAGGTAATGTCCTATACCACGTACCGGACCTGTATCGGTATGCAGCTTTTGTTTTTTGCGGCAATTTCTGCGGTTTATCTGGCGGTTTCCGGGCAGAGGAAGTATAAGCAGGTGCAATTTTCCGGGGGGTAAGGAGAAAAACTTTTTTCAACAGACAGATTCTGCCTGTATAAAGTGAAAGAGATAAGAGAAGGAAACAGAAACCATATTGGATGAAAAGACATATATTAAGAAAGAAGTCGATAGAATCATGTGGAACTTCCGTTTCGCTGTCTCAGTGCTCTTTGCGGGCAGAAAGGATTAAAATGAAAAAAGTATTATATGAAGGACCTGATATCTCCAGGCATAACGGAAATGTAGATATCAAGAGCGTGCGGGACGCCGGTTATAAGCGGATCGGGATCCGCGCCGGATACGGCAAAAACAATGTGGATCAGAAGTATGGATCCAATGCGCTGGCGTGTCATAATCTGGGTGTAAATGTGTTGTTATACTGGTTTTCCTATGCTTATAATGTGCCCATGGCCGCAGCGGAGGCAGAATTTGCGGTCAGTCAGGCGGCAAAGTATTGGAAGAAATGTCCGATTGCCTTTGATTTTGAGTATGACAGTGTAAATTATGCCAGAAACAATGGGGTGCGGATCACAGAGAAACTGGCCACGGACATGGCCATCGCGTTTTTGAAGGGGGTGAAGGAAGCCGGATATATCCCTGTGCTGTATACCAACAGGGATTACCTGCAAAACTATTTCGATCTGAACAGAATTACGGCGGAAACGGGCAGGGTATATGTCTGGTATGCCAGATACATAGCGGATCTGCGGGACGGAGAGGGTGACATCGATATCTGGCAGTATACCTCCACTGCGAAAATACCGGGAATCAGGGGAAACACAGACCTGAACAGGTTTTATACGGAGTTTGCCGATGATGTGGTAAAACCGGATCAGGAGAAGAAGATCAATATCAATGTGCTGGATTTTCAGACGGCGGCTAACCTGGACGGTTTCCTTGATGCCCATGGAAACAGACTGGCGGAAGACGGGAAAGATGGACCAGGGACACAGTATGTCCGCCGAAATATCAATCTTAAGGCAAAAAAATCCGGAAAATCTTTTGTGACGGGCTCTCATGGGCATGTGGTTAAATGGTGGCAGCGCCGGTGCAACGAAATACTTGGCTGGCATCAGGAGATAGACGGCAGATACGGAGAAAGATCCAGGGCCGATACCATTGCGCTGCAGAAACGGCTGAATCTGAAGGCGGATGGTATCGCGGGGTATAACAGTATTCAGGCGGCGTTTTATCACTAAGACACAAAAAGAAACCAGAAAGCTTATGAAAGCTTTTTGGTTTCTTTTTAAGTCGGCGCGACAGGATTTGAACCTGCGACCTCTGCGTCCCGAACGCAGCGCTCTACCAAACTGAGCCACGCGCCGATATGTGTTGTGTTGCAACAAATAAGATAATACAATATTTTATACCCATTTGTCAATGTTTGTACTATACATTTTTTTAGAATTTGATATAATTCTTTTGCATGAAGATTTTATTTAACGGATGGTGGTGGTGGAATGGCCGGAAATATAAAAACAATGACGGAAGGAAAGCCTCTGAAACTGATTTTTTCTTTTGCGCTTCCCTTGATGATAGGAAATGTATTCCAACAGTTGTACACGGTAGTGGATACCATGGTGGTAGGGCAGGTATTGGGAGTAAACGCCCTGGCGGCGCTTGGGGCTTCCGACTGGCTGAATTGGATGATACTCAGTGTGATTCAGGGGTTTGCACAGGGTTTTTCTATTTTGATGGCACAGGAATTCGGTGCAGGACATATAAAGCGATTAAAAAAAGTAGTGGGTAATGCAGTATGTTTATCGGCCATATGCGCGGTGGTGCTGCTTATTTTGGGAGAGTCCATAGTAGTTCCTGTGCTGGGATTATTACAGACGCCGGGGGAGATTATAGGCCAGTCTGCATTATATTTGCGGATTATGTTTGCCGGGATTCCGGTGGTTATGGCATATAATCTGCTGGCTTCCATATTGAGGGCTCTTGGAGACGGGAAGGCGCCGCTGCATGCGATGATAGTTGCCGCAGTGATCAATATTGTGCTGGATCTTCTTTTTGTTATGGGCTTTCGTTGGGGAATCGCCGGTGCGGCAGCGGCAACGGTTATTGCGCAGCTAAGTTCCAGTATTTACTGCTATATACATATAAGAAAGGTGGAAATCCTTTCTTTAAGCAGAGAGGATTTCCGCTTGGAGAAGAATCTGGACTGGAAATTGATTTTTCTGGGACTCCCTATGGCACTTCAAAATGCGATTATTGCGGTGGGCGGGATGATCGTCCAGACGGTGGTAAACGGTTTCGGGGTCATATTTATCGCCGGGTTTACGGCTACCAATAAGCTGTACGGGGTTTTGGAAGTGGCGGCGACTTCTTACGGGTATGCGATGATTACATATGCAGGGCAGAATCTTGGAGCCGGGAAGATAGAAAGAATAAAGAAGGGAATGAAATCGGCAATTTTGGTCGCGATAGCGACGGCAGCAATAATCGCCGTATGTATGTTGGTTTTTGGGCATGAAATTCTGGGGTGTTTTATTTCGGGAACGCCGGAAGAAGTGGAAATGACGATGAATATCGCCTACCATTATCTTGCCATTATGAGTATATGCCTTCCCATACTATATATTTTGCATGTGGTGCGTTCCGCTTTGCAGGGAATGGGGGATACGCTGCTGCCGATGGTTTCCGGAATCGTTGAATTTGCCATGCGGACGGGAACGGCCATACTGCTGCCAATGGCCATAGGGGAAGAAGGGATATTTTATGCGGAAATCCTCGCATGGATGGGGGCGGATGCTATTTTAGTGAGCAGTTATCTGGTTCGGGTAAAAAAGCTGGACAGAATGAATAAAAAAGAAGGGGGTTGGATAGGTTGATTTGCTATACCATATGCCGAATATCTGAATTTGAAATAACGATAGTGGAAAAAGAAGGGAAAATAATACAGGCTTCTTTTGGCAGTTGCGGAATGCCGGAGTGGACGGAGAAGAAAACGAATTTGCTTGCGGAAGCGGAGCGGCAGTTAAGAGAGTATTTCTGCGGGGAGCGGAGAGAATTTCAGCTGCCGCTGGTTCCGGAGGGCACAGCTTTCCAGCAGAAAGTTTGGAAAGCGCTGCAGACGATCCCTTATGGAGAAACAAGAAGTTATAAAGAAATTGCAATACAGGCGGGTAACGAAAAAGCATGCCGCGCCGTGGGAATGGCGAACCACAGGAATCCTATCGGTATTTTTATACCGTGCCACAGGGTGATTGGAAGCGGCGGGGAGCTGACAGGTTACGCCGGGGGACTGGATAAGAAAAAGTTTTTACTGGAATTGGAAAGCGGAGGGAATAGAAATTGGGCAATGCGGCAGTTATTTTGAAAAAAGGAGAAGGAAGAACGATCAAAGCCGGTGGAATGTGGGTGTTTGATAATGAGATCGACCGGATATCAGGTTCGTTTGAAAATGGGGATACCGTGGAAGTGCATGATTTCGACGGCTATTTCATGGGATATGGGTTTATCAATACGAAGTCTAAGATTACCGTAAGGATGATGTCGAGGCGGAAGGAAAACCCGGTAACGGAAGAGTTGATCGAACGGAGGGTAAGGGCAGCCTGGGATTATAGAAAATGGACGGTGGATACGGCATGCTGCCGCCTGGTTTTCGGAGAGGCTGATTTTTTGCCGGGTATGGTAATTGATAAATTTTCGGATGTTTTGGTGGTGGAATCGCTGGCTCTCGGGATCGACCGGTGGAAACCGGTGATTTTGGATAAGCTGGTAAAGGTACTCGCTGAAGATGGTATCGAAATCAGAGGAATATATGAAAGAAGCGATGCCAAAGTAAGGGAAAATGAAGGGATGGAGCGATGGAAAGGATTCATCGGGGCACCTTTTGAAACAAAAGTGGAAATTATGGAAAACGGCGTAAAATATATAGTGGATGTGGAAGACGGCCAGAAGACAGGATTTTTTCTGGATCAGAAAAATAACAGGGCCGCTATCCAAAAGCTGTGCGGCGGAAAGCGGGTGTTGGACTGTTTTACCCATACGGGTTCTTTTGCCCTCAATGCGGGGATGGCAGGAGCGGCATCCGTCCTTGGCATCGACGCTTCCATGACAGGAATACGTCAGGCGGAGGAGAATGCCAGGCTGAACCATTTGGAAGACAGGGTAAAGTTTATGTGTGCGGATGTGTTCGACCTGTTGCCGGAGTTGGAGGAAAAAGGTGAAAAATTTGATGTGGTGATACTGGATCCACCCGCATTTACAAAGTCCAGGGGCTCCGTGAAAAATGCGGTAAAGGGATACAGGGAGATCAACATGAGGGGATTAAAGCTGGTGGAAGAAGGAGGGTTTCTGGCCACTTGCTCTTGTTCTCATTTTATGGAACCAGAGTTGTTTGCAAAGACGATAAGAGAGGCAGCAAAAAGCGCCCATAGGAGGTTAAGACAGGTGGAATTCCGTACGCAGGCGCCGGATCACCCGATTCTATGGGCGGCAGATGAATCTTATTATTTGAAATTTTATATTTTTCAGGTATGCGGCGAATTATAAAGGCATACCGATTGCGGAATCCCAGATAATATCCCATATGGCGTTGGAAATAAAAGGTGTAATCAGGAAAGTGACCAGCCAGGGAGTAAAGAAATAAATATAAATCTCCTGTCTGGCAAGTTTCTTGCGCTGCGGATTATTTGTTTTGGAATGCATACGTTTCATAAAGCGCATATTTTTTATAAGAAGGAAAACGCAATACCCTACCGCAGACCCCAAAAGGTTCATAATAATATCGGTGATATCTGTCACTGCCGTATTGGCAAAGCAAAAGACCTGCGATATTTCGATTAAAAAGGAAAACAGCAACATATAAAGAAAAACTTTTTTCGGCGGCTGGAATTGTTTCCATAGTGTGGGAAGCAACAGGCCGAGGGGCATAAAGAGAAAGAAACTTTGCATATAATGATTAAGATTGTCCATGACCCCATAAAAAGGAATAAAATTAAACTGGGGATCAAAATTAAGTTGGTACAAAGAAGGCGTATCCGTGGACATAAGTATGGAACAAATAGCCAGAGCGTACAAATATAAGCCAAACTGATGCCGTTTGGGCAATTTATGTTTTTTGAAAATGATCTGTAAAATGATCATAAAAGGTATCACACCAATATATGCGGCGAATGTGTTGACACACAATACAGTGAAATCAGACATCTTTATCCTCCCGGTACATATTCCGATAATAAATCTAATTCAGTATAATACAGTGATATTATTTTTTTGTAAATAAAAATTGAAATTTTTTCTTAACATATTACATTATACACCTTTTTTCGTAAAGCACAATTATAAGATTTTCCAAAAAGCAAAATGGAATAATGTGGCTGACTGATATGTTCCGTCAGGTCAAATAATAAGAAGGAAAACGGACGGCTGTATGTTCAGGAAAGGCCGGACGGGAAATATTGGAGAAGAGGTGATCATATGGATAATAATCAGCTTCCAATCGGATTGGGACTTTCCCTCGCGATGAATCAAAAAGCGATGGATAGGTTTTCGGGAATGACCGAAGCGGAGAAAGAACGAACGATTGCCAAAAGCAGAGGAGTGAAATCGAAAAGGGAGATGGATCGTATTGTCAGTTCGCTGGCGGAAGATGACGACGAGGATTTGAAGGGATTTTTTAGTGGAACCCAGATAAAATAGGACGGACTGCGGCGGGCCTTGCCGGACAGGAAAGAACTGCGGGTCTGCCGCTGCCTTGCCAGTTTACAATTTAACAAATATAATTATGTATTGACAAGCATGCAATTAAATGAAAAAATGGGAAAATATAGAAAAAAACTTGAATGGAGAAAAAAATGAAGCTAAGCGCAATGTGCATACGCTGTCTGATGGACAGGCAGGAAGAGAGAGTAAGGGAATGTGGAGATGAAGAAAAGAAGGCGGTATATTTAAAAGAGGCGGCAGGAATTATCGCTTCCTCCGGGGAAGGGGATTCTGCTCCCTATCTTGTGTTTCAGATGAATCAGGCATATGAACGGCTTTTTGGGAAATTAATGGATTATAAAAAAGAAAAGAAAGAATTTAATTCGCTGATGCTGGATCTGGAAAGCGAGCTGGAGGAAAAGATCCGTTCGGGCAAAAGCAGGGAAGAGATATTGAAAAATGCCATTAATTATGCGAGATCCGGCAATTACATAGACTTTGGGGCGCTGAACCATGTGGATAAGGATGAATTGATGGGGCTGTTGGAAAAAGCGGGAGAAGAGGATGTAGACGGACATACTTTTGCTATGCTTTCAGAGGATCTTGACAAGGCGGAAGAATTGGTTTATCTCCTGGATAACTGCGGGGAGATCGTGGCCGATAAGCTGTTGGTCAAGGTGCTGAAAGAGCAGTATCCGAACATGAATATAACGGTTATGGTAAGGGGCGTGGAGGTACTCAACGATGCGGTGATGGAAGATGCGGAAGAAGTCGGGCTGACGAAACTTGTAAAAGTAATCGGCAACGGCAACGGAGTGGCCGGAACCCAGGTGGATCTTTTATCCCGAGAAGCCAGAGAGGCCATAGAAAAGGCGGATATCATTATTTCCAAAGGCCAGGGAAATTTTGAAACGATATATGGCGGCGGCTGGAATATATATTATTTGTTTTTGTGTAAATGCGCATGGTTTTCCGAAAGATTTGGCATGGAGCGGCTAAAGGGCGTATTTATTAATGAAAAAGATGTCAGGGTGTAGAAAGGCAAGGATAATTTCATGTGGGACGTAATCATCGATACGCTTATGGATGCGGTAAAGCTGCTTCCCTTTTTATTTGCGGCATATCTGGCGATGGAATATATAGAACACAAAATGGGGGAAAAGGCGAAAAGAAGCATGGAAAAAGCCGGGAAGTCCGGCCCTGCCTGGGGAGGAATCATAGGGGCCTTTCCCCAATGCGGTTTTTCTGCGGCGGCGGCCAATTTATATGCGGGGAGAATCATTACGCTGGGAACTTTGCTGGCCGTTTTCTTGTCCACTTCGGATGAAATGCTGCCCATATTGATTTCGGAAAAAATGAGCATTGTTATTATCTGTCAACTTCTCGGACTGAAGATATTGGTCGGAACTGCGGCAGGCTTTTTAACGGATCTGTTGGTGAGGAAGAATGTCAAGGGCAAGCATTTTCATAAAGGGGAAAAGCATTCCGAATATGGAGAAATCGGCCATATATGCGAACATGAAAATTGCCATTGCGAAGAGGGGATCGTAAAGTCGGCGTTCCGCCATACGGTAAATATTTTTTTGTTTTTGTTTTTGATTACGTTTTTGCTTAATATGGGCGTTCATTATATAGGAGAAGACTTCCTTGCAAATCTTATTTTGAACCGGCCGCTTTTAGGCCATATGATCGCAGGGCTGATCGGGCTGATTCCGAACTGCGCTTCTTCCGTTATTCTCACCCGCCTTTATTTGGATAATGTGGTGGGGCTGGGAGTAATGATGTCCGGGCTGCTGGCGGGAAGCGGCGTGGGACTGGCCGTGTTGTTCCGGATCAACGATAATGGAAGGGAGAATATAAAAATTGCCCTTTTATTATATGTGATTGGCGTTGCGGCCGGCATACTGATAGATTTATTGGGAATTACCACTTTCTTTTCCAAAGGTTTTATTATATGATGAAAGCATATAGAATGCGCAGGATAAGATTATATAACGGAGTAATTATTGGATTTTATAAATTGAGGATGGGGAAAGCGAATTATGGGAAATGAATTAAAATTGGCGGTGCTTATTGATGCGGATAATATTTCTGACAAATATGTAAAAATCATATTGGATGAGACGGCGAAAAGCGGAGTTGCGACTTATAAAAGAATATATGGGGATTGGACAAACCCAAGGCTGGTATCATGGAAAAATGTGCTTTTGGATAACTCTATTTCCCCGATCCAGCAGTATAGCTATACTACCGGGAAAAATGCTACGGATTCCGCGATGATCATAGACGCGATGGATATTCTGTATTCGGGAACGGTGGACGGATTTTGTATCGCTTCTTCGGACAGTGATTTTACAAGATTGGTTGCAAGGCTTAGGGAATCCGGGATGTATGTGACGGGCATGGGGGAAAGCAAAACGCCGAAACCGTTTATTTCCGCATGCAACCAATTTAAATATCTCGATATTCTTTTATCCAATCAGCAGAATGAGGAAAATGCCGCCCGGAAAGAGGAAACTTCGGAGATCAAAACAGTATCGAAAGCGGCCCGGATCAAGAGGGGGGCAAAAGCGGTGGCTTCGCCGTTGAAAAAGTCCAAAGAGGAATTGCGGCCGCAGACGGATCTGAAAATGATAAAAAGAGCGATCATTTCTCTGGTGGAGGAATGTTCGGACGACGATGAGTGGATCCTGTCGGCGGAGCTGAGGAACCAGCTGGGAAAGCGGTTCCCTGACTTTGACGTGCGTAACTTCGGGCATTCAAAATTTTCTTCCTTTATCAAATCGCTAAATATTCTGGACTGCGAACAGGAGCAGAATATTGTGAAGTTCCGGATAAAAAATAAAAGATAAAATAAAAAAATAAAGTACCGACCCCATGGCGCAAAGGCCACAAAACCAGTACTTTCAATGCGCCGCCAGGGGCTCGAACCCTGGACACCCTGATTAAGAGTCAGGTGCTCTACCAACTGAGCTAGCAGCGCGTACTTATAAAAATGCGTATCAATGACCGTTTCCAGTGAAAAATCACTTCATTTGCAACGCAAATGTTATTATAGTATAATGTGTTTTAGTTTGCAAGTATTTTTTAAAAAAAAATTAATTTTTGTTTACGGGAGGCAGAACATGATCTTTGAAAGCCATGCACATTATGATGATAAGGCGTTTGACCAGGACAGGGAGGAACTGCTGGGCAGCCTTGGGGAAAACGGAATCGGTTATGTGATCAATATAGGAGCCAATATAGAGACGACGAAAAATACGATAAGGCTGGCCGAAAAATATCCCTTTATTTATGGCGCGGCGGGAGTGCATCCTTCGGATACGGATGAATTAAATGAAGAGAATTTTATTTGGCTGAAAGAGCAGTGCAGCCATCCGAAAATAGTGGCAGTGGGGGAGATCGGACTGGATTATTATTGGGATGAGCCGGACAGGAAGATTCAGAAAAAGTGGTTTGAGAGACAGCTGAAAATGGCAAAAGAAGTAAAGCTTCCGGTCATTATCCATTCGCGGGATGCGGCAAAAGAGACGCTGGATATGATGAAAGCGGAACACGCTGAGGACATCGGCGGGGTGATCCATTGCTTTTCTTATACAAAAGAAATAGCAAGAGAGTATTTGAATATGGATTATTCTTTTGGGATAGGAGGCGTAGTAACTTTTCAGAACGCAAAGAAATTGAAAGAGGCGGTGGAATATATTCCTTTGGAAAAAATATTACTGGAAACCGACAGCCCTTATCTTGCCCCGGTTCCCAACAGGGGCAAACGCAATTCTTCTTTAAACCTGCGTTTTATAGTGGAGGAGATTGCGGCGATAAAGGGCCTGGATTATGAAGACGTGATAAGAATTACGGAAGAAAATGCAAAAAAACTGTTTAGCATCAATGGAAGCGAGAGACGAGGAAAAATATGGCAGCATTAGGAACTCCCGGCGGTACGATTGAAATTTTAAAAAAATATAACTTCAGCTTTCAGAAAAAATATGGGCAAAATTTTCTGATTGACGCTAATATTCTGGAAAAAATAGTGAATGCATCCGATATTACGGATCGGGATTGTGTCCTTGAAATCGGCCCGGGAATCGGAACGATGACGCAATATCTTGCGAAGAACGCAAAAGAAGTCATAGCGGTGGAGATTGACCAGGCGCTCATCCCTATTTTGAAAGATACGCTTGCGGAATATAATAATGTGACAGTGATTAATGAAGACATTCTGAAATTGGACATAGGACGAATTGTAGAGGAAAAGAACGGGGGGAGGGCCGTAAAAGTAGTGGCGAACCTTCCCTATTATATTACGACACCGATTATTATGGGCCTGTTGGAAGGACATGTCCCCATAGAGAGCATCACCATCATGGTGCAAAAAGAAGTAGCAGAAAGGATGCAGACCGGGCCCGGAACCAAAGATTATGGAGCGCTGTCGCTGGCGGTGCAATATTATACAAAACCGGAAATAGTGGCGCAAGTGGCGCCTACCTGTTTTATGCCGAAACCGAAGGTGGGAAGTACGGTGATCCGCCTGGACAGGTACAAAGAACCGCCGGTTGATACGAAAGACGAAAAGTTTATGTTTTCCATCATACGGGCGTCTTTTAACCAGAGGCGGAAAACGCTTGTGAACGGATTGGCAAATGACGCGGGGCTGGGGCTTGCAAAGGAAAAAATAGCAGGAGCCCTGGAGACGATGGGACTTCCTCCCGCAGTGAGAGGAGAGACTCTTTCTTTAAAAGAATTTGCGCAATTAAGTAATTTGCTGCTATAAATTTACGGTCGAATAAGTTTTTGACAATATACTTTTCCTATGGTAAACTTAGAGGATAAAAATGGGGATATTATATATTGCGGATACATATTTTGAATTTTGAGAAAGCATAGATTGATATTTATGAGGTGAGTACCTTGGATAAGTACGAATATAAAGTACGCGCGGAAGAAATAAAAGCCTTGATTGCGGAAGGAGAGTTCGCGGAGGCTGTTAAAATTGCGGATACGATTGACTGGCGCAGGGTAAAAAGCGTGATGATGCTTTGCACGATCAGTGATTTGTATAAAATTAACCGCAGATTTCAGGAAAGTAAAGATATTTTGTTAATGGCATACGAGCGCCATCCCGGCGGTCGTCTTATTGTGTATTCGCTTTGCGAATTGTCGATTAAAATGGGGGAATTTGTTCAGGCGATAGAATATTATAAAGAATTTGCACAGATCGCTCCAAAGGATACCGGAAGGTATATTCTTCAATACCGGCTGTATGAAGCGCAGGATGTAAGCCTGGAAGAGCGCATCGCGGTGCTGGAAGAGTTTAAAAAACGGGATTACAGGGAAAAGTGGGCCTATGAACTGGCATATTTATATCATCGGGTAGGACTGGAAACAAAATGCGTGGAAGAGTGCGACGAAATGTTTCTCTGGTTTGGCGACGGAAGATATGTAATGAAGGCGCTGGAGTTAAAAATGCTGCATCAGCCCTTGACCGCGCCGCAGCAGGAAAAGTATGACTGGATGAAGAGAGAAAAGGAACGACAGCTGGCCGGTCTGGAAGAGGAAGGCGTGGAGGAAGTCGTTCTGGAAGAAGGAAGTTCGGAAGAAAATATTTTTGAAGGAGAAATGGAAGAGGAAAACCCGGAAGAAAATGCGGAGCCGGAAGAGGGATACGGTGAAATAGCGGATTTTTCAGGCGGTATACAGCAGGAAGAAGAGTTTAAAGTAAAGACGATCGATATGGGGCAGTACAATACGATCAATCTCCAGAAAGAGCTGGCAGAAAGCATGAAAGAGATCCTGGGGGAAGAGCCGGATCAGGATACTTCATCCTTGGAGCCGTTCAAGGAATCTGTCGTAGCGCCTTTGCTGCAGGAGACCGGAGACATGGTTTCGGATGCCGTTGTACAAGAAGAGAAAAAAGCGGCGCCGGAATCGAGAGGGAAGCTGCCGGAGACGGAAAAGGAAGAAACGGCGGGTCAGGAAGCAAGGGAAGAGGTATTTTTTGAAGAGGATGTCAAAGATATACTTTTGGAAGATACGAAAGAGATAAATATAGGACAGCCGGAAGAGGAAAAACTTGGGGATACGAAAGAAATAACGCCGAGGCGGAAACCTGCTTCCAAGGTTCGGATACAAGCTGCGCCGAAAAAGGAAGCGCCGGTACAGCCCGCACCTTTGGTGCAGGCGGGGCCGCATCTGATGCCAACGGTAAAGCCGTCGGGTTTTGAGCAGATGCTTTCACAGGAATATGACGGACAGATCAGCCTTGTAGTTCCGAATAAAAGTAATATTGAAAAGCAGATTACCGGTCAGTTAAATATTACGGATATCATGGCGGAATGGGAACGGATGAAGCGGGAGAACGAGGAAAAGCGCAAGGAAGACGTGCGGAAACGCGTTCAGCAGCATACGGGAAATATGTTTTCGGAATTCGATGAGGCGACAAAGACAGGCCTTCTGGAGCAGCTGGAAAAGGCCGTGATAGAAGCGATTTTAAGGGAATCGGGAGAAAAGGAGATCAGCCCGGAGGATATAACGGAAGAAAAACTGACGGATCTTGTTAAAACGGTAGGAAAGAAGAAATCGGAAAATAAGGGGAAGGCAGAGGAAGAGATAAAAGAAGAAATAACGGAAGAACAGGATGCGGAAACGCCGGAAGAGACGGAAACTGGTAAACAGGAGACGGCGGAATCTGACAGCGAAGAACCAAAAGAAGAAAGTGTGCCGGCTGCCGACGAAGTTTCCGGGGAAACGGATGGGAAAGAAAGCGTTGCTGCGGAAACAGGAATAATTGACCTGGAAAAACTGCTGCTGGAAACGGCGGGCGTCGAAACGGGAAAGGAAACAAAAGCGGAAGCGGCGGAAGGCGGCAAGTTAAGGGCGCTGTCCGATGAGGAGAAAGAACTTTTCGGCCGGTTTGCGCATAACAGGAAAACGAAAGAACAGATCATTCATGCATTGGACACGATGAACATGGATTCTTACAATGGCAATGTGATCGTAACCGGAGAAGACGGGGCCGGAACGCTGGATCTGGCAAAGGGCCTTGTGCGCATGATGCAGATGACGGATCGTAATTTTTCGGGGAAGGTCGCTAAGATATCGGGGAAGACGTTTAACAAGAAAGATGTAGAGGGAACTTTGGCAAAACTGGCGGATGGGGCTCTTATTATAGAACATGCTTTTCAGATGTCGAGCGAGACTGCCGGAGATTTAAACGGGGCTTTGGAAAAAGAAGGAAGAGGGCTGTTTGTAGTCATGGAAGGGGGAAAAGATGAAATGAATATCTTTCTCCGAAAGAATGCGGCCCTGATGGATAATTTTGACGCGCGGATCGATGTGGAATCGCTGGATGACCATTCTCTTGTGGAATATGCGAAGCAGTATGCGGAAGAGCAGGAATATTCCATCGATGAACTGGGAATTCTGGCGCTTCACACGAGGATCGCCGATATGCAGACGAGCGATCATGAGGTGACGGTGGCGGAAGTAAAAGATTTGGTGGACGACGCTATCTATTTCGCGGATAAAAAGAATCCGAAGCATTTTTTCGATATATTGTTTGGCAAACGGTATGATGAGGAGGACATGGTTATCCTCAGAGAGAAAGATTTTATGCATTATTAAAAATTAAGTATTTTATTATAAATATAGGGGGTATTTCTATGGCAGCAGCAAAAAAGAAAGTAAAAGCGCCGGAGCCTGTATCGGAACAAAAGGTATTCATTTCAGAGGCAGATCAATATCTTTTTGCCCAGGGAACACATTATGATATTTATAAAAAACTTGGCGCTCATCCCTCCGTGGAAGACGGGGTGGAAGGAATGTTTTTTGGAGTATGGGCGCCGAATGCGGCGAGCGTCCATGTGATCGGGACATTTAATGGATGGAATGAAGAGATACATCAGATGGAACGGTTGGGGCCGGGGGGGATCCACGCGCTTTTCATTCCGGGCGTCGGAATCAATGAACTTTATAAATTTTTAATCAGGACGCCGGATGGGCGAAAGCTTTACAAGGCTGACCCGTTCGCCAATTATTCGGAATTCAGGCCGGGCAATGCATCCAGAACTACGGATTTGTCCAAATTTGAATGGACGGACGAAACGTGGATGCAGGCAAGGCAGGGCAAGGACTATAATAAAGAACCGCTGGCTATTTATGAATGCCATATAGGTTCCTGGATGAAGCATCCGAACGGAACCCCTGACGGTTTTTATAATTACCGGGAGTTTGCGGATCGAATCGTGGAATATTTGAAGGAAATGAAATATACCCATATAGAGCTGATGGGTATTGCGGAATTTCCCTTTGACGGTTCCTGGGGTTACCAGGTGACGGGATATTATGCGCCTACGTCCCGATACGGGGAACCTACGGATTTCATGTATTTGATTAATAAACTGCATAAGAATAAAATAGGCGTGATCTTGGACTGGGTACCGGCCCATTTTGCTACGGATGCCCATGGTCTGGCGGAATTTGACGGCCAGTGTATCTTTGAACACCCCGATAAACGCCTTGGGGAACATCCTGACTGGGGAACAAAGATATTTAATTATGGAAAAACGGAAGTGAAAAATTTCCTGATTGCAAATGCTCTTTTCTGGCTGAAAGAGTTCCATGTGGACGGCATCCGCGTGGATGCGGTAGCCTCGATGCTGTACTTGGATTATGGAAAGAAGGAAGGACAGTGGCTGCCGAATAAATATGGCGGAAATAAAAATCTGGAAGCAATAGAGTTTTTTAAACATTTGAATTCCGTAATTCTCGGTACATATCCGGGCTTTTTGACAATCGCGGAGGAATCTACGGCATGGCCGAAAGTAACGGGCGATATCGAAAATGAAGGGCTGGGCTTTAGCTTTAAATGGAATATGGGGTGGATGCATGATTTCTGCGAATATATGAAGTTGGATCCTCTGTTCCGCAAAAACAATCATTATTCCATGACTTTTGCCATGAGCTACAATAATGCGGAGAATTATATTCTTCCGCTGTCCCACGATGAGGTAGTTCACCTGAAATGCTCTATGCTGAACAAAATGCCAGGATACGAAGTGGATAAATATGCCAATTTGAGAACGGGATATACATATATGTTCGGGCATTCCGGCAAGAAACTGCTTTTTATGGGACAGGATTTTGCACAGGAAAGAGAGTGGAGCGAAGAAAGAGAGCTTGACTGGTATCTGCTGGAAAAACCTCTGAACAGAGGAATGCATGAATATGTAAAAGAACTGTTGAATTTGTATAGAAAGTATCCTTGCCTTTATGAGATTGACAATGAATGGGCAGGTTTTGAATGGCTGAATGCGGATGACAATGAGCGCAGCGTGTATAGTTTTTGCAGAAAGGCTGTAAACGGCAAGAATAACTTGTTGTTTATCCTTAATATGACGCCCATGATGTGGGAAGATTATAAGGTGGGAGTGCCTAAAAAGAAAAAATATAAGTTGGTGCTTAACAGCGATGAAGAGCGGTTTGGGGGAAATGGAAACAGCATTCCTGAAGAATTGAACGCGGTGAAGGAGAAAGAACAGGTCAATTATAAAGATTACAGCATTACTTTCGATCTGGCTCCCTATATGGCTGCTGTTTTTGTATTCTAAAAGGGAAAGGTTAAGAAATAAAAAGAATATGCCGAAATAAAGGGTGAACACAGGAATGTGTTCACCTTTTTATTACAATAAGCTGGCTCGCAAAGCGTGGCAGCGTTTGTTATGGAGGGAAAAGGAAAGTATGAATATTGTTTTTGAGAATAACAGAGCAGAGAACGAGGGTAGAAACGCGGCGGCTTCCGCTGCTTATTCAAATACAAATAAGGCGGGAATTCCCCACAATAGTGCGCGTGCCGGAACAGCGAACGGCAGGGGGGCTTTTGCATGGGATGCGCCCGGCACGGTGATGGATAATACGGCTTATGGGAACCGCGGAAAAAGCATGGAAGATATTATGATGGACGCGGGTCAAATGGATGTCGCTGCTCAGAGAAACTATATGGCGGTGATGTCCAATACGATGTCCGATGAAGATCTGGCAAAGCTGCAGGAAGAGGGCTATCATCCGGGAAGTACGGAAATCGGCACGGTGGTTACCATTCTGGATGAAATCAAGGCAGCGCTGGTGAAAGGCGGAAAAAATATCGCCGGCTATACCGATGATTTGGATGTGGAAACCTTGGCGGAAATTACAGGAAGCACAGCGATGGCGGAAGAGATCGTGAAGCAGTTTGCATCCTATGATATTCCCGTTACAAAAGAAAATGTGGAAGATGTATTGCAGATGTGTGCTACTGCCGCAAAACTTTCACAGCCCGGAGAAGGCACGGTAAAATATATGGTGCAGAACCATATGGAGCCTACGGTGGATAATGTCTATAAGGCGCAGTACAGCGCGGCAGCGGATGCCAGCAAACAGGGCCGGGGATATTATCAGGATGATGCCGGCTATTATGCAAAAAAGGCGGAAGAATATAACTGGCAGCAGCTCAGACCCCAGATGGAAAAGGTAATTGAAAATGCGGGACTGGAGGTTTCGGAGGAAACGCTGGCCGATGCGAAATGGCTGTTGGAAAAGGGTATGCCTCTGACGGAAGAAGGGCTGAATACCCTGTATGATATTCGAAATATGGAAATTCCCGATACAATGGAGAAAATGATTTCTTCGGCAGCGGCGGCCATTGCGGACGGAAAAAATACCGGAGCGGCCAATCTGTCGGACGGGCGCACAGCCATAGAAAAAGCGGCGGCATATATGGAGGATGTAAATTCCATCAGTGACGAAGCGGTGGATATGGTTGCAGGAGAAGGAAAGAAGCTGAATCTCCGCAATCTGAAAGCGGCGCAGATACAAATCAGCCTGAACATAAGCGTAAGGTCTTATTCGGTAAGCCTGAACGGCAGAAGGCTGATGGAAGAAGTCAGGCTGCAGATGACGGTGGAAGCGAATATTCATTTGATAAAAAGCGGTTTTTCCGTAGATACGGCAGAACTGGAACAACTGGTAGAGTCATTGAAAGCGGCGCAGAAACAGGCTGAGGAAGCGTTGTTTGGCAAGACAGGGGAAGGCGCGGCCGGCATTTTAAAGAATACCATGGCCGCGGTCAAAGGCTTAGGCGGAATGCCGGCAGCATTGGTCGGTAAATTTGCTTTTCAGGGAAGGGCGCAGCTGGAAGTAAGGACATCGGCATCTTATTCGGGAAGCTCCGGAAGCTTTACTTTGGAAACCGCATACAGAGAGGGCGCGGTTTTACAGGCAGCCTATGAAAAGGCGGGAGAAAGCTATGAAACGCTGATGACGGCACCGAGGGCGGATCTTGGAGACTCCATAAAAAAAGCGTTTCGGAATGTGGATGATATCCTGAAGGATATGGGGATGGAAGCTTCGGATTATAACAGAAGGGCAGTGAGGATCCTCGGTTATAACCGTATGGAGATTTCGTCAGAAAATATTGAGGCGGTAAAGACAGCGGATACGACTATCCGCCGGGTATTAGATAAAATGACTCCGGCTGCGGTTATGCAGATGATACGGGAAGGAAAAAATCCTCTTTCCATGGATATGCAGGAGCTTGAGACTTATTTAAATGACAGGGAAAGAAGCCCTCAGGAAGAGATAGAAAAATATAGCGAATACTTGTATAAACTGGAAAGAAACCATGCGGTGACGGAACAGGAAAGAGATGCTTATATTGGTATTTATCGCCTTTTCCGGCAGCTGGAAAAGACGGACGGGGCGGCGATCGGCACGCTGATCAACCAGGGAGCCGAGCCTACGGTGAGAAACCTGCTTTCTGCCATGAGAAGCAATAAAAAGCATGGTATGGATATGAAGGTGGACGATCATTTTGGCGGTATCACATCTTCTTATACCGGCAAAAGCATATCGGAACAGATAGAAAGCGGCTATTATAAAAAACTGGCTTCGGATATTTTTGATTATCTGGATGGCGGAAAAATGAATGTCGTTCCTTCCGGCGGCGATATCGGTCTGGAAGAGATGGCGGAAGCCCTTAGAAACGCGGAGCCTGATGAAATGGCGGACCGGGAGTATAGGAAGGAGCAGGCCGGGGAAATAAGAAAGGCGATGACGGCGGAAGATACGGTGATCAAAGAGCTTCTTAATTTTGAACAGCCGGTAACGGCGGATCATCTTATGGCGGCAGGACTGGTGGCGAAAGAACGGGGGAAAGCGGCAGGGCGTTTTTATGAACTGGCTGAAGAAACCGGAAACAGAGCGGAATTGGACGAAGCGGTGGAAAATTTGTATGAATCCATGACCGATGAGGAGCCGATGAAAGAGGCCTATGAAAGATTAAGCCGGACGTATGCGGATATATTGGAAAGGGCCGTATATGGAGAAGACAGCACAGGAAAGATCGATTTGAAAGAAATCGGCAGTTTGTGTAAACAAGTAGCGTTCAATGCCGGCATGGCAAAGGAGGAAAGCTATGAAGTGCCGGTCAGAATCGATGGGGAAATGACATCCATTAATTTGAAGATCGTTCATGGAAGGGAAGAAAGCGGAAAAGTCATGTTGTCCATGGAGACGACGATTTATGGGAAAGTGGCGGCGCAGTTTGGCATATCAGCTGGCCGTTCGGGTGAATATCATTTGTCGGGATATGTGTCCTGCGGGAGCAGGGACGGACTGGAAAGGCTGGAGAATATGGGAGAAGAGTTAAAGAAAGCGCTGGAACAGTCCGATATAAAAATTATAAACTTAAGTTTCGTATATAATAGCGGGCTGGATCTGTCCGCAGTATCCAGGGCGGCGGTGCAGGCAAGGGAAGAAGCGGCCGGCGGGGATAGAAAACAGGAAGTATCCACGAAGAAGTTATATGATACGGCAAAAATATTTATCGGCTATATAAAGAAAGGTGAAGGAACAGGCTATGAGAATAAGTTATAATGCACCGGCAATGGTGGCGCACAATGCATTGACGAGAAACGACAACAGATTAACGGAATCTTTAAAGAGGCTGTCTTCCGGTCTGAAAGTTGTAGAAGCGAAAGATAACCCGGCGGGAATGGCTATGGGAAAGAGAATGAACGCCCAGTTAAAGGGACTTTCCGTTGCGACGCAGAATAGCAGCGATGCAATTTCGGCGATTGAGACTGCGGACGGCGCGTTGTCCGAAGTTCATGAAATCCTGCAGAGAATGAACCAGCTGGCGGTAAAAGCGAGTACGGGAACGATCAGCGATGCCGACAGGGCGACGATTGAGGATGAGGTTGTACAGCTGAAAGATGAAATTACCCGTATTGCGGATACGACACAGTTCAACGGGGAGACTTTGCTGAACGGGAATTTTGACTTGAGGGGCTATACCAGCAATAAAGATGTAAAGGTAGGCTATTATTCGGATCAGGTGACGGCAGGGACGTATGTGATTAATAGTATACAAGTTGAGTTTAAGGATGGAGAGATTGATCCGGCTACTGTAAATTGCGCTTTGAATACAGGTGTCGGCACGCCAAAAATTCAGTTTCCAGCAGATGCGGTAGCTACACCATCCGGTAATAAACTGATTATTACCAGTGAGAAAAATGCGGATTTTGAGATGACAATAAAGTTTGAGCCGCCAAAGGATGCAAATGGGAATATTACTGATGGAAAAGTTCCTCCCGCGCCAGCTACAAATGTAGATATTGATATTACGGGAATCGGCGCGATGACGATGCAGATTGGTTCCAATGAGGGGCAGGTATTGGATATTCGTGTACCTACTATTTCCCTGGATGAATTAGGATTGGAATATACGTCAATGGCGACTATGGATGAGGCACGGAAATCCATTGACAGCGTTGCAGGAGCGATTGCATATGTATCCGAGGCAAGAAGCCGCCTTGGTGCATACCAGAATCGTCTGGAGCATTGTATCAGCAATCTGGATATTATCAGTGAAAATATGACGGCGGCATATTCCCGGATTATGGATGCGGATATGGCCGAAGAGATGACAGAGTACACGACCGTTCAGGTAATTTCACAGGCGAGCATGTCCATGCTGGCACAGGCAAACGAAAGGCCGGCACAGGTGCTTCAATTATTGCAGTAGAATCGTAAAGAAAGGCTCTGAAATATGACGAGGGAATTAAAACAGGAGTATACGCGGAAAATTACACAGGCAAATAAGACTCAGTTGATTACCATTTTGTATGAAATGCTTCTGATTTATGTAGAGGAGGCTGCGGATGCACATGAAAAAGAAGACCGGGGAGGATTCCGGGAAGGAATCAGAAAAGCGAGAGGATGTATTGACGAGTTATTAGCATCTTTAAACTTTGACTATGAACTGGCTATGAATTTTTTGCAGTTATATCTGTATGTCAACAGAGAACTGGTAAGGGCAGAGGTCCGGAATGCCGAAGAACCGTTGGAAAATGTAAATAAGGTGATCAAGGGTCTTCATGAGGCTTATGCAAAACTGGATGAAATGGATACTTCCGGACCAGTTATGGAAAATGTACAAACGGTTTATGCCGGTCTTACCTACGGCAGAAATAATTTAAATGAGAATTTAGCCGATCAGGGCATTAATCGGGGATTCAGGGTTTAGTTTTTCTTCAGGCAGCAAATTAATTTTTGCTGCCTGTTCTAATAAGAATTTATAGCGTTTCAGAACGGAATTGACCTCATAAATGTAGCAGTCGATCAAATCGGGATCCGTTACGCTGTCAAATCCGGCATAAGCGTCTTCCAGGGCGCGCCGGGTCTTATCCAGGTCAGCCAGGATATTATTTTTTTGCAGTTCTTTTTCACTCACGGTCTGATGGTTGTAAATGGTCTGTCTAAAACATATTTTCATGCATACACCTCTTTTCCGATCATCCAGAAATTTCCTCTTTTTCTAAGTATAGACAAGAAAGGCTTAAATATTCATGTAATATAAAAAAAGTACAGGTCATATACTGTAGTGGAATATGAGGAGACGGAGGATCATGATGGATAAATATATCGGTGGGATTATGATAGCGGGAGTCTGTATTTTTGTACTTATGATAGGTGCATTCAGGAAAAAAACGGAGTGGATCATCAATTTTATTTTTCGTTCGGTGATCGGGACGGTGGCTGTTTTCTTTTTTAATGGCTTTCTCGTTTCGCAGGGGTTTTCTATCGCAATAGGAATCAATCTGATTACCGTGCTGACATCGGGCATTCTGGGTTTTCCGGGTCTGCTTATGCTGTACGGCATAAATTTATATAAGTTATTATAGAATATTTACAAAGTTTTATTTGCCAGCAGAAAAGGGTGGACAAGGGAAAGCTTTCATTTTATAATTCATTTAACAGTTCAGAACTTTCAAGTGTCCGGCACAGAAAAGGCCGGATGATCACAGGAACAGGATCGTTCCAATTTTCAAACAGATTTACTTATAAAATATGCGATGGAAAGGGTGATGTGTATTATTATTTTATTTCTCGTACTGACAGTGGCGGCAATTACTGATCTGCTGTTTGACAAAATTTATAACGAATGGCTTCTGGGAGCTATGGCGGCGGGCTTATGCTATGCCGTATGGAAGGATGGAGCGGCGGGGCTGCTAAGGGCTTTGGTATCAATGACGATACCGTTTGCCTTGTTATATCCGCTGTTTATCATAGGAGGACTTGGAGCGGGAGACGTTAAGCTCTTGTCCGTAGCAGGATGCTTTTTGACAATAAAAGAATCCATATGGTGCCTTGGGCTGTCATTTCTTCTGGGGGCGGCAATATCTTTGCTGAAAATGGCGGTGGAAAGAAATTTTTTAGAGAGGATGAAGTATTTTCTATCGTATGTCGTGGATGTTTTTAACAGCGGAGAATGGAAGCTTTATGAGGAAGATGGGAGGGACAGAAAAAAGAGAAAAGAGGGGAAGATACATTTTTCCGTGCCGGTGCTGTTGGGGATGGTAATTTATAAAGGAGGAATATATTGACAAAAAAGGTTTTGGCGCTTTGCGACAAAGAGGAAAATTATCTGCGGCATATGGCGGATTATCTGGAAAAGAAGGGGATACAGCCGTTTACGGTACGGGCATTTACGGATGTGGAGCAGTTTAAAAAGTTTACGGAAAAAAATTGCGCGGAGTTGTTATTGATTGCGGAAAATTCATATAAAGAAGAAATCAAAGACTGGTCCGTCAAGCATATTCTGATTCTGAATGAAAGTGGAAATCTGGCAGGAACAAATATAGAAAATATCAATAAGTATCAATCTTCCGAAGAGGTATTCCGGGTGGTTATGAATTGCTATATGGAGGAAAGCGGTAATGTCAGGAGGATGGCTACAGGAAACCGAATGAAGATCATCGGCAACTATTCCCCGATAGGAAGATGTATGCAGACTACATTTGCACTTAGCATGGGGCAGATTTTGTCTAAAAAACATAAGACATTATATTTGAATTTTGAGAGTTATTCCGGTTTTGGCTATTTGCTGAACAGAGAATTCGCTTCTGATCTTACGGATGTATTATATTATTTTAACTGCGAAAAAGAAAAGCTGCCTTATCGCCTGGAAGGAATGATTCAGACGATCAATGGTTTGGATTATATTCCTCCTGTATTGTCATACCGGGATTTGGCGGAGACAGAGGGGAGAGAATGGATAGAACTGTTCCGGGAAATCGAAAAGACGTCCAAGTATGAATATTTGATTCTGGATTTGTCGGATCAAATGAAGGGATTGTTCGATGTACTGAGGGAATGCTTCCGGGTATTTACCATAGTGAAAGAAGACGGGTACGCGGAAGCAAAGCTGCGGCAATATGAGGAGGTGATGAAAATGATGAATTATGAAGATATAGCGGTTAAGACAAAGCGATGGAGTCTGCCGGAGTTCTGTCGTCTTCCGCCGGGATTGGGGCAGTTGACCCATGGTGAGATGGCGGCTTACGTAAAAGGAATCATAGAGGAAGATATCTACGCATATGAAGGATGAGAACAGAAAAGAAAAGCTTCGGGCAATGATTTTGGACAGACTGGACTTTTCCAGGGAGATGCCGGATGAGGAAGTAAAGGATATTATCGACGAATTGATCATATCCAGGAGCAAGGAATCCTATATAGGGTTAAAAGAGAAAGAAAGATTAAGGCAGGAACTTTTTTATTCCATACGAAAGCTGGATATTTTACAGGAATTAATTGATGATACTGATGTGACGGAAATTATGATTAACGGCACGGATAAAATCTTTATCGAAAAAGCCGGACAAGTTATGGAATACGAAATGAGGTTTGAATCGAAGGAAAAGCTGGAAGATGTGATACAGCGGATCGTGGCGGGCTGCAACCGCGTAGTAAATGAGGCCTCCCCTATTGTGGACGCCAGATTGGAAAACGGCTCCCGCGTGAATGTGGTTCTCAGCCCGGTGGCCTTAAACGGGCCGATATTGACGATACGCCGGTTCCCGGATCACCCGATCGGGATGAAAGAACTGCGGGAGCTTGGCAGCATTACGGAAGAGGCTGATCTGCTTTTATCCAGGCTGGTAAAAGCGAAATATAATATCTTTATAAGTGGTGGGACAGGTTCCGGTAAAACTACTTTTCTAAATGCGCTTTCTGCATATATTCCCAGAGATGAAAGAATTATAACGATCGAAGACAATGCAGAACTTCAAATAAAAAATATTCCCAATTTAGTACGCATGGAAACAAGAAATGCAAATGTGGAAGGCTGCCGCCCTATCAATATCAGGGATTTAATAAAGACAAGTCTGCGGATGCGGCCGGACAGGATTATCGTAGGGGAAGTGCGGGGAGGAGAAGCGATCGATATGATGCAATGTTTGAATACGGGACATGACGGTTCCATGTCCACCGGCCATGCAAACAGTTCCGGAGATATGTTAAGCCGACTGGAAACTATGATTTTAATGGGGATGGAATTGCCGTTAGCTGCAATTCGACAGCAGATTGCCGCCGGATTAGACATTATTGTCCATTTGGGCCGGCTTAGGGATAAAAGCAGAAAAGTCCTGGAGATTGTGGAAGTGGAAGGAGTGGAGGGAAATGAAATAAAAATCAGAACGTTGTATGCATTTGAAGAGGAAGGGGAAGAAAATGGAAAAGTAAAAGGAAAATTAATAAAAAGGGGGGAATTAAGGAATGACAGCAAACTCAAAACGGCAGGAATCATGGTTTAAACTGGCTTTCTGGAAAAGAGGGAAGAAAAGCAATGATCTTCTGAATAAAAAAGACAGAATAAAGTGTATGCTGGAAGGCATTGTTATTATTGTTCTTTTCTCATGGTTTTTCTACCGATCTGCCCTGGCACTGCCCTTTTTATTGCCGGTTTATCTCTTATATCAGAGTGAAAGGCAAAAGATATTGAGGAAAAAGAGGCAAAAAGAAGCGGTAATTCAGTTTAAAGACGCCATTTTATCGGTATCTGCCAATCAAAAGGCAGGATACTCCATTGAAAATGCTTTTCAACAAGCCCTCGGGGACATGGAACTGCTATACGGAAAAGAGAGCATGATCTGTAGGGAATTGTATATTGTTGTGGCAGGATTAAAAAATAATATGTCAATAGAAAGTTTATTGCATGATTTTGGGAGGCGCGTCGGTACGGAGGATATCATAGAATTTGCCCAGGTATTTGCCGTGGCAAAAAGAAGCGGGGGAAACTTGACGGAAATTATAGAGCGAAGCGTATCGGTAATAGAGGATAAAGTAGAAACGGAAAAAGAAATAGAGGTAGTTATCAGTGCAAGACAGATGGAGCAAAGAATCATGAATATAGTTCCTTTTGGCATTCTGCTATATATCAGCGCGGCATCGGAAGGTTTTTTCGATGTACTTTATAGAAATGCGGCGGGAGTCGTTCTTATGAGCATTTGCATGGCTGTTTATATAGGCGCGGTTTTTCTGTCAGGAAAAATAGTGGATATAGAGGTGTAATATGATTATTTTATATGGAATGGTATTAATACTATATTTTTTATTATTTTTCCTGGCATTAAGGAAAAAAACATCTCTTGCCGGAATTGTCTACGACTTTTGCATAAAAAGAAAAATATTCCGCCAGCAAGGGGCCGGGGAAATATTGCCTGTTCTGCATCCGGAAATCAGGGGAAAAAGGGATAGGGAAAAGAACCATCTCCGCCGGTTTTATATGAATAAACTCGGGTTATTGCTTTTTCTGGTGTTTACGGGGGATGTACTGGCAATATGCTTATTCGTTAGCGGAAGAATGGAAAGCGTGGTGATGGATGGAAAATATATTAAAAGAAATACATATGGGGTGGGAAGCAGGGAAGCCGGGCTGGAGGCGCGGATAGAAAGCGGCCAGGGAACGCTCCGGCAGGATTTTGTTATTTCTGTGGAAGAGCAGAGATATGAAGAGGTTTTGGTAAAACAGCTGGCCGAACAACTGGCAGAGGCGTTGCCGGATATTATATCGGGTGCAAACAGATCCATAAGGGAGGTAAGAAACGATCTGAATCTGGTGAGAGAAGTGGAGGGATATCCTTTCCAGATCGTTTGGGAAAGCAATGATTATTCCTTGGTTTATTCCGATGGAAGCGTAGATAATGCGCAGATCGGAGAGGCTGGAGAAACGGTGGATCTGACGGCGGTATTTATTTACGATGACTTTAGAAAAGAGTATGTTTTTTCGGTTCATATATTTCCGCCGGATTATTCGAAAGAAGAATTTTTGAAAAAAGAGATATCAGAACTGCTGCTCCGGCAGGAGGAAAAAGATCGTCATACGGACAGAATGGAACTGCCCGAAAGTATTGGCGGAGAGAAAATAATATGGAGTGAAAATGTAAATGACGGCAGCGGATACATATTTATTTTACTTTGTACCGGCGCAGGAATGGTTTATTTTTTACAAGGCAGAAAATTAAATGAGGAAATGGATCGGAGAAACCGGCAGATGCTTTTGGATTATCCTCAGCTGATCAGCAAATTGATGCTCTATCTTGGAGCGGGAATGACCATTAGGAATTCTTTTAGGAAAATAGCTTCCCGTTATGCTGTGGAAAAGCAGGAGGAAGGAGGTTTCCATTATGTATATGAGGAGATGCTTCTGATATGTCATGAACTGGACAGCGGAATTTCCGAAATGGAGGCTTATGAGCGTTTTGGAAAGAGGTGCCGTCTGCCCCAATATACGAAACTGTCAAATATTTTGGTACAGAATCTGAGGAAAGGCAGCAACAGCATATTAAATGCGCTGCGCCAGGAGGCGGACAACGCTTTTGAGGAGCGCAGAAATATGGCAAGAAAGCTGGGAGAGGAGGCGGGAACAAAGCTGCTGCTGCCAATGATGCTGATGCTCGGTATCGTTATGATATTGATTTTAGTACCGGCGTACTTTTCTTTTTCTGTATAGAAATTTAAAGTTGCATGAAAATATACAATTACAAAGCCGCGCTGGTTTTATGAGGTAAAACGGCGCAGAAATGGAGTGAAAGATGAAAAACAGGTTAAAAAATTTCAAGGAGTTTATGTTAGAAGAAGATGGGATGGGAACTGTGGAAATTATTTTAATTATCGTTGTCCTGATCGGTCTTGTTATTATATTCAAAAATCAGCTCCGTACGTTAGTAACAAATGTTTTCAAAAAGATTACCCAGGACAGCAATACGGTAATGTCATGAGCAAAGGTTCTCTCACCGTATATTTGTCGCTTTCCCTCTCCCTCATTCTGTCATTTGTTCTGACTGTCATTGAGGGAGCCAGGATAAGCGTGATCAGGATGGAAGCGGAATGCGTGGCGGATATCGGGATGAACAGCGTACTTGCCGAATTTCACAGGGAGCTTTTGGAGCAATACGATTTGCTTTTTGTGGATATGTCTTATGGAACAACGGACTGCAAGGCGGAAAATACGGCAGAACATCTCAGACGGTACATGGAAAATAATTTTACCGGAACCGGAAAAGGCAAGAATGCTGCGAAAAACTGGCTTTCCCTTTCGGTAGATAAATCGGTGGTAAAAGAAATGTCCATCGCTTCCGATGATGGAGGAAATGTAATGAAAAGGCAAGCGATCGCATATATGCAGGAAAGTTCCATGGAAGGAATGATAGCCAAAACAATAGAGCAGGCTGGGGAATTGCGTGCATGGGGCCTGGAAACCAGAGATATTGCAAGAGAAAGGGAAAATATACAGGAGCAGATAAATGAGGTTGCCTTTTTGGAGGAAGAAGATGAGGAGGGGAATAAAAAGGAAATTTCGCTGGACAATCCTGCGGACAGGGTAAATGCATTAAGAGGAAGTCTGGTTTTAAACTTGGTATTAGGAGATATGGATCATGTGTCGGGAACAGTTATCCGGCCCGAGGATTACATATCCCGGAGAGAGAGATTAAAGGGCGCAGGTCTGAGCCCGGGCCAGAGGCTGCCGGAAACCGTATCGGATCATATATTGTTCGACTGCTATTTATTTGATAAGTGCGGCTGGTACGGAAATGAATTGGAAAAGTCGTTTATGAAGTATCAAATAGAGTATATGATTGCCGGAGAAAAATCGGATCTGGAAAATTTAGAGAAGGTGGTAAAACGCCTGATCCGGTGGCGGGAAGCTGCCAATGTCATTTATTTGTTTTCCGATGCAGGAAAATGTGCGGAAGCGGAGCTGCTGGCACTTACGCTGACCGCAGTATTACAGATACCGGCGCTGGTAAAGCTGGTAAAAGCATCTATTTTATTTGCCTGGGCATATATGGAAAGCCTGTCAGATGTAAAATGTCTTTTGAAAGGCGGACGGATTCCATTAATGAAAACAGCGGCGGACTGGAAAACAGGACTTGCGAATATAGCTGATTTTTCGGGAAATATCCCGGATGGGGAAAACCCAGGGCATGGTTTAAGTTATCAGGACTATTTGAGGATTATGCTGTTTTTAGAAAACAGCGAAAGAAAAAATATGCGGGCAATGGACATTATGGAGATGGATATACGCACAACGGCGGGCAACGTTAATTTTCGCATGGATGCCTGTTTTGACAGTTATTTATCTGAAATATCCATGTCCAGCGCCTTTGGATATCATTGTGATGTTCAGAAAAGATACGGTTACGATTAATAAATTATCTATTTAAAAATATACGAAGGGGAGGAAGCAAATGATGTCCTTTTTCCGGAATCTAAATGGCAACTGTAAACATAATAAAATAACAATTGTTTCTCCGGGCAGGAATCTATTAAATCAAGACAACACATCTCAATTCTTTTCTATTATAGCCGGAAAAAGGATGTCATTTACTTCCTCCCCCCGTAAAAGAACTTTAAAGGCAAGCATGACAGTAGAAGCTGCTATGATTATTCCATTATTTTTCTTCTTTTTTATGAATTTGCTATTCGTTTTTGATGTATTGCGGCTTCATGGGAATATTATGGGAGCGATGCATCAGACGGGAAATAAAATGGCGTTTTATGGTTATGCATATAAAAATGGGATAGAAGAAGGTTTGCCCTGGGGCGGAGCCGGTTCTTTGATATTGTCTGAAAAGTACACAAAAAGAGAAATCATCGATATTCTGGGAGAAGAATATTTAGACCATACTTGTCTGATTGGAGGCAGCCGGGGGTTGAACTTTACCGGATCATTGATTATGGGAGAGGGAGACAAGATAGAACTTATCGCTTCATATAAAGTGAGACCTCTTGTGGGATTAACAGGATTTCCTGATATTTCCATGGAAAACAGATATTATGGACGTGCATGGACCGGTTATGATGTGGAGAACAAAACGGATGGAGGGAAAGAGGAAGAAATAACGGTATATGTGGCGGAAAATGGTGTGGTTTACCATGTGGCCCGTAATTGTGCTTATTTAAATCCATCGATTAAAGCCGTGTCCTCTTCCTCGGTAAAAGATCTGCGGAATGAAAGCGGGGAAAAGTATTATATGTGCGGCGGGTGTAAAGGCAGCGTTTATCAGGCAGTGGTTTATGTGACTTCCTATGGGAATAAAGCGCACAGTTCCTTAAACTGTTCCGGCCTGAAAAGGACAATTCATGCGATACGTTTATCCGATACGGAGGGAAAAGGGCAATGCCCGAAATGCAGTGAATAAGAGAGGAAGGGAACTGATGAGAATAGAATGGGAGTGGACGATCTGTCTGATTTTTATGACAATATGTGTCATAACAGATATACGAAAAAAGGAAATACCGGTCATTGTCGTTGCGTTATCAGGAGGCTGTGCCTTGCTGTATACGATAATTTTGGGAGAGAAGGAATGGAGTGAAATATTATATTCGCTTTTACCGGGGGCGTGTTTACTGTTTCTTGGACTTTGTACGAAAGAAAGTATTGGATATGGGGACGGGCTGGCAGCTATGGCCGTAGGTATGTGGATAGGCTGGAAGGGATGTATAATTGCGATGATCAGTGGATTTCTGCTTTCTTCCATATGTGCCCTGGCTCTGCTGATTTGCAAAAAAGTGAGGGGGAAAAGCCGTATACCTTTTCTTCCGTTTTTAGCCGTTGGATTGGGGGTGTTTTATGTTGTGGGGAAAGGAATATAGAAAGGCAGGAGGATATCTGACAGTAGAGGCAAGCCTGGTGATACCGTTGGCAGTTTTTTTAACAGGCCTTATTTTTTATATGACTTTTTATCTGTATAATCGTTGTGTAGCTTCCCAGGATGCGTATATGTTAGCTTTTCGCGGAAGCGCATGTGGCTATTACGGAAGTGAATGGAGCGGAGTTTATGGATGTGACAAAAGTCCGGAGGAAATAAAACAGTTGATCATAGGCCAGTGCAATAGGCAGTTTGGCCAGAAATATTTAGGGATAGACACATTGATCAGTACGGTGCAGACGGATAAGAGGAATATTACAGTGGAAGCTTCCGGAAAGATGAACGTGGCTTTTACCGGACAATTACTGCCATGGAGCCGGTGGGATTTTTATGCGAAAGGATGGGCGGAAAGGATCTGCCCTACAGACTGTATCCGTAAAGTTCGGCTGATAAGGAAGGCGGCGGATAAGATAAGCGGGCATATGGAGACAGAATAGGGAGAAAATATGTTAAGTGTAAAATATCATAAAGATTTAAACCATAATTTTCTAATTATCAATCATAAGTTAGATGAAAAGGATCAGAACTATCAATATCGGATGATAAGCGGAAATAAAATCGGGCATTTATTAAACTGCAAGATAAGGTATGTGGATGAAGAATGCAGTTTTTATTATGAGATAAGTTCTAAGCAGAATTTAAGAAATTTATATGAGAAAAAGAAAATGGAGTATGGGAATATCTATGATCTATTGGAAAGCATAAGAGAAGCTTTAGAAAATCTGGATATTTTTCTATTGGACAGTCGGTGTTTGATGTTGATGCCGGAATATATTTTTGCAGAACCGGAGTCCAAGGAATATTTTTTTCTGTACTATCCCTGTTTAGAAGAGGCTGATAGACAGTCGGCGCTGATGTCATTGGCGGAGTTTCTGCTTGATAAGGTGGATCGGGAACAAGAGGAAGCGACCGAGATCGTATATAAAATTTATGAAACGATACAAGACAATCGGTTTATATTGCCGCAAATATTAAGCTGGTTTGATTCTTCTGCAATAGAAGTGGAGGAAGTTGTGAAGATACAGGAAATGTGGAGCAAGGAGGAAGAGGCGGAGGAAGAAGAGTGGAACGGAGAAGAGGATTTTGAGAGGGTTGACCGGGAAACAGGCGAGGAGGAGAGCGATATACATCTGCCAATCGTCGGAATATTATCGTTTCTATGCGCAGGAGCGGCAGCTGCGGTTGTCAGTGCGGGATATTTTTTTACATTATCCAGGGAAGAAAAACTTGTGGCCATGGCGGGAACTGTCGTATTGATCGTTATGTCGGCATTGATGTTTTTATATTTTATTTTAAATTTATTAAAAAAGAAAAACAGGGTTAAAATAGAGAGAAAAGCGTCTGCGGTGGAAAGGCAGAATGTGGAAAGGATATTTGCTGAAAAGGATAAGCCTTTTGATAAAAAGATAAAATATAATAAAATGGGAGAGCATGAAAAAATCCCAGAGGAGTATGGAAATACTGTTTTCCTCGACACTTCCTCATATAAAAAAGAAAATAAACTTTATGGGATAAACAAAGGAAATAAATATCATATCAGTTTGGAAAATTTGCCATGCACAATAGGAAAAATGGCGGGAAATGTGGATATTGTAATTAAAGACAGTACGATCAGCCGTATACATGCCCGCTTTACAAGACAGGAGGATGGGATTTACGTAACGGATATGAATTCGACAAATGGGACATTTAAAAATGGCTTGAGGCTGGAACCCAATGAAACGGTGCGAATCGAATGCGGGGACGAATTGCGTTTTGGAAAAATGATTTTTTGCTACAGATAAAATGTGTTATCGATAAATGTAAATGGATTGACATGAACGGAAGGAAATGATACCCTTTTCCATAGCATAAGATATTTGCATGCATAGTGCGAATGGGAGAGAACATGTTAGAACAACAGCTCGATGACTTCATGGTGGAAGAGGGATATACAAAGGTTCCTTCCAACCTGCCGGAATTTATTTTTTATTATCATATGGAAAATAATTATGTAAATGTATTTCATGTGGTATATTATGAAAAAAATTTATATATAACAAAAGAGCAGTATCAGCACATTAAGGATAAAATAAAGGATTTTTTTAAGGCGAAAAATGCGGATGATGTTCATATTATGTCGTTAATCGTTTGCAGGGAAACGGAAAGGGGGAAACGAATTTGTGAGGATGATCCCTTTTGCTGGATGATCGACCCCTTGAATGACCGTCTGGTAATATATGAGAACCAGGTGGGGGATTTTTATGGAATGAGAAATAAAATAGAATGTTTTCTTGCCCAGGCTTCCGCATCCGGACAGGAGGCAGCGGGCAGCGGCGGGGATATATATCGGACGGAGAAATATAGCACCCGTTTTCGTATGCCATATGTGACGATATTTTTAGTAACCGCAAATATTTTAATTTTTCTGATATGTACATTTACAAAAGACTTGTTATATAATGTAGGTGCTTTTAACGCGGGAATGTTTTGGGAAGACAGGGAATATTACAGGATATTGACAAGTATATTTTTGCACTGGGATGTGGATCATCTCGTCAGCAATATGATCGTTCTGTATTATTTGGGCGAAGTGGTGGAAAAATACTTTGGCCGTGTTAAATATAGTGTTATATATTTATTTGCGGGCATATCGGGAAATCTCCTGTCGGCAGCTTATGAAATTTATAGAGACATGCATATCAGTTCGGTAGGAGCAAGCGGCGCGATATTTGGAATAATTGGCGCATTGTTTATATTAGTATGCGTTCACAAAGGCCATTTGGAACAGATCACAATGGGTAGACTTCTCTTTATGATAGTGTATTCTCTTTACAGCGGCTTTGCGGGGAGAGGAATTAATAACGCGGCTCACATTGGAGGCTTTCTGGCCGGAGTGGCAATATCATTTTTACTATGGGCCGCAGGAAAGAAAGAGCGGATGGAAATGAGGAAATAAGATTGAAAATTAAAAATTTTCAATCCCAAGTTTGTGTCTGCGCGGCATCCA
>OFGC01000074.1_pt1 | contig 112389 bp, 84 predicted proteins | sample 1521691 | NCBI WGS metagenome assembly OFGC01 (sample SAMEA3504121, study PRJEB24116) | mouse gut metagenome | biome: mouse gut; feature: mouse-associated habitat; material: faeces | place: Denmark | collected 2011
TCATCGACCAGTGTGTGGCACAGGGTGTGCCTTTCGCACGCGAATACGGCGGTCTTCTCGCTAACCGTTCATTCGGTGGTGCTCAGGTGAGCCGTACATTCTATGCCAAGGGTCAGACCGGACAGCAGCTCCTTCTCGGTGCATACAGCTCTCTCAACCGCCAGATACAGCTCGGCAAGGTGAAGAGCTACAACCGCTACGAGATGCACGAACTCGTCCTCATCAAGGATAAGGATGGTGTAGAGCGCGCCCGCGGTATCATCGCGAAGAACCTTGTTACAGGTAAGTTCGAGCGTTTCGCAGCTCACGCTGTGGTTATCGCCACCGGTGGTTACGGAAATGCTTACTTCCTTTCTACAAACGCTATGGGTTGCAACTGCTCCGCTGCTATGGCTTGCTATCGCAAGGGCGCATATTTCGCAAACCCCGCGTTCGTTCAGATTCACCCCACATGTATCCCCGTTCACGGTGACAAGCAGTCAAAGCTTACCCTCATGTCAGAGTCATTGCGTAATGACGGACGTATCTGGGTGCCCAAGAAAATAGAGGATGCAAAGAAACTCCAGAAAGGTGAGATAAAAGGTAGCGACATTCCTGAGGAGGATCGCGACTACTATCTGGAGCGTCGTTATCCGGCATTCGGTAACCTCGTTCCCCGTGACGTGGCTTCACGCGCGGCTAAAGAGCGTTGCGACGCCGGCTTCGGCGTGAACAACACCGGTCTCGCCGTGTTCCTCGACTTCTCCGAGGCTATCAACCGTCTCGGCATCGATGTTGTCCGTCAGCGTTACGGCAACCTCTTCGATATGTACGAGGAGATCACAGACGTTAATCCCGGTGAGTTCGCCCGTGAGGAGAATGGCGTAAACTATTACAACCCGATGATGATCTTCCCCGCTATCCACTATACAATGGGTGGTATCTGGGTAGACTACGAGCTTCAGACTTCAGTGAAGGGTCTGTTCGCTATCGGTGAGTGTAACTTCTCCGACCACGGTGCCAACCGTCTCGGTGCATCCGCCCTCATGCAGGGTCTTGCCGACGGTTATTTCGTGCTCCCCTATACAATCCAGAATTATCTCAGCGACCAGATCACAATACCTCACTTCAAGACTGACACACCCGAATTCGACGCGGCTCAGAAGAAATGTGAGGAGGCAGAGCAGAACCTTATGAACATCAAGGGAACACGTTCCGTTGACTCAATCCATAAGGAACTTGGTCACATCATGTGGGAATATGTCGGCATGGCCCGCGACAAAGAGGGTCTGCAGCTTGCTCTCGAGAAGCTCAAAGAGATCCGCAAGACTTTCAACTCCGACCTCTTCATCCCCGGCACAGTAGGCGAGGGTATGAATGTAGAGCTTGACAAGGCGTTCCGTCTCAACGACTTCATCACAATGGGTGAGCTTGTGGCATACGATGCTCTTAACCGCAACGAGAGCTGCGGTGGTCACTTCCGCACAGAGTATCAGACTCCCGAGGGTGAGGCCCTCCGTGACGATAAGGATTATTTCTACGTTTCCTGCTGGGAATATGAAGGCAGCGACGAGAAAGCTCCCGAACTCATCAAGGAGCCCCTCCACTATGAGGCTATCAAGGTTCAGACACGTAACTACAAGTCATAAACATTCTGGAATAGAGTATCATCATTCTCTATCCGCTCTAAAATGAATTCAACAATGGAAGAAAATATAATGAAAGTCAACCTTAAGGTGTGGCGTCAGGCCGGACCTAAGGAGAAGGGCGCGTTTGTGACTTACAGCGATGTCGAGACCACGCCCGACACCTCCTTCCTCGAGACTCTCGATATTCTCAACGAGAGCCTCATCGAGAAAGGGGAGGAGCCCATCGTGTTCGATCACGACTGCCGCGAGGGTATCTGCGGTATGTGCTCGCTTTATGTTAACGGTCATCCCCATGGCCCCGCTACAGGCGCTACTACATGCCAGCTCTACATGCGTCGTTTCGCAAACGGCGAGACAATCACTGTTGAGCCCTGGCGTTCGGCTGCGTTCCCGGTAATCAAAGACCTTATGGTTGACCGTAACGCATTCGACAAGATCCAGCAGGCTGGTGGCTATGTAAGCTTCAACTGCGGTGGTGCTCAGGATGCCAACGACCTTCCCATCTCAAAGGTGAAGGCTGACGAGGCTATGGACTCTGCAAGCTGCATCGGTTGCGGTGCATGCGTGGCAGCATGTAAGAATGGTTCTGCGATGCTCTTCGTATCAGCCAAGATCAACCAGCTCTCATACCTTCCCCAGGGTGAGGTTGAGAAAGACCGTCGTGTCCGCGCTATGGTTGCTAAGATGGATGAACTCGGCTTCGGTAACTGTACTAACACAGGTGCCTGCGCCGCTGAGTGTCCCAAGAACATCAAGCTCGCCAACATCGGCCGCATGAACCGCCACTACATCGCCGCCAAGTGCAAACAGTAAGATAACCACATACCCTGAAGGGCACCTCCGACCTACCCGCCGGAGGCTGCCGGAATAAAATCCGGTCGGGACACAACGTTCCCGGCCGGATTTCTTTTCCTAACCACTCAATTTAACCCTTTCCGAATGATGCAATTAATCTTTTCCAAATCACTCAATGTAAATCGCGGGATTACTTCACCCTACACCCTCAATCTCCCAAAAAATCCTAAAACATCCCATATCTAATTTCAACCGAATATTACACAACCATTTTTTAATCTCTACACCCTAATTTTTTATTAACTTTGCAGCTGATTATGAAGAATCAGCAAAGAACATGTAGAATACCGGCACATCTGGTGTGGCTCGCTGCTGTGGCCCTGCTCACTGCGGCGTGCGCCAGCATCGGCAATCCCTCGGGGGGCGCTCGCGATGAGCAGCCCCCACGATTCGTGAGAGCCAATCCGGCCCCATATGCCACTGATGTGCCTGTCACGATAGAGAAAATCAACATCGATTTCGATGAGCTTATAAATGTGAAGGATGCATTCTCAAAGGTGGTGGTGTCGCCGCCGTCGAAGAGTGTGCCGCGCGTTGCCTCGCAGGGGCACCGTGTCACCGTCACTTTCTCCGACACTCTGCTCGAGAACACCACCTACACCATCAACTTCGCCGACGCCATCGAAGACAACAACGAAGCCAACCCTCTCGAAAACTTCTCCTACACATTCTCGACCGGACCATATGTCGACTCGCTGCGCATAGCCGGGCGCGTGCTCTCCGCCCAGGCCATGGAGCCGATGCAGGGGAAAATCGTGGGTGTACACCGTCTGGCAGATGCTCCGGCCGATTCACTCGCATCGGCAATCGCAGCCGACTCGATCGCGGCACGCGAGCAGGCCGTGGTGGACTCGATAGTTTTCCGCCGCCAATTTGACCGCGTGGCGCGCACCGACGACCGCGGACGATTCTCAATCGAAGGATTGGCTCCGGGGCGATACCGCGTGTTTGCCCTCGACGACGCCAACACCGACTACATCTACTCATCGCCCGACGAGGAATTCGCATTCTACGAAGAGGTAGTGGAGCCCTATGCCCTTCCGGCCGTGGCCACCGACACCATCTACAACCTCAAGCTCGGCACCATCGACAGCATCACCACCCGCCAGCGCTCGATATTCTACCCCAACGACCTGCTGCTGCGCTCATTCCTCACCTCGCGCAAACAGCAGTATATCACCAACTATCAGCGTCAGGACTCGACACGTCTCAACCTAACCTTCAACGCCCCCAACTCGCCCCTGCCGGAGATCTCACTCGTAGGCGCCACAGACCTGAAGGACTGGTATATCATGGAGCGCTCGGCAAAGGGTGACTCGCTTACGCTGTGGCTCAAGAGCCGCGGCCTGGTGAGCAACGACACCCTGCGCATGGCCATCTCATATCTGAAGCCCGACTCGCTCAACAGATATGTGGCCACCAACGACACCCTGCGCTTCACCACCGACCGCCCGCGCAAGCCGAAAGCCGACAACAAGAAAAAGAAGGATGCCCAGGCCGATACTCTCCCCCCTCCCACCCCTCTGCTGAGTGTCACCTTCCCCGCCGGATCCAACCAGGAGCCCACCCGCCCCCTCCTCTTCATGACCGAGACACCCCTGGCCCGCCTCGACACTCTCGCCTTCCGACTCGAAGTGAAGCGCGACACCATCTGGACGCCATTGCCCGAACGCCCGCGCATAGTGCAGGATTCGCTCAACCCCAGACTATACTCGATAGTATACCCATGGCAATACGACACCGGCTACCGACTACAGGCCGACTCACTTGCCATGGAGGGAATCTACGGACTCTTCACCGGACCCGTCAACCAGGAATTCAAGGTCAAGGCCGAGAAGGAGTTTTGCTCGCTGACACTCAATGTGGCCGACTGGCCCGCCGGAGTGCCCGCCTTCGTAGAGATTGTCAGCACGAGCGACACCCCCACGGAGCGTGTGCGCCTTGAGGGTGGACGCGCGGTGTTCCGCAATCTCGTGCCCGGCAAATTCTACTTCCGCATAATCGCCGACTACAATGGCAATGGCGAATGGGACTCAGGCGACATCGTAGAGCGTCGTCAGCCCGAGCCGGCCTTCTACTATCCGAAGAGCATCTCGATCAAACAGAACTGGAACAAAGAGGAGACCTGGCGGGTATTCGACACCCCCGCCGACGCCATGAAGCCCGAGACCCTGCTCAAGAACAAGCCCACACAGCGCAAGAACGCCCCCACACGCAAGAACCAGAACGGCTATGGCGACGAGGAGGATGAGGATGACGACTACTATAACGGCTATAACGGCTACAACGGTTATAACTCATCATCCACAGGCAACTACAACTCCGGAGCCGCCTCGCGACTGCGCTAATCTCGCGGCACTTCTAAAAAAATGCCAAATTTCAGTGGATTTTGCACCTAACCTCTTTATTAGCTGAAAAATTTAAACTATATTTGCAAGTTGAAACGCCCGACCTGCGCCGAAGCTATCCCTTCGGCGCAGTCAGGCGCATCATCCAATGTGGTCTGACGCCCCCTCAAGAGGGCCCCGGCCCGGGACACCTGCCCGACTGACCGATAAAAATTAAAACTATATAACAACAAAACTTCAAAATGCAGAACAAAGGGTTTATCAGCACCATCGCTGTGCTCCTGATTCTTATCTGCGGATTCTACATCAGCTTCTCATTCGTGACCTCTCACTACGAGAAGAAGGCTACGGAATTCGCTGCAAAGGCATCAGGCACCTCTGACGTCACCAACGACGTCTACAAGCAAAGTCTGAAGCAATTCAACGACTCAATCGACAAAGAGAAAGTCTATCTGGGCTACACCTACAATCAGGTGCGCAAAATGGAGATCGGCCTCGGTCTTGACCTCAAAGGGGGTATGAACGTGGTGCTCGAAATCTCTGTGCCCGACATCCTCCGCCAGTATGCCAACGGCGAAGCCGCGCTGCGTCAGGTCAACGACGCCATCGCAAAGGCTGAGAAGGAGGGTGCGAAAGCCGCCGACAAGAACTTCGTGCAGAAAGTGGCTGCCAACTTCCAGCCCGGCACAATGGCCGGCCTCTTCAGCCGCGAGGGTGAATTCCTCGGCAAACTGAAGAACTCTTCGTCGAATGCCGAGGTGACCACCGCGCTCGAGCAGCAGGTGGAGAGCCAGGTTGACGCTGCCTTCAATATCTTCCGCACACGTATCGACCAGTTCGGCGTCGTGGCCCCCAACATCCAGAAGCTCCAGGACAAGACAGGCCAGATCCTGCTCGAACTCCCGGGCGTGAAGGAGCCCGAGCGTGTCACCGACCTGCTCAAATCTTCGGCCAACCTCGAATTCTTTGAAGTATACAACTACAACGAGATCCTGCCCGAACTCGCAGCCTTCGCCGAGGCTTACGCAGCCCAGGACACCATCAACCACACCAACGTGATTGAGCTCCTCGGCGGCCGCCAGCGCGACGGTAGCCCGGTTGTGGGCCTCGTGGCTCCGGCCAACCAGGCTCTCGTGGACAGCATCTTCAACTCACCCCTGGCTAAGTCCAAACTTCCCAGCGACCTCTCGCTCGTATGGGAGGTGAAGCCGGTAGAGATTCCCCTCACCGACGCACAGGGCAACCCCATCAAGAAGAACGACAAGGAGTACCGCACCACTCCCTACTGGCAGCTCGTGGCCCTCAAGGGTGAGGCTGCTCTCGAGGGTGACGCCGTGACTTCGGCCAACTCTGAATACGACAACATGCGCGGCAACACTGTCAACATGCGCATGAACGACCGCGGCGCACGCGAGTGGGCAACTCTGACCCGCAACAACATCGGACGCCCCATCGCTATCGTGCTCGACAACCGCGTATACTCTTACCCGAACGTCAACAATGAGATCACCGGCGGCAGCTCTGAGATCACCGGTAACTTCACTCCCGAAGAGGCCAACGACCTTGCCAATGTGCTTAAGTCAGGCAAGATGTCGGCTCAGGTAAAGGTGGTGAGCAACAACGTCATCGGTCCGTCGCTCGGCGCCGAGGCAATCCAGCAGGGTTTCGTGTCATTCATCGTGGCTCTGGTGCTGCTGATGATCTTCATGATCTGCATCTATGGCGTGATTCCGGGTCTGGTGGCCAACGTGGGTCTGATCCTCAACCTCTTCTTCACTCTCGGCATCCTGGCTTCGCTGCAGGCTGTGCTGACTCTGTCGGGTATCGCCGGTATCGTGCTGGCTCTCGGTATGGCGGTCGACGCCAATGTACTTATCTTCGAGCGCACCAAAGAGGAACTTGCCAACGGCAAGAAACTCCGTCAGGCTATCTCGGAGGGTTATTCGAATGCCTTCTCTGCAATCTTCGACTCTAACCTCACTTCGGTAATCACAGGTATCATCCTGCTGATCTTCGGTTCGGGTCCGATCAAGGGCTTCGCCACTACGCTCATCATCGGTCTGGTCTGCTCATTCTTCACAGCAGTCTTCCTGACCCGCATCGCATTTGACATCATCACCAAGAACGGACGTTGCGCCAACATGACATTCTCAACTGCCATGAGCCGCAACTTCCTTACCCACACCAAGATCAACTTCCTCGGCCAGCGCAAGGCTGCGGCTGCCGTTTGGGTGGCTCTGGTAGTCATCTCAATCGCATCGCTCGCCATCCGCGGCATGAACCAGGGCATCGACTTCTCGGGTGGCCGCAACTATGTGGTGCAACTCGCCAAGGATGTCAACCCGAAGGATGTGGAGTCAAAGCTCCTCAATGCTTTCCAGACAAAGGCTGACGACAAGACCATATCGGTCAACGTGATCACCATCGATGGTCCCTCGAAGGTGCGCATCTCTACCAACTACAAGATCGCCGACGAGAGCGAGGGTGTGGAGAATGAGATTACCGATATCCTCTACTCCAACCTCCAGGATGAGCTCACCAACGCCCAGGGCCAGACAATGGATATCAATGCCTTCCGTGTGGCTGATGAGAACAACGGTATCATCTCGATTCAGAAGGTGGGTCCGAGCGTGGCCGACGACATGCGTCGCGACGCATACTGGGCTGTAGGCATCGCTCTGGTCTGCATGTTCCTCTACATCTTGCTCCGATTCCGCAACATTGCCTTCTCAGTTGGTGCCCTCTGCGCTGTGGCTCTGACAGCATTCCTCATCATCGGCTTCTACTCTATCTGCTGGGGCTTCTTCCCCTTCTCGATGGAGATTGACCAGTCGTTTATCGCGGCTATCCTGACTATCATCGGTTATCAGATCAATGATACGGTGGTGGTATTCGACCGTGTGCGCGAGATGATGAAGGTCTACCCGAAGGAGGACCGCTTCCAGACCATCAACAAGAGCTTGAACACCACACTGTCGCGTACGGTGATGACATCGTTCTCGACTCTGCTCGTGCTGCTCTGCATCTTCTTCCTCGGTGGCGACACTATCCGCTCATTCACATTCGCAATGATCTTCGGTGTGGTTGTCGGCACATTCTGCTCGCTCTACGCCGCTGCTCCCATCGCATGGGCTATCCTCAAGCGTGGCCAGAAGAAGAATGTGGCTGCCGATGGCAAACCGGCTCTGCAGGGCAACCGTCGTTTCAATTGATAATCCCCGCGTAAGCCGCTAATTTCAAGCGCCGCTTACAATCATAGATAATAAAATCCGTTTCCTTCTTGGAGGGAGACGGATTTTATTGTTATGGGTGTTTAGACCTTGTGATGCGTCTGAACATCTTCATTAAACATGACACGAGATATGACTCAAAATAGAAAGGAAATATTCAAGGGGGTGATGCGCTGGCTGCTGGCTGCGGCGCTGACGGTGGTGCTGCTGTGGGTGCTGTTCAGAAAGGTGAACTTCGCCGACATGATGGAGATCATCCGCCATGGCGTGAATTATTGGTGGATTCTGGCGGCGATGGGACTGTCGGTAGTCTCGCACATGATACGCGCCCGCCGCTGGCAGCTGCAGCTTGACTCGCTTGGCATCCGGCCTGGCTACATGGCGCTTTGCTGCTCGATCTTCGGGTGCTATGCCCTCAACATCGTCTTCCCCCGCCTGGGGGATATATGGCGCTGCACCTACATCGCCAAACGCGAGAAGGCCTCGCTCTCTAACGTATTCGGCTCGATGGTGTCAGACCGTCTGGCCGACAGTCTGACAGTTCTGCTTCTCTTCCTGCTGACCTTGGTGCTGGCCACCTCGGCCATCAATTCCTTCCTGGAGAAGTATCCTGTAGGTCGCGATTTGGTGGGACTTGCCGCCTCGCCATGGTTGTGGGGCGCGATTATCGTTATCGGCCTACTGGCATTCTGGGCCTACCGTCATTGGCAAGAGTCAAAAATAGTGGTGCGCATACGGGGCGTATTGGCTGAATTATGGAAGGGCTTCGCCTCAGTCATCACGATGCGTCGGCGCGGGATGTTTATCCTTCTGAGCCTGCTGTTGTGGGCCTGCTATTTCGTGCAACTCTATGTGGCATTCTTTGCCTTCCCCTTCACGCGCGAGCTCTGCTCGCAGGCATCACTCGGCTACGGGCTTGTGCCCTGCCTGGTGGCATTCGTGCTCAGTTCGATAGCGATGGGCATACCGAGCAACGGCGGCCTAGGGCCGTGGAACATAGCCATCATGTTCGGTCTCGCCATCTACGGCGTCAGCGAAGCGCAGGGCACAGCCTTCTCGATGCTGCAATGGAGCGGCCAGACAGTGATGCTCATCCTGCTCGGCCTCTTCACCATCGCCTGGATCATGCGCGACAAGCCCAAGTCATCGGCCACCCACTAACCGCATGCCCACCCCATTTCGCGATGACCGGCGTTGAGAGTGCCGCTTGACATATAGACATCTCGGCGCTGAGCGCCTTGATGCTCGCAGATTGGCTGCGCATTCCCTCTTAATACGGGGCTTACGGGAGAACGATGATTCTACGGGAGAACGGGGGCCTACGGGTAAACGTAAAAGCCGTGTGCTTCCTCACCACCGTACTCCCGTAAAAAAACGTTCTCCCGTCACCACGTTCTCCCGTGAAATGATGTCGGCACTTGGGGTCGACCAACATCCGGCACCATCCGCGTCGCCACAAGGCGCATAGCGCCGTTGTGCCTGCGCCCCATCCAATGGCATATGAAGAATTAGATCCGCGTTAATCCATCCCATCCGCGCTCGCAACGAGCTGCGCAGCAGCGAGTAAGAGAAGAAATCCGCGCCTTAAAATTCCTTCCCCATCTTCCTAACCAAGTCAGCCAAAGTTGAATCCTTAACTTAAAGGCGTTGCCCTCTCAGACTCGGACATCGGCACGTATGAGGTATCAGATTGAAATTTGGCGAAGATATGGGGCGTGCGGATGCGTGAATTCATCCGAGGCAGTCAGCAATCCTATCCGCAATTTCTGCCTCTATCTTCAGCGTCCACTCTTCGGGCACCCCTGCCTGTTTGGCATACCGGCGATAATTTTGAACTACAGGCATCACTTCATCCAGAATCGCTTCTGCTCGCTTTATGCTGAATGCACGAGAGATGCTGAGCAAATCTCTCTTTGTGAAATGCTCATTAGTGCCGTTCAATGTCAAGCTGTGACGGTTGATATAGCCGGGAGCCGATGGATCTACCGCAAAAGTAAAATCATAGGCCGGAGCAATATGCCACTCCCCGGAAGCATTCATTATGAAACTGAAATTTTTGGAATGATCATCAACGTTGCCCGTAAGAATATTCAATATCATCTGACGAAATAGCATTTCGAATTCTTCAGGAGCTATGCCAAGTTTATTGGCAACCAAGAATAGTTCCTCGTATGAAGTAGCGTTTGGCATCATGGCAGCCAATGTCTGGATATGAAGCTTTTCGGCACCTTTACGATCAAACCGCTGGGTCAGAAAATGGGACTCATCACCTGATTTCCACAATATGCTTGGCATCATGTTCAGACCTGCGGCTTGCGCCAGCAACCAATAACTATACTCGATGAGTGTAGTAGGAATGCCGGAATGTTCATCAAATTTTATTATCATCGGTATGAATCCATCCCTTGCCATATATACCTGACCGGAATAACAATCTCCTGTAGCTGGATTGAAGTTAATCACTGCCTTCGGGCGTCGGCCACCTGCAGAAGTGCCGACCTTGAAAAGAGATTCAATCTGGAGATTCTCACTTAAGTTGGTCTTGAAATTGCCTGCATTTTTCAAAACATCCTGAGCTAAAGCGGTGAGTTCTTTGATTTGCACCTTAAATGGAACCTCATTATCCGGAAATGCCGGCGGACGGAATTCCAATGCTCCCATCCCTCGGCTCCCGATATAGGCGAGTCGATCCAAAGACGATAAATCTCTTTGGCGTTTACCATGCTTTTTAGCCCACTCATTGAAAACCGAATTTCCCCAATGGTCGGGTAAGGAATCAGAGATGAATGCCGGGAGCCCTTCAAAAGCTTTATCCTTTTCAGGATAGATGGGAAGCCCGCGTTGTGCGGCAATACTGAAAATCGAAGCGGAAAGAGGCGCAATGTCTATACCCGCTTTAATGAATTCGGAATCATAGTAGAAGCTGATTTGTTTTTTATATCCCGTTCGAGATTCTACCAAGGTCCCAACCCTCTTATCCCACAGATATACATCAAGACTCTCTATCATGGTGGCTCTTTTTTATTCTTTTAGGAATCAATTTATTGATTTTGCGCAGTGCCATGGGGGGCACTGGGAGCTCGGGCAATAGGTCCACCAGCTGTTTTTCCATTCCGACGCATCGAAGCAGCGAAATGAAATTGCTGAGGGTAAGATTCGTGTTACGCCCTTGCTCGAAATGACTAATCGTAGTATAACTGACTCCCGACTGTTGCGCCAGTTCTCGTTGGCTCATGCGGGCCGCCAACCTATATTCCTTCACTCGCTTTGCAAGCGTGGCCATAATCTCGGCATTTGTAATATAATTCGGATCGACCATGATACAATATATGGATAGTTATCTGCAAATTTAACGATAACTATCCATATATTAAACTATAAAATATTAAGTTTATTTCCAAACATTCGTATATCTGGATATATTTTTTTAGCTATGGTTCTTTTTGACGCTTTTCACCGTCTTCATCAGATAAGTAGCTGGTCAAATAAAACCGCTACTAAATTTTAAACAGTTGGAGTCGCTTCAAAATCTGATTTCAACGCTTTGGCGAAGATATGGGGCGTGCGGATGCGTGAAATGTAAGTTTTTTTTTGTAACTTCGCGTATATTCGGAGCAAACGCGCCGGATGCCGGCTATGCCGGCGTCATGACGCGGCAAACTGTGCTGCCTTCAGACCCCGCTTGCGGGGGCGCATGGCAGCATGAGCCGTATATACCTTTCTGCAATATTTAAATTTAACTGACATATAGATAATGGGAAAAGTATTGATTATCGGAGCCGGTGGTGTCGGCACCGTTGTGGCAGCCAAGTGCGCCCAGAACCCTGAGGTCTTCACCGAGATTGTGCTCGCTTCTCGCCGCAAGGAGAAGTGCGACCGACTGGTGGAGAAGATCGGTGCGAAGAATATCATCACCGACCAGGTGGATGCTGACTATGTGGAACAGATTGTGGAGCTCTTCAACCGCCACAAACCCGATATCTGCATCAATGTGGCCCTCCCCTACCAGGATCTGACCATCATGGAGGCTTGTCTGCAGTGTGGTGTCAACTATCTCGACACTGCCAACTATGAGCCTAAGGATGAGGCACATTTCGAGTATTCGTGGCAGTGGGCCTACCGCGAGCGCTTCGAGAAGGCCGGCCTGACAGCTATCCTCGGCTGCGGCTTCGACCCAGGTGTGTCGGCTGTGTTTGTGGCTTATGCCGCTAAACACCACTTCTCGAAGATGGAGTATCTCGACATCGTAGACTGCAACGCCGGCAACCACGGCAAGGCATTCGCCACCAACTTCAATCCCGAAATCAATATCCGCGAGATAACCCAGAAGGGTAAATACTGGCAGGATGGCAAATGGGTGGAGACTGAGAATCTGGCCATCCACCGTCCGCTCAACTACCCCAACATCGGCGAGCGCGAGAGCTACCTGCTCTATCACGAGGAGCTTGAATCGCTCGTGCAGAACTTCCCCACCATCAAGCGTGCACGCTTCTGGATGACTTTCGGCCAGGAGTATCTCACTCACCTGCGCGTGATTCAGGATATAGGCATGGCACGCATCGATCCGGTGATGTATGAGGGTCGCGAGATTATCCCTATCCAGTTCCTGAAGACTGTGCTCCCCGACCCGGGTTCGCTGGGAGAGAACTACACCGGCGAGACCTCGATCGGCTGCCGCATCTCAGGCCTGGACAAAGAGGGTAAGGAGTCAACATATTACATCTACAACAACTGCTCGCACGAGGCTGCCTATAAGGAGACCGGTGCACAGGCGGTGAGCTACACCACCGGCGTGCCGGCCATGGTGGGTGCCTACATGTTCCTCACCGGCGAGTGGGTAAAGCCCGGCGTGCACAATGTAGAGGAATTCAATCCCGACCCCTTCCTTGAGAAACTTGCTGCCTCGGGACTCCCCTGGCATGTGATTGTAGACGAAGATATCGAGTTTGACGACAAATGAGACATTCAGCCATTCTTCCGCTCCTGCTGGCTATCGGCGGAGGAGCGACACTGATCTCGATGCAGGCGGCCCTCACCGATGGAGCGGTGACACGACGTCCTGACGGTTCGATGCATGTGGCCACCTCAAAGGGTGAGGTGAGTGTGACTCCGGTGTCGAAGGATATCTTCCGCATCACGGTGCTTCCAGCTGATTCGGCTGCGGCACCCTACTTCCCGTCGCAGTCGGCGGTGATGCGCCCCACGGCTGAGCGATTTGTGGAGGTGGTGACCCCCACATGGGCAGCTCTGGGCAGCGAGTCGATGCAGGTGCGCGTAGACCGCGCCACGGGCCGCGTCACATTCCTTGATGCCGAGGGTAATGAGATTCTGACTGAGACCGATGGCGTCGACAACAATGGCCCCACCAAGCGCATCACTCTCGACGGCTCGAAGGCCGGACGCCTCTACGGCGCCGGCGAACGTGGTCATCGCCCCACTCTTAACGGCGACACGCTGACGATGTACAACCGTCAGAACTATGGCTACACCAAGAATGACCCTCGCATCTCGCAGATGGGTATCTCGGTGCCCTACTTCGCCTCCGACCGCGGCTTCGGCATACTCTTTGACGACTACAACCGTGCTTCGCTCACTCTTGGCGACACCATCACCTATGAGTCGGCCACTCCGCGCGCGCTGTCATATTATTTCATCAACTCTCCGGCCAAAGACCTGGCTGATGTGGCTGCCAATTACTCGCAGCTCACAGGTCTGCAGCCGCTGCCCCCCTTCTGGAGTCTGGGCTACATCACCTCGAAATATGGCTACCACAACCAGCAGGAGGCTCTCGGCGCCATCGACTCGCTGAAGACCCGCGGATACCCCGTGGATGGAATCGTGCTCGACCTCTACTGGTATGGCGTGGAGAGCGACATGGGGCGCCTGGCCTGGGATTCAGTGCAGTGGCCTGACCACAAGGCTATGCTCGATGAGCTCAAGGCGAAGGGTGTCAACCTTATACCCATATCGCAGCCCTACGTCAACAAGAAGGGGGCCATCGACAACTACAACTTCCTCTCCGAACGCTCCATGCTGGCCCGCGATGCCGAGGGCAACACCCACGATGTGACCACATGGGTAGGGGATGCCGGCATGCTCGATGTCAGCAATCCCGAGACCCGCGACTGGCTCTGGAGCCGATACTCCGACCTCACTGCCGACGGCATAGCCGGATGGTGGGGCGACCTGGGTGAACCGGAGGTGCATCCCGAATCCATACGTCATGCCAATGGCCAGACGGCCACGGAATACCACAATGTATATGGCAATGAGTGGTCGCGCCTCATCTATGAGGGTCTGCGCCGCGATTATCCTGACATGCGCCCGATTCTGCTGATGCGCGGTGGCACGGCAGGTCTGCAACGCTATGGCGTGGTGCCCTGGACAACCGACGTATCGCGTTCATGGGGAGGCTTCGGCCCGCAGGTGAATCTGATGCTCAGCGCCGGACTCTCGGGTCTGGGCTACATGAGCTCTGACATCGGCGGATTTGCCGTCGACCGCGAGCACCCGCTTGATCCCGAACTCTATGTGCGCTGGCTCCAGATGGGCACATTCACCCCCACACTGCGCACCCATGCGCAACTCAAACCCGAGCCGTATCATTATCCTGAGATGGAGAAGATATCGAAAGAGTGGATCAAAATGCGCTATCAGTGGCTCCCCTACAACTACACGCTCGCCTATGAGAACAGCCGCTATGGTCTGCCTCTTGCCCGTCCGCTCAATTTCCGTGGCGACAATGAGGGGGACGACTACGCTGCGGTCGATGATGAGTATCTGTGGGGCGATGAGGTGCTTGTGGCTCCGGTCATGACCGACAAGGCGCGTCAGCGCACCGTGCTATTCCCCGCCGGCGAATGGATTTCATGGTGGAATCCCACCCAGAAGTATAAAGGTGGAAAGAGCTACACAGTGGCCGCTCCTCTCGACAAGATGCCCCTCTTCGTGAAGGCCGGCTCTTTCATACCGCAGTATGAGCGCCCGATTGAGAATGTGGAGCAGTATGACCCGACATTCCTCAGTGTGCGCTACTATGCATCGCCACAGAAGAGTGAATACACACTCTTCGAAGACGACCGCAAGTCGCCCACATCTATCGAGGATGGAGAGTATGCACTTATCAAGTTTGAGGCCGACCGCAAGGATGGCGCGACCGAGATACGCATCTCCACCGAGGGTGGCTACAAGGGTATGCCCGAAAGCAAGATGATTGAACTCTCAGTCATCGGCGTGGCGCAGCCCAAGGAGATTGTGTGGAACGGCACACCGCTTGAGCGCGCCCAGTCGCTGAAGATGATCCGCCAGTACGGCTACGTCTACGACGCGGCCACCCGCACCGCCCATCTGCGCTTCCCCTACTCCCCCTCGCTGACCACAATCACCGTCAAATAACCTTTGCATAACTTAGCAATACGTATGTGGGGCCGGCTTATTAGTTTCAGCCGGCCCCTTCATATTATCCATATCTACTCCGGAGACATGAATTCAACTTTCAGGTAAACGGGGATGTCTAAGTATCTCTCAAAAACAACTTTATATCAGCTTTCAGGGGATGGCGATGATGTGGTGGAAAAGTTGCCAGCCGGGGGCCTCGGTGTAGGCGGGAATGCTTGCGGCGGGCACCCGGAGCGTGCAGCGCTGCCATGCAGCGGTGTCACCGGGCTCGAATAGCGAGCTGTCGCAGTCAAATTCGGGGGGAATGGTGGAGTTGATGGTGATTTCTCTTAATGAAGGGGTATCGGCGAATATCAGTTCGCCGAGCAGGTCATGGCGCCCGGGGAGCACAGCCCATTCCAGCGCCTCGCAACCGGCGAAGATATAGCTCTCGAGTTGCCTCACATTGTCGGGCACAATCACCTCCTTGATTCTCCGGCATCCGCCGAAGGCATTGCTGCCTATACTCCTCAGCAGCGAGGGGAGCACAAGGCGGCGCAGTTCAGCGCAACCGGTGAAGGCAAAGCTGCCGATCTCAGTCAGAGCCGCCGTAAAATCAATCTCCTCCAAGCTCTCGCATCGCAGACACATCTCTTTTGGCACGATTGTCACACCCTGCGGCAACGCAAGGAGCTGCAGCGACGCACACTCACGGAAAGCCCCCTCGCCGATGCTGACAAGCGACTCAGGCAGGCTAATCTCCTGCAAGTCGCGAGCTTCGGCAAATGCGCATTCGCCGATAGCGGTGCACCGCGAACCGGCTTCGAACACCACCCTCCGCAGCCCCCGGCACCCCGCAAAGGCGTAGTCAGGCAGACTCTCCACATCAGCTGCAATCACCAGCAGAGAATCACCCGGCTCATAGCCCAGGCTCTCCGCCACTCCAAAGGGGCGAAGCTCTGCCGACGCCGCTTTGGCCGAGACCGGAGCAAGCAGCGCTGATGCCGAAAGGAGAATTGCAAGCAGGAGCCGCATCATCGCGCTGAGCCGCTGGCGGCCAGATGAAGCGAGTCAGTGGCCGGATTATAACGATAGCCGCAATCACTCCCCGGGATAAGGGGATGATTGAGAGTGACAGGATAAATCTTGGTCACATCGGCAGTGTCGGCGCTCACAATCACCACACGGCTCTCGCCGCGCCAAGGCACAGTGGCATGATAGCGCTCCAGCTCCACCCTCACAGGCAGATTAGCCAGCTGCATGCGACGCAGCTCGGCTGCCACATGGTCGTTCTTGGCGGTGAAGATGATATCGCCATCATAAGGCACAATCGTGTCATTGATAGCCTTGTAAGGGATGAGTACCCCCTCGAAAGTCTTGAAAATATCGCCGCGCCTCATTATCTGCTCCACATAGCCATATTGCACCTCATGAGTGGAATAGGGTGTGAAGTATCGCAGCCATGCCGCATAGCCGAGTCCCACAACCACGGCTCCGGCCACAAGCCAGAGCCAGAACTTCCAGTTGCGCGACGACGGACGCAGATGTTCCCATTCGTCGTCGATGTCATAATATTTGGGATCCTCCGGAGAGGGGGTGGGTTGCTTTACAGGCTTTGGTTGCGCAGGCTGATGAGGGGTGTTGAAGAAATCATCCTCCTCGCGGTCATCTTGCTTGGATCGGAATATCATATGTCGGGTCTTAATCATAAGTAGAGGCCAGGGCCTCCAGCCGTGGCAAAATTAACAAAAATTCACGGCTCTGCAAAATAACACTTCAGCGCGGCGAGGGGTTCACCCCATTGATAGCGTTATTCTTCAATTTCTCACTCGATGCGTCGTCAGTCGGCCCCGGGGGTATAGGAGTAGGCTCCGAGTGCAGGGGGAGTGGCGCGTCTTACGCCATCCATGTCGCTCTCGGTGAGCGGATTCACCAGGGCCGGATCGCCGGCGCCGATGGCCGGTGAGTCATCCTTGAGATGATAGTTGAAGTAATAGTCCTCGCGCACGGTGAGGAAGTCGGGGTCGGAGTCCCACAGGCAATATATGAAATTGGCATCATCGGATCCGGCCGATTTCAGAAGTGTATATCGCAGGAAGACGTCAGAGCCGGTGAGGTCGGTGGTGTTGATGTCAGAGCCGAGTCCATAGATGATGCAGTTGTCGAATGATGCTCGCATCAGCGGCTCACCATTCTCGTCAGCCTCATCGGGCAGCACATGATAGAGCGAGAGCAGAGGCTCGCTGATGATGCTGAAGAGATAGTAGTTGGCGAGTGTGCACTGCGAGAATGTGTGCTCACCACCGGTAAGCCGCACCACCGCCTCGGCAGCCTCCGAGAACACACACCCGTAGGCATCCACCTTGGCGTATTTCGAGCTCAGGGCCGTGGATTGCGAGTTATGCAGCCATGAGTTGACGAGTGTGAGTTTCTGCCGGCTCACATCGGCTGTGGAGTCGATGCGCAAGCCTTCGGAGGTGCTGCGCATATCGACATATTCCATGCGGTTGCCAAACGACTCCGGGGCGATCCGCACACCGCGCCATTGTCCGGCCATGATGTCGTAGGAGACATCGGGCAGCACATCATCGAGGCGGTCGCCGCGCATGGCTATCATCTTGCCCGGCTCGCCCACAGCCTCCAGACAACCCTCCACCACGAGTGCGGCCTTATCATGAAACAGCAGCTGCGCACCCGGCTCGATGCGCAGTGTGGCCCCGGGGCGCACGGTGAGCGAATCGAATATCACGTAGGGGAGTCCGGCACGCATGGTCATGTCGGAGGTGACCTCCACATTGCGCAGACGCGTCACATTCTGGCCATAGGCCTCGACCACCACCCGCTGCTCGGTGCCGTTGGTGGTGAAGAGCAGGTCGTCCTCCACCAGGAAGGGACGCCCCTGCTGGTTCTCGGGGATGTAGCATTCGATAAAGATGAATATCGAGTCGCCGCCGCGTATCTCGACATCGCTGAACGTGCTGCCGCTGACGCCATCCACATTCATCGCGAAGGGAGTGTCGGCATTGCGGAAGCGGATGGAAGAGATATTGACCCCCTTCTTGTCGGGATTAAACACCTTCAGGCGCGCCGTAGGGGTGCCCAGGTCAGTGAAGACGGTGTCGAAACTGACAGTGTCGGTAGAGAAACGCAGTCTCACCGACGACGAGTCGGTAAAACTGTCGGATATGCACGACTGCACGCCTATCGAGGCGAGAATCACCAGCATGACTATGAGTAGATAGCGCATATGGGCAGAGTATTTTTGACACGACCCGGAGTCAACATTTTTGCACGTCAGGGCCTGAGGTATGAGGAATATTTGTTAAATTTGCATTGGAGTTTCACCCGGCGCGTGGCATCCCCGCCATCAACGTGCGGCATCCCCGGCGGGTCAATCCTCCCCAATGGGTTCATTCTTAGATTAAATAACGAGCCGGAGCCCTCCTTATTTCATTTTGCCATGAAGTAACTGCAGCGACTTCCGGTATAACAGATATAGACTCTGCCACATGAAATATATGCTGATTGCAGGCGAGGCCTCGGGCGACCTGCATGCCTCGCGCCTGATATCGGCCCTGCGCAAGGATGATCCGGAGGCGGAGTTCCGCTTCTTTGGCGGCGACCTTATGGCGGCTGCCGCCGGCGTTGCCCCCGACCTGCACTACGACCGGCTGAACGTCATGGGCTTCAGCGAGGTGCTGCGCCATCTGCCTGAGATTTTCAAGAATCTGAGGCGTGCCAAGGAGCTGCTCGACACCTATCGGCCTGACCGGCTCATTCTCGTGGATTTTCCCGGCTTCAACCTCAAGCTCGCCCGCCATGCCGCGCGCCGCGGCGTGAGGGTGGATTATTATATCTCGCCAAAGATATGGGCATGGAAGGAGTGGCGCATCAAGTCAATACGCCACTATGTGACCCACATCTACTCCATTCTCCCCTTCGAGGTCGATTTCTATCGCAAGCGCGATTATCCGCATGTGAGTTATGTGGGGAATCCGTCGGTAGAGGAGATTGACCACGCCATGGGCCACATCGCCCCGCTGCGACATTTCCTTGAGCGGCAAGGCATCACCGACCCGCGTCCGATCATCGCCCTGCTCCCGGGGTCGCGGCGCGGAGAGATCCGCAATAACCTACCCCTTATGATTGAGGCGGCCAAAAGGTATCCGGAGTTTCAGTATGTGGTGGCAGCCGCTCCGGCTATGCCCGAGATTTTCTATCGCGAGGTGGCGCAGGACCCCGGGCTGAAGGTAGCCTTCGGTGCCACCCCCACACTGGTGAAGTATGCCAAGGCAGCCCTCGTCACCTCAGGCACCGCCACTCTCGAGACGGCGCTCGTAGGGACGCCGCAGGTGGTGTGCTACCGCGCCAACGGCCGCAAAATCTCATATCAGATCATGGAGAAGCTGCTGAAGGTGAAGTATGTGTCGCTGCCGAATCTGATTGTAGGCAACCAGATTGTGCCCGAACTTCTGGTGCATAAGTGCACCGTGGCCAACATCTGCCGCGAACTCAGCCCGCTGCTGCAGCCGAGTCCGCGGCGCGACTGGCAGCTCAGCGGCTACCGCATGATGCGCCGCAAACTCGGCACATCGGTGGCACCGGAATATGCCGCCGAACTCATCATCGCTGCCGACCCCGACAATCCCTGACCCCATTCCGCTCCCCCCCCCGGGCGCCCCACCGTAAAGCATCAACTCAAAACGACAACAGAAGCATATGACTATCAATATCCCCACACTTGCCGACCTGCCCGCCGCAGCCGGCAAATTTATCGAAGAGATGGGCGACAACACCATCTTCACATTCATCGCCCCGATGGGGGGCGGCAAGACCACATTCATCGCCGAGGTCTGCCGCCAGCTGGGTGTGACCGACGACATATCATCGCCCACCTTCGCCATCATCAACGAATACCGCTCTGACACCACCGCCGAACTCATCTACCACTTCGACTGCTATCGCATCGAAGATGACGCCGAGGCTGAGGATATGGGCATCGAGGATTACTTCTACAGCGGCGCACTCTGCTTTATCGAGTGGCCCGACCGCATCGCCAACTTCATACCCGAAGATGCGGTGGAGGTGAAAATCGTGCGCGGCGATGAGTGAAGCCCCCTCAGAGCTGCTATGGCTTGACGAGGCCGACTCGACCCACATGCTGCTCAAATCGCCGGCGTACGCCCACTTCCCCGAGCTGACGATGCTGCTCGCCCGGCGCCAGACCGCCGGGCGCGGCCAGCGCGGCAACTCATGGGAGTCTGAGCCACTCAAGAATCTCACATTCAGCATGGCAGCCATCCCGCAAGGGGTCACTCCGGCTGAGCAATTCGTAATCTCAGAGGGTGTGGCGCTGGCCATAACCGACGTTCTGGCCGACTACGGCATCGAGGCGAGTGTGAAATGGCCCAACGACATCTACGTGGCCGACCGCAAGATCTGCGGCATACTCATCGACCACTCCCTGCAGGGGAGCAGCATCACACGCAGCATCATCAGCGCAGGAATCAACGTCAACCAGACCCGCTTCCTCAGCGATGCCCCCAACCCGGTGAGCATGGCGATGCTCACCGGCTGTGACCACCAGCTCGAACCCCTGGCCATACGGCTGCGCGGCAGTATCCTGCAGGCCCTCGAAACGATGCGCACACCTGCCGGGCGCCACGCCATCCACACACGCTTCCTCAGCAGCCTATACCGCCACGACGGCGCGCCCCACAAATTCTTCGACCATCGGCGGCAGGAGACAATCGAGGCCATCATCACCGATGTCGCCCCCACCGGCATCCTCACCCTCCAACCCCTCCCCGCCGCCGGCTGCGCTCCCCGCAGCTACGCCTTCAAAGAGGTGAGTTTCATCATCTGACCCACTCCCCGGCAGCCTGCTGACCACGGCAGCAGGAGGTTTGCAACGCATTTTCACCGCATCGCGATAAAAATGCGCCCCCTTTTGCTCAGACTCTCAATTTTTTTTAGTAAATTTGCAGTGTAAATCAGCCCCGGGAATATCCGCGGCTCTCCAAAGCTGACTAAGGAGGCTGCAATCGGCAATAGCCCCTCAAAAATTCTACAGGTTTTTGAAATTATTAACACACCCGGCATAACTGTTTACGCGGCTCCAGTGTTTTAGATACAGAGCCGTCAGAGTGCCACGGCTGGCCGAGATACCGCCTCTATCCGGCAAACGGCACTGCAACTCACTGATAGAAACAAAAAACTTTTATAATCCATTAATAACCGACGTTTTATTATGGCAGAACTCGATTTGGCCCAGTATGGGATCAAAGATGTGAAGAAAATCATTCACAACCCCTCCTACGACGAACTCTTCAAGGACGAAACCAACCCCGCCCTCGAAGGCTATGAAAAAGGCACTCTCACCGACCTCGGTGCAGTAGACGTGATGACCGGCGTATACACCGGCCGTTCGCCTAAAGATAAATACCTCGTCAAGGATGAGGTGACTGAGAACACCGTATGGTGGACTTCCGACGAGTACAAGAACGACAACAAGCCCATCACAACTGAAGTATGGGATCACCTCCGCGAGAAGGCCGTAAAGGAACTCTCTGACAAGGTGCTCTATGTAGTCGACGTCTTCTGCGGCGCCAACCCCGCCACACGCCTTGCCGTCCGCTTCATCATGGAGGTGGCATGGCAGGCTCACTTCGTGACCAACATGTTCATCCGTCCCTCTGAAGAGGAGCTGAAGAACTTCAAGCCCGACTTCGTAGTGTTCAACGCTTCGAAGGCTAAGGTAGAAGACTACAAGGAGCTCGGCCTCCACTCTGAGACTGTAGTGGCCTTCAACATCAAGGAGCGCCAGCAGGTTATCCTCAACACATGGTATGGTGGTGAGATGAAGAAGGGTATGTTCTCTATGATGAACTACTTCAACCCCCTCCGCGGCATCGCTTCAATGCACTGCTCAGCCAACACCAACATGGATGAGACTTCGACAGCCATCTTCTTCGGTCTGTCAGGCACAGGTAAGACTACCCTCTCAACCGACCCGAAGCGCAAACTCATCGGCGACGACGAGCACGGCTGGGACGACGAAGGCGTCTTCAACTACGAGGGCGGCTGCTACGCTAAGGTTATCAACCTCTCGAAAGAGAACGAGCCCGACATCTACGGCGCCATCAAGCGCGACGCTCTCCTGGAGAACGTGACTGTAGAGGCCGACGGCAAGCCCGACTTCGCTGACAAGAGCGTGACTGAGAACACTCGCGTATCTTACCCGATCTACCACATCGAGAACATCGTTAAGCCCGTATCAAAAGGCCCCGCTGCAAAGCAGGTGATCTTCCTTTCTGCCGACGCTTTCGGTGTGCTTCCTCCGGTAGCTATCCTCAACAACGAGCAGGCTCAGTACTACTTCCTCTCCGGCTTCACTGCAAAACTCGCCGGCACAGAGCGTGGCATCACAGAGCCCACTCCCACATTCTCTGCTTGCTTCGGCCAGGCATTCCTCTCACTGCACCCCACAAAATATGCTGAGGAGCTCGTGAAGAAAATGACTGCCAACGGCGCCAAGGCTTATCTGGTCAACACCGGCTGGAACGGCACAGGCAAGCGTATCTCAATTCCTGACACCCGTGGCATCATCGATGACATCCTCAACGGCGACATCGAGAAGGCTCCCACAAAGGTGCTCCCCTACTTCGACTTCGTGATCCCGACCGAGCTTCCCGGCGTGAACTCTGCCATCCTCGATCCGCGCGACACTTATGCCGATCCGAAGGAATGGGATGAGAAGGCTAAGAAACTCGCTGAGATGTTCATCCAGAACTTCAAGAAATTCGAGACCAACGAGACCGGCAAGAAACTTGCCGCTGCAGGTCCGAAGCTCTAATCATCGACCCCTGCAAGGTCGAAGAGTGTCACAAACACTCTCTTCGACCGCGATAACGATATGATACCCCTGTGCCCCATGACGGGCGCAGGGGTATCTGTTTTTCATGACATCGCGCTACACAGCGACGGCACGGCGTTGCCTCCCCGACGGCCACGATGCGCTGTCAGGCACCCCAAATAGACCATCTTTAACCCAAATTCAGCACTTTTTCCGACCAAACATAACATTTTGACATAGCTAAATAATATTTTTTTCTTATTTTATTGACTGTGTCAAAATTATTTTGTACTTTTGGAGCGAATTTCGGTCATTAGGCCAATTTCATCATTCTTATCATCTTTCTGAAGCCTCCGGGCTTCAAAAATTAACCTTATTCTCATATCAACTAACCCTAAATTCTGACTCATGGAAAAGATTGATAATCTCGACCGCCGCATTCTCAACATCATCATGCGCAACGCCCGTATGCCGTCGAAAGATATCGCTGTGCAGTGTGGCGTGAGCCGCGCTGCCATCCATCAGCGAATCGCCCGGCTCATCGACATGGGAGTAATCACAGGTTCCGGCTATAATGTCAATCCCAGAAAGCTTGAGTTCAACACCTGCACCTACGTCGGCGTAAAGCTCGAGAAGGGATCAATGTACCGCGATGTTGTGGCTGAACTCGAGCAGATCCCCGAAGTAGTGGAGTGCCATTTCACCACCGGACCCTACTCGATGCTCATCAAAGTCTACGCCAACGACACCTCCCACCTCATGGAGCTCCTCAACGACAAGATCCAGCACATCAAGGGTGTGACCGAGACCGAGACCCTCATCTCGCTCGAGCAGAGCCTCAACCGCCATATCACAATCAAGCTCAAGGAGGGAAAATACGACGACCGCAACGAAGAGTAACCCACTCCGTCGTCGTCAGGTCCACACCTGACGACACACCCCCACTTCCACTCTTACGTCGTGCCCCTCTCCGACTGCCCCTGCTGATGCGCGATTTTGACGGACCGGCAATTTATCGCCCACCCCGACATTCCGCATCTGCGATGCGCGCAGCGTCAGGTTATCCTGCATAGGCTATATGTTCCCCTTATATTTATGAAAAGGCAAAATCTCTTTACTATACTGGTCGCGCTGCTTCTGGCAGTCGTGGCCATTATATTTTTCGCTCCTGACGACTTCCAGGGGCATGTGCTTCAACAGCATGACATCCTGCAGGGTCTGGCCAACGGCCACGAGATTCAGGAGTATGAGGCAGCCACAGGCCATGCGTCACGCTGGACCGATGCCCTCTTCGGCGGTATGCCGACTTTCCAGATCTCGCCATCCTATCCGGCCAACTCGCTGATGGGATGGATTTTCTCGGTCTATACGCTATGGCTCCCGTCGCCGGCCAACCTGCTATTCGCCATGATGCTCGGTTTCTTCATCATGGGGTTGTGCATGAAGATGCGCTGGCCGCTGGCCCTCTTCGGTGCGCTGGCATGGGGATTCTCGACCTATTTCATCATCATCATCGGCGCGGGACACATCTGGAAGTTCGTGACGCTGGCCTATATCCCACCCACCATCGGCGGACTGGCGCTGCTCTACCGGGGGAAATACCTGCCCGGTGCAGCGCTCACAGCCCTCTTCGCGGCGCTGCAGCTGCAGAGCAATCACCCGCAGATGAGCTATTATTTCTTCTTCCTGATCATCTTCATGGTGGCGGCATGGGGAGTGATAGCCTACCGCGAGCATCGCATGCGCAGCTGGGGTGTGGCCACGCTTATCGCTTTCGGAGCGGCGATTCTCGCTGTGGGGGCGAATTCAGCGTCGCTCTACAATAGCTATGAATATGCCAAAGAGACTGTAAGAGGTCGGGCCACCGACATAACATCGCCCGATGCCGGCGCACCGGCCGAAGGGATGGACCGCTCGGCCATAACGGCATGGAGCTACGGTGTCGATGAATCATGGACCCTGCTCGTGCCCAATGTCAAGGGTGGCGCCACCATCAAACCCGTCGGAGGCCAGAACTCACTCCTCTCGGTGGCCGACACCGACAAGGCCAATGAATATTACCTCTCGGCCGAAGAGATGCAGGTCGTGGGGGGATTCCCGCAATACTTCGGCGACCAGCCCATGACGAATGGCCCGGTCTATGTCGGGGCTCTGGTGCTGATGCTGGCGATATTGGCCATGTTTGTGGTCAACGGACGCCGGCAGTCGCCTATGAAGTGGGCTCTCTTCGCCGGATTCATCTTCTCGCTCTTCCTGGCGTGGGGACATAATTTCGGTCCGCTCTCCGACTTCTTTATCGACTATGTGCCGGGATACAACAAATTCCGCACCCCGTCGAGCATCCTGGTGGTGCTGGAGTTCTGTGTGCCGCTGTTGGCAGTGATGTGTATCCACTCCATGATCGATACCCCCGACTTCCTGAAGCGCTATAAATGGACATTCTTCTCAGTCTTCGGATTCGGCGCGGCAGTGTGCATCGTAGGCTGGTTGGCCCCCTCGGTATTCGGCACACCCTTCTCGGCCGATGAAGTAGAGATGCTGCGCAGCCAGGGGATATTCACCAACCCTGCCTACCAGAACGTGCTCACCACCGTGCGCGAGGCACGCTTGAGTCTGGTCAGCGCTGACTGCGCCCGCTCGCTGATGTATATCATGCTCGGATTCCTCGTGTGCTGGCTATATCTGCGCGGCGCATTCCGCAAGAGTGTGCTCTTTGTGTGCGCACTGGCAGCCATCGTCACCATCGACCTATTCAGTGTCAACAAGCGATATGTGGATTCTGAGAATTTCGTAGAGCCGATGCCACAGACCGAGACATTCGCCCAGACCTCGGCCGACCGCTTTATACTTCAGGACACCACGCATTACCGTGTGCTCGACATACGCGAATTCGGCGGCGCCCGCTCTTCATACTTCCACAAGACCATCGGAGGATACCACGCTGCCAAGCTGACCCGCTACCAGGATCTCATCACCTATCAGATCAATCCCGCCATGCAACGCCTGCAGGCAGAGGCACAGCGCAACGCCGCGGCTGCTCCCGACTCGATGGCCACTGACTCGGTGGCACCACGACTCTTCACATCAGATGAGCCGGTGCTTGATATGCTCAACACCCGCTATTACCTCTTTGGCGACTATGCCGAAGAGAATCCGGGGGCTCTCGGCAACGCTTGGTTTGTGGATAAAATCACATATGTCGACACTCCCAACGAGGAGATGGCAGCCCTCTCCACCCTCTCACCTGCCGATGAGGCTGTGGCCGACCGGAAGTTTGAGGCAGCGCTCGGGAAAGCTCACGCCAAGGCTCCCGGTGACACCATCATGCTCACCTCATATGCCCCTGACCGCCTCACCTACAAGGCCCACAGCGCTGCCGGCGGCATAGCGGTATTCTCGGAGGTATACTTCCCCTGGGGATGGAATGTGAGCATCGACGGCAAGGATGTAGAGGCCGGACGGGCCAATTATCTGCTGCGTGCGCTGGCCATACCGGCCGGCGACCATGAGATTGAATTCAGTTTCAATCCGAAATCGCTGCGTGTCACCAATGCCATCGGCGTGATAGCCGTAATCCTGATCTTCCTGCTCTGCGCGGGCGGACTGGTGGCATGGATAATCCGCATGAAAAAGAGATGAATCCCCTCAGCCAAATAGCTGACAGATATCGGAGATGGCGCCACACCCGAGGGTTTGGCGTACACTCTCCGATAGCTTACCGAATCATTACGGAGGCTCTCTATCTGAGGCCTCCGTATGCTTATTATGCGGAGGCTCTGCCGGCGCTTGAGGGTGACTCTGCCGATGAGTCGCGTTGGGGACGCCGCATCTACCGTCTGACGGTGCTGCTGGCCATGGAGCACCGCCGGCCACCCCGCATATACATTGCACCCCGGATTGCTCCGATTGTGAAGGAGGCGGCTATATTGGCCGGAGCATGCGTAAGCGAAGATGCCGCGGAGGCCGACGCGCTGCTTCTCCAGCCCGAGGGACATAGCCCTGCCAACGACAATGACGAAGATAAATATGAAGAGTTGTCAGCCCTTTTCGACCCATCTACTTCACTCCGGCTGACCTCTCGCAGACTCTCAATCATTATCCCACGCAGTGTGCTCGGCCCGACACGCTACACACTGCCCTGAGCTTGCGACACCCGGCCACCAGCGACCTCAATCGGCAACGTCATTCCGACCCCTCACTGCTCCCACACACATTTCAACGCTGATTATGGAGATATCACGCTATCTTTCAGACTTCTCACATTACCTCACCCTCGAGCGCGGGCTCTCACCCCTCACAGCCGAGGCTTATACACGCGACATCGGTCATCTGGTAGAATTTCTTGATGACGGCGATGAGTCGACATTCAGCCGGGATGTAGCCCCGTCCTCGGCCTCACCCCGCAGCTCCTATGCTCCCGATATCACAGAGGATGTGCTGCATGAATTCCTGGCCTCACTGCATGACCTGGGTCTCTGCGCATCATCGCAGGCAAGAATGGTGGCTGCATTGCGCTCATTCTTTCATTTCCTGCTGGCAGAGAGAGTAATCGACACCGACCCAACTCTCCTTCTTGAGACTCCGCGCACAGCCCGCATGCTTCCTGATGTGCTGAGTGTCGAGGAGATTGACGCCATGATTGCAGCCATTCCGCCCGAGAAGGATGAGTCGCCACGCAACCGTGCCATTATTGAGATGCTCTACGGCAGCGGTCTGCGGGTATCGGAATTATGCGACATGCGCATCTCGCGCCTCGCGCCCGACGACGGAGTGGTCATCATCGAGGGTAAAGGGGCCAAGCAACGCATTGTGCCCGTATCTCCGACAGCTCTCAACTGCATACGCGAATACCTGCCATTCCGACCTGAGCCAAAAGCCGGAGCCGATGATATCCTATTCCTCAATCGCCGCGGAGGTAAACTGTCGAGGGTTATGATTTTCCTGATTATCCGGCAATTGGCCGAGGGGGCCGGTATCAGAAAGAATGTATCGCCCCACACGCTGCGCCATAGCTTTGCGACGCATCTGCTCGAAGGGGGGGCGAATCTCAGGGCCATCCAGCAGATGCTCGGTCATCAATCGATTGCCACAACTGAGATTTACATCCATCTTGACTCGACGCATCTGCGCAATCAGTTGCTCGAACATCATCCGCATTACCGCAATAATCACCCCTGACAGACGTGATTATTATTATATTATCACTAAATTTGCGGTCGGTCCAAATGCCTGCGGCACCGCGCACCGCTCCTGCGGAGCGACTTGCGCTTTTGGCCGACACGCGAATTTATACTAAATTTGCAGTTGGAGTCCAAATGTCAATAATTGACATCTCTCGGCTCGGTATATGACTTTTTCTGACATGATTATATTCAAGAGTAACGTTCCAGCAAAATATACGAGTAATACCCAATTGCGGTCGGCTGACGGGAGGGGGCATTCCGGGCATCAGCTGATGATGCTGCTATGCCTGCTATGCCTATGGCTGGCAGGATGCGTGAAGAATCAGTTTGAGGTGAGCTTCTCTCTGCCGGAATCAGTAAATTCCACCTATAAGCTATCCTATTACGCCTCCGACCCGAGAGGTGGGCTGCAGGTGGAGACAGCAATCGCTGTGGCTGCCGGCAAGGGTATGGCCACGGGGATAACCCGCTTCCCGACTCTCGTGACCATCTCGCGCGGCAATGCCGATATCCCGGCGGCTATCTTTTATGCCGAGCGCGGCGATAAAATCAAAATCTCAGGGGAGGGGGCCGACCCTGTCGACTGGAAGATAGAGGGTAACAAAACCACTGCCAGCCTGTCGGAATGGCGTCTGGCCAACAAGGACCTCATCACAGCCGCAATCTCAGCCTCGGGTGACTCGGCGTCATTGCGCGCCCGACGCAAACTGAATGCCGCTGTGGCTGCATTCGTCAAGAGCGACCCCTCACAACGCGCCGCAGCTCTTACACTCTGGTCATACTACGACGCCGCAATTGACCCTGCCGCCTTCGCCTCGCTGCGGGGGATGCTCGAAGAGAATGGCGCCACCGCCGACATCGCGATGCTGCTTGCCCGCGATGATACCCAATCGGCCAATCCGCCGTTGACCGACCCCGCCAAGCATCCGGTCAAGAGTCTGATTCTGCAAAGCCGCGACAATAATATCGACACCCTGCATCTCGGCAAGAGCGGTCATCCGGCCATAATCTATTACTGGCACAAAGAGGCTCCGGACTACAAGACGACTCTCGACACACTGCGGCGCCTCGCCGCATGGCGCCCCGACTCGGCGTCGATGGCCATAGCCGATGTGTGCCTCACCCCGGACTCCGCCCTTTGGCGCAACACTCTGCGCAATGACTCGTTGCGCCACATAGTGCGCGCTTTCGCCGCACAGGGTCTTGCCGATAAGGATGTGATGAATCTGGGCGTGCGCCGCACACCGTGGTTTATCGTGCTATCGCCGCAAGGCACTATCAAATATTCCGGTTCCGATATGGCCAAAAGCGCTGCCGCCTTCCGCAAGCTGCGTCCTAAGAAAAAATAATCCTACCCCCCCTATGCTCTCTAAACTTCTCACCGCCGCCATTCAGGGCATCGAAGCTATGCCCGTCACTGTAGAGACACTCATCAATTCCGGGTGCGGATTTCAGATTGTGGGTCTCCCCGACACCTCTGTGCGCGAAAGTCATCAGCGCATCATCAGTGCGATTTCGCAAAGCGGGTTCGATCCACCGCGCCGCAACACCATCATCAATCTATCGCCGGCAGATGTCAAGAAGGAGGGGGCATCGTTCGACCTCCCTATGGCCGTAGGTATTCTGCTGGCCAATGAGCAGCTCACTGTCGAGGGCATCGAGTCAGTGATGATGATGGGCGAACTGGCTCTCGACGGATCGATATTACCCGTCAGAGGTGCGCTGCCGGCGGCAGTCATGGCCCGCAAACTGGGATTGAAACGTCTGCTGGTACCGGCGGATAATGTCACCGAGGCAGCGGTGGTCAACAAGCTGGAGGTGTATGGTGTCTCCTCACTGCGCGAGGTGGTGGAGTTTCTGGGAGGAAAGATTCAGCTGGAGCCCACGGTCATCGACACCCGTGCTCTCTTTGCCAGTGCAGCGGGCCACTTCGACTTCGATTTCTCTGAAGTCAAGGGGCAGGAGAGTGTGAAGCGGGCTTTTGAGGTGGCATGCGCCGGAGGACACAACATCCTCATGGTGGGTCCCCCCGGAGCCGGCAAATCGATGCTGGCCAAGCGTCTACCCTCGATATTGCCCCCGCTGAGCATGGCCGAGGCTCTGGAGACCACCAAGATTCACTCTGTAGCCGGGAAGCTGTCGAAGGGCTCGATGCTCATGACCTCGCGCCCCTTCCGCACACCCCACCACACCGTCTCGCCGGTAGCACTCGTGGGGGGAGGAGCCTCACCGATGCCTGGCGAAATCTCGCTGGCCCACAATGGCGTCCTTTTTCTTGATGAGTTTCCTGAGTTTCCGCGCACAGTGCTCGAGGTGCTGCGTCAACCCATCGAAGACCGCGTGATAACAGTGTCGAGAGCCAAGTACACCGTCGACTATCCGGCCTCATTCATGCTCGTGGCCTCGATGAATCCTTGCCCTTGCGGCTACTACGGCCATCCCACCAAACGCTGCACCTGCATGCCCGGCCAAGTGGCGAAATACATGAACCGCATCTCCGGCCCCCTGCTTGACCGCATCGACCTGCAGATAGAGATTCAGCCTGTGGCTTTCGACGAACTGGCCTCACGCGAAGCAGCCGAGTCGTCAGAGGCCATACGCCAGAGAGTGGTGGCCGCCCGCCGCATCCAGCAGGAACGCTACAAAGATGAGCCCGGCATACACTGCAATGCCCAGATGAACTCTCGGCTACTGCATAAATATGCCTGGCCCGACGAGAAGGGTATGGCGCAGCTGAAGGAGCGCATGGAGCGCATGAGCATGTCGGCACGCGCCTTCGACCGCATACTGCGAGTGGCCCGCACCATCGCCGACCTCGATGCCTCGCCCGATGTTCTCCCCACCCACCTCGCCGAAGCCATCAACTACCGCAATCTCGACCGCGACACCTACGGCCAGACCTTCTAAAACATTATTATATGAAAGATATTATTATTTATAATACTCCCGATGGTAACACCAAAGTTGCTCTTTACGCTAAGGATGGTAATATCTGGCTTAACCAATCCCAAATAGCCGAACTTTTTTCCACCTCTAAGCAAACCATCAGTTATCATATAACCAATATATTATCGGATAGCGAATTAGATAAGAATTCAGTTGTCAAAGTATATTTGACAACTGCTGCTGACGGCAAAGAATATAATGTGGAGTACTATTCACTTCAAATGATTATTGCCATCGGTTATCGCGTAAGAGGAATTAGAGGAACTCAGTTCCGGAAATGGGCAACTGAACATCTATCGGAGTATCTTATCAAGGGATTCACAATGGATGACGAGAGGCTTAAAAATCCCGATGGTCGCGTAGACTATTTTGATGAATTATTGCTTCGAATACGTGATATTCGCGCATCTGAAAAAAGATTTTATCAAAAAATAAGAGACCTCTTCAAGCTTAGCAGTGATTATGATAAAATGGATAAAGCCACTCAGATGTTCTTTGCAGAAACACAGAATAAACTCTTATTTGCAGTAACCGAACAGACAGCAGCCGAATTGATAATAAGTCGTGCAGACGCGTCCCTACCTAATATGGGGTTGACATCCTGGAAGGGGAGCATTGTCAGAAAAGGAGATATCATCATAGCAAAAAATTATCTTCTAAAAGATGAAATAGAAGACTTAAACAGATTGATTGAAATCTTCCTTACCAGTGCTGAATTACGCGTAAAGGGACGCCAAGACTTGACATTACAGTATTGGCGCGATAATGTAGACAATCTCCTTAAGTTTCAAGACAAACCATTGTTGCATGGAAAAGGGAAAATTACCTCTGCACAGATGGAAGCTAAAGTAAAAGATATATATTCACAGTACAACAAGAGGCGGAAAATTATGGAGGCTAAAGAAGCCGATGAAGAGGATTTAAGACTTTTTGATGATATTAATCCGCTGCAAGATTATCTTCCTTCCAATTAATTGGCCGGACCTTCTGAAGGGGCTTGGCGGGGGGTGAGCAAAAGCTTTATGAAAGGTTTGGTGGTTTGGGAGTTTTAGAGTAATTTTGCAATATGTAACTAAATTTAAGCGTGACTAACTTTTCGGGGCTCAGATACGTTTATCTTTTGGTGTCTGGGCGCGACGCGACGGCTCTCTGGCGGATGCGCGACGCTTGAATGAATTACTCTGTAATAATCCTTCTATGAATTATTCAATCATCGATTTCCTTAGCCTCCTCGGTGCCGTGTGCCTCTTCCTCTACGGCATGAAGGTGATGAGTGAGGGGCTCCAGAAAGTTGCCGGCGACCGCTTGCGCAATATCCTCGGCATAATGACGAAGAATCGCGTCACCGGCGTCATCACCGGCGTGTTGATTACAGCCCTTATCCAGTCTTCATCGGCATCTACCGTGATGGTGGTGAGCTTCGTGAATGCCGGTCTCATGTCGTTGGGGCAGGCTATGGCTGTGATTTTCGGCGCCAACGTGGGCACCACTGTCACCACATGGATTATCTCGGCATTCTCGTTTGAGGTCAATATCTCAGACTACAGTCTGCTGTTGCTGGCCATCGGCGTGCCGATGCTCTTCATGAAGAAGAGTTTCTATAAGTCGCTGGGTGAATTCCTGATAGGTTTCTGCTTCCTCTTCATGGGTCTTGACCTGATTTCGCAATATGTGCCTAATCTGCAGCAGAATCCATCGATGCTGGAGTTCCTGACCAAATACACCACCATGGGCTACGGTTCGGTGCTGATTTTCTTCGCGATAGGCATCGTGGTGACCATGGTGGCACAAAGCTCGGCAGCCACTTTCGCCATCACATTGATCATGTGCTCGCAGGGATGGATCACCTACGAACTCGGTTGCGCCATCATCCTGGGTGGCAACATCGGCACCACCATCACTCCGGTGCTGGCGTCATTGAGCGGTAACCTCGCGGCCAAACGCACGGCTATGGGACATGTGCTCTTCAATGTGCTCGGCTCGATAATAGTGTTGATTATCTTCCAGCCGTTCGTGGCACTGGTGGCCGATATCACACAGTGGCTCGAGGGCACCAACCCCATGACCATCACTGCTGCCGAAGAGGCCTCGATGGCCGACACCACCCTGCTTAATCCGGCCGGCGGCCTGACAGCCAAGGCCCAGGCATCGATGGCTTTCGCGCTGGCAATGTTCCCCACTGTGTTCAACACATGCAACCTTCTGATAATGATTTGGTTTACGAAAATCTATGTCAAAATCGTATGCTGGATCATGCCTGCCCGCCACAAAGAGAGCGATGAGGAGTTCTCACTCAAATTCATCGGCCGCGGAATGCTCGGCACCTCCGAGCTCAATATCACCCAGGCCCAGAAGGAGATTCTGGTCTACGCAGAGCGTGTGGACCGCATGCTCGGCATGGCCCGCGAGCTGACTCACCTGAAGGAGAAGGACGACAATTACACCAATCTATACTCACGCCTTGAGAAGTATGAGGATATCTCTGACCGCATGGAGATTGAGATTGCCAACTTCCTCAACCGCGTGGCCGAGGGCCGACTCAGCCCTGAGGGTAAGATGAGAGTGGCCGGAATGCTGCGCATCATCTCCGAAATCGAGTCGATTGCCGACAGCTGCTTCAATGTGGCCAAGACTCTCAACCGCAAGAACCAGATTCATGTGGAGTTTGAGGAGGGTGTGATGAAAGAGATTGATAAGATGTATGATATGGTCGACGGCGCGATGAAGAATATGCTTGAGATTCTGCGCCAGATGGAATCGCCCGAAGACTCCAACATCATCATCGCCTACAATAAGGAGCGTGAAATCAACAACTTCCGCAATCGCCTGCGCGATGACAACATCTTCAACATCAACAATCACGTCTACGACTATCAGGAGGGCATATTCTTCATGGACCTCATCGGCGAGGCTGAAAAGCTCGGCGACTATATGCTCAATGTGGTCGAGGGTGTAAAACATCAGTTTAAAGCCTCGGCCGATGCCTGACCTGACGGCGATGTGAACGCGATACTGAATCAAAACTTGTCTAATATCTTACATATAATGCCATGCGCTATTGTGTGATTATGTGTGGCGGCGTGGGCTCGCGGTTCTGGCCCTTCAGCCGTGAGGAACGCCCGAAGCAGTTTCTCGACTTCTTCGGCTCAGGCCGCAGTCTGCTGCAACTCACCTTCGACCGTGTGCTCGAAGTGGTGCCTGCCGAAAGGATTCTGCTCGTCACCAACCACCGTTATGCCGATCTGATACGCACCCAGCTGCCGGAAGTGCCGGCAGAGAATATACTTCTCGAACCCGCCCGTCGCAACACTGCCCCCTGCATCTGCTGGGCCGCACGGCATATCGCGGCCCTTGACCCGGAGGCTTCGATCGTGACCCTCCCCTCCGACCATCTTGTGCTCAAGGAGAAGGCATTCCACACCGCACTGCGCCGTGGATTCGAATTTGTGGAGGCAGCCGACCGACTGCTGACCCTCGGCATAAAGCCTACCTCACCGCAGACCGGCTACGGATATATCCAGCAAGGTGCACCCGTGGCTGACACTCCCGATTTCTTCAAGGTCAAATCCTTCACCGAGAAGCCTGACCTGGAGTTGGCCAAGGTATTTCTTGACAGCGGCGAGTTCTTCTGGAATGCAGGCATATTCCTCTGGAAGGCCAAGTCGATACTTGACGCCTTCAACCTCCACGACCCGGAGACAGCGCAGGTGTTTGACGCCGGCGACGGACTCTATGCCACCCCGGATGAAATACCCTTTATCGAGAAGAATTTCCCCAATGCCCCCTCCAACTCTATCGACTATGCCATCATGGAGAAGGCCCGGAATGTATACGTCGAGACCGTCGACCTCGGCTGGAGCGATCTCGGAAGTTGGAAGGCGCTCTACGAGACCTCTCCCCACGATGCCGAGGGGAATGTGACTCAGAATTGCCGCGTACTGCATCATAACTGCCAGGACACTATCTTCGCCATCGACCGTGCTGACCGCATCGTGGTGGCCTCAGGGCTGAAAGACTACGTTGTGGCCGATGCCGGCAACGCTCTGCTTATATGCCCCATTGCCGAAGAGCAGCGCATCCGTCAGGTCGTGAATGATGTCAAGGAGCGCTTTGGCGACGACTTCATCTGATTCGACAGACCCCGATATCGTTTAAATTTATGCTTGAAGAACAATAACTTCAAGAATTAAAATAAGTCGTTTAAGCTTTTTATGAAAAAGCTTAAACGACTTATAAGTACCCTCACCAAAACCTCATTATGCAAAAAAAAATCTATCTGACAGGTGCGCTCCTCGTGGCGCTCTCATCTGGCGCATCCGCCAATTCCCCCTACATCTCGAAAGTATTCGAATACTCTCCGGCACCGGGGCAGTACGTCAACGAACTCCCTGAGTATGCCGAGGGTGATGATGCGGCCACCATGGCCCGCAAAGCCGGCGAACAACTGATTGGCGCCGCCACTCCGGGCATGATTACTCTTGGTGCCTACGGCGGCTACGTGATATTCGGCTTTGACCACCCGGTGGTGAATCTGCATGGCCGTTATGACTTCCAGGTCTATGGCAACGCCCTGCCCGGGAGCAACACATCGGCCGAACCGGGTGTGGTGAGTGTGAGTGTTGATGCCAACGGCAATGGCCTCCCCGACGATGAATGGTATCAGCTCGCCGGAAGCGACTACAGTCTCCCCTCTACTATGCATCAGAGTTCTATCGTCTACTGTCGTCCGTCGGCCGACCATGTGGCTGTGCCCGACCCGGCCGATAAATCAATCGTTGATGCCGAGTACATCGCCTACACCGCCATTCCCTACCTGGATGCAATTCCTGAAAGTGGCTTTCTCCACAAAGTAAGCTTCCATTCGCAAAGCTACTGGCCTGAATGGATGGGGTCCACTATCCATTTCGAGGGTGAGCGGCTGGCAAGCAATGCCGAGGATGTCAGCGGCAATGGCAAGCGCTGGGAGACCCATCCCCTCAACTGGGGCTATGCCGACAATCTGCCCAATGCAGAATATCGCGGCTTCAGCATCGACTGGGCCGTGGATGCCGAAGGGCGCGGCGTCAACCTGCAGCAGATAGATTTCGTCAGAGTGCACACCGGCATTCTCCAGAATCTTGGCTGGCTCGGCGAGGAATCCACCGAGGTCAGCGGTGCCGAAGACCTTCACCCCGACGCCGTCTACTCACCTTCATGGCCCTCCGACCCGATTGACCCCGCAGCTGAATATGGCTCGCCCACCGGCATCGCCATGACCGAAGCCTCAGCACAGGCCACATCCGACATCTATGACCTGCAGGGACATTGCATACTGCACAACGCTGATTATCAACAGATTCTCGATCTTCCCCGGGGCATATATATCCAGCTCACGCAAGGTAAGGCAAAAAAAATATTAAAAAAATAACAACCCCTCCGAACCATCCGTCTCACCGACGTGTTATATAAGCGTAAATCGGATGATTAAGAGCCGAAATTGATAGCAAAACAAAATCCAAACCATTGACTATCAATCATAAGCAAGAGTCGCCGACTCTCAGCTGAAGGCTCACAAGATATACTGCTATAAGCGTTCTGAAAAAGTTGTTATTGTTGTTTTAATTGAAGAATAAAGGCCGAAGTGATTTCGGCCTTTTTCTTGTCTACATCCCCATGGACAGCTATTGTGGTCAGTTGCAGAATATGCGGCAGGATATTGCGTGAGACGAAATTATTTTTTAATTTTGTGGCTCAGCCTGACATCGCGGAAGGCCCTGAAGGGGGCAGCGTGTCGGGACTTTCTTTTTCTACGTAAAATTAAATGAAGAAATTCGCTCTGATTGATATGGATGGGGTGCTTTATGACTCCATGCCTTATCACACGCTGGCCTGGCAACAGATGATGTCGGAAATCGGCATATCCACCGACCGCGATGAGTTCTATCTATATGAGGGGATGACCGGACGCGCCACAATCGACCTCATCTTCCGCCGCGAACTGAATCGCGCGGCCACCCCCGAAGAGGCCACACGCCTCTATGCCCGCAAGGCTGAAATCTTTGTGGAGATGGGACAGAAGATCCCCATGAAGGATGCTGACCGCATGCTGCGCACTTTGATGCAGCAGGGTATCGGGCGCGTGCTGGTGACAGGCTCGGCACAACATTCGCTAATCGACCGCCTGAATGCCGATTACCCGGGTGCATTCAGCGATGACCTACGCGTCACGGCTCTCGATGTCGAGCATGGCAAACCATCCCCCGAACCATACCTCAAAGGATTGCAGAAGAGCGGGGTGCGCCCTGAAGAGGCTTTCGTCATCGAGAATGCACCCCTCGGAGTGCGCGCCGGAAAGGCCGCCGGACTATTCACCATAGCCGTCACCACCGGACCCATTCCCCGCAAGGCCTTCGAAGATGAGGGGGCCGACCTGATATTCCCCTCCATGACCGCCTTTGCCGACGCACTCCCTGAGCTTCTGTCCACCCTCTGACCCGACACTCTCCCCCTCAGCCGGCATAAGTATCTCTTATAAATGATGCTACGACATTTTTAAGAGACACATATCTATCACGCAATCATTTATCCACACAATCATATGCAATCCCAACTCCGCGACGAAATCGCCGCCACCATAGCCGATGCCTCACCCGACCGCATCTTTATCCTGACAGATTCAAATGTGGCAGAAATCGAGAAATCACTCATAGACTCGATCAAGGCAGAGAGCACAATCATCATCCCCGCCGGCGAAGAGTCGAAATCTATCGCCACACTCACCTCCATACTCTCCCAACTCTCCGCCTCCGGCGCCACCCGCCGCTCGCTGCTGATTTGCATCGGTGGCGGAATGACCACCGACATCGGGGGCTTCGCCGCCGCAATCTTCAAACGCGGCATAAGGCATATGAATGTAGCCACAACACTGCTCGGCGCAGTTGACGCCGCCGTAGGCGGAAAGACCGGCATTGACTTCGCCGGACTTAAGAATGAGATAGGGGCCTTCCACATGCCGCTCACCACTCTGGCCGACACCCTCAGTTTCGCTTCGCTCCCGGATGCCGAACTCCTGTCGGGATTCGGCGAGGTCATAAAGACAGCCATGATTTCAGATGCCGACATGACTGCACATCTGCTGAACCTCGACCCGCTCTCAATCAACCCTGAAGAGATGAGCCGGATATGCCGCTTCTGTCGCGACTGCAAGAACCGTGTAGTCGACAAGGATCCCACAGAGAAAGGGCTGCGCAAAATCCTCAACTTCGGCCACACCGCCGGCCATGCCCTCGAATCACTGATGCTCGAACGGCGCCACCCCGTAGCTCACGGCACAGCCGTGGCCCTCGGCATACTCGTAAGCCTAATACTCAGCAATATCCAGCTGCATCTACCATCGGCTCACGTGTCAGCCTACGCCCGGTGGCTACGCGCCCACTACCCACAGCTGCCATTCACCTGCGCCGATTATGCCGACATCTGGCGCCTCACCCTGCACGACAAGAAGAATGCCGGAAAAGATACGCTCAACTTCGTGCTCCTCTCCGACATCGGCGCCCCGCTCTACGACCGGCCCGTCAGCCGCCCCCTACTTGAGGAGGCCCTCGACATCTATCAAGAGCTGCAGGGGCGCTGACCCATCCTCTCCGCGCCCCCGCAAAATCAGCCGGAGGAGAGCAAACATCCATGAGCCTTAACTTGTTATAGGTTAAAGATTCCAATCGAATCATAAGATTCCAATCGAAGTCATCTACACTTATGACTTTAAATATCTCTCAAAAGAGATATTTATCTGCTAAACTTTAATGCTCATGGCTGATAATCCCAGAAATAATGCCCCTGCATGGCAGCCGGGTTCCGGAGCAGCATCCTCCGGAGCACCCAAGCCCAAGCCGCGCCGACGCCACCTTCTGCTGAAGATAGCGGCTATCGTGGTGGGGTCGATTCTGGGAATTGTGTTCCTGATCCTTTGCGGCATATCCCTCTTTCTGACCCCGGAGCGCCTCACACGCCTCGTCAACCGCGAAGCCAGCCAATACCTCAACGCCGACATCACGGCCCACAACGTCAGCTATACGCTATGGAGCACCTTCCCGCGCTTCCGCCTCACCACCGACAGCATCGTGGTGCGCTCGCGCACACTCGACTCCATACCGGCCGCCATACGCAGTCAGCTGCCGGAGGATGCCGATTTTCTCGGTTCGCTGAGCCGCTTCCAGGGGAGCATCAATTTCGTAGACCTCTTTCTCAACCGCTACGTCATACATGATGTGCGCGTCGACGGGCTCCGCATCAACCTTGTGGCCTACAACGACTCGATCAACAACTACTCCATCATCCCCTCATCGGGAGAGAAGATGAAGCGCGTGCCCTACTTCTCGGCCAAACTCGTGGCCCTGCGCAATCCCGGTGTAATCTCCTACTTTTCGAAAGCCTCCGACACCAAGGCCTCACTCCAACTTTCGCAGCTCACCCTCACACGCCTCAGCCGGCATGAGGCCGACAACACCTATAAGCTAACTTTAGGTGGCAACGCCACCGCCAATTCATCAGGCATACATGTACTGAGCCACTTCCCCTTCAGCCTCGATGGTGAGGTAAAACTGAAGTTCAACCCCTTTGCCGTGGCCCTGACCGACTACGCCATCAATCTTGGCGACATCCACAGCCGCCTATCGATGAATCTTGGCATCGGCGAGAATCCTCGCATCGAATCATTCGACTATAAGATACGCCCGGTCAATCTCATGAGCCTGCTGGGATATATCCCTCACGAATATCTCCCCTCGCTTGAGGGACTTAGCGCCGACATGCCGGTGAGTGCTTCGGCACGCCTGCTGTCGTCGTGGAATCTGTCGAGCGAGATATTCCCCTCGGTCGAAATCAATTTCGACCTTCCTGAAGGCGACATCGCTTACACGGTGAGTATTCCTGCTGCCAAAGGTGCGCCGATGCTGCGCACCTATCAGCTCGAGCACTCCCCCATCAGCGCCCGCTTTATATTCGATGGCGAGGCCCCCGATTCAAGCTATATCGAGGTGCCTGACTTCAAAGTCTTCACATCAGGCATTATGGCAGAGATCGGAGGCAAGGTCACACGCCTCACATCGCATCCGCTCATTCAGAGCAATCTCAGCGTCGAGGCCGACATAGCCCGCGCCATGGGAATTTTCCCCTCAAATCCGCAGATGCAGGCCTCCGGCCAGCTTGAGTCGCGCACATCGCTGTCCTTCACTCTCGATGATTTCAGCCGTCAGGCGCTCGCCAAGGGGCTCGAGGAGATTTTTGTCAGCGGCGACGTGCGGCTGTCACGCCTCGCCATAGATTATCCGGCGCGGCAGATCAGTTTTAAAGCCCACAGGCTTACGGCCTCCGTAGGCGACCGCGCCTCGGCCCTCACACTCTCCGGCATAAGCAATCCACTCGCCGAGGCATTCATGAGAATCGACAGTGCCAGTGTGACCACCACTGCCGGCACATTCCGCATCGCCGACCTCGATGTCAAGGCCTCCAGCCGCGTGCCGGGGGTGCTGAGCGCCTCCAAGCTTCACTCCGGCCTCCCTCTGCGGCTCAATCTCAGCAGCAGCTGCCTCAGTTATGCCGACTCGGCAGGCTCTATGCAGGCTGTGGCAAGCGGCGTGCGGCTGAAAGATGTGATGACCCGCACCTCTACCTCATCGCTCACCCACCTGCTGGCCGACGGGCTGCATCTCGAAGCCAACTCACTGAGTGTGGCGAAGGGTGCTGACACCTGCGTTGTCAGCTCCCCGGCTCTCAGCTTCGCCATAAGCCGGCGCCCGGATAGCGACGCGCAATCCGCAGCATCTGCAGATTCAGCCACATCGGCATCCCAATCTCCGGCCAGTCCCCCGCTCGCACGTAGCGACTCGCGCCTTAATCCGGCCGACGACCCGGGGCAGATTCCTCCACATTCGCCAGAATATCTCAACTTCACGCTCCCCGAGGGACTGAAAGAGTTTCTCGACGACTGGAGCTTCAGCAGCGACCTGCAATTCAAGCGCCTCACACTGCAGTCACCCCGATTCAGCAGCAGCGACTATCTGGCCAATGCCGACATGTCGGTCAGCGACACAGCCATGACCATACGCCACCTTGACCTCTCGCTCTCCGGCACTCCGGCCCATATCATGGCCCATGCCGGCAATCTGCGCGGCTTCCTGACGCTCCCTCCGTCGGAGCAGAATGCTCTCGACCTCACCCTCGGCGCCGACATCAGCCATATCGACATCAATGCTCTGAGCCGTGCCTACGTCGAGTCGAAGGGTGGCGAGCAGAATATCCCGCACCATCCCGCCCCCACTGCCTCCGACTCGGTGGCGATGCTCGTGCCTCGCAATATACGCGCCGACATACGCGCCGGTGTAGGCGAGATAGATTACACCAATCTTGATCTGACCGATGTGCTGGCCCGCATCAAGATTGAGAATGGTGTGGCCGATATCGACACCCTCGCCATCACCTCATCATTCGGCAGCGCGCTTGCCTCGATATGCTATGACTCATCCGACATCGAGCATATGAACATATCGGCCGATGTGGCTATGAATAATCTCGACATCGTGAAATTCTTCGCGAAGTTCCACTCTCTGCTCGAGATGATGCCGCAGATGAAGAATCTATCAGGCGACATCTCGCTGCAGGCCAAAGCCGACTGCGACATATACCCCTACATGTATCTCAATATACCCTCGGCCCAGGCCGATGTCACTGTCGAGGGGCGCAACCTGAAGGTGCATCAGAATAAGTTCATTCGCCGCATCACCCGCATGATGCTCATACGCACCTCTGACGATATCCACATCCGCAACATGGATGTGCACGCCTCGATCCGCAACAACCTGCTGCAGCTCTACCCATTCGACTTTGAGTTCGACCGCTATAAGCTGCATATGCTTGGAGTCAACAACTTCGACGGTAAGCTCTACTATCAGATTGCGGTCGAGAAGTCGCCCGTACCGTTCCCGTTTGCAATCAATGTGGAGGGTATGTTCTCCAACCCCGAACTGCGCTTTGGGGCAGCCCGCTTCGACCTGCGCCGAGGCGCCGAAGTCACATCGCAGATACAGGAGTCGCATAAGGTGAACATGATGGATATGCTCAACAAGTTCCTGCGCGTGTTCATCACCACCGGCGCCCGCTACCATGCCGAAGAATAGGACTTCTTAACATATGCACTGCACTCGGTTAAGAGCTGTTAAAGTCGACAACTCTGATTAAACGTATTTGTTTTCATATAGTCAAAGGTTACGTAAGGCGGGGAAGCCAAAACGCCAGTGAGGCTTCATAATGCCAGCAAACCTAAAGTATAAAAGCAAATAATCAGAAAAAAAACAAAAGATATGAAGAAGATATTTTTCGGCATCTCAATGATGCTCCTCTCTGCGATGAGTTTCTCAGCAATGGCCCAGACCCAGACCAAGGAGGCTCAGAATGGCGCCGCCCAGTGCACCACCCAGGGTGTATGCCAGAAGGGGGCAGCCGCCTGCGACAGCGCCGCCAACTGCGACTCAAAACAGAAGAACTGCGACCGCCAGAAGAAGCGTTGCGACAAAAAAGTGGGCCAGGGTCAGCGCAAGAGCTGCCTCAAGGGTGACTCGGCCACTCTGACCTCACGCAAGATTGACCGCCAGAGCGGCAAGCGTCTTGCCAGCCGCCACCAGGGTGTGAACCGCGGCGCTCACAAGGCCACCATGCGTGGCGCAAAGGGTGGCCAGAAATCACAGGCCAACCTCTTCAACGGCATCGAGCTGAGCGCCGAGCAGCAGACCAAGCTCGCCAACCTCAACGAGAAGATGCAGCAGGACCGCACCAAGGCCGCAAAGGAGATGACCGCAAAGAAGGATAAGATGAAAGAGGAGGCTGCAAAGCTGAAGAATGAGACCCGCGAGACCTACGACAAGGGTGTCAAGGAGATTCTCACCGCCGAGCAGTACACCAAATATGAGGCCAACCGCGCAGCCATGCAGGCAAAGAAAGATGCCCGCGTAGCCAAAGGGAAAGTAAGCCGCGAGGCACGCCGCGCCGAGAAGAGCGTGAAGCAGGCTGCAGCCAAGGTTTCGGCTGAGGTGAGCAAGTAATTCCTCTCTCTGCAACATCATACTGAAGTGACTGAAAAAACGCATGATTCACTGTGAATCATGCGTTTTTTCGTTCGTTAAGCCGCCCCAGGCGGCATCATCAGCCGATGATGCGCTCGATATAGTCAGCCAGCAGTGTGTAGGGGAGCTGCAGATAGGGGCGTCCGGTGAGGTCGCGACGCAGGCGGTGGCGTTCGTCAGGGGGCAAGAGGGTGGCCAGATCCTGCCCTGCGGCGGGATAGAAACTGTGCATCGTGTCCCAGAGTCCGGCGTAGGTGAATTCACCGAGCCGGAGAATCTCTACCCTAACCCCCTGCCGGAGTTGTGATTTCATATCCTGTTGGCGGGCTATCTCATCGGCAGGGAGGGGTTCCTGCCATGTGGCCTGATAGGTGGTGGCTGCGCGGGGAGCCCCAACTGTATATTCTGATTCTTTCATAGCGGTGGATACTTAAAAAAGTTGGCGCGGCAAAAAATTGGCGCGGTATTTGTTAAAAATACTTATACATATAACAATCCATACCCCCGATATTGTTATATCTACAAAGGCTCCGGGGCCAATCATCCGCGGCCGACACCGCGACTCGCCGGGTCCCGGTGAGCCTTTACAAATCGTCAAGCAAGCATAACAGCTCTGACAAAGAGCGACATAACAGATAAAAACTAAAAAATCAACTTATAAAAATGGATAAATTATCTTATGCCTGGGGCATGGCCATGGGCATGCAGCTCAAAGGAATGGGTGTCAAAGAGATCGCTTTCGACGCCTTCAAAGATGGTGTGAAAGTAGCTTTCGACGGTGGCACTCCCGAAATGACACCCGAAGAGGCACAGAAACTGATCACAGAGCACCTTGAGGAGCTCCAGAAGAAAGCCGAAGAGCAGATGAAGGCCGAGGGCAACCAGTTCCTCGCCGACAACGCCAAAAAAGAGGGCGTGAAGGTGACTGCCTCAGGTCTGCAATATAAAGTTGTCAAAGAGGGTGAGGGCGCTCAGCCCGGCCCGGAAGATGAGGTGACTGTGCACTACACAGGCAAACTTCTCAACGGCACCGTATTCGATAGCTCAGTCAACCGTGGAGAACCCGCCACATTCCCCCTCAACCGCGTCATTCCCGGCTGGACCGAGGGTGTGCAGCTGATGAAGGAGGGTGCGAAATATGAATTCTTCATCCCCTCTGACCTCGCTTACGGTCCGCAGGGTATCCCGAATGTGATTCCGCCTCACTCGACTCTGGTGTTTGAGGTAGAACTCATCAAGGTGAATCCGAAGGCTTGATCACTTCCCTCCCCACCTACTGATTTCAGATTTATGAAAAAGCAGACAATAAAGGTTGCGACGATGGCTCTTGCCATCGCCGCAATTGTCGCACCTGCCCTCACGGCATGCAGCGGCAAAGATAAGGGTGCGGCCGAGTCAGCGGCTGCCGAGAGTGCGCGACTCGCTGAGATTGAGTCGATGGTAGAGGCTGTGCGCACTGACAGCACCGCCACCTCCGACCAGCAGGACCCCACCAAGGGTGGTTACATGCCCTATGATGCAGCCTTCTTCGGCAATCCGGCCAACAAGGCCGCCTCGACCTCGGCCGGAGCCGGCACATATGTCGAGACACCCTCTGGACTGAAGTATGCAATTATCCGCGAGGGCAACGGTGCTTCGCCGGCTGCCACAGATGTGGTGACGGTGAATTATGCCGGACGCCTCACTGACATGGATGGCACTGAGTTCGACAGCTCATATAACCGTGGCGAGCCCACGAGCTTCCCCCTCAACCGCGTCATCGCCGGCTGGACCGAGGGTCTGCAGCTGATGAAGCCGGGGGCTATCTATGAATTCTATATCCCCTCTGACCTGGCCTACGGCGAGCGTGGCGGCGGTCCGATTCCCCCCAACGCTCCACTCCTTTTCAAGGTTGAGCTGATCTCTATCGACACTCCGGCCCAGGGCCGCTAAACCATCCCTCTGAGATGATGACAACCACACGCAGATTCCTGCTGCCTGCCTGCGCTGCGGCGGCGGTGCTCGCCGCTTTCGCATCCTGCACCGGACGCACAGCCGACAATATGCAGCCCACGGGTGAGACCATAGAGGTGGTAATTCCACGTGGCGATGTGGCAATTGATTCGGCCGTAGCGGCCGGCGATGTCGAGGCATTGACCGCAGATTCAGCCACTGCAAATTAACCCCTATACATACACGCCCATCCATAAGTATCTCTCAAAAATTAGTTAATATTAACTAATTTTTGAGAGATACTTACCCGCTGATTGCGGACATGGATGGGCTTTCATGAAATTTTCAGAATATGAAGAGAAAGAATATACTCTGCGCCGCAGGGGCACTCGCCCTGCTGCTGGCCAGCTGCGGAGGAGGCTCCGACAAATCGGCCCGCACTCTTGCCGACTACGACAATGTGACTGCCGCCGACTCGCTGATCTATTATTTCGGTCAGCTGCGTGCCATGGATTATTGGCAGTACAGCTATAACGACTCTACGCTCAAGACCCGGGAGAGCCGCGATGAATATCTGAAGGGTCTGCGCGCCGGCATGGATGCAGCCCGCGACAACGATGCCTACAATATGGGACTCTCTACCGGCATACAGCTGGCAATGAACCTCAAGGAGTTCTCCGAGGGGTATGATGTGGAGTTCAACCGCGCGATTCTGCTGAATGCCATCGAGGATGGTCTGGTGAATGACTCGGTGGTGAATGCCGGCGAGGCCAACCAAGAGTTCCGCAAAGTACTCGAGCAGCTCAATCTCAAGAAGGAGGAGGCCGACCGCAAGATAGCCGGCGAATCACTAGCCGAGAGCGCGAAGGCAGCGAAATGGACCCGCATCAGCGATAATCTCTATGCCACTGCCGGCAAAGGTGGCGAGGGTGCGACCCTCAAGACCGGCCAGGAAATCTCAATCAAGATAGAAATCTCTAACCTCGACGGCAAGGAGATTGACCGCCGCGCGCTCGACAGCATGAAGGTGGGCCAGGCCTTCCCGGGCCCGATAGCCGAGGCTCTGCTGACTATGAAGATGGGCGAGGAGCGCACGTTCTACACCACCGGTCCGGCTCTGTTCGGCCGCTTCATCGACCGCTATGGCGTGAAGCCCACACAGGTGCTGGTGGTGAAGATTGCCACCGCCGCTCCGAAAGCCAAGGAGGCTCCGGCTGAAAGCGCGGAATAATCGATTTTTATAATCACCCCATAGGGGGAGGATGGTATATTTGCAGAAAAATCCAGATTCTTATGCAAACACCATCCTCCCCCTCTTTATCTGCCGGATCCCGCGAGTTGAAGGAGTGGATCGAACGCTTCGTGATGGAATATGCCGAGGGATGCTTCGGCGAGGATTTTATGAAGCTCACACCGATGCAGCGCATCCAGACCTTCAGATGTCTGGCCACATTCCTGCTGCCCAAAATCAAGGCTGTCGACCTCACTATGGCCGGCGACGTGAAGTTTGAGAGTCTGGCCTCACTCTTCACCGGGCTGACTTCACCACAATAATCTCCGCACCGACTTGCGCTCTTACTTCACCACCGTGATATGGAAACAGGGGGATTTGCGTTCATACTTCACCATGCAGCGCCCCTGCTGATGCAGGTCGTGAAGCACTTCGGCAAGAATATTCTTCAGATCACCCTGGCTGTTGACCTCCTTGCCGTCGACGGCCTCGAAGCGTGTGTAGGTGATGTCGAATGTCGTGGCATACTGATGGGTCGATTCCTGAGTGGCATTGCCGTTGACGCGGCGCAGGCGCTTGACGGTGCCGGGGGTGCGGAGCACACTGGTGACGATAATGCGGTAATTGCCGCCGTTGCGCGCCTTGAGCGAGTCCTGGAAGTTGCGCCCGATGTCATGCAGCAGTTTGGCTGCCTCGGGCACAAGGTAGGGGAAGGAGTGCTTGAGTTCGTCGACGGCGAAGTCTTTGTTGGTGGCGATCTTCACGAGGGGTCGACGGGTGTTGTAGAATTGTCCGAGATGCGAGATCGGCTCTATGCCGAGGCGCCGGGCATGCTCAAGCTGGTAATGATTTGAGTCATTGAACACCTCATGCAGCCGCCCGATATTGCGCACCTTGAGCCTGCGCGATGGCGAGGCCGGAGCCGACTCCTGACCCGATGTGGCCACAGGCTCTTCGGCTACGTGCGATGACGTGTCTACCCCGTCGGCCGCCGAGTCGGCTGCCGATTGAGGGGTCGTGTTTTCATTTTCATCTTCTGTCATGAGTGAGTCGTCAGCCGGGGCCACGCCGCTATCCTCAGCGGCTATTGCCAGCAGACGCGCATCCTCATCCCATGAGATTGTCTCGCAATATGCGTCTTCATTCTGTGCCCCGACATTGCTGCAGGCCGCCAAAGCGGCCGAGAGGGCAAATATTACAAGACTGTGTGTTTTCAGTAATTTCATTATCATCTCTAAGCGTCATCCAGACGCCCTTGCAGATTGATTGTTAGATATCTCTAAGTAGATATATGGCTATGTGGCAATCCCCACCCCTCACTCTTCGGGAAGGGTGAAATTGACCGGCACCACCACCGGCTCAGCCACTGCGGCGCCCCCCTTCTCGGCGGGAGTCCAGGCGGGCATATTCTTCACGAGGCGTATCGCCTCCTGCTCAAGGTCGGGGTCGACCATGCGCTGTATCTTGATTGTGCCGATTGAGCCGTCGGGCTGCACCATAAACTCCACATTCACCACCCCCTCGATGCCATTGCGCATGGCGGTGGCGGGATATTTGAGATTGGCGGCGATATAGTCGTTGAGGGCGGCCTCGCCGCCCGGGAATGCGGGGGCTGAGTCGGCCTGCGCCGCAGCAAAGCCGCAAAGCGCTATAAGTGATAAGAGTATCTTTTTCATAATGTAGTGAGCAGTAAGTATCTCTCAAAAAGACACGCAAAATGCAGCATGGCTTATTCCCGAGGGATACTTATCTGCAAAATTAGCGAAAAATAGCGAAACGCCACCCCGCAGCATCCGACAAATTACCATCCTATTCCTTTAATTAATGTTAATTCCGGTCGCTACCTCTCTCACGGGCAGTAGTTAAGAGCAGGGAGACGATTGCGTGGCATTTTGAATATTTTTTTGTAACTTTGCAGTTTGATGGCGCCGGCAGGGGCTGCAGGCCGCGATGAGGCGCCTTTTAGACTAAAAATATACATAATTACCACACACATAAAGAAGTATGAAAGAATTCAAGCGTACGCTTATCACATCGGCACTCCCCTATGCCAATGGCCCGGTGCATATCGGGCATCTGGCGGGTGTCTATGTGCCTGCCGACATCTATGCGCGCTATCTCCGCCTGAAGGGCGAGGAGGTGCTCTTCGTAGGTGGCAGCGACGAGCATGGTGTGCCTATCACCATCAAGGCCAAGAAGGAGGGTGTGACACCTCAGGATATCGTTGACCGCTATCATGGCATAATCAAGGAGTCGTTTGAGGGTCTGGGCATCTCGTTTGACGTGTATGGCCGCACCACTTCGGCCACCCATCGCCGTGTGGCCTCTGATTTCTTCCGCCGTCTCTACGATAAGGGTGAGTTTATCGAGAAGACTTCCGAGCAGCTCTATGATGAGCAGGCGGGCCAGTTCCTTGCCGACCGCTATGTCACCGGCACCTGCCCGCATTGCGGCAACGAGCATGCCTACGGCGACCAGTGCGAGAAGTGCGGCACCTCACTCAATGCCACCGACCTGATCAATCCGAAATCGGCCATCACCGGCAACACTCCGGTCATGAAGGAGACCTCACACTGGTATCTCCCGCTCGACAAGTGGGAGCCGCGTCTGCGCCAGTGGATTCTTGAGGAGCACAAGGAGTGGAAGAGCAATGTTTATGGCCAGTGCAAGTCATGGCTCGACATGGGGCTGCAGCCCCGCGCCGTGAGCCGCGACCTCGACTGGGGTATCCCGGTACCCGTGGAGGGTGCGGAGGGTAAGGTGCTCTACGTATGGTTTGACGCTCCGATAGGCTATATCTCCAACACCATCGACTGCGTGGGTGATGATTGGGAGAAGTGGTGGAAGGATTCATCCACCCGCATGCTGCACTTCATCGGCAAGGACAACATCGTGTTCCACTGCATCGTCTTCCCGGCCATGCTTATGGCCGACGGTAGCTACAACCTGCCCGACAATGTGCCGGCAAATGAGTTCCTTAACCTTGAGGACGACAAAATCTCGACATCGCGCAACTGGGCTGTGTGGCTGCATGAATACCTGCGCGAGCTCCCCGAGCGCCAGGATGAACTGCGCTATGTGCTCACTGCCAACGCCCCGGAGACCAAAGACAACAACTTTACCTGGCGCGACTACCAGTCGCGTGTCAACTCCGAGCTCGTGGCGATACTTGGCAACTTCGTCAACCGCGCCGTGGTGCTGATCAACAAATATTACGATGGCGTTATCCCGCAGCGTGGCGAACTCCAGCCCATCGACCGAGAGATGATGGCCAGCGTGGCCGAGTCGGTGAAGGCTCTGACCGAATGCCTCGACAATTTCAAATTCCGCGACGCGCTTAAAGAGGCGATGAACATCGCGCGCATCGGCAATAAGTATCTGGCCGACTGCGAGCCCTGGAAGCTCATCAAGACCGACCCCGAGCGTGTGAAGACCATCATGAATCTGGCAGCCCAGATCTGCGCCAACCTCAGTGTGGCGTTCGCCCCCTTCCTCCCCTTCATGTGCGACAAACTCGTCAAGATGCTGGGTGAGGCAAAGATGAGCTGGGATATGCTGGGTTCGTTTGACCTTATCCCGGCAGGCCACAAGATCGGCGAGCCGGTGCTCCTCTTCGAGAAGATTGAGGATTCAGTAGTGGAGGCTCAGGTGCAGAAACTCCTCGACACCAAGAAGGCCAATGAACTTGAGGCATGGCAGCCTGAGGTTGTGAAGAAGGATGTGGGCTATGAAGACTTCGAGAAGCTCGACATACGCGTAGGGCGTGTGGTGGAGTGCTCGAATGTGCCGAAATCGAAGAAGCTACTGGAGTTCAAGATCGATGACGGCATGGGTGGCCGCACCATTCTCAGTGGCATCGCAGCCTACTACAAGCCCGAAGACCTGATTGGCAAGGAGGTCTGCTTCATCGCCAACTTCCCGCCCCGCAAGATGATGGGCCGCGAATCTATGGGCATGATTCTCTCTGCTGTCAATGCCGATGGCTCTCTGACAGTAATCGGCCCGCAGGGTGAGGTAAAACCGGGCTCAACCGTAGGATAATCACCCCACGCCCCCCGATTTCGCAAGATTTTGACAAAAAATTTGCGGAAAATTTGGTGGTTTCAAAAAAAAGCACTAACTTTGTCATCGCTTTGAGGAGGCAACCAAATCAAAGCAAAACAAACATTAAATCGGGGTGTAGCTCAGTAGGTTTAGAGTACGCGTCTGGGGGGCGTGAGGTCGCAAGTTCGAATCTTGTCACCCCGACTTAAGCGAAAGAGCTGTCAGCAATGCTGGCAGCTCCTTTTGCATATCCGCCCCTCTCCTCACTTCAAAAGCAGTACCCCGCAGTGACATCTATTGGCGATGTCACTGCGGGGTACGCGCAGTTATCTGTTGTTACGGTGTGGGCGGAGCCGCGACCGGTCTGTGTTATTCGGGTATTCTTTATTATTCGGCTATGATGAGGAAGTAGTTCTTCTTGCCGCGCTGGGCCAGGATGTAGCGGCCGGCGATAAGATGGTCGGCAGTGACGAGCATCGTCGGGTCGGCCACCTTCTCCTTATTGAGGCTGACTCCATTACCCTGCACCATCTTGCGGGCCTCACCCTTCGAGGGGAATACCTTGGTCTTCTCGGCCAGGAAGTCGAGCAACGGTATACCGGCCTCGAGGTCGCTCTTGGCCACAGCGAAGCGGGGCACACCGTCGAAGATATCGAGCAGAGTCTGCTCATCGAGCTTCATCAGCGCCTCGCGGGCCTGATTACTGAAGAGGATGCTGCTGGCCTCTACGGCAGCGTTGTAGTTATCCTCGCCATGCACCATCACAGTCACCTCCTTGGCAAGACGCTTCTGCAGCGGACGTGCGCCGGGATCCTGGGCATGTTCGGCAGCAAGAGCCTCAATCTCCTCTTTGGTGAGGAAGGTGAATATCTTCAGATACTTCTCCGCATCGGCATCGCTGACATTGAGCCAGAACTGATAGAACTTGTAGGGTGATGTGTAGCGGGCATCAAGCCAGATGTTGCCGCTCTCAGTCTTGCCGAATTTTCCGCCGTCGGCTTTGGTGATGAGCGGGCAGGTGAGCGCGTAGACCTCGCCGCCGAGCTTGCGGCGCACGAGCTCGCTGCCGGTGGTGATGTTGCCCCACTGGTCGCTGCCGCCGAGCTGCAGCTTGCAGTTCTTGGCCTCATAGAGGTGCATGAAGTCGAAGCCCTGCAGCAGCTGATAGGTGAATTCTGTGAAGCTAAGTCCGTCGCGGGCCTCGCCATTGAGGCGCTTCTGCACACTGTCTTTGGCCATCATGTAGTTGACGGTGATGTGCTTGCCTATCTCGCGGGCGAAGTCGAGGAAGGAGATATCCTTCATCCAGTCGTAGTTGTTGACGAGCTCGGCGCGGTTGGGCGCATCACTCTCGAAGTCGAGGAATCTTGCCAGCTGGGCCTTGATGGCCTCCTGGTTATGACGCAGTGTGGCCTCATCGAGCAGATTGCGTTCGGCCGATTTGCCCGAGGGGTCGCCGATCATGCCGGTAGCACCCCCCACGAGCGCTATCGGCTTATGGCCGCAACGCTGGAAGTGGCGCAGCATCATCACGCCGCAAAGATGGCCGATATGCAGTGAGTCGGCCGTAGGGTCAATGCCGAGGTAGGCTGTGGTCATCTCCTTGCGGAGCTGCTCGTCGGTGCCGGGCATCATGGTGTGGATCATGCCACGCCAGGTGAGTTCTTCTATAAAATCCATTGCTATGTTGTCTTGATTTTTTAATCTCTGTAGAATAATTAAGTAAGGGGTCGGCAGGCAGTTGCCATCGACCGGCCAGTGCTGCTGGCCGGTCAGTCATAATTAGCCAAGCATCATATATGGAGTCTTGGCCACTGCTTGGCCGGGTCAGTAATTGCGGCGCAGGTAGGTCATGACGGTGCTACCCACTATGCCGAGTGTCTCGGCCGAGATACCCTCCATGTTGTCGGCTGAGGTGTGCCAGCGGCTGTTGAAGCCTCCGCCGTCGCCGAATTCTATGATATCCACCACCGGTATGCCGGCCTGCAGAAACTGCACATGGTCGTCGGTAATCGCCCCGCCGGGAAGGTCGGGGAAGCGGTCGGAATAACCCAGCTCTGCGGCGATGCTCCAGATGGCATTGTTTAGCGCCGGGGCACCGCGCTGCGAGAAATACTCACGCCGGAAGCGGGCATTCTCCCCCCCCACCATATCGAGCAGTATCCCTTCTGACGGCGCATAATTCGCCACGGGGGGATTCTCTACAAACTCGCGTGCGCCGAGGGCCCATGAATCCTCATCACCTTCATCGCCCCAGTCTTCGGCATCGAGGAAGAGTATGTCGACACCCTTCGAGGGTGCCTGCAGACTCAGCTGGCGTGCTATCTCGAGGAGCACCCCCACACCGCTGGCGCCGTCATTGGCACCATCCACAGGCTGAGAGTGGCGCGCCGGATCGGCATCCTGGTCAGCCCAGGGTCGGCAATCCCAGTGGGCAAGCAGCAGCAGGCGCTCGGAAGCCTCAGGGTTGTAGCGGCCGAGGATGTTGCGACTCTGAAGCTGCGTGCCGTCGAAGGCGCGCAGTGTAACGCGTTGGTTGACCACCTCGGCGCCATAAGCCTCAAGCCGCGAGGCGAGCCAGTCGCCGGCGCGGCGGTGGGCCTCACTGTTGGGCACACGTGGCCCGAAGGCCACCTGCTCGGCCACATAGCGGTAGGCCGAATCCGCACTGAATCCGGCCACCACGGCGGGAATCTCCGCAGCCGCCGCGGCCGAGTCGGCCGACGTGCCGGCATTACCCTTGGCGCCGCAAGCGCCAAGAAGCATCGCAATCCCTATGACAGGTATATAACGTCTCATAATTTTCTTTTCACGACTTCGAAGTCGTTTATACTTCTGCAGAATCGCATGATTCAATGAAATCGCATGATTCAATGAAGTTGCACAAACTTCAATCTACAAATTTACTCAAATCCGACAATTCCACAAAATCCGATTTGGAAATCATGCCATAAATCACTATTTTTGCCGCAAACATATATGACAGAGATGATAGAGAGGTTATTCCGACAAATCAGTGATTATCTTGCGAAGCCGATGGCTTCGGCTGCCAAGGCGGCATTGCGCTCACGCCGCGCTTCGGGCAGGGAGAAACCCACCGGGCGCCCTATCATCATCATGGGCAACGGACCGTCGCTGCGCTCCTTTATCGATGCCGGGGCCGATCTGCGCGATGACTTCGACCTTATGGCGGTGAATTTCGCCGCCAACGCCCCCGAATTCCGCGAGCTGCGGCCGCAACTCTACATACTTGCCGACCCCCACTTCTTCAATGCTCTGGCCACGGATGCCAATGTGGCGCGTCTGTGGCAGAATCTCGGCGCGGTCAACTGGCCGATGACCCTCTGGCTCCCCGCGGCCCACAAGCAGCTGCTCTGGGCCCTGCTGGGCTCGCTGCCCGGTAATGTGAGGGTTAAATGGATGAATCTGACCCCTGTGGAGGGGAAGGGGTGGCTGCCGCGCACCCTGATTCATCACGGACTGGGGATGCCACGCCCGAGGAATGTGCTCATCCCGGCCATAATGACCGCCATGCGCGAGGGTTACCGCGAAATATATCTCGTGGGGGCCGACCATAGCTGGAGCAAGACTCTCTGGGTCGACGACAAGAACCGCGTCGTAAGCGTCCAGCCTCATTTCTACAAGGATAATGCGAAGGAGGCCGAACGTGTGGCGGCCGAATATGCGGGCTATCATCTGCACGACATACTGCAGAGTCTGACCGTGGCCTTCCGCAGCTATTTCGACATCGCTACCTATGCCGAATCAATAGGTGCAAGAATCCTCAATGCCACACCCGACTCATTTATCGATGCCTTCCCGCGCGTGAGCTACGCGCAGATGCGCAATCGGCAAAAAAGATGAATAAAGAGAAGTAATCAGGAGCGGCTGCTCCGACAAGTAATCAGGCATGATTCAAGTGTAATCAGGCATGATTCAAGTCATGATTCACGATTGGGTCTGAAGCAATCCGGATAATCAGGAGCGGCTGCGGGCAAAGGCGGCGGCTATCCAGGCTGTCAGCAGACCGATTGCAAGAATCGGGAGTGTGGCTATCCAGAGGTCGCTCCACATCAGTCTGACGGGGTAGCTGCGCACGAGCATATTCTCGCCGCCCTGCATCCCAATCAGCCCGAAGTGCTGCTGCAGCAGACAAAGCAAAACCCCTAACAATATTCCGGCCACGCCGCCGAGCAGTGTGATGTAAAGGCTCTCCCAGGCAAATATACCTCCCACTCGCCCGCGCTCCATGCCGAGCGCCCGGAGGGTGCGCATCTGGCGCCGCTTCTCGAGCACAAACATCGTCATCGTCGAGATGATGTTGAACGAGGCTATGATGAGTATGAAGAGCAGCAAGAGCCCCGTGACCCATTTCTCAATCTGCACCATCCTGAAATTCACCTCCTGCTGGGCCATGCGGTCTTTTACCACATAGCGCTCCCCTATCGCGGCGGCTATGCGGCGCCCGAGTGCGGCGATATCCTCACCCTGACGCCCCTTGACGGCTATTGAGCTCCCCTGAGTGTCGTACTGAAACAAGCCGCGGGCCACCTCGATCGGCACTATCACAGTGGCGGCATCGTAGTCTGACTGCAGGGTCTCGGCCACACCTGACAGCTCTATACTGTCGGTAAGGAATGACATGGCCGGATTGGCGATATTGATTCGTCCCTCGCGGCGCGGGGCGAATAGAAAGAGGCGCTCACCCTCGCGATATATGCGCAGCCGCGAGGCGACACCTACGGTCACCATCCCGGCGGGTGGATTATAGTCTATGGCATTGCCGGGCATGACGCGCCCGGCGATGATGAGTGAGTCAATCAGGGTATAGCGGCGCAGGGCTTGCGCATCGACACCACGCAGCATCACCGGCATCTCATGCCCCTGGTAGAGGGCCAGGGCCTGGTCGGCCACCACCGGGCTGGCAAGCTCCACACCCTCCACGGCCGCCACTGCGGCGGCAAGACTGTCGGCATCGGCGATGACCTTGCCTGAGGCCGGCAAGACCTCCACATCGGGAAGCACACGGTCGTTCTGGCTCACCAGGAGGTCGCGGAAACCGTTGAAAACCGAAAGCACACAAATCAGCGCGGCCGTGGCCACTGCCACGCCCGTCACCGATACGGTCGCGATGGCGCTCACCGCGCCATGCGACTTGCGTCGCCATAGATATCGCCACGCGATACCCGCCTCAAGCTTCATCTTAATTTCGTCGCGAAGAGATATCTTTATTTGTCGAGCAGACGGTCGATGTTGTCGATATAATCAAGCGAATCATCAAGATAGAACTGCAGGTCGGGGGTCTTGCGGAGCACCGACTTCACAGCCTGGGCCAGGTCGTAGCGCACAGTCTTGGTCTGACGCTGAATGTTGGCCAGGATCTCCTGCGATTTCTCAGGGGGGAAGATACTCAGATAAGCCTTGGCTATGCTGAGGTCAGGGCTCACACGCACCGCGCTCACCGACACCAGCACGCCACCCATGGCAGCCGTCTGGCGACGGAATATCTCGCTAAGCTCCTTCTGGAGCATTCTGGCAATCTTTGCCTGTCGTTTTCCTTCCATTGTAAATCTATATTTTCTTGACTCCTGCCCCGGCTCCGCGCGGAGTGCGGCATGGAGTGATGTTCTTATTGTAGAAACGCCGCCGACGGGGGATTTGTTTTATGGCCGCTCTTCTTGAAGTTTATTTACGGAGGCGTATAAGGGTGAGGCCATCGCGCAGAGGTATGATTACACTCTCCAGCTCCGGGTCGGCCGCCACGAGGTCGTTGAAGCGTTTTACGCCCATCGTCTGGGGGTCGCGGCGGGTGTCATCGACCACATGACCGTCCCACAGCGTATTGTCGGCCAAAATATATCCTCCGGGCTCAAGCAGACGCTTGGCCTCGGCAAGGTACTGCGGATACAGGCGTTTGTCGGCGTCGATGAATATCAGGCCGTAGGCTCCAGTGCTGAGGCGGGGCATCACGTCGAGGGCATCGCCGATGATGAGGTTCACCTTTTCGCCACCGTCGAAGCGGCTGAAGACATCGGTCAGGAAGTCTTCGTTCTCATCGAATATCTCGATTGTGTCGATGCTGGCGTCCGGCTGAAGCCCTTCGGCGATGCAGAGGGTGGCGTAGCCGGTGAATGTGCCTAACTCGAGCACGCGCCGGGGGGCAATCATCTCGGTGAGCATCTTCAGCAGACGCCCCTGCCAGTGGCCCGAGCACATGCGGCCATGCACCATGCGCAAATGCGAGAGTCGGTCGAGCCGGTGCAGCGCTACGGGTTCGGCGCTGATGCGGCTCTCGATATAGTCGTAGATCTCTTCAGTAAATTCCATCTCGGTCGGGTGATTAGAGCAGCAGCGACTCCACGGCCAGAGCATATCCCATCTTGCCGAGGCCGCATATCATGCCGCGGCAAGCGCCGGCTGTCACACTCGTATGCCTGAACTCCTCGCGGGCGTGGATATTCGACAGATGCACCTCCACCACCGGCACCGGCACCGATGCGATCGCATCGCGTATGGCCAGCGAATAGTGCGCATAGGCGCCCGGATTGATCACAATACCCTTCACTGCCGGGTCGAAGCCCATCTCCTGGATGGCTCCCACGAGTTCACCCTCGCTGTTGCTCTGCACGAATATCAGCCCCTCGCTTCCCAGCGAACCGCCCCCGGCCTCATTGCCGTAGGCGCTCACATAGTCGAGAAGCCAGTTGTTGATATCCTCAAGTGTGTCGGTGCCGTAGATTTCGGGCTGACGGCGTCCCAGCAGATTCAGATTGGGTCCGTTGATAATGCCGATCATAAGTAAACAGTTCTAAAGTGAATAAGTAGTTACGAAGAATTAAACATCATAAGTGATTCTTCGCAACTACTTACGAAAAAAGAGCAGCAGGAAACCGAAGTTTACCATGCTGCTCTTCCTCTCTCCTCGGCGGTGCGGACGGGACTCGAACCCGCGACCCCAGGCGTGACAGGCCTGTATTCTAACCGGCTGAACTACCGCACCATTCAGGATGTTTTTGACTTTCGTCGGAGGCATCGCTTTGCCTCGTTTTGTGCTTCAGGGCTTAGTTGTTTCCCGTTTGCGAGTGCAAAGTTATAACAAAAATCCCGCGCCACCAAATTTTTCAGCAACTTTTTTTCAACTTTTTTCGCGCAAAATCATTATCTACCTATATATCAGCGAAATAAATTTTCAACTTTTTTCAACAAAAATTCCGCCCCTTCCGGCCACCGCGCAAAAAATAGCCTCAATCGATCATCTGCACCCCCTGAAGTTTTTCGAAAAAAAGTCCGGCCGGCAGCTCTGAGGCGTGATGCCTCGGCGCTGTCGGCCGGAGTCTATGTGGGGTCGGCGTCAACGGCGACGCCGGTGGAATCGGTCAGAGATTAGCGGCGGATGAAGAGTTTCTTGCCGTTGATCACGTATACGCCGTCGGCAAGGCCATTGAGGCTCTCGCCCTCACTGCGTACTTTCAGGCCGTTGAGGTCGTAGACATCACCGGCAAACTTGCCATCGACGAAGATGCTTGCCACACCTGTAGAATCGTCAGCCTCCCAGTCGTCAGAGTCACGCGGAACAAGTACATACATCATGCCTGCGCCACCGAAGTCGTCCTCGAAGTCGTCCATCATGCCGGCGTTCATCGGATAAAGGATACCTGTCAGAGACTTAACCTTTGAGGGATATTCGTAGTCCATATCGAATACCTCAAACATGTCAGCAGCCACGAGTGAGCCGGCTACCACCGGACCAGCCTCGGTCATCTCGATCGGAGTGAGTTCGTCGTCGTAGAATGTCACGAGACGGAACATATTCTTGGGATCAGCAAGGTCAGCGAAGTCAATCACCTCACCCTTGGTCACGTCAACATCTGACTCGGTGAAGTCGCTTGCAGCGGGATCTACAAGGAGTGTGTTGCTACCATAGTACATACCGGTGAGCTTACCGTTGATAAGAGTACCGCGGGTTGAATCGAAGCCCTCTACAACCATGATAGCAGCAGTGTCATCCTGAAGGAATGCCATGCCCATGATATCGTGTGTAACCTTTGCATCAGTGAGGTTGACTGACACCATAGTGCCGGGCTCCTGGCTTACGAGTTCAGCAAGAGTTGCGAATTCGGGCAGAGCCACACCCTCCTGGATATCCTCAGTAGAACGGATGAGAAGGGCGCGTACGCCTGTCAGCTCAAAGAGCACACCTGTAACAGATGCAATATTCTCGGGATACTCATAGTCAGCGGGAACAACACCCATAGCATCAACTGCGTAGAAACCATCCTCACCGATCATGATTGTGCCATAGTCCTCATCATAATAGATGGGCATATCGGCAGATGCGGTGAATGTGAGCAGACGGTAGAGGTTATCGTTGTCGAACACATCATTTACATTGGTGATGTCACGACCGATAGTAACGTCGACGGGGCTAACAGTATACTCAGATGCGGCCAGATCGATTACGAACAAGCCGGCACCTGCATAATAACCCTCGAGGCGACCTGATACCATGTCACCCTGTGCGAAGGGAGCGCTGTAATCATCTGTAGCAATCTGGAAGGCACCGGTTTTATCCTCGGCTGTCATCAGACCCTGGTCGGCAGATGACAGAGTCACCATAACGCCCTCGGTCTGGAGGATAACGGCAGCTCCATCCTTAGTGTCATAGAGCTCCTTGACAGTCTGTACGACGGGAGTCTCAGGTGCCTTGTTGGCGAAGTCGAAGGGTGCTACGGTGTGCTCCTGACCGTCAACCTTGTTGAATGACAGACCTGTGAGCGACACCACGAGTTCTGCAGAACCCTCGGCGGCGATTGATTCGGGAAGAGCCATTGTCCATACGTCGGTGTCGCGGGTGATGTCAGCGGCAGCTACAGAAGCCAGAACCTCGCCGGCTGCGAACTCTACATCAGCTGTCTCGATGACGTCAGAACCGGTGAACTGAATCTCCACCATGTTGCTGTTTTCCTTGATATTCTCAGTGTAAGTGCCGTCGCCATCCTTGTCGTAGAATACGACATTGGTGATTTTCGGGTCAGCAAATGAGAGATCCTTGAAGTTGTATGTACGCCACAGACGGTTGCTGAGTGTAACAGGATTGCCACCGTTCGGGGGACGGTTCTCAGTCACAACCGACACACCATTGGCGAGCATCAGGTTAGTCACTGACACGCTTACTGTGCTCGGAGGAGCAATCACATTGCCATCGTCGTCCTTGAATGTAGCGCCACCGCTGAGCTTAGAAGCGCTGTTGACCATGCCGCGGAGGTCGATGGTGAACGACTTCTTGTCAGTGCTCATCACTACGGGCACGGGAGTCTCCATCGGATAGTCGCCGGTGCCATAGCTGAGCACAGCCTTGATACCGTCGGCAAGAGGCTGGTTGGCAGTGTAGGTGATTGTACCCTCTTCGCCATCAGCGGGATAGTAAGAGAGGATTTCATCCTCATACTCAACGAGGCTCTCGGCTACAATCTTGCCACCCTCGCCGGCATATGCATAATATGCGGCTGCCAGCCCCTCCTGAGTCTTGCAGGGGAGAGCGGGCTCGATGCGGATTGATTTTTCCTCGCCGTCGATAGCTGAGATGTAATTCTCCTGCACGAAATAGATATCGACAGCACCGGGAGTGAGCATATAGAGTTCATCCAGAATCTCCTGGGTGAACTTTACAGCCACGTTTGCCTGCCATTTCAGAGTAGACTTGTTCTGTGTGCCTGCAAACTCCATTTCATGCACTACCTTACCGTCCTGCACGAACTGGGCTGTCACCGACTTCAGCTGGGCGTTAGAACCCAGAGACTTCAAGCCATAATAGTACACGGTGGTGCCTATCTTGAGCTCAGCGCGCTTATCGGGATTCGGAGTGGGATACATCATGTTGCAGAAATATGCATCAGTAAGATCCCAGGTCACGCTGCCTACATTCTCGGCAGTCTGGTCGCCATCATACTCAACCTTTGCAATCTTGAAATCGACGTTGCCGGTCTTGAGTGTGCCGTCGAGCAGTGCGTCAGAAAGAGCAGTCTGAATCTTGAAGGTTGAATAGGGCTGTCCCATCGACATGCCGTCGTCTGTACCCTCAAGCACTTTTGTGCCATTCTGGTAAACCTCCCAGTATGATTTCTCCACAGGCTCTGAATACTTCACCTTCAGGGTGTCGCAGAGCGAGGGGAAGAGGTAGGCTCCCTCTTTGAAATTGTAGCCCTCGATTGTGGGGGCTGCCGCCGATGCCGTCATGGCCACGCCTGCCAACATGCAGCTTGCTGCAAAGAGGCGACCAAAGCGTGTGCGGACTGATGTCTCGGTCAGTTGTTTTCTCATAAAATAGAAATTGGTAAAATAAAAAAAGATTGATTTTCCTGTCAGTTTGAATCGGGCAAGATATGCATCCTGCACGCGGGCAGGATGCATGTCTTGATTATGATTGCGACTTATAGGTATCTCTCCGCACCTTGCGGGGTGCGGGATACGTATTATCGGCGGATGCTGATCTTGCGGGTGAAGCTGGCGGCGCCGGCGTTGACCTTGACCACGTAGATGCCGTCGGCGAGGTCATCGAGAGCGATGCGGCCTCCCTTGACGTTGGCCACAGCCATGCCTGATGCGCTGTAGAGCTCCATCGACTCCACACCCTCGCCGTCAGCCACGAGTTCGTTGCGGCCCTGGCGCAGTGTGATGCTGGCGATGCTGGCGTCGTTGATGCCTGAGGGTGCGAGACGGAACATTGCAGTCTCACCCTCTACGGCCTCGGCAAGAAGCGGATAGTAGGTGTTGATGCGGATGTAGTGGCGTGAGTTGTCGGCTGCATCGATCTCAAACACATATTTGGGCTCGGTGACACGCTGGCTGTTGTGCACCTGGTCGTCGATTACTACGTCGTAGCCCTCGGCGGGGAGAGGATTGGCCACATTCTCAACCAGATCCCAAGAGAGGAGCCAGCTGCGGCTCAGGCCGGTCTCGATGGCGAGGCTGTTCCATGTCAGGCCGCCGTCGATTGAGTAGAGGTCGGAGCGTGATTCGAATGCCGGGATACCGTCGACACCGAAGATCTCGGCCTTCGGCTCAGCGTCGAATGCATCGACAACCACACGGTAGTCGCTCCCCTCCTTGATGAGAATCTCTTTGTCGAGTTTCACTACGTTCCAGTCATCAACAAGTGCCTCGTCAACCTCCTGTTCGTGGATGCAGACACCATCTTCATAAAGACCTACAGTGTAGATTGCATCACAGAGGGGATAGAAGCGGATATTGTCGACCTTGTAGCCCTGGTAGCCGCGGAGCATGTCGGCGGGATAGTCGGCACCGCAGAGCATGGTGTTCTCAGGCGCTGCCACACCGCGTGTGGGAGCCTCTGAGTCGGCGTATGTGAGGCGGTAGGTGTCGTTGTTGACGGGTTCATCCCAAGTGGCGTTGATGACTGACTTCTCGCCATCGAGAGCCACATCCACCACCGGCATGCCTACACCTGCATAGCGTGCCTCGATGTCGAGGCTCTTCTCGAGGCGAGCTGACTTGGAGCCGTCGGCATAGTTGGCCTCGATAGCGAAGGTATGTGTGCCGTCGGCGAGGTCGCTGACGAGGAATTCGGGAGTTGTGGCGGTTCCGGCGGGAGCGTCATCGACATAGATGTTGTAGTTCTCAACGCTGTTGGCAACTGCGTCGGGGAGTTCGAGAGCCACGTCGAGAGCCCAGATGAAGCTGCTGGTCTGACCACTCTCTGTAGAGCTTTCGTAGGCAGAGAAGAAGTCGTCGTCAGTGGCCTGGCGCATCAGGTCAGCCGAGCCGGGGATGGTAGGACCGTCGATAGCTGCAATCACAGCCTCATGACCATCCATCACCTCCACCTGCAGACCCACGATGAGGTCGCCGTCTGGGAGTGCCACGGGCTCGTCAAAGACTACAGTGTTGGGCTGCTTGTAGTTAAGCTCCTGAGTCACCACTTTCGAAGCCACCTCCTTGAGGGTGCCGTCGGCGTCACGGGTGTAGATCACCACTTTCCATGACTGCTGCTCACCCATCGGGGTGAATGAATGTGGCGCTCTCTTATGGTAATCCGGCCGATTATATGGCTGATGGTCCATGCATGGGGAAGACTCCGGGGCGCTATGCCAACCGCATCGCCCACGGCGACCTCTGCATCGACGGTCGCCGCTACAAACTGGCAGTGAACTGCGGACCGAATCATCTGCATGGCGGCCCGACCGGTTTCCAGAATCATCTCTGGGAGGTGGAGCTCCTCACCAATGGTGTGCGCTTCTCGCTGCATTCGCCTGACGGCGATGAGAATTATCCGGGGGCGCTGGATGCAGCCGTGGAGTATCGCTGGAGTGATGAGAATGAGCTCTCAATCCTGCTCGAGGCAAGTGCGGATGCGCCGACTGTAGTGAATCTTACGAATCACACCTATTGGAATCTCGATGGGGCTGACTCGGGGTGCGCGCTCGACCAGACGCTGCAGATGCACGCTTCGCGCTGGTTGCCTACGGATGATTCACTCGTGCCTACGGGGGAGATGGCGCCGGTGGCGGGGACTCCGATGGATTTCACACGTCCTAAACGTGTGGGCCAGGATATCAAGGTCGATTTCCCGGCTCTGCGATATGGCAAGGGCTACGATAATTGCTGGGTGCTCGACCGTGAGGTGGAGACCACCGTTGAGTCGGATGGTGCTCGCGTGAGCCGCGAGAAGGCTATGGTGCGCGATGCGGTTATCCTCTCCGCGGCCCGCTCGGGACGCAAGCTGCATGTCGACACCGACCAGCCCGGTGTGCAGGTCTATTCGGGCAACTGGCTCTCGGGGAGCCCGCTTAATGTGAGTGGCCGCGCGTATGAGGACTACGATGGCGTGGCTATCGAGGCGCAGGGATTGCCCGATGCGCCCAACCGTCCGGAATTCCCCTCGCAGCGTCTCGAACCGGGCCATCCCTGGCGCCGCACCATCATCTATCGCTTTAGAACGAGGCCGTGAAGACGGCTTCGGCGCGGTTGTCGTTGGCGTGGGTGCCGTCGTAGTTCATGCGCTTGCCGGCGAGGTATTCCACGCCGAGGTCGAGACGCGAGGTGATGGAGTACACCATATTCACTGCCAGATACTGGCCATATTTATATGTGTCGTCGTTAATCGGATGCTTGACATAGGTGCGCAGTGTGGCGAGGCAGGCTGTGCTTGAGAGATTGCGGAGTATCTGCACTTTGACTCCGGCTGTGGCACTGACCGTGGTGGGGGCATAGAGTTGTCCGGCCACTCCTGGGCGCGAGAGGAGGTCGTAGTTGCCGATTGAGAGGTCGCCTGAGTATGAGGCCACCCCCTGCCCTACCGAGCCTACGCCGTAGAGTGTGACGAGGCGTCCGGCCCTGACCACTGTAGAGAGTTGCGCACCCCAGCCGATGGCTGCGCGGTTGCGCTGCTCTACGAGGTCGCGGTAGGCGATGCGGCGCATCACGCCGGCCACACGCACATGGCTCAGCCCGCGATTCCATTGATACTGTCCGAGGGCTGCGAAGTCGGGCACATAGTCACGCACCTTGCGCGTAAGCCCCTCCTGCTCCTGCGGCTGCGATGAGGGGAACTCTACCGAACCGGCCACAGTCCAGCGGTTGCGCCAGGTGTGCATATAGCGCACGAGCACGTTGCTCTTGTCCATCTTGCCGTTGGCGCCCGCGCCATCAAGCACCTCGGGCTGGGCAGCCGGATCGGAGAAAGTGGTTGTGGCCAGACCTGCGGTCCAGTCGCCTATCTGCATCCATGCCTTCTTGAGCTTGAAGCCTGAGTTATTGTAGCCGTTGAATCCACCCTCGATATAGGCATGATAGTCGCCGATGGGTGTGTGGCGCCCCATCACGGAGAAGTAGATTGTGGTGCCGGCCACAGATGCGCCGAGGCTTTTCATCGTCTCGGGGGTCTTGGGCATGTTGATTAGATAGGTGTTGAAGCTGGCACCGTCGATCATGCCGTTCCAGTCAAACCATCCGCGCACTTTCACCACCGCGCCCAGACCCATGGCGAGGTTGGCATCCTTGCTCATGAATGTGAAGTAGGGGGCTTCGGGAGCCTGCGTGTTGCGGAACTGGTCGACATAGAAGCGGGCGAGCATCGACTCGACCGAGTCGCGATGGGCGCGTTCATCGGCCTCGCCGTTGATGAAGATCACCTTCGTGCGTTTAAGCAGGTCGGCGCGCTGCTGTTCTTCGGGATAGAGCAGCACACTGTCGGGGGCGTTGACGTCGGTCTGGTCGTTGGAGGCGACACTGCCACTGAGGGCCATAGCCGGCATAGCAATACCGGCAGCCATAAGCGAGGCGAATAGATATCGTGGAATCGTGCGGTTCATAATCATCGGATATAAGCGTATTCATCAAAACCGTCAGCCTCAACAGCCGCACTACGGATGCATCCGAATCTTCAGGCACTTGAAGCAACGATTTTAAATATAATGAAAAATCATTAACATTTGTTTAATCCGCCCCGCAATTTCCTGCGCGATTTCCACCTTCCCCCCACGCCACGCCGACTTATCTATCTTGTCGAAGACTTAGAAAATCAGTCCGACGCCGAAGAAGAGGGAATGACGCCAGAAGGTGTTGACGCTGCGCACATTGTATAGCTGAAACGTCTGGTTCTCTTCATCAATGAAGACTGTAAGATATGAGGCATCTGAGTTGAATTGATTGACACGATAGCCGAGTTCGAACTCCAGTCCGAAGTGACGTCTGAACATCTTGTGCCATCCGGCGCCTATATCACCCATGAATCCGCCGTTCAGTCCACGGTTTTCATCTGTGGATATACCCCCTCCGAGATGTGAAAAGAAGAAGAAGTCGGCCACACGCGGTTTGGTCCACGGCATATAGCGCACGGTGGCGAATATTGGCAGTGTGGGATGGTCGCGGTTATAGATATCGAACCCCAGTCCGGCTCCTACCGTCCAATGCGAATTGATATTAAAGTAGGCTGAGGCCCGGAAGCATACGCCATCCATATAGCTGTTGGCATATTCAATTGTGCGTTCGTGGACAGCACTCTCGGCCAGCCCCAACGCATAGTTCAGCTCAAATCCAAACTGCCAGCGCGGACGGCTAACCTCCGCCCCGGCACTTCCACTCTCGCTCGCGTTCACCTCCTTCGCCTCAACCGATGCTTCCGGAGCCGCCGCCTCAGCAGCCCACATGCCGCCACCACCAATCATGGCCAGCACCACCATCAAAATTCCTGAAAATCGTCTCATAAGGGTTACTTTTTAATATTGAAGTTGTTTAAACAACTTCATTGAAGTCCGCGCTACCGGACTACGGAATGATATCTGTTTGATATTTCTGACAGTATGAGAAAGGCATTCATTAATCACTCACAAAACGCAATCATCAAAAGCCTAATTATGACTACTATTAAAATATCATCTTTCAAAATTAACAAAAAAAACACTTACAACAAAGAAATATTCAATAAAACTAAAAAAATCCCAAATTGACGGGATTTTTTATAGAACTGGGAGACTAAAGTACTGGTCGGACGTCGCGGACGGGGGATGCCGGCGATGCGGGTTTGGGTAATCGGATGAAATGTTGTAAATTTGCATCTGATTTGTGATTAAGACTATAATGAAGATGTTTATACGTTATGCGCTGCTTGCGATGGTGGCGGCGCTGAGCCTCAATTGCTACGCTCTGCGTCTGGAACCTATCAAGTATGGCGATATGCAGAATTGGTACACCCGCGACATCAAGGAGTCGGCTATCATCGGTGGCGCGACCAAGAAACTTTATGAAATCGCGCCCGCCGGCCACACCACCGGCAACAAGGCTTACCGCAACCTCGGGGGTTCCCCCTGGGCCACAAGTAATGTGTATGCCAAAGTGTCGGGAGTGGTGAAGACTTCCTGCGCCGTAGAGCCGGCGATGGTCAATGGCCAGAAAATGGCTAAGGTGCAGGCGCGCATGGAGCATGTGAAGGCGCTGGGCATCATCAATCTGGATGTGATGGTGGCCGGAACTATCTTCTTGGGCGAGATCAACGAACCGATATCATCCACCAAGGGTCCATTCAGCAAAATGTCGATGGGTATGCCCTATACGAAGCGGCCGAAGGCGCTGGTGTTTGATTATAAGGTGGATATGCCCGCCACCAACACCCGCATCAAGGCCACAGGCTTCGGTTCCCAAAAGACTCTGAAGGGGCGCGACCAGGCGGAGGTGTATGTGCTGCTGCAGAAGCGCTGGGAGGATAAGGATGGCAATCTGCATGCTCTGCGCGTGGGCACCGGCCGCGAGCGCTACAATAAGAGCATACCACTCACAAAGGGGCATCAGCTCGTAATCAACTATGGCGACATCACCGGCAAGAGCTTCTACAAGCCCTACATGGGGCTCCTCAACGGCGATAAAGCATATTATGCCAAGAATTCGAAGGGTAAACTCGTGCCTGTGCAGGAGGAGGGCTGGGCGCCGGCGGATGCCGTGCCCACTCATGTGCTCGTGATGGCCAGCAGCTCATGCGGCGAACCGTATGTGGGCACCGAGGGTGTGACCCTCTATGTGGATAATTTCGCATTCGGATTCTGAACCATCCCCCTCTGCCGAATCCGGCCCACTCAGAGGGATATGAAATAGTACGGCCGGAATAAAAACAATTCAAACCAGACTGAATATGAAGACAGCAATCATAGGCCACGGCAAGATGGGGCGCCTGATTGAAGAGATACTTAAGGAGCGCGGCCATGAGGTGGCCGTGGTAATCGATGAGGATAACCGCAGCGAGTTTGCCTCGACCCGCTTCGCAGAGTGCGATGTAGCTATCGAGTTTACGGCGCCGGGAGTGGCGGTAGAGAATATTCTGAGCTGCTTCGCGGCGGGGGTGCCCGTGGTGAGCGGCACCACCGGATGGAATGACTCGCTGCCCGAACTGCGCGATATGTGCGCCGCCGGCAAGGGAACACTGCTCTGGAGCTCCAACTATTCGATAGGCATGAATATCTTCATGGCCGTCAACCGCTATCTGGCTGAGATAATGGCCAATTTCCCACAGTATCACGCTTCGATGCAGGAGGTGCACCATATCCACAAGCTCGACCACCCGAGCGGCACGGCTATCACTCTGGCCGAAGAACTGATAGCGCGCACCCCGACGCTGCAATGCTGGGCCGAACCGGCTCCTGACGCAGCACCCGCCGAGGGGGTGCTGCCGATAGCCGCCATCCGCGAGGGTGAGGTGCCGGGCATCCACTCTATCCACTGGGAGTCGGAGGCTGACTCCATCACCATCACCCACAGCGCCAAATCGCGACGCGGATTCGCTCTGGGAGCTGTGCTGGCCGCCGAGTGGCTGGCCGATAAAAAGGGATTCCATACAATGGCCGAAATGCTTAGCGATTATACCAAAACATCGGGACTTTTCGTTTAAAACAAAACTACCTTTCAGATTATGGAAAATAATTCAACACCCGATAACCACCTCAAACCGGCTCCGGCGCCATCACATCAGACCTCTTCACCTCAGAATGAAGAGCAAATAGAGATGGAGCACCTCTCGTTTGTAGAGGATTTCAAGCGCCGCCTCCGCCGCACTAAGACCACCCGCTGGATACGCTTCGCAATCGTGTCGGTGCTCTTCTGCGCATTTGTGGTGTGGATAGGTAATCCGTGGATTGCGCTGCTCTGGCTGTTGCTGCTCGATATCTATATCACTGCCTATATCCCCTGGGGATGGTGGAAAAACCGCAAAGGTCCTGTGCGCGCCGTCATGGCGTGGGTGGATGCCATCATCTATGCGCTGGTGCTGGTGTATGTGATTTTCGCTTTTATCGGACAGAATTACAAGATTCCGTCGTCATCACTCGAGAAGTCGCTGCTTGTGGGCGACTATCTGTGGGTGTCGAAGGTGCTCTATGGTCCGCGTGTGCCGCAGACTCCGCTTCACTTCCCGCTGGCGCAGCACACCCTGCCGATACTCAACACCAAGAGCTATATCGAGAATCCGCAGCTCGCCTACCATCGCCTGCCGGGCCTGCGCTCAATCGAGCGGGGCGACATCGTGGTCTTCAATTATCCGCAGGGCGACACTGTGCTGGCAGCTGCGCCGATGGAGGATTACTATATGATATGCGCCCAGCTGCGACGCAATGGCGTGCGGAATCCGGCGCAGTTCATCGCGCGCCATCCTGAACGCTTCGGCGAGGTGATAGCGCGTCCGGTGGACCGCCGCGAGAACTATGTGAAGCGCTGCGTGGGTCTGCCGGGCGAGTGGCTCGAGATTCGCAATGATGTGATTTATATCGATGGCGAGCCGCTGCAGGATGCCAAGAATGTGCAGTATAATTACGTGATTCCGGTGTCGGGCATTATCCCGCAGGCTCAGTGGGAGTCAGTCAATGTGCGTGCCGAGGATCATGGCGAGGCTCCGATACAACTCGATTTCGTGCCCTATCCGTTCTATGATGTACCGCTCACAGCCGAGGCTCTGGCCACCGTGAAGACCTGGCCGCAGGTCAACGGCGAGATTATCCGCGAGGCTGACTCTCACTATTTCGACATGAGCGGTGTCTTCCCGCAGGATGGGCACTACGGCTGGACACGCACCGATTTCTCGCGCTTCTGGATTCCGAAGCGCGGAGTGACGCTGCATCTGACTCTCAACAATCTGCCCATCTACCGCCGTTGTGTGGCTGTGTATGAGGGTAATGACCTGCAGGTGAAGGATGGCGAAATATATATCAACGGCGAGAAGAATCCCTATTATACCTTCAAGTATGATTATTACTGGATGGAGGGTGACAACCGCGACCGCTCGCTCGATTCGCGCTACTGGGGCTTCGTGCCTGAGGACCATATCGTGGGTAGCCCGATGCTGATCCTGACTTCGTTTGATGAGGAGAAGAGTCTCTTCGAGAGCGGCAAGGTGCGCTGGAACCGTATCTTCGCCAACCCGAACCCCGATAAGGCTGACGCAGCCGCCAAAGGATGGGACCGCTCGGCGAAGTGAAGCCCACCACCCCACCCTATCTGGCCTCGCTGGCCATCTACCGCCGATGGATGCGGCTGCGCCTCGATGGGATGGATGACGCCGTGGCGTGGCGCTGCATCGCGGATGAGTTGCCGCAGTCGGCCCGACGCCATTTCAGCCGGGGTCTGATCGCGGGGGCGCATAGCCAGGGGGCGCTGACGCTGTCGGTGCCTATCGCGGGTGGCGCGTCGGTGACACGCCGGCTCGACCCGGCGCTCTGGCGCCTCTCGATGCACGGACGCTGGCCCGAGGTACACATCGGTGCACTGATGACCTCCTACGCCTCCACACCCTTCTATCCACACATGCGTCCGGCTGTGGAGGATGTAATAGGGAGTGCGGCGGAGGGTGAGCGGTTTGCCGCAATGAGTGCGGCTCTGCACACCATTATCCTCCGCACGCTCTCGTGCGAGGAACTTATCCCGGCCCTGCGCCGACTCGCCGCCACCGACCCCCTGCGACTCTCGCGTCTGGCACACCAACACTCGGCCGGACTCGATGCCGAACTTGCTTTTATCGATGCCGTGGCCCGGAAGGGCCCGGCGGCCATATTCTCTCTGCTGGCGCCTGATGCGCCTGAAATATGATTATGTACAGATTGCTCCGACATATTGCCCCACACATGCTGGCTCGCCTGCTGCTGACCCTGATGCTGATGATTGGCTCGGGGCTGGCGATTGATGCGCATGCGGCTGCTCCTGAGGTGCCGGAGATCAAGGTGAAGGCCTACAAGGGTTTCCAACGCTTTGTGGATGAGTATGGCGACACCTGCCGCATGACCTACATCCGCGAGGTGGTGGTCTATCCCCCCATGAAGTTCAAGAATAAGAAGGAGGAGGAGTTCTATTGGCGCACAGTGCGCGATGTGAAGAAGACTCTCCCTCTGGCCAAGCTATGCTACAGCACCCTCTGCGAGACCTACGAGTATATCCAGACCATCCCCGACGCCAAGCGGCGCGAGGCGCATCTGAAGCGGCTCGAAGGGGATATCTTCGAGCAATATAAACCGGTGGTGAAGAGCATGACCAAGAGCCAGGGTAAGATGCTGCTCAAGCTCATCAACCGCGAGACCGACCAGAGCTCTTACAACATCGTCAAGGCCTTTCTGGGTAGTTTCCGGGCTGGATTCTGGCAGACCTTCGGCCGATTTTTCGGCATGAACATGAAGGCCGGCTTCCATCCGGACAAGAATAAGGAGGATGCGATCATAGAGCGTGTGGCCACCCTCGTGGAGCAGGGGGCCCTGTAAGAGAGACCCTCCTCTATGCAGCGACCTCAACTCAAAGCGCTTGCGACACTTAAACCAAATGATATGTCAGTTGTCAGCAAAATAATGGTGAGTGTGCTGAGCCTGCCGATTATATTCTATCGGGGGGCCATATCGCCGCATCTACCCCCTTCATGCCGCTTCACACCCACCTGCTCGGCCTACGCGCTCGAGGCGCTGCGCCGCCACGGTCCGCTGCGCGGCCTATGGCTGACACTGCGCCGGCTGGCACGCTGCCACCCCTGGGGAGGGAGCGGATATGACCCGGTGCCTTAAGATTCTTTGGGCTTTGGGGTCCTTAGAGTCTTTAGGGGCTTTAGGGTCTTTAGGGTCTTTAGGGGAATTATTGATGTAAATTAACCCATATTTCTGCATATGAAAATCGCTAAAGTATTATTTATCTCAGCTGTCGCCACTATGATGCTCGGCAGCTGCGTGAGCAACAAGAAGTATGCCCAGCTGCAGTCGCAGTATGGTGAGACTCGCGAGAATCTAATCGAGTGCAATGCCGAGACCCGTAATCTCCAGAGCCAGCTCGATGCGGCTCTGAAGGCCAACGATGAGCTGCGCAAGGGGATGGCCTCGCTTAAGGGCACGCTCGACAAGAGCCTCGACCAGTCGACTCAGAGCACTGCCAACATCGCCAAACTCGTAGATGAGATCAATGCCTCCAACAAGTACATCAAGCAGCTTGTGGATGCGAAGTCGAAGTCTGACTCGCTCAACATCGCGCTGACCAATAAGCTGACCCGCTCGCTCTCGACCGATGAGCTGAAGGATGTGGATGTGAAGGTGCTGAAGGGTGTTGTGTATATCTCGCTGGCCGACAATATGCTTTTCAAGTCGGGGTCGTATGAGGTGTCTGACCGCGCTATGGAGACGCTTTCGAAGATCGCCAAGATTATCAAGGATTACAGCGACTATGATGTGCTCGTGGAGGGCAACACCGACAATGTGCCTATCTCGCGCACCAATATCCGCAACAACTGGGACCTCTCGGCTCTGCGCGCATCATCGGTGGTACAGGTGCTGCAGAATGATTTCGGCATCAATCCGGCGCGCCTCTCGGCTGCGGGTCGCGGTGAGTTCAATCCTATCTCGGATAATGATACTGAGGTGGGCAAACAGCGCAACCGCCGCACTGAGATCATAATCACTCCGAAGCTTGATGAGTTCCTCGACTTGATTGACCAGGCTCCGGCCGATGAGCAGGCTCAGTAAGCATGAAGCTCTGACCCCATCAACGGCTCCGGAAGGATCCTCCTCTCCGGCTATGGAGGGAGCCACATCCGCGCCTGCGCTGCAGGCTTCATTATCCGGCGCCGGCGGCGCAACATTGCGCGCCCGAGGGGTGTTATAATAGAAGATTCGTTAAAAAAGCCGGCTCCCGTCGCGGAGCCGGCTGAAAAGATAAAAGTTATGCTTAACAAGAAAATTGAAGATGCTCTGAATGAGCAGATCAACGCCGAGATGTGGTCAGCCTATCTCTATCTGGCTATGTCAATGTATTTCGAGAATGAGGGGCGTTCGGGCTTCGCCAACTGGTTTAGAGTGCAGTTTCAGGAGGAGCAGGCCCACGCGCTGGCTCTGATTGACTATGTGCATGCCCGCAATGGCCGCGCCGTGCTGAGCCCCATCGCCGGAGTGCCCGAGAAATGGGATTCGGCCCGCGATGCCTTCATCGCCACTCTCGAGCATGAGCAGAAGGTGACTTCGATGATCCACAACCTCTATGCCATGGCTGAGGCTGAGAAGGATTTCGCCACCCGCCAGAAGCTCAATACCTTCATCGCCGAGCAGGTAGAGGAGGAGGATAATGTGCGCAAGATTATCGACGACCTCACCCTCGTGGGCACCGACGGCACAGGCCTCTTCCAGATCGACCGCGAACTTGCCAGCCGCACTTTCGTAGCCCCGACCCTCTGATAATCACCGAATAAAAATAAGCTCAGCCCGGCATCCTCACTACGCCAAGTGAGGATGCCGGGCTGAATGTTTATTTGTACCCCGCAGTTCATGCGGGTTTGCAACCCGCACAAAGAACCAGGGTGATAGGCTCACACCTGCACCGCGATGCCGGCGGCACGGATGCGGGCGGCTATGGCTTCGAGCTCGGGGCGCTCTACCTTCTCGAGGCGCTCTTCGGGGGTGCTGCGGTCGAGCGAGTAAATCATCACCTCTTTGGGACGTATGCGGCGGTAGGCGTCGATAAGGGCCTCTATCTCGGCATCAGTGGTGTTGTCGATGCGGCGGCCGTTGTGCTCACCGCGCAGAAACATTGTCTGTATTATCCCCTGCCCCTCAAACTGGCGGAGAGCCTCGACGAGCCGGTCGACGGTGAATTCCTTCTGCACCGGATTGTCGATGAGACGCATGGTGGGCTCTATGGCTGAGTCGAGTTTGAGGATATTGTTGTCGACAAGGCGCAGGGCGGCGGCAACCTTGGGGTCGAAGATGCGGGTGGAGTTGGTGAGCACCGAGGTCTTGGCCGAGGGGAAGTAGCGGTCGCGGAGGGTGTTGACGATATCCACCACCTCCTCAAACTGCGGGTGCAGCGTGGGTTCGCCGTTGCCGCTGAAGGTGATGACATCGAGTGTCTCGCCGCGCTCCTTCATGCCGCGCAGTTTCTCGTCGAGGTCGTGGCGCACGCGCTCTGTGGTGGGGAGTCCGGTGGTGCCTGTCCCCTGGGCGTTATATCCGGCTTCGCAATATACGCAGTCGAAGGTGCACACCTTGCCATCGTCGGGCAGCAGATTGATGCCGAGCGATGTGCCGAGGCGGCGGCTATGAATCGGTCCGAAGACGGTGGAGTGGAATAATACGGTCTGGTCTTTTCCCATGGTAGTTCTTATATGTCAGGTTGATGTTTGCTATCTCTTAATCAGCGAGGCCACGCCGTAGGCTGCCACGAGCAGCAGCACGATTGCGGCCGATGCCGGCACCGATATCAGGTAGGCCCCCCAGAGGCCGCCGAGGCATCCGGCCAATGATATGCCCACACTCAGCAGCACCATCGGCAGATAGCGATGTGTGAATCGCTCGGCCACCATCTGCGGCAGCGACACGAGCGACATCAGCAGCATTATACCTATCATCCTTATCGTCAGCACAATCGACACGGCCACAAGCACCGTCATGGCCATATTGATGAAACCGACGGGAAGATTGCGCGTGCGGGCGAAGTCCTGGTCGAAGCTCACCGACACTATCAGGCGGAAGAAGCAGAGATAGAATCCGATGAGCAGGGCCGTCAGTGCAGCGAATGAGATGAGGTCGGCGCGGGTGATGGTGAGCACATTGCCGAAGAGGAAGGTGTTGAGTTCGGGCACGAAGCCATGCGTGAGGAAGATGAAGAGTATGCCTAAGGCCATGCCGAGGGCCCACACCACTGCGATTGCCGAGTCACGGCGCACTCCGCTGCGCGAGAGGCGCTCGACACCGAGCGCGCCACCCACGGCAAACAGCGAGGCCATCATCATCGGGGATATGCCGAGATAATAACCGAGGCCGAGTCCGCCGAAGCAGGCGTGGGTTATGCCGCCTGAGATAAACACCATGCGGCGTGTCACGATATATGAGCCTATCATGGCGGAGGCTATCGAGATGAGGGTAACGCCAGCCATGGCGTTGGTCATGAATGTATACACTATCCTGGATGTATGTTATACGTCAGAGTTATGAGGGAAGAGGTATGGAGTAAATATAGTGACTCCTTTGACCGAATCAATTATTTGTTCCCTTTTAGCCATTCGGGGCCGCGGGGCTTGAAGGTGCGTATCTCAAAGCCGAGTCCCTCGAGGGCGCGCCAGTAGCCGGGGAAGGATTTCCCGACTACTCCGGGGTCTTCGATGGCTATGTAGGGGAGTTTGGCGGCCGCCGGGGCGAAGGCCATGGCCATGCGATGGTCGGAGTAGGTGGCAATCGATTCGTTGTCGCCGGCCGGACATCTTGCGCCGAGCCAGGCCATGGTGTCGGGGGTTGTGTCGAGCATATAGCCGAGCTTGGAGAGTTCGGTGCTGAGGGCGAGCATGCGGTCGGTCTCTTTATGCTTCAGATGCCCCACGCCGCTGAAGCGGAAGCGTATCCCGGCCAGACAGAAACCTACGGCGAGGGCGGGCACGAGGTCGGGGGTGGCGTTCATGTCGAGTTCGAGCGGATGCAGGGAGTCTCTGAAGAGGTCGAGGAGCCGGGGGTCGCAGCGCAGCACGGCGCTGCCATCGGGCTTGAGGGTGGTGGTCACCCCGAGGAGGCTGAAGATTTCGGCACAACGCGCGTCGCCTTGCAGCGAACCATCCGGCGGAGTGAGGCGCGCAAGGGGTATGTCGTGCCCCGGCAGGAGTATGGCGAGTTCATAGAAGTATGAGGCGGCGCTCCAGTCGGTCTCGACGCAATATTCGGCGGGGGGCTGCAGCTTGCCCGGGGCCACACGCACCTCGCGTTCGTCCCACTCCACCTCAGCGCCAAAGCGGCGCATTATCTCGGCCGTCATGGCGATATATGGAGCCGACACCGGGGCTGCGCCGTCGAAATGCAGGTGCAGACCATGCTGCCACAGCGGGGAGGCCATCATCAGCGCCGACACGAATTGCGAGCTCACCCCCGGATTCAATCCGAGTGATTCAGGAGCCAACCGGCGCCCCAGTATGCGCAGTGGCGGATACCCCTCCTTGCGCTCGCAGTGAATCTCGGCGCCTGCCTCGCGCAACGCCTCAAGCAACAGCATCAGCGGACGCCGCATCAGCGAGCGCCCGGTAGATATGCTGAGGTCTATCCCGGGTGTGGAGGCGGCCAGGGCAGTGAAGAAGCGCAGGGGGGCGCCACCCTCGCCGATATGCACCATGTGGGGGTCGGCCACCTCAGCGCCGCCGCTGAGCAGCGCCAGCTGGGCGGCATAGGCCTCACGCGCCCGCTGCATACCCTCTACATCCTCGGCATCCGGCAGGGCGGGTATGCCGGCCGGCGAGAGGCCCAAGGCCTCAGCCACTGAATTGAGCGTCAGCACACGCAGTGCGATCGACTTCGAGAGGGGAAGCTCGGCAGGCGTAACCTCCGCCTCAGCTCTATATTGCAATTGAATAACCATCCGGCAAACCAAATTTTGAAGTTGCAATTGTCACTCCATGCGGCGTCCGCCAGTGAAGTAGCAGGCATCGCCATAGGAGAGGAAGCGGTAGCCACCCTCGAGCGCATGATCATAGAGACGACGCCAATGGGGCTGACCCTGACTATCGAGGCGCTCGAGGAAGCTCCCCACCAGCAGCAGCAATGTCGACTGCGGCTGGTGGAAATTAGTCACCATCCGGCTGACGATGCGCCAGTCAAATCCGGGGGCTATCATGATGGCTGTCGAGGCGGTAAGTGCCTCGAGTCCGGCCTCTTCGAGGCGCGCGGCGAGTTGACGCAGCAGGGGCAGCGTGGCTTCGGCACGCAGTGCGGGGTCGTAAGCCATCCATTGGGTGACGTGCATCGCGTCGGCATCGGCCACATCCGCAGTGCGGCTCAGATAGCCGAGCCAGGGGAGGGATTCGAGTGTGCGCACCGAGGTCGTGCCGACGGCCATGACGGGTCGCCCCTCTTCGAGAGCACGGATGACACTCTTTATAACGTCGAGGTCTACATGAATTGTTTCGGTGTGCATCGGATGTGCTCCGATTTCGGCACTCTTCACGGGCTGGAATGTACCGGCACCCACGTGAAGTGTCACCTTGCGCACCTCGACCCCGCCGGCGCGGAGGGCATCGAAGAGCGCTGGGGTGAAGTGCAGTCCCGCCGTGGGGGCCGCCACCGAACCCTCCACGCGTGAGTATACGGTCTGGTAATCCTCAAGGTCGGAGGCCTCTGAGGCACGCTTGAGGTAGGGAGGAATCGGTATGTTGCCGGCCACCTCCACAATTGAGGCGAATGTGGAGCTCTCGTCGTCCCAGCTGAATTCAACGCGTCGGGTGGCCGAGGGGGCCTCACCGTCGCGCAGGGGCAGCAGGCGGGCGCACAGTGTGAGCTGCCGACCATCCACGGTGAGCGCTTTGCAGAGCTGCTCATCTTTCCATTTCTTGAGGTTGCCTATCATGCAGGTCCATATGCAGCTGCGGCGTGCGGCGAATGAGAGCACGTAGTCGGCCGGAGCTGAGGGTTCGAGCAGAAAGACCTCGATGCGCCCCCCGGTGGCTTTGTGAAACTCCATGCGGGCGTTGATGACGCGCGTCTCGTTGCACACCATCAGTGTGCCGCTCTCCACGAGCTGCGGCAGGTCGGCGAAGCACTTGTCGGCAATCCCCCCTTCGGCATCGGCCACAAGCAGTTTGCAGGCATCGCGCTGCGCGAGCGGATGCAGGGCGATGCGCTCATCGGGCAGAGGATAATCGTAGTCTTCAATTCTGATATGCCCCACCTGCGATGCATCAGGCCGTGAGCCGGCATCCGGGGCAGTATGTAGCGTATTATCTTGCATCTATCATATATTATATGGCCGGCTCGCGGCCGACCATCAATTATCTCTACAAAAGTAATAAATATTTTTCAATAAGCAGCCGCCCCAATTGAATGAATACTATCTCGGCGGTTATTTTGAGTCATTGCAAGCCCTCCCAATCTTCCCAGTCCTCCCAAGTCTCCCAGTCCTCCCAAGCCTCCCAGCAATCCCAAGCCTCCCAAGCCCTCCCAGCCTTCCCAGTCATCCCAGCCATCCCAAGCCATCCCAGCCATCCCAAGCCTTCCCAGCCCTCCCAAACCGCATTCTCCTAAATCTCAGCATTTTGCAGCCAGCCCAAGCTCGCCCGAAAAATCTACCCAAAATTTTTTCAAAAAAAATCATGAAAATATTTGGAGATTCCGGATTTTGGTTGTAACTTTGCACTCGCAATCGGGCGATTAGCTCAGCTGGTTTAGAGCGTCTGCCTTACAAGCAGAGGGTCTGCGGTTCGAATCCGTAATCGCCCACCGGAAAATCGACTTCCCTCTCGGAAGCCGATTTTTCTCGTTTTAGAGCCTATCCATTTCCCGCTATCTCCCTGGCCTACCGCCAAGCCGGCAATCCATCGGGCAGCTGCCGGGATACCCCACCCCTCTGATTACCAACATGAAGAAGAGTCCTAAGAAATATCTGTCGGTAATGCTGCTGGCCTCAGCGTCGGCAGCGGCTTTCACCGGCATACCGGCCGGGCCGCAGGCCGCCACCGACCACGCATTTCTTGAGCGCGCTCGCTCAATGAATGCCTCGGGCAACTACCGCGGTGCCGTAGACCAGATCGAGCATATCATCACCGAGAATATCTCTCTGCCCCACGCCGAGGCGCAGGAGATGCTCTTTCTGCTGGCCTCATCGTATGCCGAAACCTCCGATCCGCGCTGTCTGAAACTGCTGGAGGAGTATATAGCCCTATATCCGGCCTCGGCCGATGCGCGCGAGGCTCGTCTGGCTCTGGGCGATTTCAGATTTTTCGCGCATGACTGGAGCGAGGCGCTGGCACAGTATGACCTCATCGACCTCAACTCGCTCGATGCCACCACCCGCGACCTTTACTCCTACCGCAAGGCCCTCTGCCTGATTCACACGGGTGACGCTGCGGCGGCACGCCCCTTGATAAAGTCGCTGGCCGGCAAAAAGGAGTATGCGATGGCGGCACTATACTATGATGCCTATATCGATTATGAGGCGGGGCAGGATGAGAAGGCGCTGGGGAAGTTCATGCGCATAAGCGAGAAGATCGCGGCCAACCCTACTGACCGCTCGCTGGCTGAACTCCACCCGAACTATTATATCGCCCAGCTCCTCTTCCGGAAGGGTGACTGGAAGCAGTGTGCGAATGTGGCAATGAATCTGCTGCGCCGCAATGAGGTGCCTGAACTGGCCACCGACACCCGGCGTGTGCTGGGCTTGTCGCTTTATGAGATGGGCGACATGGCGCAGGCATGCGGTGTGCTGGAGTCGTATGTGGATGAGGCGGGGGCCGATGCCACCCCCGACGCGCTCTACGCACTCGGCGCCTGCGAATATGATATGGGACGCCTCACCGATGCGGCTCTGCATTTCGAGCGTGTAATCGATACGGAGGGTCCGCTGGCACAGGGGGCCTATCTTTACCTTGGCCAGATTGAGGCGGCGGCAGGCAACCCCTCGGGGGCGGCGATGAATTTCGAGAAGGCTTACCGCATGGACTATGACCACAGTGTGGCCGAGACGGCTCTCTACAATTATGTGGCGGCACGCTCGCGCGGCGGCAACATACCCTTCGACACTTCGGTCGACCTGCTCGAGCGCTTTGTGGCCTCTTACCCCACATCGGAATACGCGCCTGTCATAGAGCGGCATCTGGCCTCGCTATATTACGGACAGGGCGATTATGACAAGGCCCTGCGCAGCATCGACCGCATCAGCAATCCCTCGCGGGCCGATATAGCCATTCTCCAGAAGATACTTTACGCCGCCGGCAGCGCACGCCTGTCGGCCGGCGACCCGCGCCAGGCGGCGCCGCTGCTGCAGCGGTGCACAGCTCTGCGCGATGCCGACCCGGATATCCGCGCGCAGGCTTCAATATGGCTTGGCGACGCGCTATATGCGCTGGCTGACTATGCCGGAGCGGAGAGTGCCTATGCGGCGGCGGCCAATTCAGGCCGCGCCGGGAGCAATGCTGCCCTGCTCGACTACGATCTGGGCTATGCTCTGCTGATGCAGGATAAGTTTGGCCGCGCGGCACAATATTTCCGCAAGGCTGCCTCAGCGGCGAAACTGCCGGCTTCGATGCGCCGAGATGCGGCGATGAGAGTGGCTGACTGCAAGTATTATACGGGTGATTACTCGGGCGCGCTGGCCGACTTCGCGGCTTTGCGCGATGGCGAGAATGCCGACTATGCGCTCTATCGCCACGCGCAGATGCTGGGTCTGCAGGGGGATACGAATGGAAAGATACGCGAACTGCAGCAGTTCGAACGCGAATACAGCGGTTCGCGCTGGCTGTCGAACGCGCTGAATGAATTGGCTGACACGTATGCCTCGAAGGGTGATAATGTGGCGGCTGCGGCAGCCTATGGCCGGATGCTGGAGCGCTATCCGGTGGCTCCGGGTGCTGCGAAGGCGGCACTGGGTCGCGCCACAGCGCTGATGGCTTCGGGCGACACGGAGGGGGCGGTGGATGCCTACCGCGAGCTTCTCGAGTCGCGCCCTGCTTCGGATGAGGCGCGTGTGGCCGACCGCGAGCTGCGCCGGTATTATGCCGACAATCACCAGCTCTCGGAGTATGCCGACTTCCTGCGTGATATCCCCGGCTATACGCTCGATGCGGCCGACATGGACGACCTGGCCTATGAGGCGGCTGAGAATGCCTATCTCGACAAAGCCGACGATGTGAAGGGTATCCGCGAGTATATAGCGCGCTATCCCGACGGAAGGCATATCGCCGAGGCTTATTCAATCTATGCGGGGTATCTGGCTGACAACGCCGACCGCAAAGGGGCGCTGGCCGCCTATCGTGAGCTGGAGCGCCACGGTGGCGCTGAGTATGCGTCGGAGGCCTACACGGGTATAATGCGCAATGCCGACAACACGGCCACACGCCTCGAGTATGCCCGCAAGCTGCGTCAGAGCGGCGGAGCCGATGCGGATGCTCTTGAGGAGGCTGACTTCTATGAGGCGACGGCCCTGGCTGAAAGTGGCAGCGCGGCTGATGCACGCCGCGGCGAACAGATGTTGCGCCGACTCGCCGCCAACCCCTTCTCGCTCTCCGGAGCGCGCAGTGCGGTGACTCTGGCCCAGATACACCTCGATAATTCTGATGCGGCCACTGCCCGCGACATGATGGAGGAGTTCACCTCTTCGGGTTCGGGCCAACAGTATTGGGTGGCGAGGGGCTTCATCGTGCTGGCTGATGCCTACACGGCCCTGGGCAAGGATTATCTTGCGCAGGAGTATCTGCGCTCGCTGCGCCAGAATTATCCGGGCGATGAGGAGGATATCCGCCGCATGATTTCGAAACGCCTGAAATAATGACCTCTAAGTTCTGAATCTGATGAAGAATCTTATATATACTCTCCCTCTGCTGGCGGCGCTGATGCCGCTGGGGGCTTTCGGCCAGCTGAATGAATCGGTGAGCGTGGATGGCACCTATCTGCGCGATGTGCTGCATCCGGAGCGCATCAACCGTCTGCCGGGGCGCCTGCAGTTCTCGCTCGATACTGAGGCACCCGACTATGATTCGCGTGGCGTGAAGGCTGATTTCACGCCGCTGAGCCCTGCTATCGGGGCCACGTCGCGGGGGGCTACGCGCCCTACGGTGGGACGGCTGGGATATGTCGACCTCCAGATGGGGTCGTATCTCAATGCGTCGCTGTCGGCGGGGGTGGGAATCATCCGCAAGCCCGACCTGCGCCTCGACCTGCGCCTGCAGCATAACTCCACCTCCACGTGGCACCCCTTCGGCGATCTGACGGATGCGCGGAAGTCGTATCAGGAGAATCTGGGTCTGTCGCTGGCGAAGCAGTTCACCGGACTGGGGATGCTGACGGCTTCGGCGCAGTATCATGTGGGTTATTTCAATTATTACGGCGTTGATCCTGAGCTCACAGGCTATCCGGCCGAGGGGCTGCCGATGCGCCTCCCCACGCAGACTCTGCAGGATGGGGCGCTACGGCTGGGATGGAGCTCGATGCAGTCGGATGCGTCGCCGCTGCGCTGGGAGGCGGGCGTGGGATTGCGGCATTTCGCCTACCGCACCGCCACCCGCGAGACCGACCTGAATCTGACCGGTGCTCTCTCAACTCGTGCCGGCGAACATGGACGCGCCGGTGTGGATGCGTCGCTGCACGCTCTCTTCTATGGCGAGCATTCCGAACAGGGGGCATCATCTACCGATGGTCCGGGCACACCCGACCTGACCGGCGCCGACCATCCGGGGTCATATGCGGCGCTGCGCCTGACCCCCTTCTACACTTGGAGCCGACACAACATATCGCTGCGCGTGGGGGCCGATATCGACCTCACTTTCAATGCCGATGGCAATGAACCGGGTGAGCACTACGGGGCTTTCCACGCGGCGCCTGATATCCGCTTTGATGTGGCGGCGCGAAATGTGGGATTCTATATCCATCTGCTTGGCGGTACGGAGCTGCATACGCTGGCGGCGATGTCGCAGATCGACCCTTACCGCAATCCGCATCTTAGCTCGACCCTGCCGGTGTATACGCCGCTTGATGGCAATATCGGGTTCCAGGCCACTCCGTTCCGCGGATTCGAGGCTGCGCTCAACCTGCGCTATGCCTCCACACGCAATGCTCCGATGGAGGGGTGGTATATGGCCTGGCTGAACTATGGTTCGACACCGGTGCCGGGTCTCGATATCCCGGCGGGGACGCTGCCGGGATATGCGGCAACTTTCGCTCCGCGCTATAATCTGTCGGGCTTCGGGGTGGATCTGGAGTTGAAGTATACCCCCTCTGAGGTGTTCAGCATCCACGCGAAGGGTGCCTACACTCCGCAGCATGACACCACCGGCATATTCAACGGCGCCGACCGCCCGCGCTGGATTCTTGACGCCGGATTCGAACTCTCGCCGATACGCCAGCTCACCTTGGGCGTGGCTTACCAATACCGTGGTGTGCGCCGCATCTATACGGGATATACCGACACCTCGGGTGTGACAGCCGCTCCCGGGGGCTCCTCGGCCGATGCATCTCCACGTGAGGTGACAACCTCGCTGCGTCTCCCCGACCTCACGCTTCTCTCGGCAAGCCTGACTTGGCAGGTGAGCCGCAACTTCTCTCTCCGTGCCGAGGCAGCCAACCTTCTCAACCAGCATACACCTCTCCTCCCCTCGCAGCCTATCGAAGGAATCACATTCTACGGCGGTCTGCAGTGGCTATTCTGAGGCAGCTGCGACTGACTGATTCCCCATCCCGGGGGTGAACATCCTCACCCTCCGCGGCGTTAAACCATAGACTTGTCATTAAAACACGCTTTATCATGGCATTGACACTACACTACAGCAATGAAGACGACCGGGCCTACGGTCTGGCCGGAATGACCATATCTCTCGCGGTCCTCGACGCTATCGACAGGGTCGTGGGCATATCTATCGACTCAGATGGGCCGATGGTGGATTTCTCGCAGGAATTCTATTGTTCGCTCTCGCCGGCGGTGTCGCCTAAGTCGGTGTGGGATAATCTGCTGCGCAATTATCATCTCACGGCATCGATGGTGGTGTCGAACGTCATGGCCCGCTCGCTCGTCAGACTGGGCGAGGAGGTGCCGAAGGATATCCTCGACTCGATATACTCCGAAATCGAGACCGAAGGACGCGAATCGTGCGGCCTGGAGGAGGATGAGGTGAAGGCGATGTACAACAAGATACTGAGTCAGAACCGCCGCATATTCCTAAATCCGCGCATGCATCCGGCCGTTGACCGCCTCGCAAGCGTCATCTCGCGCCGCCGCACCCTCTCAGGAGGCGAACTCCGCGACGAACTCCACCTCCTCCAGCTCTGACCATCACCCCAGCCCCAATCGTTAAATCCAACCCCAATCGTTAAATAAAGAAGCTGTTTAAACTTTTTCTGCTTCAAGCTCAATAAGATTACCTTGACCATATAGCCATTGTCGTTAAGGGATACTACCTTGGCTGAGTTGGTGTGGAAGATGGGGATGGAATTTTTAGGCGCGGATTTTTCTCTTACTCGCTGCTGCGCAGCTCGTTGCGAGCGCGGATGGGATGGATTAACGCGGATTTTCTCTTTTGCAATTTGGATGGGGCGCAGGCACATCGGCGCTATGCGCCTTGTGGCGACGCGGATGGGGCCGGATGCTAATCGACCCCCAAGAGACTACATCCTTTTCACGGGAGAATGTTTTTTACGGGAGAACGGTTTTACGGGAGTACGCTTTTAACGGGAGTACGCTTTTAACGGGAATACGGTGGTGGCGAGAGAACAGAACGGCTTTTTCCGAGTCAACTTCGGTCAGGCATAAGACACTATAGTAGTCAACCTATTTTTTAGGAAACCACAGAGGATGGAATACTATCCAAACTGTTCTTCTACTGTTCTTCTACTGTTCTCTTGTCTTGAGTCAATGGTCGGGATAAAATCACCTCCCGTAAGCCAACGTTCTCCCGTAAACCCACGTTCTCCCGTGAGCCACGTATCAAGGGGGAATGCGCAGCCATCCGTGAGCATCGAGGCGCTCAGCGCCGAGATGCATCCGTTCCACACCTGCGTGCAACCCAGCGCATCACACAAAGAGATCCGCGTTAATCCCTTCCATCCGCGGCGCAGTCGCGCAGCGACAAGCGAAAAAAATCCGCGCCCCTAAATTCCTTTCCCATCTTTATACTCCTAACCCGACACTAACGGCGTCAGCCGGAGCTGACATGAAATAATCGCCCTCTCGAAAATATTATTTGAGGGGGCGGCAACGTTATATCCATATGCGCCATAACGATAAACCGCATCATAAGCCGATTCTGTGCCGCTCGCTAAGCCGACGCGGTGCGCTGACGCATGCGCTGGCTTTCGCCCTGGCCCTGCTCGCCCTGCTGGGGAGCACGGCCTGCTCTACAAAGAAGAATACGGCAATGTCGCGCCAGTGGCAGGCGTTCACCACACGATATAACGTATACTACAACGGCGACGAACATTATAAAGAGACCCTGAAGGCCATGGAGGCGGCCTATGAAGATGACTACACCCGCACTCTGCTGACCCACCCGGCCGAGGCAAAGGCCGACCCGAAAATGCCGCAACCGTCGGGCGACTTCACCCGCACCATCGAGAAGATGCAGAAGGCTATCCAGCTGCACAGCATCACCAAGAAGCCGCCAAAGAAGGGCTCATCGGCCAAGGAGAAGGCTTTCAGGGCCCGCGATGAGTTCAACCCCTTCCTGCATAACGCGTGGCTTATGCTGGGAAAGGCACAGTATCTCAACGGCGACTTCCTGGGGGCTGCCTCGACCTTCCTGTATATCTCGAAGCATTTCACATGGCTGCCGGAGGTCGTCACGGAGGCGCGCCTGTGGCAGGCGCGTTGCTATTGCGCGCTCGACTGGGATTATGAGGCTGAGAATGCTCTGCGGCTGGTGAAGGAGAAACAACTCACCACCTCGTCGCTGCGCAACCTGTATAATCTGGTGAATGCCAACTATCTGGTGCGCACCGACAAGTTCGCCGAAGCTGTGCCTTATCTGCAGGCGGCGGCCAAATCTGCCCATGGCAGCCAGAAGAACCGTCTATACTTCCTCTTGGGACAGGTCTACACCCATATCGGGCGCCGACAAGAGGCGTATCAGGCCTATTCAAAGGCGGGAAGCGGTGCCTCTACGGCCTACCGCACGAAGTTCAACGCGCGCATAAAGCGCTCGGAGGTATACACCGGCAGCAACGTGGCCTCTGAGGTGCGCTCGCTGAAATCGATGACCCGCTATGAGCGCAACAAGGAATTTCTCGACCAGATATATTACGCCATCGGCAATCTCTATCTTTCGCGCAAGGATACGGCCGAGGCTACGAAATATTATGCCCTGGCCGTGGAGAAATCCACCCGCAACGGCATCGACAAAGCTCTGGCCCAGCTGGCTTTGGGCAATATCTATTTCAATGAGCAGGAGTATGTGAAGGCGCAGCCTTGCTATTCTGAGGCGATTCCGCAACTGCCGCAGAATTACCCTGACTATAAGATGCTTAAACTGCGCAGCGATGTGCTCGACGAACTGGGCGTGTATGCCGGCAACGTAGAGCTGCAGGATTCGCTGCTACGCCTCTCGGCGATGACGCCCGAGGAGCGCGAGAAGGTGTGCCAGCGACTCGTCGACGAACTCATCAAGCGCGAGAAGGAGGAGGCCGAGGCGGCCGCCCGCGAGGAGTTCATGGCCAACCGCGAGGAGAATAACCTCATCGACCAGACCGGCGGTGCGCCGGCATTCCAGGTCAATTCCGACAAGTCGTGGTATTTCTACAACACGATGACCAAGAATGCGGGCAAGACCGAGTTCCAGCGCAAATGGGGTGCCCGCAAACTGGAGGATGACTGGCGACGCCGTAACAAGACCACCTTCGCCCTCGAAGACCCTGAGGATGAGGAGGAGAACGACGAACTTGCCACCGACGAGAGTGGCGAACCGCTCGATTCTGTGGCTGAGGCCGAGAAGAAAGCGGCTCTCGATAAGGAGAATGACCCGCATAATGTGGAGTATTATCTCAAGCAGATACCCACCACCCCTGAGGAGATACAGACCTCTAACGATGTCATTCAGGAGGGTCTCTACAACATGGGTATCATCCTTAAGGACCGCCTGGAGGATTATCCGGCGGCGCGAAAGGAGTTTACGGCCCTCGAGACCCGTTACCCCGACAATATCTACCGTCTGGATGTGTATTACAACATGTATCTGATGGCGGTGCGCCAGAATGATACGGGTGAGGCTGAAAAGTGGCGGCAGATGATTATCAGCCAGTTCCCCGACTCCCCCTACGGCCAGGCGATGCTCGACCCTGACTATTTCACCAAGCTCCGCGAGATGCACGCGCGCCAGGAGCAGATGTACGAGAAGGCTTATGCGGCTTATCTCGACGACAAGAACTCGGAGGTGCACCAGCTCACCCGGCGCATGGAGGAGGATTATCCGCTGTCGGAAATCCTGCCGAAGTTTGTGTTTATCGATGCGCTGTCGTATCTGACGCAGGGCAACGAGGAGCAGTTCCGCGAGCGCCTGACCTACCTGCTCGACAAATGGCCCGAGACAGATATGACCCCGATGGCGGGCGCCATACTGAAGGGTCTCAAGGAGGGACGCAAGCCGCATCAGGGACTCTCGAACGCACGCGGCATGATATGGGATATCCGCCTCACCGACCAGGAGATGCCCGAGGGCTCCGACGGCCAGCCGGCCAACTTCGAGCGCGACCCGAACTCGCCGCAGTATCTGGTGTTTGCATTCCCGAGAGATTCGGTGAGCGCGAATCAGGTGCTCTATGATGTGGCGAGGTTCAACTTCTCGTCGTTTGTGGTGAAGGATTTCGACCTCGAACCGATGAGCTTCGGCAATGTGGGTCTGCTGATAGTGAAGGGATTCGCCAATATGCGCGAGCTTGAACATTACCGCAACGTCATGGCCCGCAGCGACTTCGAGTTGCCCGAGCAGGTGCGCCCGATCATGATCAGCAAACCCAACTTTGAACTCTTGCTCCGCGAAGGACGTTCATTCGAAGAGTACTTCCGATTTGAGGAGGACTCCGAGGCCGCGGCCCGCGAGGCTGAGGTGATAGGTGATGATTTGCCGGATGAGACCTCCGATGAGGCGAGCCCGGAAGAGTCCTCGCCTGACGAAGATACACCTCCTGAGGCAGATGCCGATGAGGGTGATATGAATAGCGAGGAGCCCGCAGCGGAGGGCGCCGGCGGTGATGACTCCGCTCCGGCCACCGAAGCGGCCGAAGAGGGAGCCGCCAATGCGACCGAGGAAGAGGCTCCCGCTGAAGAGGAGGAGGCTTCTACTGAAGAGGAGACTCCAGCCGAATAACGACCTCTATTAAACTGTAGAAAAGATGCAAAACAATCCCAGAATACTTTGGGCCGATGATGAGATCGATCTCCTGAAGCCCCACATACTCTTCCTCAAGGCCAAGGGCTATGAGGTGGATACGGTGTCAAATGGCCGCGATGCGCTCGATGCGCTCCAGTCCACACCCTATGCGCTGATTCTGCTTGATGAGAATATGCCGGGCCTCTCGGGCCTGGAGACTCTGAGCCGCATCAACCAGCTCCACCCTGACCTGCCGGTAATCATGATCACGAAGTCGGAGGAGGAGAATATCATGAACCAGGCCATCGGCAACCAGATTGCCGATTATCTCATAAAACCTGTCAACCCCAACCAGATTCTGCTCTCGCTGAAGAAGAATCTGCACTCTACGGAGTTGGTGGCGCGCCAGGCCACAAGCTCCTACCAGCAGGAGTTTCAGCATATATCGTCGCTGATCAATTCGGCGGCAAGCATCCCGGAGTGGATGGAGGTCTATCGCCAGCTTGTGTACTGGGAACTGAAGCTGGCCGACTCCGACTCTCAGATGGATGAGATGCTGCTGCTGCAGAAGCGCGACGCTAACTCTAATTTCTGCAAGTTCGTGCGCCGCAACTATGAGGATTGGGTCACTACCGACGAGCATCCGATGATGAGCCATGAGGTGTTCCGCCGCTCTGTCTTCCCGCTGCTCGACAAGGGGGAGAAGGTCTGCTTCGTGCTTATCGATAATTTCCGCCTCGACCAGTGGCGCATCGTGCAGCCGCTGCTGTCGGAATTCTTCAATGTCGAGGAGAGTCTCTATACCACCATCCTGCCTACCTCCACGCAATATGCCCGAAATGCGATTTTCGCGGGGCTTATGCCGCTGCAGATCGCCACTATGTATCCGCAGTACTGGGTCGACGAGGATGAGGATGAGGGGCTTAATATCCATGAGAGCCAGCTCATACAGACCCAGATCGAGCGGTTCCGCCGCCATGATAAGTTTGCCTATACGAAGATCAATGATTCGCAGGGGGGCGAGAAGTTCATCCGCCAGCTGGCCAAGATGACCGACATCCCGCTGCAGGTGCTGGTGCTGAACTTCATCGACATGCTCTCGCATGCCCGCACGGAGTCGAAGATGATACGCGAACTTGCTAATTCTGACGCGGCCTACCGCTCGCTGACCGAGTCGTGGTTCCGCCATTCATCGGCGGTGGATATCTTCCGCCGTCTGGCTGAGATGGGCTATAAGGTGATTCTGACCACCGACCACGGCACAATCCGCGTCGACAACCCCATCAAGGTGGTGGGCGACCGCAACACGAATACCAATCTGCGCTATAAAGTGGGTAAGAATCTCAACTATAATGCGCGGCAGGTGTATGAGATGAAGGATCCGAAGCGCTTCGGGCTCCCGGCGCCGAATCTGTCGAGCACATTCATCTTCGCGCTCAATGAGGATTTCTTCTCTTATCCGAATAATTATAACTATTACGTGCAGTATTACACCGGCACTTTCCAGCATGGAGGCATTTCGCTGCAGGAGATGCTCGTGCCGCTTGTGACACTGACTCCACGCTGATATACCATGACGCATCTACCTGTGATATTGCTGCTTGTGGCGGCTGCGGCGCTTGGCGTGGCTCCGCAACGCTTCCGCGGGGGTTACATGTCGCCTGAGGAGGTGCATGAGGCTGTGCGCGAGGTTGCGGCACGCGCCGACACGCTCAATCCGTCGCGCGATGCCGAGGCGCTCTATCAGCTGGCGCTGCTGCATGAACGGGGCTACGACACGATTCCGCAGGATTCGGCCCGCGCCCTGCGCCTGATGCGCCTGGCTGCAGAGGGGGGGTATCTTCCGGCCCAGAATTATCTGGGCTATCTGCTCATCAATTCGCAGTCGCCCGAGGATGGGCTGCACTGGCTTGAGCGCGCGGCTATCGCCGGCGACCTTAAGGCTCAGAGCAACATTGGTTTTCTACTCCTTGAGGGGGACCTGGTGAAGCGCGACGATGAGAAGGCACTCTTCTGGCTGTCGCGTGCGGCGGCGGGGGGGATGCCGCAGGCGGCGTCGATGCTCGGCGACCTCTACCGCGACGGACGCGGCGTGGCGCAGGACAGCACGCTGGCGGCGGCCAACTATATGGCGGCCTATGAACATGGCCTGGCCGATGCGGCTTATAAGCTCGAGGAGATGATGTCCGGCCAATGGAGCGCGATGCCTGACGATATGAAGCTCACCACGGCCCGCTATCTCTACAACCGCACTGCTCCCGATGTGGCGATTCCGCTGCTGCGTCAGTTGGCTGAGAATGGCAATGCTGAGGGGTTGGCGCTCCTGGGTGATGCCTATACCCGGGCGCGAGGCGTGGCCTACGACCATGACCGGGCTGTGGAGTGCTACTTCAAGGCTGCGCAAGCGGGCAATCCGTCGGCTCAATTCATCATTGCCGAGATGCTTGAGATATTCCCGGATGCGCTGAGTGCCTATGGCGATTTCTCAGCGGCCGATTTCCGCGAGGCTGCCCGTCAGGCGGGTGTCACCACGGCTGAGGAGGCCTCGCGGCGCCTGCTCAATCCTCCTAAGATTGCCCGCCCTCCATTCCCCCCACAGAAATAACCTGATACCGTCATCTTCATTTTGGAAGTTGTTTAAACTTCCTTGTAAAAAATACAGATGACTTCGATACTTGATATGCTACGATTCGCCCTTATCTCTCCGGCTACTGAAGTGAAGCCTTATTACATCGATGGCGCTGTCGCTGAGTTGCGGCGGCGTGGATATTCTGTGCGCGAGATGCCGCATAGCCGCGGTCCGCGCCATGGCTCTTTCGCGGCTTCGGATGCCGAACGCCTCGCCGACCTGCGCGCGGCGCTGCTTGATCCGGAAATAGATGTGATTCTCTGCAACCGCGGGGGCTACGGCTGCATCCATCTGCTCTCGCAGGAGCTGCAGGAGCTGGCGGCGCGGCAGCAGAAGTGGATTGTGGGCTTCAGCGATATCTCGGCGCTGCACACACTCTGGCTGAAGGCGGGGGCGCCGTCGCTACATGCGGCTATGGCTAAGCAACTGGCGCTCTATGACCGTGCCCATCAGTCGGCCGAGCTGAACGCGCTGCTGGCAGCCGACCGCGAGGCGCCGGACGTTGAGGCGCAATTGCGCGAGTGCACCGACACGATGCTGCGCATACTCGACGCGCCCGGTGACGCCGCGACCGACCTCTGCTACACCCTTTCACCGTCGGATGGCGTAGAGTGCCTTGTGGAGGGGACTGCCGAGGGGGTGACTGTAGGGGGAAATTTAGCGGTTCTCAACGGCCTGGCGGCGACTCCATGGGATATCCTTGATGCTGAGTATTTGCGGGGGAAGATTCTGTTTCTGGAGGATGTAGGGGAGAAAATTTACCAGATTGAGCGCATGCTGACGCGTCTGCACCTCAGCGGTGCACTGCACGCGGTGAGCGGCCTGATTTTCGGCAAATTCACCGACTACCGTCCCGACCGCAACTTCCCCTCGATGGAAGCGATGCTGCGCACGCGCCTCACCGCCTGGGGCGTCAGCTGCCCCACCCTGCTCAACGTGCCCATCGGCCACCAATCCCACAACCTCCCCATCCCCGAAGGGCGCCCCGCCCGCCTCACCGCCACCGCCGCCACCGCCACCCTAACCTTTCCCCACCCCTGACAGCATCTCCACAGGCTCCCATCATGCCGACAATCATGAAGGGAAGCAACGAATACAGCGTCAGCCCCCTGGGAGGAGGGGAGCCCAGCGGTCGGCGAAGTCTCTCCCCATAACTCCCATCCCTCCCATAACTCCCAAACCTCCCACAACTCCGCCCTAAAATCAACTGACGAAAGCACTGTTATGAAGATGAGAAAGGAATTTAACGGCGCAGATTTTTTCGCTTATCGCTTTGCGACGCGCCGCGGATGGGATGGATTAACGCGGATCCTTATTTGCGGGCAGCCCTGGGTGGCAACGCGGGTAGGAACGGATGCGTCAAGGCGCTGAGCGCCTTGACGCTCACGGATGGCTGCGCATTCCCCCTTGATAGGGAAGCTTACGGGAGAACGGAAAACCCATTCTCCCGTCACCACGTTCTCCCGTAAAAGCCGTCCTCCCGTTAAAATTCCGCTCTCCCCGTCACCACGTGCTCCCGTAAAAGCCGTCCTCCCGTAAAAAAAACGTGCTCCCGTAAAAAAACGTGCTCCCGTTAGCCCAGTCGGCATTTCCTCATAGCGCAACGCAGCCAGACATATCAATCTGAATCTTGGTATCTTCTTTAGCCTACTTTAAAAGTTAATAAAGTGTTAAAAATAGGATATTCCGACAAATAATGTTTGTTTGATTGTTTGATTTGTCGTATATTTGCGCACATTAATAATTAAAGAATCGACAGAAACCATGATTTTACGAGCGACTTTTGAAAACATTCTCTCCTTCAATCAGGAAACGGAGATAAGCTTTGTTGCCGGAAAAGGGAGTCTGCATCCGGAACATGTAGCGCGTGCGGAGAAACGGGATGACATCTCCATTCTGCGCGCAGGAATTGTATATGGTGCAAACGCCGCCGGAAAAAGCAATTTCATCAAGGCTATCCGTTTTCTTCAGTTGCTCGTTATGGGCAAAGCCCCTTTTTCGGCAATGGAAACATTCAAGTCGGGCAAAGGACGACGTCCCGTGTCGAAAATTGAACTTGAAATAAAAATAGAGAAGCGCTATTTTGCTTATGGAGTGGAATTTGACCTCCGCGGGATAAAAGAAGAATGGCTCTTTGAAATCAATAGCCGGAGCGACCGCAAAATCTATACGCGCAAAGTTTCGGATTCGGGCAATGAATTTGACTTCGGGGATATAACCGGAGATAAGGAAACAAGGATGTTCTTGAAGTTTCTCGGTGAAGGCACTCCTACTGACCGCACCTTTATATCAGAGTATGTGAAACGTAACGGCAAAGGGCTGGAAGATATAAGGATAGTCAGAAACTGGTTTGCCCGGGAATTGAAGATAATATTCCCCCATACCCGATATAAAGGGTTGTCTATACGTGCCGAACAGGATGCCAATTTTCAGACAGCTACGAAGGAGTTGCTGCAACACTTCAATACCGGGATAACTGACATCCGTCGTATCGCAATCAAATCAAAAGAGGAAACAGGGCTCCCCGATGATGTACTCGAACGCATTGAAAAAGATTGCAATCCTGGAGAGAGTGTGATGCTTGCTTCCAATGACGACAATGATGTTTTCTTCTTTGAGCGCAAAGAGGATGGTATGCTCTCAATCTTCAAGCAGATAGCGGTTCACGGGTCAGGTGAAATGGAGACCAAGTTTGAGATGGATGAGGAATCTGACGGCACTATCCGCCTTCTTGATTTCATTCCGATGCTCATTGACCTCAGGCGCAATCCGGTTGTGTATCTCATAGATGAACTTGACCGCAGTATGCACCCTATGATGACATACGAGATTATCAAGTCATTCTTCAGCAACATTAACAGAGATGTGGAATCGCAGCTAATCTTCTCTACCCATGAGTCAAATCTTCTTGATCTTGAACTGATGCGTGCAGATGAAATCTGGTTTGTGGAGAAAGACTCCGAGGGAGCATCACATTTCTCATCACTGGCCGAATATAAACCTCGGGCAGACGTTCGCAAAGGATATTTGCAAGGCCGCTATGGCGCCGTGCCATTCTTTGCGGCTCCCGATTCCTTAAAATGGAGTGAATCATGAGAGTCAGAAAAAGTTTTGAAAGGCCGGAAGGTAAGAAAACAGCCCGCCTTATAGTCATTGCCAGCGAAGGAAAGGAAACTGAAAAGATTTACTTCAATGCTGTCAAGAACAGCATTTGCGCAGGCAATGTACATGTGGAAGTCTTGGAAAGGGACTCAACCGATTCTTCCCCGGATATAGTATACTCCCAGTTGAAACAGTTTCAAGAAACATACCAGCTTGACGATGATGATGAGTTATGGATGGTCATTGACAAAGACAGATGGAAAACACCGACGCTGGCTGGAATGGCAAGACTATGCAAACAGAGCCGGTTTCTGCATTTTGCAATGAGCAATCCTTGCTTTGAACTGTGGTTGTTGCTGCATTTTGAGGATGTCTCGATGATGTCTGAGGATGAAAAACATGCATTACAGGAAAACAAGAGGGTATCCCGCAGGGGTGACACGTGGTTGAAATCAAGAGTCCGTCGGGCTATGGGGTCTTATCAAGAGGCTTCTTACGATGCGTCACGGTTGATGCCTCTCGTATCCATTGCCAGAAACCGAGCGGAGGTCCTCGATATAAACAAAACTGAGAGATGGCCGACCTCTATAGGGACCCATGTCTATCGAATTATTGACAGCATAACCAATCATAACGGAATTAACGAGAAGACAGAGTTAACGGAAGGACAGAGTTGACGGAGAACGGCTTCTTTGGGAGAACGGTGGTGACGGGAACACGGCATTGAAGTTCTCCCGTGAGCCCCGTCCTCCCGTAAAAAAACGTTCTCCCGTAAGCCCGTCCTCCCGTAAACCACGTGCTCCCGTACGCCCCGCTCTCCCGTAAAAAGCCGTTCTCCCGTGAAAAAACGTGCTCCCGTAAAAGGATGTAGTCTCTTGGGGTCGATTAGCATCCGGCGCCATCCGCGTCGCCACAAGGCGCATAGCGCCGATGTGCCTGCGCCCCATCCAAATTGCAAAAGAGAAAATCCGCGTTAATCCATCCCATCCGCGCTCGCAACGAGCTGCGCAGCAGCGAGTAAGAGAACTGATCCGCGCCTAAAAAATTCCTTCCCCATCTTCCAAGCCAACTCACCCAAAGCTGACGGGCGCCCCTCCTCCCAAGGCCCAGCGGTCAACGAAGTTTCTCCCCATAACACCCATACCTCCCAGAATTCCCATACCTCCCAAAGCTGACGGGAGGACCGACTTCCCTGGGAGGAGGGGCGCCCACGCCCCGACACGGCTCAACCACGCGTTGCTACGTGGGCCGGCTTTGCGGCAGCACGAGGTTAACGGCGGAAGCCTGGCAGAGTCTTATCGGCTATATAGACGATGTTGGACGTTTCCGGGTCAATGCCATTGCCGGCAGACGCAGCTCCGCGCACACCGATATCCACACCCTCCGAGCTGAGCAAACCTTCAACAGCCGTAGCGACTGCCGAATTCTTAACCCTGAAGCATGCCACATATCGACTTATACGGTGTCGGCGAAGATTAGCCCGTATATCATTTGTCAGCCCTCCATACACATCCGACACCGCCAAATTAGCCTCTCTAATGCGTGCCATCAACGTCCTCACAACCTCCTCAGCCGTCGCCCTCCTGAAATCCTCAGAAGTCTGCCACCCGGCCGGAACCTTGATAGGCTGCGAAGAAGTCACCCACGAAGCCAACGTATCCGCCGGCACCTGCCCCATCCGAACCAACATCCCCAGTTGCTTCACAGTAATAATAACCCGCCGTCTGTGATTCATACGTATACCCTTTCGTTTGATTATCATATCTTCAAATCTTTAATCACCCATAAATATCATCCAACTCCCCAAAAATGAATATATTGTCTTTATGGGGTGTACAGATTAATTGGAATACTAAATGTATGTATCTGGCTGTTTGGTAATATTAGAGCTATATTATCTCTCCGCCGTAATACATGTGCTTCCCCAAGACTGTCCAGATTATCATTTGCAGGTCTTTGATAAAGCTATAATTATGAAGGTAATAACGGTTGATTCTCACCTTATCGGGGAAAAGAACTGTATCATTATATTCTTCTGCAATTATTTGTGTGGACCGAGTATCCCCTTCTGATTGTTTTTGGGCTACATACTCCGAAATCATCTCATCCTCACGGCGATATTTTAATGTTGCCGGACCGGTAATGCCGGGACGAAGCTCCAGCACCTCACGGTCATCACCTTTGAGTTGGTCAGCATAACCCGGCACATCCGGTCGAGGTCCGACAAACGACATATTACCGACAAACACATCCCAAAGTCCCGGCAACTCATCAAGTTTATAATGCCTCAGTTTTGCACCAAGTGGAGTAATGCGGTTGTCTCCGGCCACACTCACTGTTGACCCTCCATGCTTCACCGTCATGGTCCGGAACTTATGGCAAGTAAAGAGTTTTCCACCCTTACCAACTCGCTTCTGAGTGAATATAACCGGTCCCCCCGGCATCTTGACCCTTATAAGCAGAGCCACCACAAGTAGAATAGGCCAAAGGATTAATAAGCCTATGAGTGCCATCAATCGGTCAAAAGTCCACTTAAGACACATATTGATAATGAAATATTAGGTGTATTTTCCTACAATATGGATATATTTGAGTCTATATTCTTTATTATCAAAAGAATAATAACCAATCCTTATGCAGTGATATATAGATGTGGTTGTTACAACTCAAAAGAAGATTTCTCTGGCAATAGTGCGTTCATATCCCTTACCACCATTTCTCTTAAAGCGGGATATTCCTCTTCTTTTAAGAAAGATGAGTCATTGAGGCAAATAAAGTTCTTTGTTCCTAAATTATGACGGTCTTTAGTGTATCTCTTGACTGAGGCGAGCACAAAACAAAAATCATCATTGAAATAATGGGGATAAAAACGTCCTGACATGAGTGCAATATTCCTGAAAATATATTGATTCACATCCGAATTATCCCTAAACCGATGTGACCTCGTCACTTTTATAATCTTAGGAAACAGTTTCTCACATTCCCGCAGATTAGATAAAAGGAAAGCTTGAGGGTTATGGTTAATTTTTAACCACTTATACATATCTATTGTATTGAAGATATGATTTCTGAATCTATCAATCTTCAAGTACGAAGGGTCATAGAAGCAGTCCTTCCTGTTCTTGTGCAAAGCCTTTATAGGATACACATGATTGACTACATCAATCGAATTTATACACAGATGTGCATAGGTATCTTTAATTCTAATTTTTTCATATAGCCAACCTCCACGAGGATAGTCCAACACCAGATAGTCTATAGGGAGATTATCTCTAAAGAATCTTTCTTCTCCAACCGGACGAATCGGAAGCATATCATCATTGAAATAAATGAATTTCTCTGACAATCCGGGGATATTCATCAGATTCATTTCAATTGGATTAGGATTGAATATCGGATAAACAGTGTCACTGGAAAAGAAATCCTTATGTCTATGAATACGAAGTTTAGGGGAAGATTGATTGAGCCACTCGGGAAGATGCCCATATGTAATAAAATGCACATACCTCACCCAGGGCATATTCTTCTCAATTCCACGAAACACATAACGCAATGTGTCCCAATCTCGGTAGTAATGAGCCAAATTTTCTTTTGACTCATGGTACTCCCCAAGATATTTAGACCTTTCAGTTTTCCATATCGGATCAGTATCGTCAACCCATGGAATTACTACGTCTATTGGAGAAATAGAATTCATATCAAATATTATTGTTTTCTAAATAATTTCCTGAATAAAAAGCCTCTCATAGAGTCTGGCATGCAAACTTGAACACCAAATCTTACTATCGTATTGGCGAGATATCGTGGAAGAGAAATCAGACCTCCCTTTAGCATATAATTCTGTAATCCCCACTCACTTTTAAAGTACTTCCATCCTCCACGTCGCGCATACATCTCTTTTCCGACACGCACATTCACAAGAATATCTTCAAGATTCGCCATTCTCTTTTTGGCTTCAGCCATTCGAATCCAGAGATAGTAATCTTCGTTATAGTGCCAGTCTATATAGTTGCCAACCTCCAAAACATCAGCGCGTCGCATCATCACTGCCATATGATTGAATGGACACCTCGACTTTATGTAAGTGGAAATTTCATCATTACTGCATGGAACCACTCTTTTGCCGACACTCAAATCGGGAGTCTGAATGAATTCAGAAATTTGACCACCCACAATCGAAATATCCGGATGCTCTTTTAAAAAAAGGAGTTGCTTCTCAAATCTATCCGACAATGATATGTCATCAGAATCCATACGCGCAATTATAGGGTGGGTTGCCTCTGAGACTCCTATCCTAAGCGCATTGCCAAGACCTCCATTTTTTGCAAGACGTATAACCTTGAATAATTCAGGTCGATTCTTCTCAAACTCATCAATTACTCGTTCTAAATCTGCTGAAACAGGACCATCAACGACCAACACCACCTCATCTGGTTTGATAGTCTGTGAATCCGTTATACTTTCAAGAGCCAGCTTGACATACTGCGGCACATCATTTTTGTAAACTGATGTAACCACCGAAAAATTCATTTTGGTCGAATCCAATTTGCTAAGTTTTATAAAGAAATCGTAAGCTAATAGAGGCAACTCTTATTTATGCCATCCCTTGGAAAGATTGAAAAAGAGATCTGTTGTAATAGCGGTAGGACTACCATAGTCGAATCTACTGCCGTCTAAGTATCAGATGAAAAATCATATAGTGCCACAATCCCTCCAAGGGATGAGTCTTGTTTCTTCTCAAATAATCTTTATAATCCCTCCACATTTGCTTAGTCATGTACCTATGCCCGGTTAGGATTGAATAAGGCATAAATACCATTCGCTTATACCCTATGGAATGATAAAGTTCGTTCTGTCTTAGGCAACTGTAAAAGGAGTATGGAAATTTCTTCTCTATAGAACGATGAATGATACTGTCAGACCGAAGCATATAATTGTATATTACCATGTCTGATACTTCTACTTTCCGCACCTTAGTGCCTAAATGCAGAGAGAACATCTTATCATTCGACGACGGTATTTCTTCATATTGAAGATTATAATCCTCAATAATACTTCGTTTAATCATCTTATTCCAAGGCTCCCATGCACCATACTTTACATCGTCCAATAACCCGACATTATTCAGATACCTATCGATATACAGGTTCATCATTGTCGGCTTCCCTTCACTTCCATCTGCGTTAAGGACATTGGACTTAAAGTATATTACATCAGAATCAGAATCTATATATCGGTCAAGAAATGAATTAAACTCCTGTGTATATGTATCATCGCTATCAGCAAATAACACCCATTCCCCTCTTGCTCGTTTTATACCAATATTTCTGGCCGCCCCAGCACCACGAGATTCCTTACATGTAATGAATTGTATATGCCTATTTGATTCAAATTTCCACTCCTCAAATTTGCGCTTATCAGCATCGCTATTATCATCAACCACTATAATTTCCAAGTCGTCACGAATAGGAATTGAATCAATACAACGCAGCAGAAGATCAGGTATATTTTTGTGAGGAATAATTATACTGAAATTGATATTCGCCATAATTGCTTCACCCATTAACCAACTGATCCATAATATTTGTCTTGAACTCCCGCTCCCATCGGATGTTTTGTTTTACCACTTTGGCTGGGATACCTGCAATACATGAATTTACAGGCAAAGAATCTGTTTCGCCATTTGCCATAGAGGGATTAGATATTTTACGATTCACCACCGAATAAGTTCCAATTACGCATCCATCACCAATTGAGACTCCTTTTTGGACAATTACATTTGCACCAATCCAAACATGGTTACCAATTCGGATATCTGCTGCTGGATTTGATCTTTTGCCCGTGACGGCGTCATATATAGGGTGGGCATCGCTCGTGCGAAGATTGATATGATGAGAAAGCATACAATCATCCCCTATATAGATTTTGGAATTATCTTCTTGCACTAATAATTCATCATCATGATTAATAGTGCAGTTTTTACCTATGTAAAGCTCAAGATTATTCCCAAATATATAAAGTCTTGTGTTTTTGCCAATGAAAGTATTATCCCCAATGTAAATTTTATTGTTAGAACCTTGAATCTTAATGATTACCTTGTTCAAGCAGGCTCTATTGCCAATATTTAAAACATTATTACGGCCAACAACCCATTTCTTGATTAGAATAGACCCTCGGTTATGGATCTTAAGTTTCTTTCGGAATGGATCTCGCGCATATATATTTTTAGCGAAATTCATAAGCGCAACTCCATACCATGTATATGAATTCCTCTTGAAAAAGTTATAGCAAAGACGGATTAGATTCATTATGGCAATCTTGTTTAGGTAATATGTGGGTGATATCAACAGAGTTTCCAAATGTGAGACTTCTATATGGTATTGACATACAGAGAGAAATAATTATAAGGAACGGACATGAATCGTACAATGAAAAGGATTTGCTGAAAGTCAGTAGATAGTATAGAAATGAAGCAAAGCACATGAAATTTATCTCATGAATATCGACTGCAGTTTTTCTCCTGTTGACTTTAAAATAACGCTTAAATGTAAAGACGACAACGGGTATAAAACCGAGTAGGCCGAAGACACCAAAATCTGCCAAAATATGGAGAAAGATATTATGGGGATAATGCCCCTTCAATTTCTCAAAAGCATTAATTCCTCCCCCCCAAAACATCCACAGCTTATCTACCACAGTATTAATAGCGTCTTCCCATACGACTACACGACTTTCCCCCTCTGTGTTCTCAAATAGGTTGGTCATATGTGCTAACGCGTAATCTGATGAGTTGCTAACGAAATAAGCTACCGCACCTGAGATTGCAACAACAAGAGCCACAATTATCACATTGAATTTCGCGAAGTGATTTTTGCAATTTAATAAAGCCATCAATAGTGCAATCAGCGGAGGGAACAGCATAACTCCTCTTGCCGGGAAAGGAAAGATTGCAAAGAAAAAGAAGAATGATGCACCTAAGGCTATTATAAGTTTTTTACGAACCGAATTATAATAGTAAAATACAACCCCCACCAATGATAGGGTAAGGCATAATCCCAAAGTAATGGTCAGGTTTAAATAAGTAAGAGAGGTGCCATCATTAGCCAAGACCTTATCTGGATACAATAGTATTATTAATCCATACAGGATATTGAGGGAAAGAAATGATAATAAGATTATTCGTATCTTTTGAATGCTAAGACCAAAGCATAGTATTGCAATCAATATCGTTACTGATAACTTAAAAAACATAACCAATTCTTGAGTTACTAAAGCTGCTGTCACCAAAGAGTAAGCCAGCATTAAGCACCAGTACGTTATATTATATCTTACTTGAGAACTGCTTCTATATATACGGCATACATTCTTGATATTACTGCGATATAGGAATATTATGCATACCACATATAACATTAATATCATAGCATTGGTGCCATCAATCCCCAATAGGAATCTTACAACATTGATATTCAATATCAATGATACCAAATATGCATCAAGATTTTTTGTTAATTTCTTTATCACCTGCTTAATCAGCCAAAATCAGTGAGTAACTGATAGTTTTTTTCTCAATACCTTCTCAATCTGAATACAGTTTTTTATGAGGCTACCCGGAACTCTTAATTTTGAACAGATGTAAATGAAGTAATCCGCTAATGTAAAATTATTCAGCTCCTTGTTTAGCTTTAATGCCTTATTTAACTCTTCTTTATTACCACTCAGATAACTATATTTTATGATATTGTGATTCCGTCCCGCCAGAAAAAGATTAATTTCATCTTTACTTGCATTAGTATTTTTAAGAAATCTTACAATGAGGTCTGCTGTTCTCAAATTAAATTGCAGCATGTGGCCGTAATCTCCGTGAGTCGCTGAACTTGGAATGATTCTATAGGCTCCAGCACATTCCGGCATATAATGAAATTTAGTGTACCTTGAAAAACATAACCACAACATTCGATCATAACAAGGAAGCGGATAAATCTCGTTCTTCATTTTTTCGAATAGAGACTTTCGAGCAAGAACACTTAACGTGTAAATGAAATTACCCTTGAGCAAACTTTTGTAGACTTCTCCTTCCGGTACATTGCGGGTACGAGATATTTTTTTGAAATCATTGTCATGGTGAACCTCATAAGCGTTTGTATGCACGACCCCATAATCCTCATGATGCTCCAAAAAATCTACTTGTTTTTGAAGTTTCAATGAGTCAGTCCAATAATCATCCCCTTCACAGAGCGCTATATATTTAGCTCCAGTACTTTCTACTGCATCCCAAGTTATCCGGTCTAATGCATTTTCCCCCTTTGAATACTGATTTTCATTCTCAATGATGGGGAGAATGATATCGGGATATTTTTCGGCATATTCTAGAATTATAGCGGCCGTGCCATCTGTAGATGCATCATCATGCACGATTGCGACAAATGGGAAATCTGTCTTTTGCTTAATGAATCCATCTAAGGCTTCTCGTATGTACTTTTCGTGATTATATGCTATACAACGTATTGCAACCACAGGCTTAATCGAATTACGGGCCTCCTGTATGCGGTTTAACTGCTGCTCTATACTTGATTTATACATTTATGTTTTTCTTCATTAAAAATGTATCCGGACGAACTTCACAGATAGCAAAGCCTTGTTTTTCATATGCACGAATCGCTGAATGATTCGATTTTAGAACTTCAAGTGCAATTTGCTTAAGACCAAGCAATCTACATTTACATTCGACTTTCTCTAACAGTATATTTGCCATTCCTCTTCCTCGAAGCTCACTATTAATCCAGACATGAGAGATAAAGGCGTCCGGAAGGACATTGCAGTAAAATGCTATGATTCCCAATAATCTTCCAACCTTATCACGCATCGTGACAAAGTCTGCATATTTAGATAGTTTTTCTGAATAAGCGAGAAGAAACGAGTCCTCTCTCTGAGTAAAATCTTCTCTGCTTTTTTCAAGATGATTTATTACCTCAAATTGAGTAAGTTTTTCAATCTTTATTTCATAGCTACTATCCTTCATCAACTATATGTAGGTTAAAGGGGCCATCTAAATTTATCTATTTGGAATCGTCTTTATTTCACGATTACCTTGCACCATTCTGTGGGGTTTGCGAGGGCGTTCTCGAGTTGGGATAGCGTGGGGAAGCGCAGCACGAGGGTGCCGATGGCGTTGTTGGCTCCGGTGAAGGAGTGCACCGTGTCGCCCGGCTTGATCCAGAGGTCGGTTTCTACTATGAGCGGCTGATAATCAGCTGCGATTTCGATGCCCTCAAATGTGCCATCCTTCTCTGAGTGGAGCACAACCTCGGCCAGATGACCGTCATATTCGGGCATGCCGATCTCTTCCACCGGGAGTCCGACGGCGGCGCGTACGGCGTTGCGGATAAGGTCGGTGCCCGCTGCATAGCGCAGCATCTCGGCCAGGCGGTTGCCGCCTCCGCGCGGCGATACCTCCATGATGTAGGCCTTGCCATTCTTGCAGAGGCGAGTCTCGATGTTGTAGACGCCTGTCTGAAGTTTGAGAAGTGTCACGAGGCGCTGCAGTTCGGCGGTCAGTTCCTCCTGAGCCTCAGCCTTTATCGTTGATGGCCAGCTATACGCTGAGGGTGTATAGGGATTCGGCGCATTCTCATCGAAACGCTGGTCGGCGAATGAACAGCACACGAGGCGTCCGTCGATGGTGAATGAGTCGCTGTCGGAGGTGTGACCCTCTTTCTCCAGGAAGTCCTCGATGATGAAGCGGCCATTGTGGGCCTCGGAGAGGGCGGTGGCTATCGCCTCTTCGAGCCGCGCCGGGTCATCAACACGCACAACTCCCTTGCTGCCGGCCGAGTCTACCGGCTTGACTATCACGGGCCAGTTGAAGAAATCGGTGTCGGCAAGCGTATCTGCCGCCTTGTCGTAGCCTTTGGCATTGGGCACATTGAAGCCGTTCTCAGTCAAGAATTTGCGGAAGAGGTCCTTGTTCTGCAGGATTCTTACGCTCTCATATGAACCCTGGAATTGCAGCCCCATCTTCTCGGCCACATATGCGGCTGTCTCCACGCCTGGGTCAACGGCAAACGACATTATGCCGTCGATGCCGAGTCGGCGGGCCAGCTCGAGCACCGCCTCCTTGTCCATCACGTTGACGTCGTGGTATTCATCAGAGTATTTGTGGGCTATATTGCCGGGGATGTAGTCGCACGTGATCACGTGTATCCCCTCCTCGTGGGCAGCCTCGATTACCGGCAGAAGATAGCGCAGACCGCCGAGGAGCATGAGTTTTTTCTGTGATGTATGGCTCATTTTCCGAAGTGTTTGAGTACGCGGTCGATGTCGGCGTCGGTGAGGGCGTGGTGCATGGGGAGGCAGATCACGCTGTCGGCGAGCTTGTAGGCCTCGGGCAGGTTCTCGCGGGTGGCGGAGGGGAGATTGCGGTAGGTGCTGAACTCGCTGATGAGGGGGTAGAAGTAGCGGCGGCCGAGCACGTTGGCGTCGCGCATCTCGAAGTAGAGCTGGTCGCGGGTCTTGCCGAACTTTTCGGCGTCGATGAATACGGGGAAGTAGCTGTAGTTGTGGCGCACGCCGGGGATGTCGTCGAAGAAGCGCACTCCCTCGACATCGCGCAGAGCCTCGCGGTAGCGGCGCGCCACGCGTCCGCGCGCCTCGATGGCGGCGTCTACCTGCCGCAGGTTGAGCAGACCGTAGGCGGCGCGCATCTCATCCATCTTGGAGTTGATGCCGGGGGCCACGACGGTGGTCTCGCCGGCGAAGCCGAAGTTCTTCAGATAGTCGATGCGCTGCTTGGTCTTCTCGTCGTGCATCACCATGGCGCCACCCTCGATGGTGTTGTAGACCTTCGTGGCATGGAACGAGAGGGTGGAGATGTCGCCGGCATTGAGTATCGACTCGCCGTCGACCTCCACGCCGAATGCGTGGGCGGCGTCGTAGATCACCTTCAGGCCATACTTGTCGGCGATGGCCTGGATGGCTGCCGTGTCGCAGGGCTTGCCGTAGCAGTGTACGGGCATGATGGCGGTGGTCTTCGGCGTGATGGCGGCCTCGATTTTCTCAGGGTCGATGCCGCAGTTGGCAGGGTCGATGTCGACAAACACCGGCTTGATGCCGTTCCACCACAGCGAGTGGGTGGTGGCCACGAAACTGTAGGGGGTGGTGATTACCTCGCCTGTGACGCGCAGGGCCTGCAGGGCGGTGATGAGGGGTAGTGTGCCGTTGGTGAAGAGGCTCAGGTAGGGCACCTTCAGGTAGTCGGCCAGCTCACGTTCGAGCTGCTGGTGGAAGCGGCCGTTGTTGGTTATCCACTTGCTGTCCCATATCTCTTTGAGGAGAGCGTTGAAGTCGTCGAGTGAGGGGAGTAACGGCGAGGTGACCGTTATCAGTTTCTCTGTGTCCATAGTAATGTCGTCTTATTTTTTGCGTCGTACGATATCCATCAGCTCGCGCAGTTCGCTGAAGTGCATGAGGCGCGCGGCGGCCAGATAGAGGAGTATCCCCTCGGCGATGCCGATGGCCAGCAGCAGCCCCGGATGCAGGGGCAGATGGAAGATCGTGAGATAGACGGCGGCGCCCATGGCGAGGCTCAGCAGGAGCGTCGCCATGAGGTCGCGCATCTGGGCGAGGAAGCCGAGGTGTATCAGTTTACCTGTATAGTGGGTGTTGATTATAAGCGCGATGATTGAGCTGAGGAGCAGTCCCCAGCACATCCAGAGCAGGCCGAGGGGGATGGTGCAGCATATGATGGCCACCCCCAGGGCTTTCTTGATGATCTCGAGGCGCAGGAAGAGGTCGCTGCGCCCTTTGACCTGCAGGAGGTTGAGGTTGATGGAGTGCACCGGATACCACATGCCGGCGAAGCAGAGCGGCACGAGCAGCGTCGATGCGAAGAGCCACTTGCTTGTGAGGAATGTGAGCACGAGGGGCTTCGCCACGGCGGCGAGCCCCATCATCAGCGGGAAGATGATGAAGGCGGAGATGCGCAGCAGCCGGCGGTAGACGTTGGCGAGGCGCGCGTCGTCGTCCTGGATGGTGCAGAGCACGGGGTAGGATACGCGCTGCAGGATGCCGGTCACATTTGAAGATGCAAAATCGCTGAATTGCTGAGCACGGGTATAGTATCCCAAGTCAGAGGCACGGAACACTTTACCGATAACTATCAGATAAAGATTCCTGTATACTGTATCTAAAAGTCCGGAGGCAAGCAGTTTTGACCCAAAATTAAATAGCGTCCGAAATGATGCCCATGAGTAGGCGCGTATCGGCTTCCATTTGGATAAAATCCATAATATGCAAGTCACAACAGCAGCTGAACTGAGTTGCTGCGCAACAATAGCCCATACGCCAAATCCCCAATATGCAAGCGCAATGCCAATTGCGCCAGACACTATGGCGCCTATGAACGTTGCCTTAGCTTGAGTCTTGAAATCAATGTTGATTGTAAGCAGTGCGCGCTGCACCACCGCCAGAGAGTTTAATAGCAAATTGAGCCCTATTACCCTCATAAGTGGGGTAAGGATAGGTTCTTGATAGAATCTGGCAATTAATGGGGCACAGAAAAAGAGTATCAGATACAGGATTATTCCTACTCCAATATTGAAATAAAAGACGGTAGAGTTATCTATCTCATTACGGTCTTGCTTGCGAATCAGAGCTTGTGAGAAACCGCTGTCAATCAGCGATTGAGAAATAGCAATGAAGATAGTGAGCATACCCACCAAACCATAATCAGCCGGCGTAAGTATTCGAGCCATGATAACCATGACAACGAACGTTATCCCTTGTACTGAAAACCGTTCGATTGCACTCCACATCGTACCCTTAACTGTCTTATTTTTCAAGCTTTCTGACACGGTGTACAGCTTAGATCATTTGGTTTATCGCACATAGTTGATGCTATTCTCTTGCTTTGCTTTCGCAGCCGGGGGTAGGCAGCCGCAGAGGCGGGCAGTGCGGAGGAAGGCGGCGCGGCGGCGCTGGAGGCGGGCAGCGGCTGAGGAGGCGGCGGGAGCGGAGAGGGAGGGCACGGGGGAAGCGGGGGCTGGGAAAGCGGCGGGCTCGGTGGGGAGGTAGGCGGCGGTCCAGCGGCGCTTCTGGTGGGGCTCTTCGGCGGGGGGGATGAAGGCGAAGAGGTCGGCGGGGAGGAGGTGGATGAGGCGGGCGTAGGCTTCGGTTAGTTGGGTCTCTTGGAGGTCGGCGAAGCGGTCGTGGTGGAGGTCGGTGAAGCGGCCGTGGCGGAGGAGGTCGGTAATCCAGGTGGAGAGGGTGTGGAGGGCGAAGTCGGTGTAGCGGCGGGGAAGAGTGAGGATGTCGCGGTCGACTTCGGCTAATAGCTGGAGGACTATGTCGGTCTTGGTGAGGGGGTTGGGGCCGCGTAGCCAGCGGTCGGCACGTAGCCAGCGGTCGGCGAGGGCGAGGCGCAGGCGGCGCAGGTAAGCGTCGCAGGGGTAGCCGCAGCGCACGCGGTGGAGCAGGTCGTAGGCTTCGATGAGGTCGGGGATGTCGGCAGGGAGGAGCCCCTCGGGGGCTTCGCCGGCGGTCAGTGAGTCGAGGAGACTGCGGACCTGGCCGAGCCAACGGTCGGACTGGGCCGGAGTGGCATCGGCGGTGGGGAGAAGGTGGTAGCCCTCTTCAATCAGCGATATGTGGGCGGGAGTTGGCAATGGGAGCGATTAAGCGGGGGTCGAGGTCGACGGTCCAGGTAATCTGGTTGTGGGCTGTGAGGAGGAGGCGGTAGGTGAGGCGTTCGTGGGCGGCGGCACCGCGACCAATGGTGCGCAGTTCGCGCTGAAAGATGGCTTGATGGCCACAGAGGTCGCCGCCGGTGATCTGCACGGGGTCGCCGCTCTTTATCTCGAGAGTGCCATGAGGATGGCGCTCTACGGCGTCGGTGAATTTGCCGATGGCCTGCTGATAGCGCACGATCGAGCTATGGGGGATTATGGCGTAGGGTGCGCGTGGGCGGCGGCTTGTGCGGTAGCCCCAGGCGAGGTCGCCGATGTGGTAGAAGAGGTCGGGGAGCCGGGCAGGACGGGTCTGAAAGAATAGCAGACCGGCCACGACAGGCCTATGCGAGCGATGCAGACGGTGGCCGATGCGTCGCACCACCTCCTCCATCGGGTAGAAGATGCGGCTGAAGCTGAGCTTCCGGGCCTGCATACGCGCCTCAAGTGCGCGGTATTCTACATGCGGACGCAGCTGCATTGCATACCAGCAGGCAGCATCTGTGGCGAGCGAACGGCTTACGAGGGACTGAATCTCGCTGCGAGGAGTGTCGGCGGTGGGCTGCACCTCATCTTTGTCGATAGCAAGGGCGAATATGCCGGGGTCGGCGAGAGCGCCGCCCACCTCAGTTGCCGACACGCCGCAGCGCATGGCCAGCATCCCCCAGAGGTAGGCGGGGGTGGAGTCGGCGAAGTCCGTGGCCTTTATGCCCACAAGCCGCAGGGCGGCGGTGATGGATTCGGAGAGATGGCGAAGGATGGTGCGCGGTGGGCGCTGCGACTGACTCAGCGGCAGCAGATAGGCGGCACGCGGTCGGGCGTAGCGCTCTACAATCGCGCTGAGCGAGGCGGAATCTTCCGGTTCTCCCCCATCAGCCTCTGCCTCAACCGAGGAAGCCTCATTAAGGGTCACGAGCAGTTCGCGACATTCCGCGATGCGGAGCGCGGCGATTTGGCTCAGCGAGCGTCCGCCGAGGTGCAGCGCGAGGAGGAGGGCATCGACGCCGAGGCGCAGGTCGGGCTGGCCGGAGAGGGGAGCGTGCGCGAGGGTGCGGAGCTTGGCGGGGATGGCGGGGTCGGCGAATGCGGAGAGTGAGTCGAGGGGATACGCTTTCAGGCGGCGCGAGACTTCCGCGAATGGCGAGGCAGCCGTGGCAGTCACTTCACTTGCAGTTCCTGCGGATGGCAGCTCACTTTCTGCTTGCGCGGGAGCCGGCTCACGTAGGCTTTTGCCATGCAGAGCCGAGAGGCGGGCGAGGTATGTGCGGATAGTGGCCGGGGCATAGGCGTTGGCGAGTAGCCACAGCACCCACTCCCCTACCGTTGTCGCTGTGAGTCGGGCGTTTGCCAGCTCCTCAGCGGCCACAAACCGGCTGAATACGTCGAGCGCCTGCAGGGTGTTGCGCCGCAGGGAATCATTGGCGATAGAGTCGGCGCAGTTACGAAACCGCGTCAGCATATCCTGGAGATTATTTAGCGGGCAATCAGTCATTTATGCCATGCAGGGCGCAAAGTATAAGGAGCGGTGAGCGCACATGTCCACCGACCCCCTGCCGGGCCACATTCGGGGCGCAGCAGAGGTGACTGGTATACATGAATCCGAATGGATTTCACCTGCAGAATTCAGTCGCACTTTCCGGTCGGTTTTTAAGTGTCTCTTCACAAGAGTCACTTAAGTTTGCGTTTCTCGCAATCAATCAGCAAGATAGCATAGCCTTCAAAGTGTGCTTGCAAAACAACCGACCCTGAAATCGCAAATTTACCACTGCCAAAACTTCGCAAATCTCCTCTCGGCAAATCATCGGCAAGTGGAGCGCAGAGTTTGCTCAATCCGATAATAATTAGTAACTTTGCAATCATAAAGGCACTCCACCTTGCCCCTCCGAATCGCTTCGGAGCCCCCAATTTAAGTGACTCTTGTGAAGAGACAAATGCCCCGACAAGGAGTGCCTGCGATTCCCCAGAAAATCCTATATAAAATTCCACCAAAAATCCGACTATTCTCCCTCTTTTGTCGCAGGGTCGGGGCGACGTGCCCAACGCCGTTAAGATAAGAATACAAGTTTGGCTGAGTTAGCGTGGAAGATGGGGAAGGAATTTTTTTAGGCGCGGATCATTCTTACTCGCTGCAATGCAGCTCGTTGCGATCGCGGATGGGATGGATTAACGCGGATTTTCTTTTGCTTCTGTTGCAATTTGGATGGGGCGCAGGCACATCGGCGCTATGCGCCTTGTGGCGACGCGGATGATGCCGGATGGTGGTCGCCCCCCAAGAGACTACATCCTTTTCACGGGAGAACGTGGTGACGGGAGTACGGCTTTACGTTCTCCCGTTGAATCCCACGTTCTCACGTAAGCCCCGTATCAAGGGGGAGTGCGCAGCCAATCTGCGGGCATCAAGGCGCTCAGCGCCGAGATGCACCCTTTTACATCTGCGTGTAACCCAGCGCATTACGCAAATAAGAATCCGCGTTAATCCCTCCCATCCGCGGCGCTGTCGCGCAGCGACAAGCGAAAAAATCCGCGCCCTTAAATTCCTTCCCCATCTTACCATTTGGTCCTTCCTTAACTTAACGGTGTTTGGCGATGGCGCCACGACACGGCTCGACTGCGCCCCGGAAACTTTCCTCAATTCTCCCGCTTTTGCCGCAGGGTCGGGGCGTGGGCGCCCCTCCTCCCATGTCCTTGCGGTCGGCGAAGGTTGTCCCCATCACTCCCAATACTCCCCAAACTCCCATCACTCCCATCACTCCCATCATTCCCATCACTCCCGCGATTCCCATCTCGGCGGAAAGAGGTGGGGTCAGAGGGCTGAGATGACGAGGCTGTTGGCTTGGTCGATGGCGGAGGCTTCGAGCGAGGCGAGGTAGATGCGGGTGGTCGATTCGCTGTCGTGGCCCATGGCTTCGCTGATGATGGATACCGGCACCCCTTGGGCGCGAGCCAAGGAGGCCCAGCTGTGGCGCGCGCAGTAGAGGCTCCAGCTTCCGGCATCGGGGGCGCCGAGTAGCTGACCGACGCGTTTGAGATTGGTGTTGATGCGATAGCCGACATTGCGGTAAGCGCAATATTCGTCGATGCCTGTGCGCGTGATGATGGGGAGCAGATATGGGGTGGCGCCGGAGGGGTATTTGTCAAGAATCTGCTGCATCTCGGGGGTCCAGGCTATGGAGAGCTGCTGACCGGTCTTGCGGCGGCGGTAGATGATGCTGCCGTTGCGGAGGTTGCTTACCCGCAGGAAACACATGTCGATAAAACTCATGCCGCGCAGGTAGAAACTCAGCAGGAAGATGTCGCGAGCGAAATCGAGCATGGGGAGATGGCTAAGGTCGAGCGACTTGAGGGCGCGCAGGGTCGAGAGGGGCATTGCACGCTTGATTGTCTTGTCGATGCCGGTGTAGACTCGGCGAAAGGGCTGGCAGTCGTCGATGATGTCGGCCTCCACGGCGCGGCGGTATACGGCGCGCAGTATGCGGTTGTAGAATGAGATGGTGTTGGGCACGAGCCCTCGCGAGTGCTGCCAGGCCTGGTAATTCTCCATTATTTCGGGGGTGATGGCGTCGAGCATCAAGTCGGCGCCCTGGCGGAAGGTGCGGAAACTGTTGAGCGCCGAGCGGTAATGCAGGGCGGTGGTGGGGCGCCCGTCGGCCGACAGGCGGCGGATGGCCATCTCGAGATGCCGGAAGAGTGTGTTGTCGCGGTTGTTACGCTTGAATTCAGCGGCCACATCGGCCGCTGCGAATGGCCGATGGCGCATGGCCAGCCGGCCGATGATGCGGTCGAAGCGTCGCAGGTCGGCCTCAATGCAGAGGGAGATTTCTTCGAGGATGGCGGCGCGTTGGGAGGTGGCGCCGGCAGACGCGGCTATACATTCGGCGCCGGCATCCCATTCGGCACGGCTGACACGGAAGGGGGTCTCTATCTGGCGAATCTGGCGGCTATGGGTAATCTGATAGATTATGGCGCACTCCTGGCCTGCCGACTTGCGGGGAGTGCGGAGTTTTACTTTTACTGTTGTCATTGTCACTGGAGGTTTATGAGTCTCTTTTTTTCAGTAACAATGCGGATGGCTGCTCATTTCGGCTTTTTCTTTTTTCGGGCTTCCGCCCTCACACTGCCCTTGGAGAAGGGGGGGGGCTGCGGTAGGGAGGAGTCCTCGGAACTTCGGGCTTCCGCCCTCACACTGCCCTTGGCGAGGAGGGCTGCGGCGGGGAGGAGCCCTCGGAACTTCGGGCTTCCGCCCTCACGCTGCCCTTGGCGAGGGGGCTTGGGCTGGGGCGGCCGGCGGGAGAGGCGGGGAGCTTCGGCAGGAGCCGGGAGGCGGGGCTGGAAGGGCGGCCGCGATGGGGGCTTTCCTCTTCTGGCGGGGCTATTGCTTGGGTGGGAGGGCTTCGGCGCTTAGGAGCTGCGCTAAGCGGTTTAGATGGAGGCATTGCTCTCGGGAGGGATGGTCGCGCGGGGGAAGAGCGGCGTAGGCCAGGGGGCTGAGGAGCAGCAACTGGCCGTCGGCGCAGAGGTCGAAATCATGGCGGGCCGGTTTTTCGCGCTCGCCGAAGGGCTGATGGTGGAGCTTTATGATTTTGCCCTGCATGGCTTCGATTTCGCGCTGAATCTGCTTTTCGCGCGGCGAGATGAATGCGGAGACCACTACCCCGCCGTTGGCGGCGGCATCCAGGCAGCGCTCGCGCTTGGCTGCAAAGACTTCATCGGAGTCCGCACGATGGACAACGAGCGAGGTCTTGAAGGGATTACGGAAGAGGAAAAGATTGCCATACGCCTGCATCGGAGTGCCGGCGATGTCGATGTCGCGGGTCTTGCGGAAGAAGTCGGGGCGGTAGCGGCGCACGGCGAGACGGTAGGGATTCTGGTCGATGTAGGTCATGACGTCGTCGAGCGAGCGGAAGCTATATATGATTTTGTCGTTGAAGCCGGATTCGAAGATACTAGCGTCGGGGTCGGCAAGGAGCGTGCGGCATTCTTTGGCTATGCCGGTCTTTAGTCCGCCGATGGCGCTGCCTACGGCTTTCTGGAGGCGGCGGCGCACATGCACGAGCATGTGCACATGGTCGGGCATAATGATGTGGTTGAGGATGCTGATGTCGGGATGATGGATTTCGAAGGCTTTGATTTCCTGCTCTATGATTTGGCCTATGGGGGAAGTTGCTACGGTGACTGCGTCGGGGCGGAGCTGGCGGATGGCGAGGGTGGAGAATTGCGGGGCTGAGGGGTGTTTGGCTATTGTGATGTGGTATTTCCATGGGGCGCAGTAGTCGTGGCCACGCTTGCGGCGCTTGGAGTGATGGCTGAAATTTTCCTTGTAGGGGCGCTGCGCTGGCTTGGGCTGATTTTTCATGGCTTTGCTCTTTTTTAGGGTTAGCTTTTTCTGGGAGTTTTCGGGATTTTTTCGGGCTTCCGCCCTCACACTGCCCTCGGCCGGCTTTGGGCAGTGTGAG
>OFGC01000082.1_pt1 | contig 109931 bp, 92 predicted proteins | sample 1521691 | NCBI WGS metagenome assembly OFGC01 (sample SAMEA3504121, study PRJEB24116) | mouse gut metagenome | biome: mouse gut; feature: mouse-associated habitat; material: faeces | place: Denmark | collected 2011
TTACATGTATCTACGCGATGCCCAACAGGCGCCTATTTGTGGGTAAAGGGTAGCGCCTTCGGCGCGTATAAGGAGTGTATTTTCCTGATTTTGGTTGACTGTCGGAAGAGCCTAACCCTGTCCAAAGTTGACTCGGTTAATATTATTCCTTTCGGGGGTTGTCTGTTCAGAAACTATCCCTGAGAGGGGTTGACTGGAGGCCTAGGCCGGAAGGAAACCCCTCTCAGGAAGCAAAGGTAAACTTTTTTTGGTGATTACCCTCATGCCCGATCGTTTTTTATGGCCTCTTCGCGATAGCTCTTCCACCATTTGCGTATCTCGCCATTGCATCTGGAGGCCTCTTCGGGAGTCATCATATCTACGCTCATATGTGGCCTGCGGGTATTGTAGAAGTCTATGGCCACTGTCAAGGCTTCGCGTACTTCTTTCAGACAGGTAAAGCGAAGGCCCTTAAGAAGCTCATTCTTTACCGTCGAATTGATTCTCTCCGCCAACGCATTTTCTTTGGGGTCGCCGTTCTCGGTCATGCTGATTCTGATATGCCGGTTCTTTAAAATGTCAGTGTAGTCCTTTGACGCGTATTGGACGCCTCTGTCACTGTGGTGGATGAGATCCCGTATCGTCTCTTCGTCGACATTCTCCAGCCGTTTTAATGCAGTCTGGAGCGCCTCTGTCGAATGGTACGTCTCAAGGCTGTCCCCGATCGACCAGCCTATAATCTCGTGGCTGTAGGCATCGGTGATCATAGTCAGGTAGCAGAAAACATATCGGTCTTCTGCAAGCCATATCGGGATGTAAGTTATGTCACTTACCCATAGCTCATTGATAGCTTTCGGGATGAAGCCATAGACCAGATTAGGATACAGCGGAAGGCCATGGGTCGAGTCTGTCGTTCTTGGCTTGCGCACCTTATTACGCACTTTCAGATGATGTCGGTACACAATATCTTCGAACCAGTCTCGTCCGACATGCTCCTTCTCCGGGAACTCCCGCTTATACATATACCACAGTTTGGTGCCTCCTATTCCAGGATCCATCTTCCTGACCTGATGGATATACTCCAGGGCGAATGATTCTTTGGCAGCCCTTCTGGCGGCCGCATCGCCTCTCTGCTTGTGATAGGCCTGCTTACTGACACCAAGCAGTCTGCACAGCTGCGCGATTGGATAATCACGACCATACCGTGCATGCAGGTTTGTTACTGCTTGGTGCCAGCTTTTTTTCTTATCTGGATGTCGAACTTCTTTTCGGCGACATTAATAATTTCCTCATACAGATCCGCCCGCATACGGGCTTCCTTCAGTGCCTTTTCCAGACGAAGCAGTCGCTCCTGCAACGTCTCATTTCCTCCCTCTACTACTTCTGCTGACGGCTCTGAATTATTTTCCGGCGGATGAACACCGCAGATTCTGTTCTTTTGTTTTGTTTGGCTTTTCTTAATCGCAGGCAATTTTTCTCCTGCAAATATACTCAACCATCGCTGAACGGCACTCTTTGCCACACCGGTTTTTTCTGCAATCTCTCGGATTGAGGCACCCTGCTTCCGCAAAGCGACTACCGCTTCATAGTGTTCTCTTGTTGGTTTTAGTCTCATAAATATTGAATTTATGAGTCAACTTTTTCTAGGGAAAGACAGAGAATGCCTCAGGAATTTGGATGTCAAATCATCCGTCCACATGTGGGACGCGCCTTTGGCGCGTATAAGGAGAATGCCGCATGAAGATGGTTTTCATATTATACATCGCAAAGCGATGTCCGTACAAGCGAATACGTTTTTATCCCCCGCATGTGGGACGCCGCCTTTGGCGCGTATAAGGAGAAAGCCTCAGGAAGATGGTCTTCATATTATACATCGCGAAGCGATGTCCGTACAAGTGAATACGTTTTTATCCCCCGCATGTGGGACGCGCCTTTGGCGCGTATAAGGAGAAATCACAGGAAGTTGGTCTTCAAATTATGCATCGCAAAGCGATGTCCGTACAATTGGATACGTTTTTTATCCCCCGCATGTAGGGACGCGCCTTTGGCGCGTATAAGGAGAATGCCGCATGAAGATGGTTTTCATATTATACATCGCAAAGCGATGTCCGTACAAGGGAATACGTTTGGATCCGTCCACACTTCGGCGCGTATAAGGAGAAAGCCTCAGGAAGTTGGTCTTCAAATCATACATCGCAAAGCGATGTCCGTACAAATGAATACGTTTTTTGTGATTATGATTGCCATAAAAATAGGAATCGGTGTGGGTCTCTCGATAAAAATGTGTAATTTTGCGTTCTGAAATGAAATTTTACCGCTACATATTGCCCGTTTTGGTGTCGGTCGTGATGATGACCGCGCTCGGAGGGTGCATACCGAGTTTCACACTCAACGGAGCGCCTATAGACTACAATGTCTATAAGACGATCCGTGTCTCCAATTTCCCCATACGCGCGGCTCTGGTCTATCCGCCTCTGGAACAGACTTTCGAGAACGAGCTCCTCAACTATATCACACGCAACACGCGTCTGCAGACCGTTGACGGCAACTCGGATCTGGTGATGGAGGGGGAGATAACGCAGTATTACCTCACTCCTCAGGCCGTGACGGAGGATGCTTACGCCTCGAAGACGCGTCTGACCATAGGGGTGCGTGTCAAATATACCGACAACAAGGCCGAGAACAAGGATATAGACCAGACGTTCACGGCCTATCGCGACTTCGACAGCTCGCAGATGCTCACCGACGTGCAGGATCAGCTCTGTCAGGAGATAAGCAAGGAGATTGTTCAACTGATTTTCAACGCCACTCTGGGCAACTGGTGATTTCCGCTGTGATGAACGAGTATGAAAAGCTTAAGGAATCGTTGAGCGCCGACAAGGCTCTCGATGCGGCAACGGCCGAGACGCTGCTGGAGAAGTATCCGTTTCTGTCGATTGCGGCCTCGCGCGCTCTGCTGAATCCGGATCTGACTCCGGAGCAGAAGGCTCGGTTTCAGGGCGCCGTAGCGCTGAACGCACCCGATACCGACACGCTCGTCCGTCTCATTGACCGCGACGGAGCGGAGTTCGCCGGATTCTATCCCGAGGATGACCGCGAGGAAACGCCGACCACCGAAAACGCCATAGACACATTCCTCGACACTTACGGCCACGGCATAGACCCGAAGGAGGAGGCGTTGCTCGAACGCCTGATATTCAATCCTGTCCCTGCGGACTATTCCGAACTGCTCGTCGAAGAGGAGACAGACGCCGGGGCGCAGGAAACGCCGCCCTATGAGAAATCGGAGCAGGACACGCTTCTCGATGCGTTTCTCGACTCGCAGGGCGTGGGTCCCGCAAGCCGCAAAGAGGAACATGAAGAGAACGTCGCCCCCCCGAAAAGCCACTATCACGCGAAGCCCGATCCGGAAGCGCCGCTTAGCGAGAGTCTGGCAAAAATATTCATAAAACGGGGCCGTTATGACAAGGCATACGAAATAATAAAGCAATTAAGTTTGAATTTTCCCGAAAAAAGTGTTTACTTTGCAGACCAATTGCGTTTTTTGCGGAAATTGATGATAAATCAGAAATACGATAAAACAAAAAAATAACATTACAACACCGATATGTCAGTATTATTCATTGTGCTTACCCTGCTGGTAGCCATTCTGTTAATTGGCGTAGTACTTATCCAGAAGTCAAAAGGCGGCGGTCTTTCATCGACTTTCGCCGGTTCGAACCAGATCATGGGCGTGCGCCGCACCAACAATTTCATTGAGAAAGTGACCTGGACTCTCGCAGGCGCCATCGCGCTGCTCTCAGTCCTCTGCACCTACACGATGCCCGACGCCATCACCTCGCAGAGCCGCGTGAAGGGCACCGCTACCGAGCAGACCACCGGCGGCAACTACGACACTCCGGCTCCCGCCACCCAGACTCCGGCCCCTGCAGCAAAGCCCGCAGCCACAACTCCGGCTCCCGCGCCTGCCGCTCCGGCCAAATAAATCAAGGGAAAGCAACGCAAAGAAAGAATAACCCCTATAAGGCCGCAATCTGTAATGTCGGATTGTGGCCTTGAGTGCATAGAAGCAAATGGCAACATACGACGACACTCTTTTTATCATTCCCGCGCGCGGAGGCAGTAAGGGCATTCCCCGGAAAAATATCAAACTTCTCGGGGGCAAGCCGTTGATAGCCTATACGATAGACGTGGCGCGACAGCTGGCCGACGACAGCCGCATAATTTTATCGACCGACAGCGAGGAGATAGCTCAGACGGCGCGCGGATGCGCACTGCCGGTGGAGTACTTGCGTCCTGCCGAACTCGCTACGGATCAGGCCGGAAGCCGCGAAGTCATGCTCGACGCAATGGACTGGGCCGACAGGCAGGGTATCCGTTACAGCCGCGTCTGTCTGCTGCAGCCAACTTCGCCGTTGCGCACCCGCGAGGACGTGGAGCGCTGTCTGGCGCGATACACGCCCGATCTCGACATGGTGGTCAGCACGGTAGAGGCTTCGACAAACCCCTATTACAACTGCTTCGAGACGGATCCCGCGACAGGTTTCCTGCATATCTCCAAGGGCGACGGGCTGCTCGTCAGACGTCAGGACGCCCCGGCGGCCTGGGAATACAGCGGCGCGGTCTATGTCATCAACCCGGAGTCGCTGCGGGCCATGCCGATGGGATCGTTCAGGCGCAGGGTCGGAGTGGAGATGGCGCGGGACCGCGCCATTGATCTCGACACACCTCTCGACTGGGCGGTGGCTGAAACAGTCATATCGATGATGAAAAAAGAAAAATGACAATGGAGAAACATCTCATATCGCTCAATGCTCCACTGGTGGATGCCGTTAGGGCTTTGAACTCGCTCTCGGGAAAGGCGATGACGCTTTTCGCAATCGACGGCGAAGGCCGCGTGGCAGGATCGCTGACCGACGGCGACGTGCGCCGCGCCATTCTCGGCGGACTCGGACTCGACGGCGAGGTAAGCCGCGCTGTGAACCGCGATTTCAAGCGGCTCCACAGCGACAGTATAGATCTCGAACGGCTGCGGGCTTTCCGTCAGGCCGGCGTCAGACTTGTCCCGGTGCTCGACGGCGAAAGCCACATTGTGGAAATCATAGACACAGCCACGACGCGCACACGGCTTCCTCTGCGGGCCGTCCTGATGGCCGGCGGAAAGGGCGAACGGCTGCGTCCGCTGACGCTCACCACTCCCAAGCCGCTGCTCGAAATCGGCGGCAAGGCGATAATAGACTACAACATAGAGGCGCTCGCCCGTTGCGGCATCACGGATATCTCGGTGACGGTCAATTATATGGCCGAGAAGCTCGAGGAGCATTTCTCGGAGGAGAGAGGCGGCGTCAGGGTCAAGTGCGTGCGTGAGGACCGTCCCCTCGGAACAATCGGATCGGCGTCGCTGATCGAGTTTCCGGAAGAGGGCGACACTCTGGTGATGAATTCCGACCTGCTGACAACCGTCTCGTTCGAGGACCTGTATCTCCACCACCGAAACGCGGGCGCGGACATAACGATTGCCGCCGTGCCATACAATGTCTCAGTGCCTTACGCCATACTGACAACCGACGGCGGGCGCGTGACGAGTCTGGAGGAGAAGCCTTCGTATGCCTACTATGCCAACGCGGGCATCTACATCATCTCCAACCGGCTTCTGCGCGGACTGCCTAAGGAGCAGCGCACCGACGCCACGGATCTGATAGAGGAGGCTATAGCCTCGGGGCTGCATGTCAGCTATTTCCCTATCTCGGGAACATGGATCGACATTGGCTCTCCGACTGATTTCGCGCATGCTCGGGAACTGATGCGCCATCATCTCGAATCAGACTGAAAGAGAGCTGAAAGAACCTGCGGGCGAGTCAGGACGTTTATCATACATACCTCTAAAATCAAAAATTCATGGCAGATTCCAATTTCATAGATTACGTCAAGATACATTGCCGCTCAGGCAAAGGAGGCGCGGGCTCGCGTCACTTCTATCGTGCTAAATATGTGCCGAAAGGCGGTCCCGACGGAGGCGACGGCGGTCGAGGAGGCCACATAATCCTGCGTGGCGACGCCCAGATGTGGACGCTTCTTCCGCTAAAATACAACCGCCATCTTTTCGCCGGCAACGGGCAGAGCGGCTCGGGCGGCCGCAGTTCAGGCAAGGACGGCGATGACGTGATTGTCAACGTGCCTTGCGGAACGGTGGTGTTCGACGCGGAGACGGGCGAGTTCCTTGCCGAAGTCAACCGCCCGGGCGAGGAGATAAAGCTTATACGCGGGGGCCGCGGAGGTCTGGGAAACTGGCACTTCAAAAGCGCCACGAACCGCACTCCGCGCTATGCACAGCCGGGAGAACCGGCGATAGAACGCACCGTGATCCTGGAACTGAAACTGCTTGCCGACGTGGGTCTCGTAGGATTCCCCAACGCCGGCAAATCGACTCTGCTCTCCTCCATCTCCGCGGCGCGCCCGAAGATCGCCGACTATCCGTTCACAACTATGGAGCCGCAGCTCGGAATCGTCAGCTACCGCGACAACCGTTCGTTTGTGATGGCCGACATACCCGGAATCATCGAGGGAGCGAGCGAAGGCAAGGGTCTCGGTCTCAGATTTCTGCGCCATATAGAGCGTAACGCCGTGCTGCTTTTCATGGTGCCTGCCGATGCCGACGATGTCACGAAACAATATGAGATTCTGCTGCGCGAGCTCGAGCGCTTCAATCCGCAGCTGATGGACAAACACCGGATTCTGGCCGTGTCGAAGAGCGACATGCTCGACGACGAACTGCGCGAGGAGATCGAGGCCACGCTGCCGAAAGATATTCCCCATGTGTTCATTTCCGCCGTCACCGGTCAGGGACTTGACAAACTGAAAGATGTGCTCTGGGAGGCGGTCACCGATGTCGATAACCAGATAGCCACCCCTTCGATCACGCACCGTCCGCTCGACGGGCAGCACCGTGTGCGCGAAGAGGACGAATTCATCTTCGACACTCCCGACATTCCCGATGAGGAGGATTACGAAGAGGACTGGGATGAGACTGACGGCGACGGGGGCTGGGACGATGACGATTTCGACCCGAATTTCGATCCCGACAAATTTGTGCCCGATGCCGAAGATTAAGCTGCTTGCCGAGGCGGAGAGTTTCATCGCATTCTCAACCGAACGCGGTCCGGCGGCTACGGCTGGCGATCCCTACTCGGGTTTCAATGCCTGCCACTACACGGGCGACAGCGGGGAGCATGTCGCCGGGTGCCGCACGGAGCTGGCAGACCTGCTCGGCATATCGGCTGAACGGCTCGTGATTCCGCGGCAGACCCATTCCGACCGGGTGGCGGTCATCGATTCCGTGCCGGTCAGAGGGGAACCGGTCGAAGGGATCGACGCGCTGGTCACGAAAATGCATGATGTCGCGCTCTGCATCAATACGGCCGACTGCGTGCCAGTGCTTCTGCACGACAGCGAGGCCGGTGTTGCCGCGGCCGCTCACTGCGGCTGGCGGGGAACGGTCAACGATCTGCTGCCCAAGACGCTGGCGGCAATGGAAAGGCTCGGGGCGCATCCGAAGAATATCCGGGCGTATATGGGGCCGTCGATATGCAGGGACTGTTTCGAGGTTGGCGAGGATGTCGCCTCGGTTTTCCGCGAGGCTTTTCCGGAAGAGGAAGGAATTGTCATTGACGGAGCCGGGAAGCCGCATGTAGATCTCGGACGCGCCATAGCCTGCAGGCTGATGCACGGAGGGGTCAGAAAGGAAAATATAACGAAGCCGGCCGAGTGTTCGCGCTGCAATCCGCAGCGGTTTTTCTCGGCCCGCGCGCTCGGCATAGAGTCGGGTCGCACACTTTCGGTCGTAATGATTAGGGGAGCGGGTGGCGCGGAAAGGCGTCGATGAAGCTCGAGGGAGTGGAGTTGTAGATGGTGACACCGCGCGAATCGGCGTAGCGGCGGATTGTGAAATAGGAGCGGAAAGCCACGTAGAAACTATACATTATCTCGTGCAGACGGATGTTTTTATAGACGGATGCCACACGGGTATGCTCCGCCTCGTTGTCCTCGTAGAAATGGGGCTGCACGCTGATGACCACGTTCTCGTCGCTCACTTCGAGGGTTTTCGACCATGAATGGTCGGCGCCGACGATATATATGGTCTTGAAGCCGAGAGCTATGCCGGTCATTATGGCCGGAATCAGGACGTTGCGGGGTCTCGGCATTCCGGCGCCTGTGCGGAACACGATGTTTTCAAGCCACGCGAAACCTTCGACACCAACGGGATTGAAACGGCGCACGGTCACGTTGGCGCCCGTCTTGACGGGAATCCGGACTTTTGCCGGAACGAAAAGAGTCAGAGGCCACGTGACGGCCGACGAGAAATTGTCCCAGAGACGCCGGACATTGGCGTTGGTGAGGTCGTTGAAAAAGACTGGGTCGGCGAGAATGTAGAATTCGGGACGCAACTCCAGGAATTCAGGCGCGTTTATGGCGAAATTCACCGCAAGAAGGGGATGTGAGGCGAGAGCTTCGGCATTGTCGCGCATCGTGTCGGCGAGCGACGGGCCGTTGCCCATCACTATCAGCGACTCCCCGGGGGCTGCCACAGGCTTTATGTCGCAGCGGCGCGACTGAATGGCTATTTTCGCCAGGCTTTTGAGCGAGGAGGCCGATTTCTCAAAGAAGCCGGATATGTTTTTTCCGATACTCATTTCTGAAACTGTCTGTGGTTGAGGACATGATCGAGAACCGTGGCGGAGAGTGACGCCATGATGCGTTCGGCCTCGGGCTGTGGTCCGGCGAAGTCTTTGACGAGAATGACGATGGTGTAGGTGGTGCCGTCGGGGAGGGTGACATAACCGCCGTCGTTGACGGCTGTCACTTCGCCGCGCTCGTTAGTGTAGCCCGAACCGGTGCGGTGGCCGAATGTGGCTCCTTTGACGGCGAGCAACGGCGCGGAGATGCGGTCGAGGCCGGTGTTGCATTCAAGCATTCTCCGGCGGATGAAATCCTGCTTGGCGGGGGAGATGATGCTGTCGGTGAACACTTTCTCAACGAGACGCGCGTAGGCCAGCGGCGACGAGCAGTTGTCGTAGCTTTTCGCGTGTTCACGCTGCATCTCGGCCTCGGTGTGGAGGAGCTTTATGTCGGTGTCAGGAAGAAGGGCGGTGATGAAACGTTGTGTCTCTTCAACGCTGACGATGCTGTCGAAGAGGAGATTGCTTGCGTTGTTGTCGCTCGGAATGAGAATGTATCTTACCAGATCGCCGACGGTCATTGACCAGCTGTCGGCGGTATAGTCCTTGAGCATCGGACTCCAGGTGTCGGGATTGAGGTCTGCACGGCTGATTGTCATGACTGAGTCGAAATCTTGTCCGCGGAGATCGAGGGTCTTGCCCGTGGCGAGAGCTTCGGGGAGCTTGAACATGCTCATGAGGGGATAGTCGGCAGAGTTGTTGACTGTCAGGGTGTCGCCGTTGTCGAAAATTACGGCGATACCTATTTGACCGGGAGCCTCTGCGATTATGGCCGCGAGAGAATCGCGCAGGGAGTCGCGTGAGTCGGTAGTGGCGGAGGAGGATCCTGCGCCGCTGCATCCGGCGAGGAAAGAGAGCGCCGTAAGGAGCAAAGTTGAAAGAAATATTGAATGTTTCATAGGACAAGTTCGTTAAAAAGGGAGAGGAAAGTGGCGTCGAGATCGTCGGTCAGTCCCGGATGCGGCCTCGATGACTGGATGCATGCGCTTTTCTCGGCAGTCAGCCACCGGAAGCGTTCCTCCACGGGGTAGTCGGCGATCGGGCCGGCCGAGGGAGCTCCCTCGGCTATGTTCTCGAAAGCTGCGAGCTGACGGCGCAGAGCCTCGAAGTCGAGATCGGAGCTGAATGCCGCGCATCTTGCGGGGTCAAGGTGAAGCCTGAGGCGTAGCCAGCGGCGTCGCTTGCACATCATCGCAAGGCCTATATTGATGAATTCACCGCGCTCAACCCGGGGGACATAGCGCAGGACGGCATACTCATATAATTGCATTTCTTCCATCGATGGCCTGTTTTAAGAAAATTTCCGAATTGTGGAGCCGCGTCACGAGAAAGTCGCGATAGACGCGGCGGAGCTCGTCGGGACTGCCCGGCGCGCCTTCCCATTGCAGCCAGTCGTCGGGAATCATGGCCACGATGCTTTCTATGACTGCGGGCGTTATCTTTTCACGGGCCGCGGCATCGGCCTCATTCAGGCGCGAGGCCTTGTGGAGCAGCGCGTGGTCCTTTATGTAGGGAAACGGGGTGAGGGCGGCTTTCTCCCATGGCGACCATGAGTGGTGGAAGTAGAGCGATGCGCCGTGGTCGATCAGCCATGTCTCGGTCCCGTGCCAGACAAGCATGTTGGTGTTTTTCACCGTGCGGTCAACGTTGGTCAGGAACGCGTCGAGCCAGACTATGAGCGACGCCGTCATCGGATCGACGGGATTGACATAGGGGTCGAGCGTCAGTGCTCCCGAAAGGAAGTGAAGCCCGAGGTTGAGGCCGCGGCTCGCTTTCAGAAGATCCTGCACTTCCTCGTCGGGTTCAGTGATGCCGAAGCGTTCGTCGATGTCGAGAAACACCAGTTCCGGCACCCGCAGTCCGAGCCGGCGCGCGATCTCGCCCCCTATAAGCTCGGCGATCAGTGCTTTCGTGCCATGGCCGGCGCCCCGGAATTTCACCACGTATTTGAATCCGTCGTCGGCTTCGGCAAGGGCGGGCAGGGAGCCTCCTTCGCGCAGAGGGGTGATGTAGCGCGTCACGTTCTGGCGGCGCAAAGGTTCGGTCTCGGGAGAGTTCATGCAGGTTCGGCGATGAGGGTTGCGGAGGTGGCGTCGATTACTTTTACACGGGCAATGTCACCGACTTTGAAGGATGCGCGGGGGAAGACGGCCGTCATGTTCTGCTGGGTGCGGCCCACCATCTGTTCGCGCGATTTTCGGGCCACACCTTCAACCAGGACCTCCACCTCGCGGCCTATCATGCGCCTGTGGGCTTCGAGCGACAGTTCGTTCTGGAGGGCTATCATGCGGTTGAGTCGTTCGATCTTGACCTCTTCGGGAACATTGTCGGGGAGATTGCGCGAGGCGACTGTCCCGGGACGCTCGGAATACTTGAACATGAAAGCCGAATCGAATCCCACTTCACGCATAAGGTCGAGAGTCTGCTGAAAATCCTCCTCGGTCTCGTCGTGGAATCCGGTGAACATGTCGGTGGTTATTCCGCAATCGGGAATAATGCGGCGTATGGCCGCTACGCGGTCGAGATACCAGCCGCGGGTGTAGTGGCGGTTCATGGCCTTGAGCACCTTGTCGCTTCCGCTCTGGACGGGGAGATGGATGTGGTTGCAGATGTTGGGATATCGGGCTATTGTCTCGAGAATATCGTCGGACATGTCCTTGGGATGGGAGGTGGTGAAGCGTATGCGCATGTCGGGCGCGGCTTCGGCCACGGCCGCGAGCAGACCGGCGAAGGTTACGGGCGCCGATCCGTCGGCAGGCTTGAAGTTGTAGGAGTTGACGTTCTGCCCCAGAAGGGTCACTTCGCGGTATCCTTTGGCGCGGAGGTCGGCAAGTTCGGCCAGAATGGAGCCGAGTTCGCGGGAGCGTTCGCGACCGCGGGTGTAAGGCACTATGCAGTAGCTGCAGAAATTGTTGCAGCCGCGCATGATCGAGATGAATCCTCCGACGAGATTTCCGGGCAGGCGCACGGGAAGTATGTCGCGGTAGGTCTCCGTGGTGCTCAGCGTGACGTTGATGGCTTTCTCGCCCGCTTCGGCCGCAGCGAAGAGCGCGGGGAGGTCAAGATAGCTGTCAGGGCCGGCCACAAGGTTGACTCCGTGGTTTTCGATGAGGTCTTCGCGCACGCGTTCGGCCATGCATCCGATGACTCCTATTATCAGTCGCCTCGGGGCGCGTTTGCGTCTCAGCGACTGGAGAAACTGAAGTCGCGAGATTATTTTCTGTTCGGCGTTGTCGCGTATGGAGCAAGTGTTGAGAAGTATGGCGTCGGCCTCGTCAAGAGAGTCGGTCAGGGAGTATCCTGCGGTCTCCATCACGGCGACCACCACTTCCGAGTCGGCCACATTCATCTGGCATCCGTATGTCTCGATGAAAAGTCGCCGCGTCATATCGGGCGTCCGGCGCCCTGTTTTCTGATTATTAGCGTTCAAATTTATTTGTATATTGAAAGATAAATGTCTAATTTTGCACAAAATTAGTAAAAATACGCCATTTGCCGACATTCCGGTTCTAAAAAACATAGTGGCGGCAAAATCAAAACCTTGAAATAACTCCAGAACAAAGACATGTCATTTCCCATTCTCACCCCGAAAGAGGCCGCCGCAATGATCAAAAACGGCGATGTTCTCGGTCTGTCAGGCTTCACAGCCGCCGGTTCGCCCAAAGTGATAACCGAAGCTCTCGCGGCCCGCGCCGAGAAAGAGCATGAAGCAGGCCGTCCATTCAAAGTCGATATTTTCACCGGCGCATCGACCAACCGCTGGGCCGACGGCGCTCTTGCGCGCGCCAACGCCATAGGTCGCCGCACCCCCTATCAGAATACTCCCGATCTGCGACTGCGCATCAACTCCCACGACGCCCACTATTTCGACCTCCATCTTTCGGAGCTCGCCCAGAAATTCCGCTATGGGTTCTACGGCGAGATGGACTGGGCCATCCTCGAAGTGGCCGAGGTGTTTGACAACGGTGAGGTCGTGCTCGGAACGGGCGTGGGCAACGTCCCCACCTACGTGCAGCATGCCAAACATGTCTTTCTGGAACTGAACGAGAAGCTTCCGCGCGAAATGTACGGACTTCACGACATATACATGCCTCTCGATCCTCCCAACCGCCGCGAGATCCCCGTGTTCAAGCCGAGTGACCGCGTAGGCAGCCCGGTTGTGAAGATAGATCCGGCGAAGATCGCGGGCGTTGTCTATAGCGATCGCTACGACGGCATCAAGGGCTTCACCGAACTCGACGACAGCACGCTGCAGATCGGCGCAAACGTCTGCGGATTCCTTATCAGCGAGATGAAAGCGGGCCGCATACCGAAGACATTCCTGCCGCTTCAGTCGGGTGTGGGCAATGTGGCCAACGCTGTGCTCTACGGACTTGCCGCAGCCAAGGAGATTCCCCGCTTCGAAATGTACACCGAGGTTATTCAGGACGCTGTCATCGAGCTGATGAAGATGGACCGCTGCAAGTTCGGCTCCACCTGCGCGCTGACCGTATCTGAAAAGACCGAAAGCGAGATTCTCCATAATCTGGATTTCTTCCGCGAACGCCTTGTGCTCCGACCCTCGGAAATCTCCAACAGCCCCGAAGTCATCCGCCGACTCGGCGTTATCGCGATGAACACCGCCCTCGAGGCCGACATCTTCGGCTGCATCAACTCGACCCACGTTCTCGGCACCCGCATGATGAACGGTATCGGCGGTTCGGGCGACTTCACCCGCAACGGCTATATCTCGATTTTCTCCTGCCCGTCGATCACGAAGGGCGGCAAGATCTCGAATATCGTCCCGATGTGTTCCCACATCGACCACACCGAACACTCGGTAGATGTCATCATCACCGAACAGGGTGTTGCCGACCTGCGCGGTCTGGATGCTGTTCAGCGTGCCGAAAGCATCATAGCCAACTGCGCACATCCTTCCTATCGTCCTCTGCTGCAGGAGTATCTGAAGCTTGGAAAGTCAGGCAACATCCCTCACTCGCTGGAAGCTTCGCTCGCATTCCACACCTCTTTCAAGGCGACAGGCGACATGCACGACGTCGATTGGTCGCGCTACGGATTCTAAAACAATAACCTGAGATAAATGAAGAGCCCGGCGTTGAGCCGGGCTTTTTTTGCTTTCGGCGGTTGGACGAATAATCGGGAAAACGTATCCAAATGTACGGACATCGCTTTGCGATGTAAAAGGAGTGTTTCAGTTGGAGGTTCTTCTCGGAGGCACGTCCTGACGGGCTCTGATTGCGAAAATATGACATAGGTTTCTTAACTCAACCGCATTGATTAGACGAATTAGTCAGGGTGAATTGGGTGGAGCTGAGGGTGGGGAAAAGGAAAGCCCGGAGGCGGGAGGCCTTCGGGCTTTTATATCGGTTGGAAAGCTGTCGATTACTGAGCGGCTTTCTGGAAGTTGATACCGGCTTCGAGTTTGGTTGTGCCATTGATTACGGCCGGGAGAGATGCCATAGCATTTTTAACCAAGTTACCCATGCCTGCCATATTCTGATCGACTATAGCTTTAAGAGCTTCCAGAACTTCCTGATTCTGACAAACCGGTATTATAGCCTGAAGAAGAGGTTTAAGCACCTCTGTGCCAAGGAAGACCGAGAGATCATCTCCAGCGTGAGTATATTGAAGCGGAGCACCGTTTTGTACCATGTTAAGAAGAGTAGGTGCGAGAGCGTCTATTATAGACTGGAATTGTCCCAGATCAAGATTGCCATCTGCTCTGGATTTTGACCCTTCGGACATTACGGCCATTATTATAGCCTGAGGATTAAGGAAAACAAGTACTTCACCATCGGATTTGACAACATACTGGGCCAAATTCACGGGGGAGGTGACAGCAGGATTTGTGGAAAGCGCTTTTGGAACGTACTCAGCTACGATGTTCCCGTCGGGCTGGAATGTAACGCTTTTGAGCGCTTTATTCAGCATTTGTGGAATGGTCAGCTGGGTGTCTTCGCTCGGAATAATAGGCATAATAGAGAGGAGATGTCCTACGAGCATTGTTGGGATTTGAGAGCCGCTTCCCATATCGATTGGAGCATCGGAGATCCATTCAAATTTTATCGGATTTGAAATGGGCATCCCGTAATTAGGAGAATTCCAGTCATCCTCCATCGCAAATGGAACGGGATTCCATGTGCCTGCGATGGCGGTGTTCTTGAGGGTTGCTTCAGTTATGTTGAGAGCCATTTTTGAAGCAGTGGCTGTGCCGGAATATTTGAAAGTAAGATAGTCGGTTTCGCCCTGGCCGCTGAAAGAACCGTCAGACCCGATGGTTATCGTAAGGTCAGTGGAAACGCTTCCGGGGAAAACACCGGGTGTTGGGATGGTTTTCAGTTTCGAGAGGTCGAGGGGGAGCGATGCGCTGACGGTCTCGAGCATGTCCGTAAGATCGAGAGTCGCGCCGGAAAGTGTAATGACGGCTTTGTCATATTCGTTTTCGGCAGGAGCGTACTTAACGATTTTACCCATCATGGGAGCGCCGTTGTAGGTGAGTTCGAGCATGTGGTCAACATCGGAATCGGTGTAGGTGATTTCTGACAGGATCAGGCCTGAATTCATCACGATGTCCTTGAACTCAACGGTAACGGCTGCTTCGGTGAAGGTCACGCGATAGGTATAGGTGCAATAGGTCGATGTTCCCTGACCTTCGTAGGAGGCACCGGTTGCGGTAATCTCAGGAGCGAATGTAAGGGTAACGTCAGCGCAACCGGGAAGAATGTATCCGGGAGCGATGGCCGGTACGTCGGAAGCAGCTTCGGCTTTTCCTGCGGCTGTGCCGAAAATGTTGAGTGTCACTGTTTTGTGGTCGGCGCCGAGAGAATAGATGCACTGGGCGTCAGAAAGATTGTTGCCGTTGCTGATTATTGTAACGGCTTTGCCCTGAAGAGTTTCGGGCAGCTGGAAGTAGGGATCGTCATCGTCGCTACAAGCAGTGAACGTAACGACCATTGCTACGCTCAGAAGGAGATAATGGAAAAATTTCTTCATAAATAAATGGGTTAGTCAAAAATGGGATAAAAATTTTGGAATTATTTTCATCAAAAACATTGCGAAGTTAGGTGGATTTTGCATAAAAGGCTTTTTTGTTTTAGTTAAAAAACATTAACATATTACATTTTTGCTGATAAATGATAGAAAAATGGCGAAAATGGATTAATTTTGGCGTTTAATCCGGCGGAAGAGCCGCAATATGTTACGAAATTCAAGCAAAATATTATGATTATCAGAAAAATTGTACAGGCTCTGACGGTCTGCGCGCTTTTTGCTGCGATGTCATCGTGTATCAAGGACGAGCCACTGAATTCGGAATGTGACATTCTGGAAGTGACAGTCCCGGGCGATGTGCTGAACCGCGAACCTGTCATCAGCAACAACAAGGTCACACTTGTAGTCAAAAACGGGGTCGATGTCAGAAGTCTGGCTCCGGAATTCAAGCTCAGCGAGGGCGCGACGATAGATCCGCCGGGAGGAACGGTCAGAAATTTCACCAATCCCCAGAGCTACACTACGACATCGCAGGACGGCGAATGGCACAAGACATATATAATAGAGGTGCAGCACAACAACAGCGCCATCAGTCTGGAATATGATTTCGAAAACGTGCGCCACATCAAGGCTCTGGGCGGAATGTGCACCTACGACGAATTCTATGAGCTGGGCGTGACGGGCCAGGACGCTCTGGTGTGGGCATCGGCCAACTCCGCCTTCGCCCTGACACTTCAGGGTTCGACTCCAAACACGTTCCCGACATATCAGGGCGACGATGGCGTCGAGGGGGGCAAGTGCGTGGTGCTTGTCACCAGAAGCACGGGCTCTTTCGGCCAGCGCGTCAAGAAGCCTCTTGCCGCGGGCAATCTTTTCTTCGGCACATTCGACGGCACCAACGCCCTGACCAATCCGCTCGGAGCCACTCACTTCGGCATTCCGTTCGGACAGGTGCCGGTGCAGTTCAACGGCTACTACAAGTACAAGTCAGGCGATACCTACGGTGAGGCCAATTCCGACGGAGTCCTTGTTCCGGTCGAAGGCAAGAGAGATATGTTCAACCTTTACGCCGTGCTTTACGAGACGTCGGCCGGCCATGAATGGCTTGACGGTTCGAACGTGCTGTCGCAGGACAATCCCATGATCATCTGCACGGCCGAGATACCCGACCGCCAGGAGTGCAGCCAGTGGCGTCCGTTCTCCGTTCCGTTCAAATATCGCGCGGGCAAGAGCATCGATCCGGTCAAGCTCCACGAAGGCAAATACAACATAGCGATAGTCATGAGCTCGAGCCAGGACGGCGACTATTTCTGCGGCGCCATAGGGAGCACGCTTCAGGTTGACGAGCTTTCGATCACCTGCGAAGAATGAACTGATTTAAACTTATTTCAAAATGTTAATTCAGAACTGACGGAAACCTTCGGCTTTACCCTTTCGGCATGATTCCGGCCGCTTTCTTCCCTTTTTTCAATCACAATGGAACCCCATTGCTCTTTCAAAAAGGTCGAAATCATCTCGGAATCATACTCGAAATGTTAATTTGCAATAAGTTTAAATCAGTTCAATGAACCGAATCAAAGACCATTTCAAAAAGACAACCGCAATGAGAGATCTGAAAAAATATATGGTCTGCGCGCTTGGAGCTTTTCTGTGCTTTCAGGCCAGCGCGGCAGAGGAGAAAACCGACGAGGAGCGCGAGGCGTTTTTCAAGGGGTGGGAATATGAGGTCAACGCGGGCCTTAACATAGGAGGCTCGTCGCCAATACCTCTTCCGGCCGAGATAAGTAAGATCAATTCGTTTGACCCGCGCCTGAACCTGCAACTGGGAGGAAACGCGACAAAGTGGTTCACCCCCGACAAGAAATGGGGCGTCAGCGTCGGTCTGCGTTTCGAGACCAAAGGTATGCAGACGAAGGCCACGGTGAAGAACTACGGCATGGAGATCTATGACGACGGCAAGAAGCTGAAAGGCCGCTGGACGGGCCGGGTGCAGACAAAATATCACACCCAGCAGCTTGCGATTCCGATTCTGGCGATGCTTCGTGTGCACCGTCGCACGACGATCAATCTCGGCCCTTACGTGGCCTGGGCGTTTCAGAACGATTTCAACGGCTTCGTGTCGGAAGGTTATCTTCGCGAGGGCGACCCGACGGGCGACAAATATGTGTTCGAGGGCGACTCGCGAGCCACATACGACTTCGGCGACGAGCTGCGCCACTTCCAGTGGGGCATGCAGGGTGGCGTCAGCTGGATGGCCTACAAGCATCTGTCCGTCAACGCCAATCTCGTTTTCGGCTGTAACAACATATTCAAGTCATCGTTCAAGACGATAAGCTTCAACATGTATCCGATCTATCTCAACGTTGGATTCGGCTACAAGTTCTGAAAGCGACAGAAGCGTGACTCCGCGGGATGAAGCAGACGTTTCACCTGATAGTGTTGCGCACGGTGCGCCACAATGAGCGCCATGACATACTGACGGCCTACACTCTTGAAGGAGGCAGGATGGCGTTTGCGGTCAACGCGGGCCGCGGACGGAGCGCGTCGAGGGCCCGGGCGCTGCTGATGCCGCTGTCGCTTGTGGAGTGTGAGGCTGATGTCAAGGCGGGACGCGAGGTGCACACCCTCATGCAGCCGCGCTCGCTCGTGGCGCTCCACGGCATAAGCTGCAGCCCGGTGAAAGCTACCGTAGCGCTGTTTCTGGCGGAAGTGCTGGAGATAGTGTTTCGCGACGGTCCGGCTGACCGAGCGGTCTGGCGGTATGTGGCTGAAAGCATCACGCTGTTTGACGCGCTCGAGGCGGGACGGACGGCAAATTTCCACGCCGTGTTTCTTTTCGGCCTGGCAAGAGTGCTGGGCATAGCGCCGGATACGGGCGGTTACAGGGCGGGTATGGTGTTTGACATGGCGGAGGGAGTGTTCAGGCAGACGGCTCCGCTCCACGGACATTATCTGACGGCTGCCGACTCGGCGGCGGTGGTTACCCTCTCGCGACTGACTTATGGCACCATGCACCGCTGGCGCATAAGCCGCCAGGAGAGGCGGAGGATTCTGGAAGAGCTCCTGCGCTACTATACGCTCCACTACGCGGCCATGGGCAATCTGAAGAGTCTTGACGTTGTCAGGACGATATTTTGAACCAACACATGATTTAAACTTGTTTCAAAAATCCTCGAAATGTTAATTTGCAATAAGTTTAAATCAGTTCTATCATCGAACAATGGATTCTATGAATGACAGAAAATTGAAAATAGTATTTTTCGGCACTCCCGAGTTTGCGGTTGCCTCGATGGAGGCGATACTGAGCGAGGGCCATGAGATAGCCGCCGTGGTCACGGCACCTGACAAGCCGGCCGGCCGCGGAAAACATATAATGACGTCGGCGGTCAAGGATGCGGCGCTGCGCCACGGGCTGCCGGTGCTTCAGCCGGAGAAGCTGAAGGCGCCGGAATTCATCGAGGCGCTCCGTGGGCTGGGGGCTGACCTGTTTGTCGTTATCGCTTTCAGGATGCTTCCGGAGGCTGTGTGGACAATGCCGCCGCTGGGGACGTTCAACCTCCACGCGTCGTTGCTGCCGCGCTATCGCGGCGCCGCTCCCATCAACAGGGCGGTCATGAACGGCGACAGGGAGACAGGCGTCACCACGTTCTTCCTCAAGCACGAGATAGACACGGGCGATGTCATACAGCAGGAGCGGATAGAGATCGGCGAGGATGACGACGCGGGCACCGTACATGACCGGCTCATGGAACTGGGCGCGCGACTGACTGCCGAGACTGTCAATAATATCGCCGCCGGCACTGTGACTACGCGCCCCCAGAGCGACTTCGGCGACGTGGAGCCGAGCGCGGCGCCGAAGATATTCAAGGATACATGTCGCATAGACTGGACACGCGACGCCGCCGCGGTCAGGAACCACATACGCGGCCTGTCGCCCTATCCGACGGCGTGGACCACGCTCACGGCCGACGGCACGGAAGTGGGGACGATGAAGATTTTCGCCACACGGACAACCGGGGTGAAGGCTTCGGAGCCGGGCCGCGTGACCGTTTCGCCTGACCGAAAGAGACTGACGGTGGATTGCGGCGACGAACAACTTGAGATAACGAGCCTGCAGGCGCAGGGAAAACGACGCATGACCGCCGAGGAGTATCTTCGCGGCTGCAGATATGAAAAAATAGAAATGAAATGAAGAAAACCTTTATTCTAATAGCGCTCTTGCTGGGCGCTTCGGTCTGTCACGCACAGGCCCCGGAGGAGGAAACAGTCGTTGTGATCGAGGCAGGCGAGGCTGAGGAGTGCTCGCTCCCGGCCGACAGCGCGGAGCGTCCGCTCTACCGCTGGATGGTCGAGGGCAATGCCGCCACATCGAGCCGCCACACTCCGTTCTGGCTCATGAACAACCGCATGGGCCTTTCGTCGCTCGAAAAGAACAACGGCTACATGAGAGCGGGATTTTTCCGCGAGATGCAGCATGACCGCCGTTTTTCGTGGGGCTTCGGCGCTGACATAGCGGTGCCCTACAACTACACGTCGCGCTTCGTCATCCAGCAGCTCTACGGCGAGATACGCTACCGGTCGCTGGAACTGACCATAGGGTCGAAGGAGCGCTATATCGGAGTGGTGAACGAGGAGCTGGGTTCGGGTGACATGACCTTCTCTCAGAACGCCCGTCCGGTGCCACAGGTGTTCCTGTCGATGCCGAAATATGAATGGGTGCCCTGGACGAAGCAGATGCTGGCGGTCAAAGGCTTTTTCTCGATGGGAATGCTGTCGGACTGGCGCTGGCAGCGCGACTACGTCGGGCCAAATGGTAAATGGTCGGAGCATGTTTTGTATCACACCAAAGGTCTCTTCCTGCGCTGGGGTAACCGGGAGAAATTTCCGCTTACGTTAGAGGGCGGTCTGGAAATGGGAACTCTCTTCGGCGGAAAGGCGCACAACGGAGACAACGTAATCAATATGCCGACCGGTCTCAAGGACATTATCAAGGCTATTCTCGGCATGAGCGGCGGTGACTCCGACGATCCGAACCAGGCCGGCGAGATCTCGAACTGTTACGGCGACCATGTCGGCGAGTGGTCTCTGGCCGCGACATGGGCTCCAAAGGAAACGGACTGGAGCGTGCGCGCCTATTATCAGCATTTCTTCGAGGACCATTCGCAGCTTTTCTTCGATTATGCGTGGAAAGACATGCTTCTTGGAGTGGAGTTCACTCTGCCTAAGAACCGTTTCGTGGATCAGTTCGTCTATGAGTATCTCAACACCAAGGACCAGAGCGGTGCGGTCTATTGGGACCACACGCCGGATCTGCCGGAGCAGGTGAGCGGCGCTGACAATTATTACAACCATTATATCTACAACGGGTGGCAGCACTGGGGCATGGGCCTCGGGAATCCGCTCCTGATTTCTCCGATCTACAACAGCAACGGCTCCATCGGTTTCAGACACAACCGCGTCAAGGGCCATCATTTCGGGCTTAGCGGCAGTCCGACCGACGAACTGCGTTACCGCATCCTCATGTCTATGACGCGTTCGTGGGGCACCTACGGGGCACCTTTGCCTAACGTGGAGTGCAATTTCAACGCAATGGTAGAGATGACCTACAGTCCGCGCCGTCTGGCCGGATGGGATTTCCGTCTCGGTCTGGGTGCCGACGGTGGCAAGATGCTCGGAAAAACATTAGGCGCAATGCTGACAATACGTAAAACAGGATGGTTATGAAAAAAATAGCAAGAATACTCTCATTAGTGATACTTCTGGCCGTGGCAGGGAGCTGCCGCGAGCTTCCCCTGATAGGCGATCTAGCCGGTCAGTGGCAGATCACGAAAATCGTTTATCCCGACGGGCGCGTGGTCGAGTCGCCTCAGCGCTACTATTGTTTCTACCGTCATACGGCGCAGCTCCGTCCGGGTGGCGGGGCCGCGATCACAGCCAACATGACCTACGACAATCCGAGCCTGACGCTCCAGTTCCCCACCACTCAGCCGAGGAATCTCGAGGCGTGGGGCATAGTGGTTCCGGAAAACACGCCGACGGGGACAATCGAGTGGATACAGAAATATCATATCGACCATCTTTCGAGCGAAAGACTGGTGATGACCACGGAGCAGGGCGTCGAGATAACCTGCAGAAAGTTCTGATCGCGGGATGAAGGGACGGATATTACGCTTCATGGCTGTTGTCGCGGCGCTGATCGCCGCGTCAGCGGTCAGCGAGGCGCAAAACAGAGTAGTCGTCAGCAAAAGCGACTTCAGGCTGTATGTCCTTGACAGCCGCGACAGCGTGGTCTATATGACCGACGTCTGTCTCGGGATGAACCGCGGCAACAAGACGCGTCGCGGTGACCATAAGACGCCGGAAGGGAAATTCAGCATAGTCAGCATAGAGAATTCAACCCGCTGGAAGGATTTCGACCATGTTTATCGCGCGAGCTACGGCCCGTGGTTCATGCGTCTGAAAGTTCCGGGTTTCCGGTCGATCGGCATCCACGGGACCAACGAGCCTGAATCGATAGGCACGCGTGCGAGTCAGGGATGCGTGCGGTTGCGCAACGAAGAGATCGTCAGGCTGAAAGAGCTGGTCAGAGTGGGAACTCCGGTGGAGATTCTGCCTGAGGGAGTGGGGTTCAGCAAAAAGTGATTTCAGACGGGCCGAGAGAGAATGCGCCAGTTGCGCGGATAGAGATTGTTGGCCCGGGAGCCGAGGTTTTTTACGAAACCGAGGGGAAGGCCGGCAAAAGTGAGCAGGACGAGACCGCGTGGCGCTGACTCCGGAAGGGTTATCGCTTCACGGCGCAGATATTCAACGGCGGTTGTCAGACCGATCTCGACGCGCGGAAATGCATCGGGATTCAAGGCCGCGCTCAGCGCAAGCTGCTGCGAGGGAATTATGTCGCGACCTTTCATTTCGCCGATTTCGAGCAGCGGCGCGTATGGCTCGGGGCCTAAAACAGCTGTCACCCGGCCTTCAGGGTGGGCCTCTATCGTGCAATCAAAATCCGGTAAAATCCAGTTCTTTATTTCGGAGGGAATCTTCTGAGCCTGTTTCTTTCGGACCGGTTCCTTGCGGCGGTTCTTACCGCGATGAGGCTGCGCAGTGATTTCCGCGTCGAGAGGTTTGCGGACGGCGGCCATGAAAAGCCCTTCGCCTCTGACAAGTCCGGGTATGAACCGGCAGGCGGGCAGCTCGGGATCAAGCGACGGCGCTATGTTCCAGTCATCTCCGACAGGAATTTCGACAGGTTCGGCGCCATAGCAGTCGCGCAAATGCGCTATTATATCCTCGTTTTCCTCACGGTTGAAGGTGCAGGTGCTATAGATGAACCAACCGCCCGGGCGCAGAGCGGGCCACAGATTGGCTATTATTTCGCGCTGGCGCGCGGCACATTGTTTTACGAGTGCGGGCGACCACTGTGCCACGGCTTCGGCGTCCTTGCGCATCATTCCTTCGCCCGAGCAGGGGACATCGGCGGCGATAATGTCGAAAAACGCGGGTGTGTCACGGAAGCGGGCTGTGTCGCCACGGGTGACGCATACGGCCGGATAGCCCCATTTTGCAAGGTTCTCGCGCAGAATGGCGGCGCGTTCGGGCACATATTCGTTGGCCACGACGAGCGATCCGTCGGGGAGCGCGTCGATCATCGCGGTGGTTTTTCCTCCAGGAGCGGCGCATGCGTCAAGGACTTTCAGGGGAGTGTCGGTGTCCTTTGTGAGATGCCTGACGAGATGGGCTATGAACATCGAGGATGCGTCCTGCACATAGTAGGCACCCTGATGGAGAAGGGGATCGAAAGTGAACGCGGGGCGTTCGGGAAGATAAATGCCTTCCGGACACCATGGAACGCGATGCATGTCGGCCGGAAATTCCTTTCCGGGCTTGCGGCGGTTGAGACGCACGGAAATCTCAGGGCTTCCCGTCATGGCCTTTTCAAGAGTGTCGGCCCAGGAAGCCCCGGTCTGTCGTATGGCGTCGATGCAAGCTGAGGGAAGCGCCATCAGATGGATAGGCGCCGCAGTGTCTCGAGGAGACCCTGGTTGATCGGCTTGTCGTTCTTTATCGCTTTGGTGAAGGGGACATAGACGATGTTGTCGTTCTGTATGCCTATCATGACGTTTCGCTGGTCGTCGAGAAGAGCGTCGATTGCGGCAGCGCCCATGCGCGACGCGAGGATGCGGTCGTGGGCCGTAGGCGAACCACCGCGCTGGAGGTGTCCGAGAATTGAGACGCGCACGTCATAGCCGGGATATTCGTCCTTGACGCGCTGGGCCATTCCCATGGCGCCGCCTGTGACGGGGCTTTCGGCCACGAGGACAATCGATGAGTTCTTCGATTTGCGGAAGCCGTTCTGGATAAGTTCGGCCAACTGGTCAACCTTTGTCGAGATCTCGGGGATGATGGCGGCTTCGGCGCCGGAGGCTATGGCGCCGTTGAGTGCGAGGAATCCGGCGTCGCGTCCCATGACTTCGATGAAGAAGAGGCGTTCGTGGGAAGTCGCGGTGTCGCGGATCTTATCGACACACTCCATGATTGTGTTCAGGGCTGTGTCGTAGCCGATTGTGGAGTCGGTGCCGTAGAGGTCGTTGTCAATGGTTCCGGGGAGCCCTATGATTGGGAGGTTGAACTCGTTGGCGAAAATGCGCGCGCCGGTCAGTGAACCGTCGCCGCCTATTACCACGAGGGCATCGATCTCATGGCGCCGCAGATTGTCGTAAGCGAGCTGACGTCCTTCGGGAGTCTGGAACTCGGGACAGCGTGCAGTCTTGAGTATCGTTCCGCCCATCTGGATGATGTTGGATACGTTCTGTGTCTTGAACTCTGTTATTTCATCGGAGATAAGACCGCGATATCCGCGGTAGATGCCTTTGACACGGAATCCGCTGTATATGGCCGAGCGGGTTACGGCGCGGATGGCTGCATTCATGCCGGGGGCGTCGCCTCCGGAGGTCAGAATGCCGATACATTTTATTTCTGCCATGAGTTATATTTTTAGAGGTTGTTTAATAACAAATGTGAAGCCGGAGTGGATGGATTTTTGAGATAATCTGTTCATAATCTGAAGGAACAGTGCTGTGGCACTGTGACTGAAGATTAGGGACAGGGGAGCCAAAAAGGCATCCATGCGACTTATGGTAACACAATTTTTCTTTTTTATACATTTAAATTTCGGTTTTGCGGTTGTTTAAAATGCTTCTTCGCATCCATTCTCCCGGGCGTCTTTCGTGCTGAATTTCAGTCATAATGCTACAGCATTACTCCTTCAATTCATTCCGAAATCCATCGCGGGAGAGTGGACTCCAGCTTTCACATTTGTTTTTAAACAACCTCTGAGAGTTGATTGAAAATCAGACATTGTTTTTCAACAGATGCCGATATGCAAAGATAGAAATTATTTCTGACAATGAAAAATTGTGAGTATCTTTGCACCCGTAATCAAAAAAATATGCCATCGACAACTGACGACATAATAAGAATCGATGTCGGAGCGGTGATACGCGAGCGTCTGCCGCGTCATTACCGCTACATTCCGCGTTGGCTCATAGGTCTTCTCGAGCGTATGATCTGCCAGGACAAGCTCAACGAGATGCTCGAAGTCAACCACGGACTGAAAGACGCCGATTTCTGCCGCGGCGTCCTTGACCATCTGGAGGTCACCTACGAGGTCACCGGCGCCGGCAATCTGCCGGCCGACGGGAGGGCCATATTCGTGTGCAACCATCCGCTTGGTGGCCTCGACGGAATGATGCTCATCGACATGCTGACGCGCCGCTACGGCGAAGGGGTCAAGTTTCTTGTCAACGATCTCCTCATGGCTATAGAACCGCTCAAAGGCGTTTTTGTTCCGGTCAACAAGCACGGGCGCCAGTCGCGCGAGGCCAAAAACGCCATAGACGAGGCCCTTGCGGGCGACGCGCCGGTGATCATATTTCCGGCGGGACTGTGCTCGCGCAAGGGGAAAAAAGGGATAGTGACGGATCTGAAATGGCACAAAATGTTTGTGAACAAGGCCATCAGCAGCCGTCGCGATGTAATTCCACTCCATTTTAGCGGGCATAATTCAAAGTTTTTTTATAATTTTGCAAATCTGAGGACGCTCCTTCATATCCCGATCAATCTGGAGATGCTGCGCCTGCCGGCTGAGGTTTTCCGCAGCCGTGGCCGCAGATTCACCATAGAGGCAGGCCGCCCCATAGCGTGGCAGAGCCTCCGTGGGGGCGCCGACGCGGAGCGTCAGGCGCTTGACATCCGCCGGATAGCCTACGGGTTGCCAGCGGGAGCGTCGCGCCGCATATTAACGAATTGACCTTACATGAATCAGAATATCATAGATGCAGTTGACGTCAGGCTCCTGAAAGAGGAGCTCACGGCTGACCGTATGTTGCGTGTCAGCAACAAGGGCGGCAACGAGATCTATGTCGTGGATGCCCGAACCGCTCCCAACGTGATGCGCGAGATAGGGCGTCTGCGCGAGATAGCGTTCCGCGCCGGGGGCGGAGGCACAGGAAAGGAGTGTGACATCGACGAATATGACCTGATGGAGCCTCCTTGCCGCCAGATGGTAGTCTGGAATCCGGAGCGCGAGGAGATCACCGGGGGCTACCGGTTCATCACGGGACGCGACATAATGTTCCGCGCTGACGGAACCCCGCGAATAGCCACGGCCCACATGTTTCGCTTCTCCGACCGTTTCATAAACGACTACCTTCCATACACCGTGGAGCTTGGCCGCTCCTTTGTCAGGCTCGAATACCAGACCACGCGCCATGGCAACCGCGCCATCTATGCCCTCGACAATCTCTGGGACGGCCTCGGGGCGCTGACGGTGATCCATCCGGAGATAAAGTATTTCTTCGGGAAGGTGACGATGTATCCCGACTATTCGCGCCGCTGCCGCGACATGATACTCTATTTCCTCCACCGTCATTTCCCTGACAATGACCGCCTTGTCGAGCCGATCACTCCTCTTCCGACCGACATGGACACTGAAGAGCTCGGCCGCATATTCACGGGCCGGGATTTCATGGAGGATTACCGGACGCTCAACCACGAGGTGAGGGCCCAGGGCTACAACATTCCTCCGCTTGTCAACGCCTACATGGGGCTTTCGCCAACGATGCGCGTTTTCGGCACGGCGATCAACGACGAGTTCGGCAACGTGGAGGAGACGGGAATCCTGATAGCCTTCTCGGAAATATTCGAAGAAAAGAAAAAACGCCATATAGAAACCTACAGACCGTAATTTACCTCTCCGCCCGATGAACACAAGCGAAAACATACCCTCTGCCTCACCTTACCGCCGCGGCGCCGACCGCGGATATATTCTCGGGCTCTGGTTCACAGCCATCTTCCTGTCGTGGATATTCTCCGCGCAGGTTCCGCTACTGTCGCTCGTCGCCGTCGCTCTGATAGCGGGCACACCGTTTCTGATCTATAAGTTTCTGCGAAAGTCGTGTCTCGCCGATCCGGGCGTGCAGGTGTCGGCTTTGTGGGTTGAGGGCATCAGCATGGTTTTCTGCGGCTCGCTGATCTGCGCGGTTGCCGTGATAGTGTATTTCAAATGGATAGATCCCGGCTATATGGCGCGTCAGCTGCAGACACTGGTCGATGTGTATGCCTCGACAGGCGACGAATCGCTTGCGGAGGCCGCGCGGCTGTCAAAGGCTATCCTTGACAACAACGCCGTTCCTCCGGCATCGACGTGGACGCTCGCCATGTGGCTTTTCACCGTGTCGAGCGGATCGCTGCTTTCGGGGCTCATGGCGGTGCTGGTGAAAGCGCGCGGACTGAGATCAAGAATAATGAACAAATGAGAATAAGCAATAAAAATGGATATATCTGTTGTAGTACCCTTATATAACGAAGCCGAGTCACTGCCTGAACTCGAGCAGTGGATTGCGCGCGTCATGGACGAGCACGGTTTCAGTTACGAGATACTTTTCATCAACGACGGCAGCACGGACGAGTCGTGGGAGGTGATACGCAAGCTTTCGGAGCGCAACCCCAACGTGAAAGGCGTCTGCTTCCGCCGCAACTACGGCAAATCGCCGGCGCTGAACACAGGTTTCGCCCGCACGAAGGGCGATGTCGTAATCACCATGGACGCCGACCTTCAGGACAGTCCCGACGAGATTCCCGAACTTTACCGCATGATCAAGGAGGAGGGTTACGATCTTGTCAGCGGCTGGAAGCAGAAACGCTATGATCCGCTGTCGAAGACGATCCCCACGAAGCTGTTCAACGCAACGGCGCGCAAGGTTTCGGGCATACACAATCTGCATGACTTCAATTGCGGGCTGAAAGCCTACAGGGGAAAAGTTGTGAAGCGCATAGAGGTCTATGGCGACATGCACCGCTACATCCCGTATCTCGCGAAGAACGCCGGCTTCAACCGCATAGGGGAGAAGGTGGTTCACCATCAGGCCCGCAAATACGGCAAATCGAAGTTCGGCCTCGACCGTTTCGTCAACGGATATCTCGATCTGGCCACTCTCTGGTTCACGAACAAATTCGGCGTCAAGCCGATGCATTTCTTCGGCCTTCTCGGAAGCCTGATGTTCGTTCTGGGTTTCATTTCGATCATCGTTGTCGGAGCTATGAAGCTCTACAACATGTATTCCGGCAACGAATACATACTCGTGACCGAGTCGCCCTATTTCTATCTTGCGCTCGCCACGATGATCCTCGGCACGCAGCTGTTCCTGACCGGATTCCTCGGCGAGCTGATAGTGCGCAACTCTCCGCGCCGCAACGATTACGAGATTGAGGAGGAGATCAGAATAGCCGGATCGGAGGCAAAAAAATGAAACGTAAAGGATTGGCCGGGATGAAAGCTCTTGCAGCCGTTGTGGCGGCTGTCACGGCGCTGTGGATCGGCTACGGGTGCAACACCTCGGGGTGCACGGAGAATCAGAGCGCTCTGCCGCTGGCGGGATTCTGTTCGTCGGAAACAGGCGCAGCCATCTCCGTGAGCAACATGGAAGTGCGCGGTCTCGGCGCCCCTGACGATTCGGTGCTCTACGCCGCTGAATCCTCGGGCCGCTCGGAGGTTTATCTGCCGTTCCGCTCTACGCAGAACAACACGACTTATCTGTTCACGTATCACGCCGACTCGGTCACTACGGTCACCGACCGGATCGCTTTCACCTACGACGCCGAACCTCGGTTCGTTTCCGAGGAGTGCGGCGCCATGTTCTTCTACCGCATAACAAAGGTGGATTATACCACCAACCTGATAGATTCGGTCGTTGTCACCGATTCGCTGATCAACAACCTGAACATCAAACGCATACTCATATATTTCCGAACAGGCCAGAATCCCGATGAAAACGACTGAACGCATAAAGATCTGTCTGACGGTTGTCTGTCTGGCGCTGGTCATGGCCATGCAGCCCTACGCGCAACGGCGCGTGACACCCGTCGAGCCTACGCCGGGCACCAAAGGCACCCCCGTGAAGAAACCGGAAAAGACGCCCTACGAAGACCGCGGACGCCTGAAAGAGCAGAAGGATGCCAAGGGAAATGTCATATTCATCGATACGGTCACGGGGCAGGAGTGGGTTGACACCACTCTGGTCAACGAGAAGACCAAGATGATGTTTCCGCTTGTCTATGCGGTTAACGCCGGCGTCAATCTCTGGGACCCTGTCATGAGATGTTTCGGCCAGAAGTACGGTCTGGGTTCGGTGTGGGGCGAGTTCAACATGCACAACCGCTATTTCGCCGCGCTTGAACTCGGAGTGGGTTCGGCGAAAATCACTCCCGAGGAGAGCAATTTCACTTTCCGCACGCCGGTGTCGCCCTTTTTCAAAATAGGACTGAGCTACAACGTGTTCTATAATTCCGATCCGCGTTACAAGTTTTTGGTCGGTGTGCGATACGGCTTCTCCCCGTTTTCCTACCGCGTCACGGACATTTCGCTCAACGACGGTTACTGGGGGACGGACGAGAAATTCGAGATTCCCAAGCAGAACGCCACGGTCGGCTATCTTGAACTGCTTGCGGGAGTGCGTGTGAATATATTCGGAAATTTCTCCGTGGGGTGGGACGTGAGGTATCACAGTATTCTCCACGAAAGCAAGGCGCAGTATGGCGAACCTATGTATATTCCCGGCTTCGGGAAGCGCGGGGCTGCTCTTTCGGGGAGCATAACTGTAAGTTACACTCTGGAACTGAACCCTCCCACGTCGCCGGTGGTTAATAATAAAACAGACAAAAAACAAAAAACCACCCAGAAGAAATGAAAAGAATAGTCATTATCGGAGCATCGTCGGGGCTCGGAGAGCGCGTGGCGCTTGATTTCGCGCGTTACGGATTTCATGTGGGCATAGCCGCCCGCCGCGAGGACCGGCTGAAGAGAATAAAGGATGAGTATCCCGACAGGATCCACTATAAGGTCATCGATGTCACAGAACAGGATGCAGTTGGCCGTTTCAACGAACTGATCGAGGACATAGGAGGGATGGACATACTTCTGTATGCCTCCGGCACAGGATTTCAGGATCCGGAGCTTACGGACGAGAAGATAGAGACGACTCTCGCGGTGAATGTCACGGGATTCGCCAGAATAGTCGCGGCCGCTTACCGCTATTTCCGCTCCACAGCCAACCTTCATCCCGGCCAGATAGCCGCAATCACTTCCGTTGCCGGAACACGCGGCATAGGGATAGCGGCGTCCTACAGCTCATCAAAACGTTTCCAGCAGCAGTTTCTGGACTCGCTCGAGCAGCTTGCCTATACGCAGCAGGTCAACGTCAGGTTCACCGACATACGGCCCGGATTCGTGCGCACCGATCTGCTGAAAGAGGACAAGGATTACCCGATGATAATGAGCGTGGATTACGCGGCTCCTCTCATAGAGCACGCCATTCTGACGCGCCGACGCCGCGCTGTGATCGACAGCCGCTGGCTGATCGTCAACACGCTGTGGCGCATGGTGCCGCGGTGTCTGTGGAAGCGGGTCAATCTGGTGAGCCTCAGTAACTGAACCCCTGAACTGCAATTGACGAAACCAATCATCACTAAAGAGCATGACAATCATAGAAACAGGAAAGCCGGTGGCATTGTGCAGCGATCATGCCGGCTACGAAATGAAAAAAGAAATTATCGCATATCTCGCTTCGAAGGGCATAGCCACGGAGGATTTCGGGACTGACAGCGAAGCATCGTGTGATTATCCGGACTACGCCCATCCCTGCGCGCTGGCCGTAGAGTCGGGCAAGGACTATCCGGGGATAGCGATGTGCGGGTCGGGCAACGGGATAGCGATGACTCTGAACAAGCATCAGGGCATCCGCGCCGCCATCTGCTGGACGCCTGAACTTGCGCGCCTTGCGCGCGCCCACAACAACGCCAACGTGCTTGTCATGCCTGCACGTTTCATAAGCGTGGAGGCGGCCAAGGAGATCGTGGACGCGTTCCTGTCCACTCCTTTCGAGGGGGGACGCCATATCCGCCGCATAGAGAAGATTCCCGTGTCAGGGCTCTGACTGATAGCGGGTGGAGGTGCCGACGAGACGTGAGTTGATGAAATCGGCAAACGTCTGCTTGTAGCTTTCGGAGACGGGAATATAGACATTCCCGAAAACAATGCGGTTGCGTTCGATGACCGTTATCCGTCGCTTGTTGACAATGAACGAGCGATGGACGCGCATGAACTGGTCGGCCGGCAGCGACTGTTCGAGAGTCTTGATGTTCATGAGAGTCATCACGGTCGAGCCTGCGGTGCAGATTTTCACATAGTCCTTGACGCCTTCGATGTAGAGAATGTCGTCGATGACTATCTGGACGAGCTTATATTCGCTTTTGACGATTATAGTGTCGCGGCGCGGAGCGTTTGCGGCCGGTTCGGGCTGCATGATCTGCAGGGCTCTTACGGCGGCTTTGTGGAATTCCTCGTAGCTTATGGGCTTCAGAAGATAATCGAGGGCGTTGACCTTGAAGCTGTCGATGGCGTATTTGTCGTAGGCCGTGGTGAAGATGATGCGTGTGGAAGAGGGAATTATGCGGGCGAATTCCAGACCGTTGATCTGAGGCATGTTGATGTCGAGAAAAACGAGGTCTATGCCTCCTTCGAGAATGGTCTTCACGGCATCCTGGGCGGATGCGAAAGTTCCGGCGCTCTCGAGAAACGGAGTGCGCTGAATGTAGGCTTCGATAAGTTGCGAGGCAAGGGGTTCGTCGTCAATGACGCAGCATCGTAAGGTTTTCATAGGGATATGTCGGGGTTAGGCGACATTACGGGGGGTGTCGAAATGTCGATCGTTAGTGTGACGTTATAAGAACCGGCAGCCATTTCCACGTCGAGGGAGTGGCGTCCGGGATATTGCAGTTCAAGGCGTCGCCGCAGATTCGCGAGGCCGATTCCGCCGTTTTCGGCGGGAGAGAGCGCCGGGTCGTAGGGATTGGCGGTGCGGAGGGTTACTGTTCCGCCGGCAGCTGTCAGGTGAATGAGCAGCGGACCGGTGGCCGATGAGCGCGTTCCGTGTTTGAAGGCGTTTTCCAGTATGTTGATGAAAAGGACGGGTGCTATGGGGTTGTTCTCGCAGTCACCGGCGTTGAAACGGATGTCGGTGATGAAGGAGGGCGACAGACGCAGACGCATCAGCTCGACGTAGCTTTCAAGAAACCGGATTTCATCGCCGAGAATCACGGACCCCTGGTTTTCGTAGAGCATGTAGCGGAGCATCTTGCTCAGGCGGTGGATGGCGTCTTTGGCTTTTACGGGGTCGATGTCGGTCAGCACATATATGCTGTTGAGGGTGTTGAATAGAAAGTGGGGGTTGAGCTGCGCCTTGAGGTGCTGCAGCTCGGCTTCGCGCTCACGTGCCAGCGATTCGCGGCGGCTTTTTTCCATAGCGCGCAGTTTTCGCGCGATTTTCAGCGAGAGGGCGAGCCCGAGGGTCAGAATGGTCACGACGGCGTCGCGCATGATGAAACTTGCGCTGAGCCCGTAGTGGCGTTTAGGAGCGTGAATGCCTGCGATGGCTCCGGGATGCGAGGAGCCTTTGAACGCGGGCCGCATGTATTCCCAGAAAAAGTACATGGCCAATGTGGCTCCGATAAGTATGAGGAGATCCTGGATGATGAATTTGACCACATCGGAGCGGCGTCCCGATGTGGGGTCGGTTGTCAGGCAGTAGCTGATGTAGAATGCGCTGACCCAGATTATGGATTTGAAATATGGCGCAAAACTGAACGTGGCCGAGACGTTGCGGCGCGAAAGCGAGGCGAGGACCTCAGGCACCACAAAGAGAAGCGAGATGCAGACGAGATGAATGCAGAATGTCAGTATTTTGCCCGACATCCGCTTGGTTGGTACAAACCGGCATTTTGAGTTGTTGACCATGGTTGCAAATTTCATATAAATTTATGGAATATGCAAAAGGATTAGACGTAAAGGAGGGAAAGAATGGCCCAAAAGGCGGTTTTAACATGAAATCGGGCCTAAGAGGAGGGCTGCCGTTTTTAAATGTTAAGGAATTAACAGATGGAACCGTTTGTTGGCGAGGCGGGAGAGGGGGAATGTGGCGATGAGTTCAGCAGCCCGGGCGGCGGAGCCGGGACGGCTGTAGGGATTGGGGGTGACGGCTGCCTTCCGGCGTGTGGCGGGGAGGAGGGCCGTAGCGATGGCCTGACGGATGGAGGCAGCGTCGGCGGGGCAGTCGATGACTGACTCGGAGGCAAGACGTCCTTTCTGACGGTCGCCTATATTTACGGTCGGGATGCCCATAGAGGGAACTTCGATGATTCCGCTGGAGGAGTTGCCGACAGCTGCACCGATATACCGCAGGAGGGAGAGGTAGTTGACGGCTCCGAGCGAGGGCCGGGCAACCGTGCGTCCGGGGCGAGAGGCTGTGTAGGAACGGATCATGTCGATTACCACCGCGCCGTCGGCATCGTTGTTGGGATAGGTGAATACAACGGATGATTCGGGAAAAGAGTCAAGAGCATCGAGAAGGGCGCCGAACTGGGAGGCTGCGGAGCCTTCGGAGGCAGTGGCGGGGTGGAAGGTGACCACGAGTGACCGGCGGTCAAGAGGGATTCCCAGGAGCTTTTCGAGATCTTCTTTCGGGAGCGGTTCGAGCGCGAGGGCGTTTTCCACTCCAATGGCACCTATGTTGAAGACCGTTCCGGGGTCTTCGCCCATCTGGATGACGCGGCGGCTGTGGAGGTCGGCCGAAGTCAGATGGAGGGATGAGAGTTTTGTTATGGCGTGGCGGATAGAGTCGTCGATGGCCCCTTCGGAAACTTCGCCGCCGTGGAGGTGGACGATGGGAACGCGCATGATGGTCGCGGCGGAGGCGACGGCAAGCATTTCGTAGCGGTCGCCGAGAATCACTATTATGTCGGGCAGCAGACGCTCGAACGCACCGGCCATTCCTTCGAGGCAGCGGGCAGTGGCGCGTGCGGTGTCGGGCTTGGAATCGGAGTCGGCTTCCATGGGGACTTCGGCGCTGACGGAGAATCCTTCGGCGCGGATGAGGTCGATCGTGTGACCGTAACGCTCGAGGAGGTGCATGTTCGTGGCCACGATCTGCAGCTCTACATCGGGACGCTGCGAGAGAAGGCGAGCCACGGGACTGAGCAGACCCCATTCGGCTCGGGTTCCGGTAACGATACAGACTTTGCGTTTTGCCTCAGACATAGGATAAACTTGGACTAATTGGGCTAATTGGACTAATTGGTTGTCGGTTCTTTGTGGAGGAGACGGAGGAGTTCGCCGATCCAGAGAACAAGTGAGGTAGAGAGGATTATCGTGATCCAGTCGGAGAGCCGAAGGGGCTCGACGCTGAAGAAATCGCCTCCGAATGTCACAATAAGAATCTGACCGACAAAAATGATGAGGGCAATGAGGCAGAATCCTCCGCATCCTTTGAAGTGGAGGGCCGAGCGGCCGGTTTCGAAGGCACGCGCATTGAACATGTTCCAGAACTGGAGGAAGACGAATGTGGTGAAGAAGAGCGAGATCTCATAGGATGAAAGGCCGTTGGCTGAGGTGATTCCTGTGTGGAGCATGTCGGCGAGGGAATGAATGTCGGCGTGCTCGAGGTAGTAGAGGAACGCGAGCATGATGAAGAAGAAGAGGATGCCGGTGGCGATTATGGATCGCCACATTGTCCGGTTTATGATAAATGCTGACCGGGAGCGGGGCTTGTCGCGCATGACTGAGGCGGAGGGGGGAAGGGAGGCGAGAGCCATTGCGGCGAATGTGTCCATGATGAGGTTGACCCAGAGCATCTGGGTGACTGTCAGAGGCGACTGCATTCCCATGAAAGCTCCGAAGAGGACAATGAGACAAGCCACGACGTTGACAGTCAGCTGGAAGAGGATGAAGCGCTGGATGTTGCGGTAGAGCGATCGGCCCCACATTACGGACTGGGCGATGGAGGAGAAGGAGTTGTCGATGATGGTGATGTCTGAGGCTTCCTTGGCCACGGACGTTCCGTCGCCCATCGAGAGGCCGACGTGGGCTGTCTTCAGGGCCGGGGCATCGTTGGTTCCGTCGCCGGTTACGGCCACGACCTCGCCGTCGGTCTGCAGCGCTTCGACAAGGCGTTTCTTGTCCATTGGGCGTGCGCGTGCAATGATTTTCAGGTCTTCAACCCTACGTGCGAGCTCGTTGTCGGACATCTCGGCAACTTCGGGACCTGTGGCTATGTTCCGGTCAGAGTCGGTAGCGTCGTTCCAGAGGCCTATCTGGCGCCCGATCTCTTTTGCAGTGCCGGGAGTGTCGCCGGTCACGATCTTGATCTTTATGCCGGCGTCGGTCACCCGTGCCACAGCGTCGGGGACATCGGGGCGGACAGGATCGGAGATCGCGGCAATGCCGAGGAAAGTCATGTCGCCGCAGGTGACGCGCCCGTTTTCAATTGGGTCTTCGCCATCGGAAAGTTCCTTGTAGGCAAATCCGAGAGTGCGCATCGCCTGGTTCTGGTAGCCGAGCAGCAGAGCGTCCAGCTCCTTGCGCGTAACGCCGGGAGTATTGGCGCAAAGTCCGAACACGATTTCGGGCGCTCCTTTGACATAAAGCACGGTGCGTCCGGAAGCGGAGCGGACAACCGTGGCCATGTATTTGCGCTCGGTCGAGAACGGAAGCTCGTCAATGCGCGTCACGCTGTCGCGGCAGCTTTTATAGTCGATGCCTTTATTGTGGAGCCAGAGCAGGAGGGCGCCTTCAGTAGGGTTGCCGAGAACTGAGGGCTCTTTCCCGGAGAGGTCGAGGAGTGCGGTTGAGTTGACGGCTATGCCTTCGGCAATTATCTCGGCGGGAGGATTGCCGAAAAAGTCGGTGCGATATACCTGCATGCGGTTGCATGTCAGGGTTCCGGTCTTGTCGGTGCAGATTACGGTGGTGGCGCCCATAGTCTCGCAGGCGTGCATCTTGCGGACAAGGTTGTTGGTGCGGAGCATTCGGCGCATGGAGTAGGCGAGTGACAGGGTGACAGCCATGGGAAGTCCTTCGGGCACGGCCACTACGATCAGGGTCACGGCAATCATAAGGGTCTGGAGTGCGAAGGCAAGTAAAGAGAGCCAGTCGAAATCCGGGACATTTATGAAGTACATGGAGAGGCGCCCGATAACGATAAGTGCGGCGACAGTGTAGGAGGCGCGGCTGACGAGTTTGCCGAGGCGGTCGAGCTGCTCGTCGAGAGGCGTGCGTACGCTGTCGTCGATCTGTGAGGCTACGAATACTTTTCCGTTTTCGGTGCGGTCGCCGACAGCAGAGACACGCATGACTCCGTGTCCTTCCATAATTTTTGTGCCTCGCATGGCAGCATCGGACGGGAATGTTGCGTCTTTGTCGAAATGGGCCGGATCGGTGGTCTTGTGGCATATCGGCTCGCCGGTCAGGGTGGATTCATCGATGTTTAGCGACACTGCCTCGAGCAGCTTGCCGTCGGCGGGAACTTCCTCGCCGGTGTTGAGGATGACGATATCGTCCTTCACAACATCTTTTTTCGGAATCTGAACCGGATTCCCGTTGCGGATGACCTGCACGGGTTCGTCATCGTTGACCTGATTGAGTATGGCGAACTCGCGGTCGGCTTTCAGTTCGAAGAGGAAAGCGAGTCCGGTGGCCAGAAGTATGGCAATGAGTATGCCTACCGGTTCGAAGAACACGGCCGGCCCTTCATGGAGTCCCCAGTATTCATAACATGAGATGCATATCGAAAGGAAGCCGGCCACCAGAAGAATCACGATCAAGGGGTCCTTGAATTTCTTAAGAAACTGTCGCCAGAGCGGTTCCTTCTCAGGAGGCGTCAGGATATTGGTGCCGTATTTTTCTCTGTTTTCAAGAACCTGAGCGTCGGTCAGGCCGGAGTATTCAATATGTTTGTCAGACATTCGGAATAAAAATTTTGCTAATTTGCCCTGCAAAGATAACAAATAAAGCAGAGCGTCGGGAGCCGGGATCTAATAAATTCACAAAAATTTAATATCGCAGAGGGGGATGATTGGAGGGATTGGGCAAAAGAAGGATCAGTCGGCGTATTTGATTCGGAATTTGTCAAGGAGTCTTTTGAAGTAGTCCTGAGCTGAAAGGCAAGTGTCCAAAAGGTAGCCTTTTATTCCGGGCCAGTTACGCAAGCCATTATAGTAGAACATTTTCAATTCATCAGTAATTATGAACGGCACATAGCCGTTTCTCAAACATTCGCGGAACATAATCAACCGGCCTACTCGTCCGTTGCCGTCCTGAAAAGGATGTATCGCTTCAAAACGCTGGTGAAAATCTATGATATTTTCCAATGACGGATGTCTGTCGGCATTATATTCTTTAAGAAGGGCTTCCATCTCATGATGGACATTTTCCGGTTCCGCAGTATCGCAACCTCCAACTTCGTTAGGCAATTTTTTATAGTCACCGACTCTGAACCAGACCTTCCGTTCATCGGATGTTCCGGATTTCAGCAGATAATGAAGGTGTTTGATATATGCTTCGGTAAGTTTGCCGTCAGTCTTATCGATGATATAGTCAATGGCGCGGAAATGGTTTGTTGTCTCGATGATGTCATCGATGTTAACCGCATTGTCAGTGATTCCTATTGTGTTTGTCTCAAATATATATCGGGTCTGGTCATGGGTCAGACGACTGCCCTCTATATGGTTCGAGTTGTATGTCAGATCAATCTGGATGCGATGATATATGCCGCCTTTTACCTTACCCGCTTTCTGTTCTTTTAAAATCGAAAGCAGCGGAGAGATTCTGCGAGCTTTTTTACGCTGTGGAAGTTCGGCATCGGCAGGGATGTTCCATGTCTTGCCAACGAGACAGGCACCTTCTATTTTCCCTTGCGCGCAGTAGTTTCGGGCCGTGCGCTCCGAAACTCCATGACTCTGCGCCCACTCTTTGACAGATGTATAGTCCATATTACAGTTATCGGCAAGATTATTGGTTGAAATCTATTGCAAAGATATGGAAACTTGCCGATATCGGCAAATTGTGGGCGGGAAGAGAGTGTGACGGATGGATATTTCCGGGTATGCAAAAGGCGAGATTTTGCCGTCTCGCCCTTTGCATTATGTCAGATGTGTCTTTAGTCAACAGCTACGTTTTGCATGACTGTGGCTGTAAAAGTAGCACCCTGTTGGATTTTCGGCATGGATCCTTTCATGAAACCGCTGAAGAGTCCGATGGGGAAGAATAGAACAGACAAAACGATCACACCGCCGAGTTTGCTGCCCCCTTTCTCGCATGTGCTCAGGCTGAGAGGCACTTGCTTGTTGTCAATTGTATTTGTGTAGGCATTCGTGAAACAGACTTTTCCGGCTTTACCCCAAGAACCGTTCGGCGCAATGCTGTAATCAATATTGGCAGGAGTACCGGCTTTAATGATCACCTGAGACCCGTCAGAAGAATATACATCCGTCTCAACCTTTGCGGTGATTGTCCCTGATTCCGTTTTGTCGGCTCCGTTGAAGTTTTCATTAAGACGAAGCACCATCTGAGTGCCGCTTTCAAGCAGATTCTTTTGTCCTTTTAATGATTGAGACATGGATTGAAGCGGCGCGAACATCAGTGCCGCGATAAGTACGCATGACATGATACGTTCCCAGAGATCTTTACTTTTCATAGTTTTGTAGTGATTTTATTGGTTTTGTTTATCATGATGAGGCAAATATAGTAAAACTTGTTGTCTCAGGCAAGTTTATAATGGAAAGTAGGACAAATTATCCGAATCAATGCGGTTGGAGAAGTCGGGGGAAGGGGAGAAGGCTATCTTTTGAGACCTTTGCCGAATAGCTCGGAATGGGAGCCTAACCGCAGCAGATCGATATCATTTGTTGTCCGGTCAATCCAGATGAGAAGGAAGTCGCCTTGAATATGGCATTCCATACATCCTGCATAGTCATTTGTGAGCAAATGAGGACGATAGATTTCGGGTATGGGTAATTCGTTCTCCAATAACCGGAGAACCTCGAGAAGTGCTTCCGCTTTTTTCGGATTGTTGCGGATCCTTTTTAAATCCTTCTTATATTGTGTCGAAGGACGAAGCTTTTTCATAATCCCATGGATTTGAACATGGCTTCGACAGATGTCGTATCGACAGGAGGTACGTTATGGAGTTTTCCGCTTTTTGCTTCTTCTATCGCGGACTTGGTTACTTCATTGGGTTCATTGTAAGCAACATCAAGGAGCACACATTCAACGAAGTTATTGAGGCTGCGGTGTTCGCGCTTGGCCATCTCTTTAAGACGTTCTATCAGGTCAACATTGAGACGGAACATCGTAGCTTTTTTCTTAATTGCTGTTTCCATAGTGCTATCATTTTGTTTGCAAATATAAAACAAATATATAGCAATAACAAATCCGGCGCCGATAAAGTTGGGGGAAGGGAGAAGGCTCTTCAATGCGGTTGAGTTAAGCTGAAAAGGCTTGATGGACAAGCCCCCGGGCGCACTGTGTCCTAACCGGGCATGAAGCGTAGCGGAGTGCCCGGACAAAGACGGCCCAATACTCTCGACGTCCCCGGATGGATGCCTCAGTGGTTGACGCAATGTCCTGTACCACAGAATCGTCCCTCCGCGACTCAATTACTATATATCATTGTCTCTCCGACCACTCCGCTTCGCTCCATGGCCGGTTACTTTCAGCACGCCCTGACGGGCTCCGATGGGAAAATATGACATAGGTTTCTAAACCCGACCGCATTGATCAGGCTCTTACCGCAGTATTATAATATAACTCTCATATATGCAATTCATTGAATTCTGGCTTTATAAGAAACAAATAATGAACAGAAAAGAATTTTATTTGTAAGAGTGATTTTGCGCTGGTTCTGAAAGGGAGGTGTTTGCTAAACCTCGACTTGGCTTTAATCTAACTTGCCTGAAGTGCTGGAATAAAAACTTTGAGAAAATATGATACCTAATTTTTACATTTATGTAAAACATTTTTTGTAACTTTGCGTTGTAATTACAAACGCAAAAATCATGAGCGAAGTCGAACTCCTCTTAGTCAACAGCAGCGACAGCTGCACTATGTACACAATTCAGTTCCTATCTGACGATATGAGCGAATTTGAAAAATTCATTGCCAAGTTCAGGGAGGACGCGGAACTGAATCCTGATTTTCAGGCAATAATGAGATTTGTTGAACAGATTCTCTCCAATGGTGCTTTTGAACGGTACTTCCGCAGAGAGGGCAAGATGAACGACTCAGTTGTTGCACTGCCGGTTTTGAAATCAAAACTTCGCCTGTATTGTCTTCGGCTTACCGACAAAATTCTCGTCCTCGGTAACGGCGACGTGAAGAACAGCCGGACATACGAAGAAAACGACACATTGCAGGGATATGTAATGGACTTGCAGAAATTCGAGCGTCTGCTCAAACAGGAAGTGCGTTCCGGTAATGTGGAGATAACCGAAAAGGAGATTATAACCGATAAAACCTTTGACTTATGAGAACCGCCAACATTTCATTACAGGAAATTTTCAATGAGATTCCTCGGGAGAAGCGGGAGGAAACACGACTTTCTTTTGCCATCTCTAACAGACTTGACGCTCTCATGCGTGAAAGGGGCTTGAATAAAAAGCAGTTTGCCGAAGCCCTTGGTAAACGACCCAATGAGATAACACGATGGCTGAGCGGGGAGCATAACTTCACTATCTCGACTCTCGCCATGCTTTCCTCGTTTTTCGGACAGCCGATTATTACAGTCGGTTGATATTCTGTTTTGCGATGGCATAATCATTTATAATATATCCTCACAGTTCAATGCATTTGAAAAAAGAATGAGATTGCATAATTTTCATAAAGCTTATACGGTAGTTATAGCTATATTTTTATCGTTAGCTGCATGTAAAAGCAACAATCATATTTCGGACTATTGCAATGAAATAAAAAGGGCAGAGGATTTAATCTCACATGATAAAAAAGATGATGCGCTTACTTTGCTATTTGAACTTGAAAACAATCTTGACGAAACGATTCCCGACACTTTGAAATATAAAGTATTGTCACGAATCGGGAGCATTTATTATTCTGACTTCAAAAAGGATAAAGCTGACGATTATTTTAAGAAAGCATTGGCTGTTGCACGTAAATGTGGCAAGAATTATGAAAGCATGGCACTATGGAATAGATGTCTGACCATATCCGACAATGATTCCATTTTGATATATCTTAAAGATTGTCAGAATATCAGCCATGCCTCCGGGTCAAGATATACGGAAGGTATGTCGGGAATTAATCTCGCGAGTGCATACATCCAAACCCAAAATTTGGATAAGGCCCGTGAGATACTTGACACAATGGAGTATGTGGTTGGTAATGACAGCGTGCTTAAAAATGAACTGGCAAATGTCAGATTGAATTATCTTATCAGCACAAAGAATTTCGACAAGGCTAAAGAAATACTTGATGAGCAGAATGTAAGAGACTTGAATTTATATGGCAGACTATCCCGATATCAGAATTTGTACGCCATTGAAATTGGTAAAGGACGGTATGAGTCTGCTATTGAATATCGTGATTCCATTGATGAAATAAAGAACAAGGTTGACTCTATCAGTCTTGATGAAAAGCTGTCAAAAACAGAGCTGGAGTTTACATCCAAACTTGATGATGAGAGGAGGAATAGGGATATTGCCATCATAATCAGCTTGTTTGTTATTATTATATTATCAGCATTTCTTTTTGCAGGTGTCAAACGCAGGCTTATGATGAAGAAGCAGATTGAGTTGAACGAGCAAATATTAAAACTGAATCTTAGAATAGCTCAGCTTACAGGATCTCATAATGAAAGCGACACACCTGTCAACGAAGGGAATGCCGATGTTCAGCCCGAGATTATTGAAAAGTTGAGACTGAATAAAGAACTGTTTATAAACCAGCCGATATATGGTCGATTGAAGCAGTTGAACCTAAAGCGAGATTCAGAGACGATCGACAAGGCAATGGCGAGAGAGGTCCTGGATGGAGTGATCGGGCAATTTGCTGATGTATGCACCAACCTACGACAGCTTTATAGCGGCATGACCTATGACGATGTGTTGTATTGTGCGGCAATCTATGTCGGGTTCTCGAAAGAATTGGCATCCGTGGCTTTCGGATCAAGTGAGGATGCACTTCGCCGACGTAAGAGCCGAATCAAACAAAAGCTTCCGACGGCTGTTTTTGAGGCCGTTTTTGGGACAAAAGCGTGACATTCAGCTTGTGTCACATTATTGTCCGACTTGATATATAGACGGTTATGACTGGCTGCTCTAACTTTGCAGCAGAAACTAAAACCGTTTATATATGGAAAGAATCATCCTTATCATCACTCTCCTGATTGCTGTATCCACTGGCATACAAGCACAGGATTCTCTCGATTCCCTTATGAATAGGGATCTCGATGAAGTAGTCGTGACGGCACAAAGAAAGTACACCAAATCGACAGCCCGTGGGTTGAAAGTGTCAATGTCCGGGAATCCTCTCTCAAAGATTGGCAGTGCGACAGATGCCATTATGCAGATGCCGCTTATCGACGGTTCTGCAGGTTTCATCTCTGTTCTCGGCAAAGGGACTCCAGTGATATACATCAATGGCCGAAAAATGATGAACTCATCCGAGCTTAGCAACTTGAAGTCTTCTGATCTCGCTTCCGTTGAAATCGTCACGAATCCTTCTGCCGAATATGGTTCTGATGTGTCAGCCGTAATCCTCATTAAGACAAAGCAACCGCTCGCCGGATTATATATTTCAGGTAAAGGGAGGGTTCAGGCATCAGAAGAATGGTCGGAATCAGCAGGGGCCAGTCTGCAATATCACAATGAGAACGGACTGACTGTCTTTGGAGATATTTCCTATGCTTGGGATGGCTTTAAGCAAAAGCGTCATTATGCTGAATTATTCGGCGAAGTTTCAAACGTAGATAAATTCTTTACAACTCTCTCAGATGAGACAGCAAAAAAACGCAGTCAGTCGCTGACGGTTGATGGTGGCTTAAACTATGACTTCGGTAAAAACTCCGTAGGACTGAAGTATATATTCAGCCGCACACCCAAAAGTAGGTTTGGCAGTGTGGGTTATACTTCAACCGATGCGCTGTCAATAAACGGCATTACATCGGCGACCTCGCTTAATGCTCAGTCTTTCGATCATTATATCAATGCTTTCGGCGATTTCAAACTACCGTTAAGTATCGGCCTGCGTATGGATTTGGATTATATGTCCGGAAATAATGTATCCTGTTGGGATGCATTAGAAAATGAGACCGAAAGGAATATAATGAACAATAATAGGTCACGACATGATTATTTTGGTTCCAAGCTAAGAATTAATAGAAACTTCGGCAATATTGAGGTTGAGGCCGGGGCGGAATATGCCCATACAAAAAACGACCAATACTTTACCAGTCAAGGGCTATCAAATACGTTCCTGACATCGGCATCGGATATAGTACGTCAGAATCTGCAAGCATATTATGTGTCATTTGATTATGACATCAGTCCCAAATGGAACATTTACGGAGGCATCCGGTATGAAACCACAGATTCTCGTTATGAGAAAGATGACATCCATGATAATAATCTTTCAAGAAGATACCATGATATTCTTCCCAATTTAGGAATCCAGTTCAAATCTCCGGTGAATCTAACGATGTACTACCGGGCTAAAGTCAGCCGTCCTTCTTATTCTTTGCTTGACAACAACTTTGCCTACGTCACACCGACTCTTTGGGAAACAGGCAATCCGGAATTGGTTGCTTCAAGGACTCACAATGTGGGTATTTCATTATACTTCAGGAATTTTGTCTTTCTGGGAACATACATACGTTCCGAAAAACCAATCGGCAGTATATATCAATACGATGCCGGCCTTAAAGCAAATATCAGAACCAATGTCAATCTACCGGACTATGATACATGGCAGTTGGTTGCATCACAAGGATTCAACGTCAGGTTCTGGCATCCTACCGTTCAGGGCGTACTATTGCTCCAAAATCTGAAATACGGAAATCCGATGCGGAAATACGACAAGCCTTTCTATCAGCTATCGCTGAATAACAGATTCGATTTACCGGCAGGTATCTATGCTTATCTCTCGGCATTCTATCTTGGAACCGGCAATACATCCACCACATATTCTCGCGGAACATGGCAAATGGCGTTGACTCTCAGCAAGAGTTATCGAAATTGGACTTTTACATTGTCGGCCAACGATATCTTTGGAACATGGAAACAGAGATTTGATACTTATTCTAATTCCGTAGAATATAAATCAGACATAAAAGGAGCCTCGCAATATGTCTCTCTCTCAGTACGATATTCCATCAACGCGGCAAAAGGAAAGTATAAAGGCAAAGCCGTGCGAGAAGATGAAATGAATCGACTGTGATAAAAATAAATGGTCTGAAAGAGATGAAGCCGGGGTATGGGGAATCACAGGGAGAGGATGCGGCGGAGGCGGGAGGGGGAAATGGAGCGTCGGCGGCCGTAGTCGTCGAGCTGTTCGTGGGATATTCTACCGACGGTGAAGTAGCGGGCTTCGGGGCGCGCGATCATCAGTCCGGAGACGCTTGCCGATGGGGACATGGCGCCGTTATCTGTGAGGGTTATGCCGGCTTCGCCGAGACCAATCGTTTCGTCAAGAATGCGGTTCATGAGCTGGTCCGGGATGGATGGGAATCCGACGGCAGGGCGTATTCCGACATAGCGGCCCTGCATGATTTCCCTGACGGAGAGGGCTTCATCGGCGGCATAACCCCAGTAGTTTCGGCGAACGAGGGAGTGGAGCAGTTCGGCTCCGGCCTCGGCTATGCGGTCGCAGAGGGTCGAGAGAAGCATGGACCGGTATTGGTCGCCTTTGAGAGACTCGCGCAGTTCATCGAGGCCGAATGCCCCGTTGACGGCGAAAACGCCAACGAAGTCGGTGCGCCCTGTGGCGGCAGGCATGACGAAGTCGGCGAGAGAGAGCGTGGCTCCGTCGATAAGACGTTGGGAGCGGAGCATGGGCCAGCGACGGCCGGCAATGACGAGGTCGTCACCATCGGAAACAGCTTCGGCTATGCGGAAGCGGGCTTTGCAGAAGCCGGGCCATTCGGTTGCGAGCGAATTGAAAAGCTCCTCCGCATCGGAAAGCAGTTTTGATGCTTCAGCCGCTGCTTCGTCGGACGAGAGGTCCCACGCATGAAGGAGCGCGCGGCGGTTGATAAAGGGTCGGAGGAGTTCGGGATCGAGGATCAAGGTGACAGCTTCAGTTCCGGCAGCCGGGGCGAGGGGGAAATAGTTCTCCCAGTCGAGGCGCAGACGCTTGGCAGAGGCTTCGCTGAAAGGCAGGAGCGACGCGGGCTCGTGCTGAAGGCGGAGAGCGGAGTATTCTTTGTTAAGAGAGTCAATGAATTCCTCGCGGGTCGCCGGGTTGAGATAGCGGGCCGCAAGAAGAGGGTTTCGCGAGGCATCGGCGGCATAGATCACGGGGGCATGGGAAAGAGGGGCAAGCTTGAGGGCCGTGTGCAGTTCGGAAGTTGTGGCGCCTCCGACCATGACGGGGATGTCAAGCCCTTCGCGGGCGAGCATCTCAATGACGGTGGCCATTTCCGAGAGTGATGGCGTGATCAGCCCGGAGAGACAGATGAAGTCAGGGCGGTGGGCGCGAGCCGCTTCGACGATTGTTTCCGGCTCAACCATCACTCCGAGGTCAATAACCTCGAAGTTGTTGCATGAGAGCACGATTGCCGCGATGTTTTTTCCTATGTCGTGGACATCGCCGCGCACTGTGGCGAAGATTATTTTCCCCGCAGAGGCCGCGCTGTCTGCCGCGCCAGAAAGAGCCGGCATCAGGAGCTCGACGGCTTTCTTCATAGTGCGGGCCGACTTCACCACCTGGGGAAGAAACATCTTTCCGTCGCCGAAGAGAGTGCCGACGTGTCTCATACCGTCCATCAGCGGGCCGTTTATGACCGCCGCGCCGTCGGGCATCGAGGAGAGCGCCTCCTCTATGTCGGACGCAAGGAACTCGGCGGAGCCGGAGACTATTGCCTCGGCAAGACGTGTGGCTACCGGAACGAGCGCGCGGTCGGCCTGAGGCTTTTTCTCCGGAGCAGCCGACGGCGTCATGCCGCCGGCGAAAGCGAGTAGCCTCTCGACGGCGAGGCCGGAGTCAGTGCGACACAGCAGAACGTCGTCGATCAGAGATCTCAGCTCCGGATCGATGGATTCCACGGGGGTAATGGCGGCGGGATTCAGTATCGCCATATCCATTCCGGCAGCCGCGGCATGGTGGAGAAAGACCGAGTGTATGGCCTCGCGCAACGTATTGTTGCCGCGGAATGCGAAAGAAAGGTTGCTGACACCTCCGCTCACCTTCGCATGCGGAAGATTGTTTCTGATCCAGCGGACCGATTCGATGAAATCAATGGCGTAGCGGTCGTGAGCCTCGATGCCGGTGGCCACGGTCAGCACATTGGGGTCGAAAATGATGTCGGAGGGAGGAATTGCGGCCTTATCGACGAGCAGGCGGTAGGCACGCTCACAGATTTCGATGCGCCGGCGGAGAGTGTCGGCCTGTCCTTTCTCGTCGAACGCCATCACGACCATAGCGGCTCCGTAACGGTGTATCTCCCGGGCTTTGGCGAGGAATTTTTCCTCGCCTTCCTTCAGGGATATCGAGTTGACGATGGATTTGCCCTGGACGACTTCGAGCGCCGCGCGGACAGTGGCCCAGTCTGACGAGTCGATCATTACGGGCACGGCAGCAATCTCCGGCTCGGAGGCGATCAGGTTGAGGAAGCGCGTCATTTCGGCCGGGGCGTCGAGCATCGGGTCGTCCATGTTTATATCGATGATATTGGCGCCGTCGCGGACCTGACGCAGAGCTATGGCGAGGGCTTCATCATAATTCTTCTCCTTGATTAGCCGGAGGAAGCGGCGCGAACCGGCCACGTTGCAGCGTTCGCCGACATTTATGAAGGTAGAGCCGGGGCATATTTCGAGGGCCTCCAGTCCGGAGAGCCGCAGGGAGGAAGGCGACGGCGCGACAGGAGTATGGGGGCGCGCGCCGTCCACGATCGCAGGAAAAAGTCGTATATGGGCCGGGGTGGTTCCGCAACATCCGCCCACGATGTTGACGAGTCCCTCGCTGACGAACCGGCTAATGGCGGCTGCCATACGTTCAGGCGATTCGGCATAACAGCCGGAAGCGTCGGGGAGCCCCGCATTGGGATGGGCGCTCACGGGGAAAGGGGATATTGCGGCAAGCTGCCGCAGAACCGGAAGCATTTCCTCGGGGCCGAACGAGCAGTTGAGCCCCAGACTCATCAGAGGCGCATGGGCCACGGATGCCACGAAAGCCTCCAGCGTCTGTCCGGAGAATGTGCGGGCGCCTTTTTCGGTGACGGTCACGGAGAGCATGATCCCGAAATCGGTTCCAAGCTCCGCGCGGACGTCTTCGGCGGCGTGGAGGGCGGCTTTGGCATTGAGAGTGTCGAATACGGTCTCTATCAGGATTATGTCGGCCCCGTTGGAGACAAGTGCGGCGATCTGTTGGCGATAGGTTCCGCGCAGCATGTCGTAGGTTACATCGCGCCGTGCGGGGTCGCTGACATCGGGGCTCATCGAAGCGGTCTTGTTTGTGGGACCCACAGAGCCGGCGACATATACCTGCCTGTCGGGGTGGAGCTTCATGAAGCTGTCGGCCGCCTCGCGGGCTATTGCCGCCGCGGCTGAGTTTATTTCGGTCACGCGGTCGGCCATTCCGTAGTCGGCCAGCGAGAAGCTGTTGGCATTGAACGAGTTTGTGGAAATAATGTCGGCACCCGCCTCAAGATAGGCTGTGTGAATGGCGCGTATTTCGTCGGGATGGGTCAGGCACATCACGTCGTTACACCCGACATGGCGAATCATGGTTCCCATGGCGCCGTCGAGAATCAGAATCCGGTCCTTAGGTATCTCAGTCATATCTCTGCGGGTTCAATATATCCTTATGCAAATCTCGCGTACATTGGCGGCGGCCGACATGGTGTAGAAGTGGATTCCTTTCACGCCGTGGGCCATCAGATCGCGGCATTGTGTCACGGCCCACTCTATGCCGAGGCCGCGGACCTCGTCGTCGGTCTTGCACCGCCGGATTTCAGACGCGAGTTCTTCGGGTATGTCGCATCGGAAGGTGCGGGGAAGCATGCTCAGATGGGAGATTCTGGCAAGGGGCTTTATTCCCGGAATTATAGGGACGGTTATACCTTCGCGTCGGCAACGCTCCACGAAGTCAAAGAACTTCGAGTTGTCGAAAAACATCTGCGTCACGAAATATTTCGCGCCGAGCTCCATTTTCCGTTTCATGTAGCGGATGTCGGAGTCCATGTTGGGGGCTTCCTCATGTTTTTCGGGATAGCATGCCATGCCGTAGGAGAAAGGAGTCTCGATCCCTTCGAGGGGAGTGTCGTCGAGCGAGAACCCGGCGTTGAACTTGTTGACCTGTTCCTGGAGGCCTGTGGCGTGTTCGTGGTAGAGCCCCGGACGGTCATCGCCCACGATTTCCGACTTGATATCGCCCCGGAGGAGCAGGAGATTGGTGATGCCGAGAAAGTTCAGGTCTATGAGGGCATATTCGGTCTCTTCCTTCGTGAAGCCGCGGCAGATGATGTGGGGGACGGTCGTTATGCCGTAGCGGTGCTGTATCATGGCGGCAATGGCTACCGTCCCGGGACGTCGGCGCAGGCTGACTCTTTTCAGCGATCCGTCGGGCTGTTCGCGGAGCACGTATTCGCTGTGGTGGGATGTTATGTTGATATGGCTCGGGTTGAATTCGCGCAAAGTGTCAACGATGCGGAATACCTTATAGATGCTGTTGCCTTTCAGGGGCGGAAGAATCTCGAAAGAGAATAGTGGCGAAGATGCGTTATTGAAAGATTCGGCTACGTTCATCCTATGTGCAATTGTGACTTGGTTCTCTGAGTGCAAATATAACCAAAAAAATCAAAAGGAAGGCGATTTTTTGAATAGAGTAGGAAATTCAGTAATTTTGCAAAGAGTTAGCGAAGGGGCCTGTGAGCCTGCTGTTAAAACAACTTTCAGACCAATCATGAAACACCCTCTTAGACTGACAGCGTGTCTGTTGCTTGCCGCGTGCTTTTTGCCGTTCGTTTCGCATGGCGAGGAGAAATATGAACTTAAGTACGGTGCGCAGCGGACAGAGAAGAGAGATGACGAGGCCATGCGCCGTTTCCGTGACCACCGTGTGGGTGCTTTTATCCACTGGGGGCTCTATTCGATGGCCGGAGGCGAATGGAAGGGAAAAATCTATCCCGGCGCCGCGGAGTGGCTGAAGGCATGGGCAAAGGTGCCGTCCGACGAATGGCTCGCGCAGATGGACCGGTGGAATCCTACGGGATTCGACGCCCGGGAATGGGCGCGGATGATGAAAGCGGCCGGGTTCCGTTACGTTAAAATCACCACCAAGCATCATGAGGGTTTCTGTCTGTGGCCGAGCGCCACGACGCCCTACACCGTGGCAAACACTCCCTGTGGCAGAGATCTGCTTGGCGAACTGGTGAAGGCTTTCAACGACGAGGGCCTCGACGTGCATTTCTATTTCTCGGTGATGGACTGGAGCAATCCCGACTACCGCACGCAACTGAACTGCCGCGAGGACAGCACGGCTTTCGAACGGTTCAAACGCTTCACGGAGGCGCAGCTGCGAGAACTGGCCACGCGTTATCCGTCGGTAAAGGATTTCTGGTTTGACGGGACGTGGGACGCATCGGTGAAAGGCAACGGGGCATGGACGCTGCAGCTGGAAAATATGCTCAAGGATCTCGTGCCGGGCGTGACGGTCAACAGCCGTCTGCGCGCCGACGAACGTGGAAGCCGCCATTTCGACAGCAACGGACGCCTGATGGGCGATTATGAATCGGGCTACGAGCGGCGGCTGCCCGATCCGGTCAGGGACCTGCAGGTGACCCTCCGGGACTGGGAGGCATGCATGACAGTTCCCGAGAATCAGTGGGGCTATCACAAAGACTGGTCGCTGAGCTATGTGAAACCGCCGGTCGAAGTGCTCCGGAGGGTTGTCCATGCCGTGTCGATGGGCGGCAACATGGCCGTTAACTTCGGGCCTGACGGCACAGGCCGTTTCCGGCAGGAGGAGAAAGAGCTTGCGGACTGGCTGGGAAACTGGATGCGCCATAACGGGGAGGCGATCTATGGCTGCGGCTATGCCGGCTTTGAGAAGGCAGACTGGGGCTATTATACGCGTAAGGGCGACACGGTCTATATGATAGTGTTCAATCAGCCTTTCGGCGCCCGGCTACGGGTGAAAACTCCGGCTGGAACCGCTGTCAGGGGCGCGTCGCTCATTGACGGAACCCCTGTCGGATTCATGGAGACAGCCCGCGACGAATATAACGTCAACACGGTCGAATCATCGGAGCCGTATGTTATCAGGCTCACCGTTGACGCCGGTAGCGCGGAAGGAAAATACCGTGATGCCCTGACCTGAAAAAATCATTCATAACCGAAATAAAAAAAATCATGTCGATAAGAACAATACTGTTGGTAGCGTCGCTGGCGCTTGCGGCCGCGGTGCAGGGCCGCGAGGTGAAAAATTTCAACAATGACTGGGAATTCAGACGCGGCCCGTTCCCGGAAGAACCCCACACGGGGGCGACGTGGTGGAACGGAAAGTGGGAGAAGGTCAACGTTCCCCACACATGGAACGCCATCGACATGCAGACGCGCGTAAATGACTTCTATGAGGGGCCGGCCTATTATCGCAAGAAATTCCGCATGGCGGCCGCCGACAGCGGGAAACGCTGCTTCCTGCGATTCGAGGGCGTGGGCGCCTGTGCCGACGTCTATGTCAACAACCGTCTTGTCGGTTCGCACAAAGGGGCTTACTCGGCGTTTGCGTTAGAGATAACCGGGGCGGTTGACTATGACGGAGAGAATATAGTGGTGGTCAGGGCGGACAATAAGTCGCGTCCCGACGTTATTCCCGTCAATCATCAGCTTTTCGGGGTTTATGGAGGCATCTATCGGCCCGTGTGGCTGGTGACTACAGAGGGAGTAGGCATCAAGGTGACCGATCATGGTTCGCCGGGGGTGTATGTCAGTCAGAGCAATGTCAGCGACAAACGGGCAGATGTGCGCGTCAGGGTCAAGATCGACAACGGGACGGCCGCCCCTGCTCCGATCGTTGTGGAGACCGTCATAAAGGATGGCGCCGGCAGGAAGGTCAAAAGCGACCGGCGGCAGATGGACCTTACGCCGCAGGGCACACAGACGTTCACCACGGATTTCGTCATCGAGAAGCCGCATCTGTGGCAGGGAATCTATGATCCTTATCTCTACAGCGTCACCACGCGCCTTGTCAGCGGCGGCCGCGTCATCGACGAGGTAGTGCAGCCGCTGGGCCTGCGCCGCTTCGAGGCGATTGCCGGAAAAGGTTTTTTCCTGAACGGAAAGAAGTATCCGATGTATGGCGTCACTCGCCATCAGGACTGGTGGCAGAAGGGAAGCGCCCTGACTGACCGGGAGCATGACGCCGATCTCAACGCGATAATGGACGTGGGGGCCACGACGGTTCGTTTCGCCCATTATCAGCAGTCGGACCGCATCTATTCTCGCTGCGATTCGCTCGGGCTTGTGGTGTGGGCCGAGATACCTTTTGTCAACCGCGTCACCGGACGGGAATGGGAGAACGCCCACAGCCAGTTGCGCGAACTCATAAGGCAGAACTACAATCATCCGTGTATATATATCTGGGGACTTCACAACGAAGTCTATTCGCCGACCGACTACACTTCGGCACTGACGGCGTCGCTCCATGATCTGGCAAAGACGGAGGATCCCGACCGCATGACTGCCTCGGTCAACGGCTACGGGATTGCTCTTCATCCGGTCAACCAGAATGCCGACATACAGGGCATGAACCGTTATTTCGGATGGTATGAAAAGAAAATAAAGGATATCGACGCATGGATCGAGGGGCTTGAGCGGGATTATCCGTGGCAACGGCTTATGCTGACGGAATATGGCGCAGACGGCAATCCCGATCATCAGACCGAGCTTCTCGGAGAGTCGCTCAACTGGGGACGGCCCTATTATCCGGAAACATTTCAGACGAAGACCCACGAATATCAGTGGAGCGTCATAGCGAAACATCCCTATATCATAGCATCATATCTCTGGAACATGTTTGACTTCGCATGCCCGATGTGGAGCCGCGGAGGAGTGGCAAGCCGTAATCTGAAGGGGCTCGTGAGCTTTGACAGACGCGAGAAGAAGGACTCCTATTTCTGGTATAAGGCCAACTGGAGCCGGCAGCCGGTGCTCTATGTGACGCAGCGCCGCAATGCCGACCGCGAACGCCGCGAGACCTCCATAACGGTTTATTGCAACCGCGGCGTGCCGGAGGTCGCACTGAACGGCCGACCGCTGCCCCGTCCGCGACAGGGTTACACGGAGGTTCACTGGATATTTGACAGCGTAGTCCTTGACGACGGCGACAACATTATCAGCGCCCGGACAACCGGGGAAGGAGAGGTGTTGAGCGACACTGTCAGATGGATTTACAACGGAGAAAAAGACCGGAGTCCTGAGAAATATGAGAACAGGAAGACGCATTCGGGCTTCTGAATCGAAAAAGAGAGATTTTTCTCGTGCAAAGTGTAACCCAAATGGAGACATAAGTGACTATAATACAGGAAAAAGCAATAAAAAAACGATGAAACCAATAAATTTTGATAAAAACTTTTGTTTTGTGACAAAATAGTCATTACATTTGCAAGGAATAAATACAATATTCGATAAGGTAGTATAATTTAGAACATCCCTGTATACACTTTACAACATGTTATCCGTAGGCTATGTCGCGAGACACGGCCTGCGTTTATTTTTGGGGTTAGCCAAATTGGGCTAATTGGTCAAATTGGACGGGGGTTAAAATAAAAAAATTGATGGAGAAGCCCGTAGGGCGTGTTGTGTTATAACCGTGCATGGAGCGAAGCGGAGTGCACGGACAAAGACTGCCCTATACCCTCGGCGTCCCGGAGGGATGCCTCAGTGGCTGATGCAAAGTTCTGTACCACAGAATCGTCCCTCCGCGACTCAATTATTATATATCATGCCTTTCCGGTCACTCCGCTTCGCTCCATAACCGGTTACTTTCAGTACGCCCTGACGGGCTCCGATGGGAAAACATAACATAGATTTCTTAACTCAACCGAATTGATTGGGCGAATTGGACTGGGATTATGTAAAGATTCCCGGTTATAATCGGTAAATTCTACAGAAATTGCAGAAATATCCAAGTATAACCGTGATTTTGTGCATTATTTGTTTGTTTTTCGGATTATAGTTTGTTATATTTGCAAAAAATATAACTATGGAATTAATTCCCCGACCACAATACATAGAAAAGATAGCCACACTGATCAACCATGGGATGATGCTCATACTCGTCGGTCAGCGTCGCGTTGGGAAAAGCAAAGTCCTCGAACTATTCAAGGATTGGCTCAGTCATAATCGTCCGGAGGCAAACGTTGTGTATATCAATAAGGAATATCAGGAATTCCGTGACATTGCAACGGCGACGCAGTTGTATGACTATGCCGTCGCCCGACTGCCAAAGGATGGTGATAATTATCTCCTTATCGATGAGGTTCAGGATATAGAGAATTATGAGAACGCGCTGCGAAGTCTTCATGCTGAAGACCGATGTCAAGTGATTGCTACGGGAAGCAATGCGTATATATTTTCGAGTGAACTTGGCACCCGTCTTTCAGGAAGATATGTGGAGATAAAAGTTTATAATCTTTCCTACCTTGAATTTCTGCGGTTTCACAATATTGAAGACAGCGACGAGGCCATTATGAGTTATCTTAAAATTGGGGGACTTCCCGGTTTGCTCGCTTTTAACCGGGAAGACCAATCGCAAATAACCGACTATCTTGAAGGTGTCTGCAATACGGTCATTGTCAAGGACATCGTCAGCAGAGAAAATGTCCGTAATGTCACCCAGCTTGAAAATGTAATACGTTTTGTCGCTGACAACATTGGCAAACCGATATCGGTTACAAATATTGCCAAATACATGACATCCAAAGGTGAAAAGATCAGTAATGAGACCGTATCAAATTACCTGAAGTATCTCCGTGACGCATTTCTTGCTATTCCAATCAAGCGGTTCAATATACATGGCAAGATGCTTCTTGAGCCGAACAATAAGCATTATTTCTCTGACCATGGTATTCGCAATTATCTTTGCGGATATAATATCCGCGAAAGTATAGAGAAAATCATGGAAAATGTTGTGTGGAATCATCTTCGCCGTCAAGGTTTCAAGGTAACAGTCGGCATTCTCCGCGTTGGAGAGATAGACTTCGTAGCCACAAAAGCAGAAAAGCGGATTTATGTTCAAGTAACATATCTGCTCGCCTCCGAGGATACTGTCAGGCGGGAATTCGGTAATCTTGCCGCAATAAAAGACAATTATCCGAAATATGTTGTCTCTATGGATCCTGTCGGCGGAGGATTCAGCGAATATCCCGGAATCGAACATGTCAGGCTCAGGGAATTCCTTAAAATGAGTCTATAAGATTTGCACAGCAGCGGATTGATCAGGGACGGTGGGGGGAGAGGATGCGTTCGCCGAGATATTTGGCGAATTCTTTTTTGAGGGCGTTGAGCTCGAGGTTGCGCTGCATGAGCGAACGGAGGGTGGCGCTGTCGGAGGGCGCTGTCGAATATATGCGTGCGATCTCTTTGTTTATGCGTGCGATCTCACATTCGATCAGAGCGCATTTCAGATTATATACGGCGAGTGGCACGAGTTCGGGAAGGCGTTCGCGTTCGGTCGAGACATGGGAGTATTTGGTGTAGATCTTGCTGAGGCTGTGGCGTGAGGTGACGAGGGCTGTTGCGGTGCGTCGCACTTCGTCGCTGCTGCATGAGAGGAGCTGCCGCTGGAGATAGAGTTCGGCGAAGCTGTCAAGGGCCGCGTTGAATTCATTTTCGGCTGCTTCTTCAAGCTCTTTTTCGCGGGTCTGTATTGAGGCGAGATCTCCGGCTGTCCGGCGGATATGTTCGTAGCCCTCTTCCATTCTCCGCCGGCGCACTTCGGAAAGCCTTAACCGTTCACCTTCGCATGCCTGAGTCCAGCTGTCGCCGGCCAGGGCGAGACATTCGTCAAGGAGGCGGGCGAATACAGGGTCGGAAAAGGAGATTTCATCTATCCGCAGTTCTTCCATGACGTATTCGAGCACGTTCATGGGTCGGGTGTCGCCCCGTTCATCGGCGACATCGCAGAGATAGCAGAGGCCGTAGCGCACAATGTATCTGACGAGTTCCCTCTCGTAGGGGACGAGGAATCCGGCCTCGGCCGCTATGACGGGTTTCGGGGCGGCAGGTTCGGGTGCCGGCGTCACGGCTTCGGCCGGGATGGCTACGGCGTCCTGCGCCGGATCGGCGGGGAGTCCGGCTTTGGCGCGGTTGCGTTCGCGCTGCTCTTCGCGGGCGCGTTTCTCGGCCGCTTCGGCGGCGTATTTAGCAACCTGGAGGGTCAGTATTTTCTCGTCAATGGCCATGGAGCGGGCACATTCGGCGATATAGACGGTGCGGGTTATGGGGTCGGGGATGACGGAAATGGAGCGTACGATGCTCTGGATGGCGTGGGCTTTGGCGATGGGATCGTTGGAGGCATCCTTCATCAGGATTGATGTCTTGAAGGATATGAAATCCTGCTCATTGTCGGCGAGATAGCGCTCCACTTCCTCCGATGTGTGCGACTGGGCGAAAGAGTCGGGGTCCTCTCCCTCGGGCAGGAGCATGACCTTTATGTTGAGGCCCTCGGCCAGGAGCAGGTCTATGCCGCGCAGGGATGCCTTGATGCCGGCCGGGTCGCTGTCGTAGATGACGGTTACGTTTTCGGTGAACCGGTGGATTAGGCGTATCTGCCCTTCGGTCAAAGAGGTTCCGGAGGAGGCGACGACATTCTCGACGCCGCTCTGGTGCATGGAGATGACATCCATGTAGCCTTCGACGAGAATACACTTGTCGTTACGGACAATCGACTGCTTGGCCTGATAGAGACCGTAGAGTTCGAAGCTCTTGCGATAGATGACGGACTCGGGAGAGTTGACATATTTGGCGACATCCTTGTCTTTGCGCAGGGTTCGTCCGCCGAAAGCGAGTACTTTGCCCGAGAGGGAGAAGACGGGATAAATGACACGTCCTCGGAAACGGTCGCCGACGGTGCCGCGCTCGGTCTTGTAGCATAGACCTGTGGCGATGAGGAACTTTTCGGAGAACCCTTTGGCTTTGGCGTGGCGGAAAAGATCGTCGCGGCTGTCGGGACTGTACCCGAGGTGGAAGCGCTTGATCATCGCGTCGTTGATTCCGCGCTCGCGGAAGTAGGCGAGTCCAACGGAACGGCCTTCGTCGGTGGCCGTCAGGTTGTGCTCGAAATGCTTCATGGCGAATTCGTTGACCGCGAGAAGGCTTTCGCGCTCCGATTCCCTTTCGCGCTCTTCGGCGTCCATTTCCCGCTCCTTGATCTCGATGTTGTATTTTTTCGCGAGATAGCGCAGTGCGTCGCTGTAGGACATCTGCTCGAGTTCCATCAGGAAACCCACGGGACTGCCTCCCTTGCCGCAACTGAAACATTTGCAGATGCCTTTGGAAGGAGAGACAGAGAAGGAGGGAGTGCGCTCGTTGTGGAACGGGCACAACCCTATGTAGTTGGCTCCGCGGCGTTTGAGGCTCACAAAGTCGCTGACAACGTCCAGTATTTCGGCCGTGTCCAGAATCTTTTGTACGGTTTCAGAGTCAATTCTTCTCATGAGGATGACAAAATTACAAAATTAGCGTGTTAAAACAGCCAAAACGCCTTATTTTTTTAAGAGGCGTTGTTATGTTGCAAACTTGGGCGGGAATGATTATATTTGCAGATAATTTACCGCTACATCGCGGACGACCATGGAAAATAACATTTGTAAATCAATCAATCGAAAATCATGAATATAAACAAAACAAAACTTTGTACGGCCATCGGTCTGGCAGCCATGGGCTGTCTGCCGGGATGGGCCGCGACCGAGGTGACGCGCCTGAATCCGTCGGCTGTTGAGGTCAGGTTTGACGGCGACTCCACTTCGATGCTGGTCGATTTCTACGGACCTAACATCTTCCGTCTGTTTCAGGATCCATCAGGCGGCATAGCGCGTGATCCGCAGGCCGATCCTCCGGCCAAGATACTGGTCGGCGCACCCCGCAGGAGCGTAGGAGAAATCGTGGTGAAAAAGGAGGCCGAAGGTCCTTCAGTGACTACGTCGCGCGTCAAGCTGCAGTTCAAGAATGACAGCCGGCTCTTCACAGTGACCGATCTGGCAACCGGAAAAGAGACCGTCAGAATGCTCGCGCCGGTCGATTATAACGGGAAGCGCACGGCGGTGAAGCTTGCCGGCAGGCCGGGAGAATATTTCTATGGCGGTGGCGTTCAGAACGGACGTTTCTCCCACAAAGGCAAATCCATCGATATCGTGAACACCAATTCATGGACCGACGGGGGAGTTGCGTCGCCGACGCCTTTCTACTGGTCAACGGACGGTTACGGAGTGATGTGGCACACGTTTGCTCCAGGCGCCTACGATTTCGGCGCCACCGAATCTGGAGCAGTGAAGCTGACGCACGAGACCCCGTATCTCGACGTGTTCATGATGGTTGACGAGCAGCCGGTAGCTCTTCTCAATGACTTCTATCAGCTGACGGGCAATCCGGTGCTTCTGCCGAAGTTCGGCTTCTACGAGGGCCATCTCAACGCCTATAACCGCGACTATTGGACGGTTGACAGCACCAAGACGGGCATTCTTTTCGAAGACGGAAAATATTACAAGGAGAGCCAGAAAAACAATGGCGGCATCCGCGAGAGTCTCAACGGCGAAAAACCGGGCAACTATCAGTTCAGCGCCCGCGCCGTCATAGACCGCTACAACCGACATGACATGCCTCTGGGCTGGGTTCTTCCCAACGACGGTTACGGCGCCGGCTACGGCCAGACCTCGACGCTTGACGGCAATGTGCAGAACCTGAAGGATTTCGGCGACTACGCCCGCGAAAAAGGCGTGGAGATAGGACTCTGGACGCAGAGTGACCTTCACCCGAAGGCCGGCATCGAACCTCTGCTGCAGCGCGACATAGTCAAGGAGGTGCGCGACGCGGGTGTCCGCGTGCTCAAGACCGACGTAGCATGGGTCGGAGCGGGCTACTCGTTCGGACTCAACGGAGTGGCCGACGTAGGGGAGATCATGCCTTACTACGGCAATGACGCACGTCCCTTCATCATATCTCTCGACGGCTGGGCCGGAACGCAGCGCTACGCCACAATCTGGTCTGGCGACCAGACCGGCGGCGAATGGGAGTACATCCGTTTCCACATCCCCACTTATATAGGCTCGGGCCTTTCTGGTCAGCCAAACATCTGCTCCGACATGGACGGAATTTTCGGAGGCCAGAACATTCCGGTCAACATCCGCGATTTCCAGTGGAAGACTTTCACGCCGATGCAGCTCAACATGGACGGCTGGGGCCGCAACCCGAAATATCCTATGGCGCTCGGCAAGGACGCCGAACGGATCAACCGCGCCTATCTGAAGCTGAAATCGGAGCTGTTGCCCTACGCTTACACCTATGCCCGCGAGGCCGTTGACGGCAAGCCGCTGATGCGCGCCATGTTCGTTGACTATCCCAACGACTTCACCCACGGAACCGCCACCCGCTATCAGTTCCTTTACGGGCCGGATCTTCTCGTGGCGCCCATCTATCAGGCCACGCGCTCCGACGCGGCCGGCAATGACGTGCGCAACAACATCTATCTGCCCGAAGGCCGGTGGTTCGATTATTTCTCGGGCCGCGAATATAACAGCGACGGCGCCAAGGTCGTCAACAATTACGGGGCTCCTCTATGGAAGCTGCCGGTGCTCGTGAAAGCCGGCGCGATAATCCCTATGGTCAATCCCAACAACAATCCCTCGCAGATCAACCGCAATCTGCGCATATATGAATTCTGGCCTGAAGGAAGCAGCGAGATGACGGAATATGACGATGACGGCACCACTATGGGGTGGCAGCGCGGCGAGTCGGCAACTACCCGCGTGACCTCCTCCGTCAACGCGAAAGGCGTCCTTTCAATCGAGATCGCCCCGACAAAGGGCACCTTCCCCGGTATGACAGCCGAGAAGGCCACGGAACTCCGCATCAACGCCACGGCCAAGCCCAAGAGCGTGACGGCCACTGTAGGCGGAAAGAAAGTGAAACTTACCGAGGCCGCATCGCTGAAAGAGTTCCAAGAGGGCTCCAACGTGTGGTTCTTCAACGAAAGCGCAAACCGTCTGCGCGATCTCGGCGTTGAGGAAGCCGAGGGTTCTCTGCCCCAGATTCTGGTCAGCATAGCGCGCACCGATGTTTCGGCCAACGCCATAGGCGTGGAGGTCAAGGGCTTCGAGCTTAATCCTCAGGTAGCCGAGCCGGCAATGACCGCCATCACCGCACCCTCGGCTCCGGAAGCCGCTCTCGCCGATGGCGACGTGCAGCCCTATTCGCTGACTGTCCGCTGGAAACCGATCAACGACGCTTCATCGGTTGAGATCCTTCATGACGGAATCCTTTACACGAATCTCGGCACCGCCGAGGGCGAAAACTCGTTCCTTTTCGATGAACTTACTCCCGAGACAAGCTATGATTTCAAACTCCGCGCCGTCAATTCCGCAGGAACTTCCGACTGGACGGACCTGACCGTAAAGACAGCCGACAATCCTCTTGAATTCGCCATAAGCGGCATAACGGCCACCAACACGGCAGCCGATCAGCCGGGCTTTGACATAGAACGTCTCTTCGACTTTGCCGAACGCGGCGACATCTGGCATACGAGCTATCGCGGAGGTGCTATTCCGTTTGACATGACCATAGACCTCGGCTCGTTCAACACTCTGGACCGCATGGAATATCTGCCGCGTCAGAACGCCGGCAACGGAACCCTGCTCGAAGGCACTGTGGCCTTCAGCGAGAACGGCAAGGACTGGAGCGAACCGGTTGCGTTCAAGTGGGCCCGGAACGGCGACACGAAGACCTTCAAGTTCGAAGGAAGCCCGCTGGCACGCTTCATCAGACTGCATGTCGATAAGGCCGTCGGCAACTACGGGTCGGGCCGTGAACTCTACGTGTTCCGTCAGCCCGGATCGCCGGTGTTCATCCCGGGCGATGTCAACAAGGACAACAAGATCGACGAGAATGACCTGACGAGCTACACCAACTACACCGGTCTGCGCCGTGGTGACAGCGACTTCGATTATGTCAGCATGGGCGATGTCAACCGCAACGGTCTGATCGACGCTTACGACATATCCACCGTCACCACCCGTCTCGGGGGCGGAATTGAGAATGCCTCGGCAACCGACAGTATCTCAGGTACGCTCAACGTCGCTGCAGACAAGGCCATGTATAACGCGGGCGATGTTGCTACGCTCACCGTCAGCAGCGACGCAGCTCTCAAAGGTCTTAACGGCTTCAGCTTCGCGCTTGTCTATGATCCGGAGAAATTCGAATATATCGGAGCCGAGCCTCAGGCGGCAGTGTCAGGCATGGAGAATCTGACCTACGACCGTCTGCACACGTCAGGCGTCAAATCGCTTTATCCCACGTTTGTCACTATAGGCGACAAACCGGCTGTCAACGGAGCACACGAGCTTGTGAAACTGAAATTCAAAGCCCGCAAGCGGGGTAAAATCCCCGTTGCGCCGACCGACATGATCCTCGTGGATAAGGCTCTGCGCACCCGCTGAAAAGATTGACATACTGCATGAAACGCCCTCCGCTTTGACCGCGGAGGGCGTTTTTGTTAATCAGAAGGTTGGACGAATCAGGAAAATTTGACAGTGCGGTCATTTATCGCACTGCCAAAAACTGTTGGCCGATGGCATGAAGACCGTTGACGATCCTTTCGCGCTGGGCCATGCGTGGAATTTTAACGGAATTGGCGTAGTGGCTCAGGAGTTTGGGATTGATGCCGGTAAATCGGCTGATGACCGCCATGGTGGTGAATTTTTCCGCTTGGCGTAACAGCGCTGAAACGGCAAGCGAGTAATCGAATTCATAGTCGCCGTCGGCAAGCCATTGAGGTAAAGGTTCTCCATCGGCGATCATATCGGCTGCCTGCTGCTTGACAGCCGCTTCGAAATCAGACTTGACCCCTTCAAGGGTCTTGTTGGTGCAGAGGACGGCACCGAACTCAGGACATCCCCATCCGCAGCAATAGTTTTTATCCACCCATGAAATTTCTACTTTTATCTTTTCCATAATAAAGCGATTTTTACTTTTGAAGCGGGAGCTTAACGCCACCCGGCCTGTTTAAAAATACTGTTTAAAATGAACTGACTCAGATTGTCACTCAGCGAGCCGTTCACTGTCACTCTGCCTTTCTTGGTCGGATGCTTGAACTGGCGATGGCTGCCTTTTGTGGTGACTCTCACCCAACCGTCGGCCTCAAGCATTTCACTTCCTTAGTTTTTCTATTATTTATTCTATCTCACTACAAATCATTCGTTAGATCGATACTGATTGAACTAAATCAGTACTGTATAGATAATTGAAGGAAAATAGATGCAACCGTTTTGCTAATATTTAACGGCCGTTGATGATTTTTAAATGCCTTAATTTCCCCAAATCCCCACGTTGCTAATCAGATTCGAGCCGAAGAAATTTGTTCATCCGGGATATACAGCGTTTTTTCTGGTCGAGATTGGGATGTACATACAGGTTGAGTGTTGTCGCAACATTCGAGTGGCCGAGTATTACACTTACGGTCTTATAGTCGCATCCGCTTTCAATACATCTGGTTGCGAATGTATGGCGCAGTCCGTGGAACACGATTGACGGGATTTCAAGCCGTTTAAGAGTCCGGCTGAAAGTCTCTCGGTATGTGCGAGGCTCTTTCGCTTTGAAGCCTTCGCCTACCACATACTTTTCTACTCTCTGCTGTTTTTTTACCACATTCAAGGCTTTGAAAAGAAGCGGAGATATGGGGATTTCCCGATTTGAATTCCGGGTCTTGGGGGTGGAGACATATTGTTCTGTTGCCATCAGGTCGCAATTATAGATCCGTCCTGCAGTACCCGCTACTGTAATAATACGGCGTGCCATATCCACATCCTTCCATTGAAGGGCACACACTTCGCCTATGCGCAAGCCACAGCACAGGGCAATCATTATCCCTATATTCTGTAGTGTCGGGGCGGATGCAATCGCGTTAAGCAGTTTTTTGTGGTCGGGCAATGACAGCACGGGTAAAACGCGTGCGGATGTATCCGAGGGATATTCGATATCCCAGGAAGGCATCTCAAACATTCCTCTCTTTGCCCCGAAACGTCCGACGGACTTAAGCACGGCGATAATGTCATGAACAGTTTTCTTGCTCAGCCCTGCCTCAAGCTTGCCAAGTGCAAATTGCTGCACTTCTGCCTCTGATATGGATACGGAATCGGCAAAAACGGGCATGAGGTGAGTCTTTAGAATAAGAGCATAGGCGCAGTATGTCGAGTGTTTGACTACGCTGCGCCTGTTTTCTTTCCATAGTTCCGCTATTTCGCGGAAAGTAGATGTGTTGTGCATACTTTGTGATTTTTATGATTCACAAGATATGCGCTGTCTTATTTCAACGGTTGCCTTTAGCTCGGTTGTGGTGCTTACAGAGCATCTGACAGTTTGAGATGTCGGTCGCGCCCCCTTTGCTCCATGCCGTGACATGGTCGGCATCCATTTCGTTCAACTTCCATATCTTGTTTGTGTTGGCGTCATGGCCTATGGCACAGAAAGGGCAGTTGGACTTGCCGGCGGCTTTCGCCTGTTCGGTCTGGCGGGTATATACGGCTCGCTTTGTCGCTTCGTCAAAGATGCGGATATCAAGAAGCTTCGTGTCGTTTTCTCCTCCTAGAAGAAATTCAAACACGCCGCGCCGGTTCTTCACATACGGATCGGCATACAGCTCCGCTACCCGCTGTTTCATATGAGCCGGATTATATGGCTGTGTATGATATTTCTCGTAAAGTTCGCCCCACGGAAGTCCGCGCATCTCATTTTCAACGAGAGGAAACACTGTCCTTATCCAGTCTATGATGGAATTGAAATAATTGACAAGTTCCGTGATGTCAGAGCTGAAACGGTTTTCGCGCATATATTCCTCGGTTTTTCTGTGGCTTACCCATTCAAGTGCTGTGGCGAGAAAGTCCTGACGGTTTGCAGCTCCGTTGATATATGCGCTCCATTTTTGCACTTTCGATGACTGAGAATTACTGAACTCTGCCTTTGCCGCAGTGACAAAAGGTCCTGAATATACCGCGTTGAGTAATTCCTGATCATTGAGTGGGACTCCGGCGATATTAATAGTGCGAAACCATTCCTTTATTTCTTGTTCGGTTCCTTCACATTCATATATAAGCAGTTTTGCATTAATGAATTTTTCACGCAACTCTTTAGGTAGGCTTTCAAGACTTTGAGGTAAACCGTGATTATCTTTCCAACTAAGTTTTCCAGCCCCATTGTAGAAGCGTCCAAGAGATGTAATGCGCTGTTGGCCGTCAAGTACTTCAAAACGACCATCGGCAGTTTTGACGAAATAAATCACTCCGAGCGGATAACCTTTAAGCACAGAGTCAATCACCGCTACATCGCGTTTGCCATCGGCATAGATATAGTTGCGTTGATACTCCGGCTGAATTGTAAGGCGTCCGCCCATGCCGAAAAGTCCTTTGGCTTCATACTCGTTATAGACAAATCCGTCGCATATATCTGCGACTGTCCATTCTGTATGTAGTTTTGTTTCCATGTTCTTTTTAGTAGTTTAGTTGAAATATTAGGGCAGACACAAGGAGATTCCGGCAAAGAGTTGGGTCTGCGCCCGTATCCTCGTGAATTGAAAGAACTAAATCCAAGTCTCCGCGATGGGCAACTCTATTATCTTGAAAATGGAATGCCTCAGAAACCATATGCTCGGGTTTTGATAAAACGAATAAAGTAAGATGATTGAAATATTAGGGATAACAAAAACTTGGTTTGGAGGAGCAAATAAAGTTTATCCAGAGCAAATTCAAGTTAGCAGTAACGGAAAAGAGTATAGAGTTACCAAACTTAATGACGGGGCTGTTTTGAGGCATAATGAAATACCTGAAAATGAGACATATTATATAGTTGAAGGGAGATATTATACTCAAGTTTATGCACGAGTGATTATCCGGCGACTAAGAAATACGTTTAATAAGCAGCCGTGCGTATGTTGAATATAATTCACCATCAAGAATAATCGCTCCTCTTCGATTTAAGTCTGCATATTTGGGCGTATCTTTAATGGTGTATTCTTTTGTTTTAAGATTCCATTCATTTCCTCTGTCAGTTATCCCTAATATTTCAAATTGGTCAGGGCAATATTTGTCGAGAAAGGTGATAGGTACTCCCATTGCCCCATCGTAGTCGGATGGAATTGCATCCGTATATGGGACTTCTATTGCATCATAATTGTCATAATGAGCATATCCTTTTCCACGAATATCCTTATGTTTGGAATACATGATATTCTCTTCCATTGTCATAAGCGATAGAGGCTGATGGCGACGACCGTGGTCTAAGTTGGTGAACCAACAGCAATTTCGGAACTTGACCAAACCTGTTGAATCATCCTTTACTCCGGAAGCGTACTCTCGTTCTCCTACAGGGCGAAAATAGGCATTGCCGTTATGGAATCCATTCCCAAGCCAAATTTTATTATCCTTGATGAGAGGAAACACCTCTCGATAAGTTAAGGCATTCATGTTGCCAATAATAACAAATTTCTTATCTGCTTCTACTATCCAAGCGAGGAATTCGCGGAATAGGGAAAATGGTGGATTGGTGACAATGATGTCGGCTTCATCACGCAGACGCGTGACTTCATCGCTGCGAAAATCTCCGTCACCGTCAAGATAACGCCATTCAAGATCATGGAAATCTATGCGTCCGTCGCCGTCAATGTCATGGTCGAGCACAAATATTTTTCCACGAACAGAAGTTTTGTTCGGGTCAAACTGTGGCGCATCCTGCTCAAAAAGGGATGGCTGATAAGGAGTCTTGTACTTCTTGCTTTCCGGAGCATACGACGTGGAAATCAGTTTCTTCAGGCCCAGTGTCTGAAAGTGCTGTGCGAAATAGAGGGTAAAGTTGCTCCATTCCGGGTCATCGCAGGGTAGGAGGACTGTTTTTCCACGGAACACATCAGGGTCAAATTCGAGATAGGCGTTTATCTCACGCTCAATATCGTAATATTGAGTGTAGAATTCATCATTCTTGGCGGCTTTGGCCGCCGACAGGGATTCATTGGCCATGATTAGACGGAGATTATGGATTTGCCGAAAAATGCCGACAGCATGGCAAGAGTCGAGACTGTGAAATTATGCTGTCCGCTCAGCCATCGGGTTATCTCGCTCGGACGTTTACCTATCTGATCGGCAAACTGCTTTTTTGAAAGTCCGCGCTCCTGCATAAGTGCATCGATTTTATTGGATATAGCGAAAGACAGGTTAATTTCTTCCTTTATTTCAGGTGGCACCTGACCAACCATTTCCCGGTATCTGTTTCTAATATCCTTCATAGCTTAAATGTTTTGTCAGTTTCGATTGTCCTTGATGTTACTGTTACGGTTCCGTCGCGTTGGCCCTCTTTCAACAGTTCTTCAAATTTCTGTAAAGTCAGAACATATCCACGCAACGAATCATCCTCTTCATAAGTCCGCGAGTTTTTGACACCTCCGTTGCCGAGAATAAGAATCCTGTCGGAGAGACGCAGACAGTATAGACGGAGTTTTGAACTAAGCACAGGAAGAGCCACCACAGAATCACGCATCTTGCCCTCGGGACGGAAGAAACGTTCTAACGCTCCCTCATCGGCAATCTTATCTAAAATTTGTACTATGCGCAATAAGTCCTTATTCAATTGTGCATCTTCAATGAATTTGGAATAAAAACGTTCGTATTCAGTCTCGGATTCTTCCGAGAACTGAATAGTGTAAATGGTACACTTGTCTGTGTCGTTGACTAAAACCAGTTCTACCTCGCTCATACCTATAGTCCTTTTAATTACAACGCAAATATACGACATTTATTTCACATAGATGTGAAATATTTGAATCTTTTCTGTGTTCGTGCAATCAGTTCATACGTGTTAAAGATGTTTCTACAAGCGGGAGGGATTCAGCAACGGTTGTCGATCAAATCCGACTAATCGATATTATTGGTGTCCGGTAAACGTGTTTACTTGGCTATTTTCAGTGATTTTATGCATTGACAAGCCCCCTGTTTCAGTATTTGTATCGGCTGTCCGAGGAAAATGTTCTCCTTTCGCATGGTATGCATAGACAAGGATGCCATATTTGCCCAATTTAAGCTCTTCTAATGGACTTATATCTCACAATAAAGCCCCTACACATTCAATATATCGGCTGTCCGAGGAAAATAAAAAGCCAAATAGGGCTTGAAAGTTTTAGCGGACACCAATAAATCGATATATATGTTGGAGGAGTGGGGGGAATTGAGTAATTTTGCAGACGGAAAATGTTCTTGCAATGAACCGGAGAAAAGTAAGGAAAAATCTGTTTTATTACGGAGGCGCGATCGGTGCCGGACTGCTCTGGGGGATAGCGATGGCGCTCCTGTCGGACACTGTTGTCAATCCGTGGCTTCCGGCGGGAATGGGTTTCGCGTTCGGCGCAGTGTGTCTGCCTCCGGCGGTCAGCCTGGTGATGCGATGCCGCCCCTGCAAGCCGAGCCTGTTTGTGATGGTGCTTGACACGCTTCTCTACTTCGCGTTCATGATACCTTTAGGCATGGTTCTCATGCTCGGCATAAACTCGATGACTGCAAAGAACAGCGAGATGCGCATGACCGAGGTTGTGGTGGCGAAACACTCGGAGACGGGGAGCCGATACCGCACGGTGGGTCGTCGCCGCGTCTATCAGGGAGAGGAACACAGATATTACGTTGATCTGATTCTTCCGGGCGGCCACACGAAGAAGATCCGTGTCGCCACAGACCGTTATGTCAGAACCCGGAGCGGGCGCCACTCGGAGGTGGGGCTCAGGCGCGGCTGCTTCGGCTTCGATGTCATAGATTCCATTCCTTTAAAAAAAGATTAAACCATTAAATACAATTTCAGCTATGTTAAGAAAATTCATCATTGCCGCCGCTCTCATATTTGTCACGGGCGGCGTCTGCGAGGCTCAGTTCAATCTCGGCAAAGCAGCCAAAGGCCTCGGCAAAGTAGCACAGGCAGTCACTCTCACCGACGAGCAGATGAGCGCCTACGTCAAGGAATATATCGACTGGATGGACAAGCACAATCCTGTGTTGCCCGATACGGATCCTTACGTGAAGCGTCTTAAGAAACTTACCGAAGGGCTGACCTCGGTAGAGGGAATTCCATTGAATTTCAAAGTGTATAATGTGATCGACGTCAACGCGTTCGCCTGCGCCGACGGAAGCGTTCGCGTGTTCTCGTCGCTGATGGACATAATGGATGACGACGAGCTTCTCGGTGTCATAGGTCACGAAGTGGGCCATGTGGCGCATCATGATTCGAAAAAGGCTTTCAAGCAGTCGCTGCTGACGTCGGCACTCAAGGACGCTGCAGCCTCCTCATCGTCGAAAGTCGCCGCTCTGACCGACACACAGCTCGGTTCGCTGAGCGAGGCTCTTGCCTCGGCAACCTACTCGAAGAAGCAGGAGAACGAGGCCGATGCCTACGGCTACGAGTTCCTCAAGTCACACGGTAAGAATCCCATAGCGATGGCCAAGTCTTTCCGAAAACTCCAACAGCTTCAGGGAGAACAGAAAAACAGCAAAGTCAATCAGCTTTTTTCGTCACATCCCGAGCTGCCGGCCCGTATAAAGAAGATGGAAGAGCGAGCCAAGAAAGACGGCTACACGGAATAACTTCCTGTAACCGGTTGAAACAGACAGCATCCTCGCGGAAACGGTTCCGCGGGGATGTTTTGCATAGAAGAAAAAGGGAACAACGGAGGGCGGCGGGGTGTTATTAGGGGAAAGAGGAATCAGTATGTCAAAGAAGGAAAATATCAAGCGGCTGTGGCTGGAGTGTTTCGGCGATTCGCCGGAGTATGCCGACATGTATTTCACGCAGGTCTATCGCGACGATAACGCTCTGGAGATGACCGACGACGAGGGGCGCACGGTCAGCAGCCTGCAGCTCACCGACTATGAGATGCTTATCGAGGGGCGTCATGCCCGGCTATGTTATCTCTGCGGAGCGACGACGGCCAGGCGTGCAAGGGGACGAGGCTATATGTCGCGCCTGATGCTCCGCGCCCTTGACACGGCGCGTGAGCGCGGCGCCATGATGGCGGCTCTGATTCCGGCCCACGACTGGCTCTATTTCTTCTTCGAACGGTTCGGTTTCTCGGATGTCTATCTTGCCGACCGACAATGTTTCACCTCGTTCCATCCGTTCCCGACACAACAGAAATATTTTCCAATTGACGATCCGTATGCTCCCGAGGTCTATGATTCGTTTCGCCGCTACGAGGAGATGCGTCCGGGAGGAGTGCTTCACACCAAACGCGATTTTCTGAACGTCATCGATGACCTGAAGTTCCGGCGCGGCGGCACGTTTGTGGCCGTCGGTCGCGAGGATACGCCCGTCGCGGGAATGGCATGGGCTTTCGACTGCGAGCGCTTCGTGCAGGTCAACGAGCTTCTCGGCATCGACGAGGACGCACGCACCGGGGCCATGCGCGAGTTGCGCAAGCGTTTCCCCGACCGCCAGTTCACGGTGCTCGCCCCGGCGCGCGACAACACGGGGCGTCGCCTTCATTCGCGCGGCATGGGGCGGCTTGTCAACGTTGAGATGTGTCTGTCACTGATAGCCGACGCCAATCCGGGCTACAAGGCCGTCATCAGAGTCTATGACCCTTTACTTGAGGACAACAGCCACACCTATGAGCTGGAGGATGGGAAGTGCCGGATCAACGACGATTGCCGCCGCAAGCCGGATCTGGATGTGACGGTCGATGTGCTGACGCGGATTGTGTTCAGTTCGCCGGCGACCGGCGACATTGTCGGCTTCCCCTCGGAGCGTACCCACATCTCGCTGATGCTCCATTAAGAGCTTGTTTCATAATAAATATCAACGACAGTAGGGATATTCTGCCAATATATTTATAATTAGTCTGAAATTTCGTTGATCTCTTAAATGTTCTGGAGAAAAATGGAGTTTGTATCTGTTGTACCGGTTTCGCATTTCTTGGCCGCTTTTCGTCCTGTTCCTCAGTCATGTATATCCAATACATTCCTTCGTCACATAACGAAACCCAGCTCAAGCCATGCGACCCTGTCGCCAACATTTATTATTAAACAAGCTCTAAGTGCCCGAAAAGGGGATTCGGATGGTCAGAAAGTCGAATTTAGGTCTTTTTTGGAAATCATGTTCAAACCTTTGGCTTTCCCGATTGTCTTTTAAGTACAAGGACGGAAAAAGCACCGTTCCTGAAAAAGATTAAGTCAAACCCGTTTAAACACCCAAGGTTATGAAAAGACTGATTACGATTGGCGTTGCATTGTTGCTGGGAGTGACATCCGCCACAGTAAAGGCCGATACCGGTTTCTCATTCTCGATTGGCACCGAGGGCGTATCCATGTCGGTGAACTCTTATTCCAATCCCTACAGGTTCTTCCCGAGAGGACACCGTTATTACAGACCCGCACCTCCGCCTCATCACCGTCACGGCAAGAAGGCCATCAAGAAATATTACAAGAAACAGCGGAAACTCGACGAGAAGTATCGCAAGGAGTCTTACAAGAACTACATGAAATATTACAGACACGGTCATCGTCACCATCATGATGACTGATCGAAATCCTAAACGAGGGGGCCGGAGCGACAAAAATGTCAGCCCGGCCCCCTCATTGTGTCGTATGGGTTAAGGTCAGTCGTCGAGGTTGAGGAAGAAGCGGGGGATGTTGGCGACGAATACGCCGGGGGCGCGCAGGAGTTCGCGGTGGGCGATGAGGTCGGAGAGCAGAATCTCGCCCATGACGTAGGAGGCAGTGCCGGATACAAATTTCTCCGAGACGGAAGCGAAGGGGATGGCGCTGAGGAACTGCTCGTCGGGGTAGCGGAGATAGATTTTCAGCATGACGTCGGTGGTGTAGGAGGGGAGGTTGAGGTAGTCCATCTTCTTGTATTCGTAGCGGTAGCCGTGTCGCCGGGCCATGACATCGCTGAGGATGGAGGAGGCCGTAGGGAGGCTGCCGGCGCCTTTGCCGAACATGAACTGGCGGTCGTAGCACTCGCCGCGTATTACGACGCCGTTATATTCGTCATCGACGCTGTAGATATATTTCGACGGACTTACGAACTCAGGCATGACGAACATGGTGAAGCGGTCGTCGGCTACTTTGACCACCTGGGCCACAAGCTTGATTTTCATCCGCTTCTCGCGGGCATAGCGTATGTCGAAGTCGGATATGGAGGAGATTCCGTAGGTGAAGACCTGTTCGGGGGCCACATAGACTCCGAGGGCGTGGACGGTGATTATGATGAGCTTGAAGAGGGAGTCGTAGCCTTCGATGTCAAACGACGGGTCGCTCTCGGCGAATCCGAGTTTCTGGGCGCGGCGCAGGGCGTCGGCATAGTCCTCGTCGTGGTCGAAGACGCGCGAGAGGATGTAGTTCGACGATCCGTTGAGGATGCCTTTCACTTCGAGCAGCAGGTCGTTGTCATAATACTCCTCGAGGTTGCGGATGACTGGGATGGAGCCGCAGGAAGAAGCGTCGTAGAGCAGGGCGGTGTCATATCGGCGCTGCATCTCGATCAGTTCGGGGAGATGGCGCGCAATCATGGCTTTGTTGCCGGAAACGACGGGAATTCCGCGGCGGAGGGCGCCGGTCACTATGCGGTAGGAGGCTTCGGCGTCATCGACCACTTCCACCACGAGATTTATTTCAGGATCGAGCAGAATGTCATCGGCATTGTCGGTCAGCAGAGCCGGATCGATCACGAGATCGCGGGGCTTGTCGATGTTGCGGACGCAGATACGTTTGATTTCGGCATGGGCGTTGGTCGCGCGGCCTATTACGCGGTAGATGCCCTGGCCGACGACACCGAGTCCGAAAAGGCCTATCTTGATGGTATTCATAGAAATTTGGTGAGAATATCGTTAAGTCTTTGATGTTCGACGAGAAATCCGTCGTGGCCGAAGTCCGAGGCCAGTTCCTCGTATGCGGCTCCTGGTATGGCGGCCGCGAGGCGCCTCATCTCAGCGGGAGGGAAAATCATGTCGGTGGTGATTCCGACAGTCATGGTCTGCGCTGAAATCCGGGAGAGGGCTTTTTCGAGACCTCCGCGCGAGCGGCCTACGTCGTGGGTGTCGAACGCATCGAGGATTTTCACGTAGGAATAGGCGTTGTAGCGGCGGCATAGCTTCAGTCCCTGATATTGCTGGTAAGAACAGGGGCGGTGTGCGGCGCGGGGAAGCAGCTTCCCGGGCTCGGATTCGCGCTGGGTCAGGTTGTAGCCTTCGCCTCCGCGGTAGGTGAGGAGCCCGATGGCGCGGGCGGCGGCGAGTCCGGCCATGGCGGCGTCGGGGCGGCGTTCGCCGTAGGTGGGATCGGCTTCTATGGCCATGCGCTGGGTTTCGTCGATGGCGATGGCCCAGGGCGTGGCGACGGGAGCCGTGGCTATCAGCACGAGCTTGTCGAAGCGCTCCGGCTCGTCAACAGCCCATTCGACGGCCTGGAAACCGCCCACGGAGCTGCCGACGAGCGCATGTATGCGCCCGATTCCGAGAGCGTCGGCGAGCACACGGTGGACGGCGACCATGTCACGGATGGTGAAGTCGGGGAAGTCGCCGTAGTAGGGTGTGCCCGTGGCGGGATTGACGGAGAGGGGGCCGGTGGTGCCGTAGTGGGAGCCGAGGATATTCGCGCATACCACGAACCATTTCGCCGGGTCGAGGAAGCAGCCGGTCTCGACGGTGTGGGGCCACCAGTCGGCCACGTCGCTGTTGGCGGTCAGAGCGTGGCAGACCCAGACGACATTGCTACGGTCGGAGTTCATCGTGCCGTAGGTGTTGTAGGCTATTTCGAGACTGGGCAGCTCGACGCCCGATTCCAGCCGGAAAGGCCTGTCATGACTGTAGGTCTGGATCATATACCGGCTTTGTCGAGGGCCTGACGGAAATCGTCGATTATGTCTTCCACATCTTCCAGCCCTACGGAGATACGCAGCAGCGTGGGGGTGACGCCGGCAGCCTTGAGGTCGGCGGCGGAGAGCTGTTTGTGGGTGGTGGAGGCGGGATGGGTGACGACAGTGATCGAGTCGCCGATCATGGTCATGTGGGCCGCGAGATTGAGCGATTCTACGAATCTGACGGTCGATTCAAGCGAGCCCTGCAGCTCGACGGTGAACACGCAGCTGCCCCCGTGGCGGAAATATTTCTGAGTCAGCTCATGGTAGGGGTGGCCTTCGAAGCCTACGTAGCTGACGCTCTTGACGCGCGGATCGTCGCGCAGCGCCTCGGCGAGGCGGCGTGTGCTTTCGGCCTGATGGCGGACGCGGAGCGAGAGGGTCTCCAATCCTATCATCATCAGATAGGTGTCGAATGGCGAGGGGCATGCTCCGAAGTCGCGCATGCCGTCAACGCGGCATTTGACTATGAAGGCGGCGTTGCCGAAGGCCTTGCGCAGATTCAGGCCGTGGTAGCCTTCAGAGGGGCCGTCGATTGCGGGGAACTTACCGTTGGACCAGTCGAAGGTGCCACCGTCAACGATGATTCCGCCCATGGCTGTTCCGTGGCCGTTGATCCATTTTGTGGCGGAATCGACCACAATGTCGGCGCCCCACTCGAAGGGATTGCAGAGATAGCCACCGGCTCCGAAAGTGTTGTCGATGACCAGCGGAACTCCGGCTTCGCGGGCAATTGCGGCAAGGGCCTCTATGTCGGAGACGGCGCATGTCGGGTTGCCCATGCTCTCGGCGTAGATCGCCTTGGTGTTCCCGTCGATGAGTGCGGCGAAATCGGCCGGATTGTCAGTGGGAGCTATGCGTATGTCGATTCCGAGATTGCGGAAGGTGTTGCGGTAGAGGTTGTATGTGCCTCCGTAGAGGAATGGGGAGGCCACGATGTTGTCGCCTTTTTTTGCGAGAGCGGTGACTGTTATGAGGATGGCCGACATGCCGGATGATGTGGCGAGGGCTCCGACGCCGCCGTAGAGAGCGGCGACGCGTTCCTCGTAGGCCGATGATGTGGGGTTCTGCAGGCGCGTGTAGATATTGCCCGGCTCGGAGAGCTCGAACAGGTTTGCGGCATAGTCGCAGTTCTTGAAACGATAGGCGGCTGTCGGGTAGATGGCGGCGCCACGAGCGCCGGTCGGGTCGGCGGGATTCAGTCCGGCGTGGATCTGGCGGGTCTGAAAGCGTAGTTTCTTGAAGTCCATATTAAATAGAATGTTTCAGTGTCAAAAAGAAAAACCGGCTTCCCTTGAAAGAAGCCGGCGGTTTATTTAAATCGATTGGTTTGCAAGTAAAGGAAAACTCACCCCCGGCTTCAGCGGCAGCGCATGCACATCATCATCTCCATCATACCTGTTGCGGGCATGAAGTCGGAAATAACAGCGGATGATGATTTCAGTGTCATGTTTGAGGTCTGTTTTGCCGCTCCGGGAAAGAGCTTGGTTTGTTTCAGTTGCAAATTTAAAGAAAATGTTTCAGATGACAATGCTTTTTGCCGCGAAATTCGCTTCAGTGGAATCAGATATGGAACCGGACTGAAGCTGAGAGGCTGCGGGGGAGCATGGGGCCGAAGATATAGCCCGAGTCGCGCAGATAGCCCTGGTCAAACCGGCGCTGGTAGCTGTTGAAGATGTTGTTGATTCCCAGGCTGACGTCGATCGATGCGCTGTGCATGATGCGGAACTCGCGGGTCAGCTTGAAATTGAGGTCGAAGAAGTCGGGGGTTGTCTCGGCCACGTCGGTGTCTGTTCCGGAGCCGGTCAGGTGCTGGACGAGCATCGATCCGGAATAGGTGCCGCTCAGGGTGGCGTTCCATCGGCGGGCGAAGGCATAGTTGCAGGTTAGGTAGCCGTAGAGGTCGGGGGTGCGGAACATGCGGCGCACCGGGGCGACGGCAGGGTCCTCGCTCCAGTATTCGGGTTCCTTGTAGCGGCTTTTCTGCCAGGTCAGGCCGGCCTGCAGGTCGAGGCGCGAGGAGATGACGGCCTTGGCTTCGAAGTTGAAGCCCCAGACGGTGGCTCCGGAGCCGTTGTAGCGTTCGAGGACGGTGTTTCCTTCGGCATCGGGCTCGTCGAGCTTGCGCAGGGCGAAGACATCGTTGAGCGATGTGTAGAAGGCTTCGGCCATGAAGTTGGTCTGGACGCTGCCTATGTTGAAATACATGTCGGCCGATCCGCTGATGCTGTGGCTTTTCTCATGGGTGAGGTCGGGGGCAAGCACTGTCACCACGCGTTCACCGCCGACGACTGCCACGTGGAAATCCTCGGCGTAGGCCTGAGGCGAGCGGAAGCCGGTTGAGTAGGAGAGGCGGAAGTTGAGCGACGATGATGGATTGAAGCGGAAGTTGAGACGGGGCGAGAGAATCGGGTTGCGGATGATGGAATTCTTGTCGATGCGGCAGCCGAAGAGGAATCCCCAGCGGTCGTCGCGCCACTCGTTCTGAACGTAGGCGCTGTAGATGCTGATTTTCTGGGTGACATCGTGATTGTAGCTCACCGTCTGGTCATGGAGATAATTGTAGTTGTATTCGAGTCCGCCTATCAGTTCCGCAGGCATGAACCAGAGACGGTCGAAACGGTGGGTCCACTGGGCACCGGCCGACACGACGAGGTCATGGGTGTTGCCGTAGGCGTTGGGGTCCATCTCGCTGCCGTAGTAGCTTTTGCGCTTTGTGTTCTGGAGAGCGGAAAAGATGTTGAGATGGTCATAACGCCCCGCCGACCAGAGATCGAACGAGGCTTCGCCTCCGTGGATGTTGTGATCGACCTGTTCGGCCACCATGGCCTGATGGGCCGGAAGATCGAGCTGATCGCCGCCGCGGCGGAATTCATGGGTGCCGTGATATTCCATCGTCAGGCGGGTGAGGTCGGAAGGCTTGATGAAGGAACGGACGCCGACGGTCTGGGTCTTGAGCTGGGCTATTTCCGTGAATCCGTCGCCGTCATGGTCATACCCGTCGCGGTTGCGGTTCTGACCGTAGATGAAGAGGCCCATGCGGTTGTTGCCGTTGACCACGGAGGCGTTCAGCGTGGTGTTGTTGTCGAGTGAGCCTGTGATGCCGATCGACGTCAGCTGGTGGGCAACCTCGGCGTAGTTGACCGACGGGTCGCGTGTTATTATGTTGACGGTTCCTCCAATGGCCGATGACCCGAAGAGGGCCGAGCCGCCGCCACGCATGATCTCGACGCGGTCTATCATGTTGGCCGGAATCTGCTCGAGACCATAGACTCCGGTCAGCGCCGAGAAAACTGGGCGCGAGTTCATGAGAATCTGCGAGTAGTGGCCGTCGAGACCGTTGATGCGCACCTGGGTGAATCCGCAGTTCTGGCAGTCGTTTTCGACGCGCACTCCGGGCTGGAAGCTGAGCCCGTCGGCTAGGGAGTTGGCGCTGACGCAGGAGAGGAGCTTCGATGTGGCGATGCTGACGAGCGCCGGACTGTTGCGGCGCTTGGTCTCGCTCTTGCTGCCGGTGACAACGACCTGGTCGAGCATCAGGGCGTCGGGCGCCACTTCGAAATTGACTTCGGTCGTGGTCCCGGCCTTGACGGTGACTTCGCGGCGCACGGCCTGATAGCCTATGAAGGCCACTTCGAGAGTGTAGGTTCCCGGCTTCAGGTCGCGGAACTGATAGTGGCCCGACGCATCAGTAAGTGCGGTTATGGAGGTGCCGGCGAGCTTGACGGGGCAGAAGGGAATATGCTCGCCGTCGGCCTTGTCGATGACGTGGCCTGTTATGTTGGCGTCGGAGGGATTAGCCGGTTCCTGCGACGGGCGGGAAGCGGCAGTGGCGGCGGCCGATGCGCACACGAGCATCAGCGCCGACAGAAATATTTTTCTGATCATGCGGAAAAAGTGTAGATGAAAAATGAGCGTTTTGGATAAAGCGAGGCAGAGAGTCAGACGCGGGCTGCAGGCGGTCCGCGAGTGGTAAGCGACTCGTTTTCAAATACACCGGAGCTTTTCTCTGACAGCAGGGCGATCTGTCCCATAAATCTGGGTACGAAATCGCCGCAGCTCATCACGGCGGATGGCAACATTGAGAATGTCGCCGCATTGGCGCCCCCGATGCACTGGAAGGCGTTGGCCGAATGATGATGGGCCTGTCCGGGAAGATAGGGGTGGGAGTGGGTGACAGTCTGGCCGTTTTCGCTGTGGGTGTGGATGAAAAGAGTGTTTCCGCAAACGAAGATTGCGAAAACCACCGTCATCAGCAGCGATATTTTCCTTACTGTCCCTCTCATAAAGAGATGCGATATGAAATGCGGCTGCAAAATTACAAAAGAATCCCCTCCCGGCCAAATCCCGTTCATAGCCGATAACTTCCGAGGGTATATTATAAATGCCGAAGGCTCGTCACCACAATTGTGTGTATGCGATGTTTGGAGAATGTCGGAAAGGCACAAGTCAGGGCATGGTGATTATTCGTGTTTTTAGAATGTTTTAGCGGGGATGGGCGGGAATTTTGCTCATATCGGGGTTAACTTTGCGGGTGGAAGTCAATGGTGGCTTCTTAAATCGTTAAATCGGTTGCTTTATGTTGGGGCTTGTTTTGTGGGCTTTGCTCATCGTTTTCATCGTTGTCTGCACTTGTCCGGGTTTTATCCAGATGTATCTGCTCAGTCTGGGGCTGTGTGGGGCTCTGTATGCTCTTTTCTACTGGATTAAAAGTTCGTTATCACGAAAATAATCGAAGGCTATGTCACTGTGGAATTTTCTGGGCGCTATGGCGCTGTTTGATCTGATATTCGGCAAGAAACGGCGTGGAAACGCGAACTATGGCGCAGCTGCATCGAACAGTTCGTGGTGCGACGTTGCAGCGGTGCATGAGCGTGAGGATAAGTTGCAGGATCGGTTGGACCTTCTGGAAGACAAGCTGTACGAATGTGACGAGGACTCGGAGCTATATGACGATCTGCAGGCGGAGATTGACGATCTACAGGACCGTCTGGACGAAATGGAGTATCTTGACAACTCCGATCTATGGAATGACCTATACGATCATCCGGATCCATTTCATGATGACCCCGACGACTGGTAATGCATAGCTCATTATACGAGCCAAAAGGCACGTCCCTACATGTTAACGGTTCCCTGGTTGGATTCAAAGGGCGAATCCAACTGTAGGGAGGCGGGGTGGATTCAGGCGGGGGTGGGTGAGGCGGAGCGCATGCTGCGGTATTTTTCGAGGGCCACCTGCTGGAGGTCGGCATCGGTGTCGGCCTCATCGACGATCTCTTCGCCGAGCATGGTCTCGATGATGTCCTCCATAGTCACTATTCCGCGCAGACAGCCGTATCTGTCGCACACGACGGAGATATGTTCCTTCTTTTCGAGAAGGCGCTCCCAGATGTCGAGAAGATTGTCGTCTTCACCGAAAGTCAGGATGGGACGCCGTATCTCCGACAGACGCCGGTTGAAATCGTCTTTGACAAGCGCTTCGAGAATCGCTGATTTGAGGACGTAGCCCGTGACGTAGTCTTTGTCGTCGTCATAGACCGGAATTCGCGAGAATCGCAGCTCGCCATGGTCGAAAAATTCTTTGACGGTCATGGACTCGGGAACACGCACAACCACAAGATTCGGTGTCATGACCTCCTCGGCGCGGACATTGGTGAGTTTGATAGTGTTCTGGATTATGCGGCTTTCTTTGTTTTCGAGCACTCCTTCCTCGGAGGCGACGGCGACCATGGCCGACACTTCCTCGCGGCTGACCGAGACGGCTTCCTCGTTGGAGGAAAATATTCGCGTGATATATTCCGAGAGCCAGACGAGCGGATAGGTGACGAGCACGAGTGCGTGGATCACGGAAGTTGAAGGCAGGGAGAGGCGTCGCCAGTAGGACGCGCCGATGGTCTTGGGGATAATTTCTGAGAGGACGAGGATGAGCAGGGTCAGTATGGCGGAAATGATGCCGAAACTGGCCTCGCCGAACACCTTGACGGCCTCGGCACCAACTCCGGCCGCGCCGATGGTGTGGGCAATAGTGTTGAGCGACAGGATGGCCGCAATCGGTTTGTCGATGTTTGATTTGTATTTTTTCAGCCTCGGAGCGCTTTTGGCCCCTTCATTTTCCTTCATAGTGATGAAAGACATGGGCGTTGACAGGAGCACCGCTTCGAGAACCGAGCAAAGGAAAGAAAGAGCGAGTGCCCCGATGAGGTAGGCAAACATTAAAAACATAGTCGAAATCTCTTTGTCATTCTAACGCCTTCGCCTCACCAATAGTTCAGCCAGATTATGCTGAGGGTGGGAAAAGCAAAAGGGTCACCTTCGGGTGGCCCTTTTGTGATCCGGCCGCGATTCGAACGCGGGACCGTCTGCTTAGAAGGCAGATGCTCTATCCAGCTGAGCTACCGGACCATCGGAGTTGCATGAGGCGCCGGGGCGCCAAAGAGTTTCCGTATGCAAAGTTACGTGTTTTCAGTCACATTGCCAAATGTTTTCTCATGAGAGCGACTGAAGGAACTGGCGTATCTGTTCGTCGGTAGTGAGACGAGTGGGGACGAGTGGTAGGCGTAATTCGTTGTCAATCATGCTCATGTCGTGAAGCACGCACTTCACGCCGGCTGGATTGCCGTCAACGAATAGAAGACGGAAAAGATCGTTGAAACGGTAGTGAATTTCGCGAGCACGGTCATATTCGCCTTTGAGCGCGAGGCTGACCATGTGGGAGAACTCTCGCGGGAAAGCGTTGCCGATGACCGATATGACCCCGACGGCTCCGAGGGTGATGAGAGGAAACGTTATCGCGTCGTCGCCGGAGATAACCTGAAAATCGGGGCGCTTGTGGTGAATGATGTCATCGACCTGCTGCATGTTGCCTGAGGCTTCCTTGATGGCTACGATGTTGGGGAAGGCGTCGGCGAGCCGAAGCGTGGTCTGCGCGGTCATGTTGACGCCCGTACGTCCGGGAACGTTGTAGAGGACAATAGGTTTGGGCGAGGCTTCGGCTATTGCTTCATAGTGGCGGTATATGCCTTCCTGAGAAGGTTTGTTGTAGAAGGGGACGACGGAAAGGATGGCTGAGAACGGAGAGAGGTCGAGGGAGCGGAGTTCGCGCACGACGGCTGCCGTGTTGTTGCCTCCGACGCCGCGCACCAGCGGCACCCGTCCGTCAACATGGCGCACGATGAAGTCGCTCAGTTCAATGCGTTCCGAGGGCTCGAGGGCCGGATTTTCCGAAGTGGTTCCGAGGACCACCATGTAAGCCACGCCGCTTTCTATTTGATAATCAAGCAGGCGTGCGAGAGAATCGTAATCTATTGTTTTGTCGGGGCGGAAAGGCGTCACAAGCGCGACACCCATTCCGCTGAGGTCTATCGAGGCCATAGGTGTAAGTGTATTGTTCAATGCGTTTGGTTATGCAAAATTAATTTTTTACATCGAAATCTGCAACTTTACTCATCGTTTCATTGTTGACATTAATGGAAGAAATATAATTATTAATATTTATAAACACATATATCATGAGCGAATTCAACGATATTATCAAAGACAAGAAACCGACTCTGGTCGATTTTTTTGCAACATGGTGCGGACCATGCAAAATGCAGGCGCCTATACTGGAGGATGTCAAGAAAACAGTGGGCGACAAGGCAAATATCATAAAGATCGATGTTGACAAGAACACAGAGATAGCCGCCCGCTACCGCGTGCAGTCCATCCCGACGCTGATTGTTTTTGTGGAAGGCGAGGCCGTTTGGCGTGGGGTGGGTCTTCATCAGGCTCATCAGCTCGTCGAGAAGATCAATGAGTTTCAGCATCTGAAGAGCGACATCGACAAGCTCTGACTTCTTCAGTCGGCAAACCGATATATCCGCCGGATTCCATGCCCAGTCATGGAGTCCGGCTATTTTTTTGTGCAGGGAGCATGTCGTTACTCATGAGTGTATTAGCCCATGCAAAGTTAAGCAGACGGATTGTGCAAGCCAATACCCTAAAATAACGAAATCATGGTAGAAGAGAGGGGAATACATAACGGGAATCAGGTAGGAAGGGAGGGAAAATTTCATTTTTTTACGGTATTGCGGAGGGTGTCGGGGCTTTCTAATTTTGCATCTGAAAAAAATCAGTGCAAATGACAGGAAAACCTCATAAATCGATCTGGAAAGGAATCCACAAATGGGTGGGAGCGGTGATGGCTCTGTTGCTGTCGGTGTTCTGCCTTTCGGGAATCATCCTTAACCATCGCGGACGGATTGCCGCCTATGCCCGAAATACTTGAAAAGCAGCCGATGTCGCTCTGGAATTTCGCGCTCGAGCTGCATGTAGGCCGCATGTATTCCTCTCTTCTCGGGCCGGTGTCAGGGATGTTCATATTTCTCTCAGGCTTGCTTTCGATAATGGTTCTGGTTTCGGGACTGATACTTCATAACCGCTTTAAAAACAAGAAACATAACAATAAATAACTTTAACCCTTTCAAAACATGAAAAAGATCAAAACAATTTTCGCGAGTCTCGTGCTCGGACTCGGACTGACAGCTTCAATGACAGCATGCTCCGACAGTAAAGATGACGAACCGGCAACTCCTGCCGCAAAGAGCATCGAAGCTTCCTATCAGGGCGACATGACATGCTCGGTAATGGGGCAGGAATCAGTGTTTGAAAACATGGGAGTCGTGGTGAAAGCCACAGATGACGCCACAGTGTCCGTGACGCTTTCCTCGTTCGGCAACCCTCCGATGCGTGTTCCTGAAATCAGCATCACAGGAGTGAAAGTGTCGGGTACCGACGTAACATATACCCTTGCTCCGACACAGTTCAGCGGCACTACTTCCGACGGCAAGGCCTATTCGGGCACTCTTCAGGGCAATTTCGCCGCAAACACCATCACTGTGAAATTCAATCTCCAATATGGGGCGATGCCTATGCCTATGATCTGTTCTTTCACCGCTTCCAAGAAGTGATGCAGATGTCAGCAGGACTGAACCGCACACTGTTGGCCGTCATGGCTCTTCTGGCTCATATCGCAGCCCTTGCCGGTAATTTCGCCGGCAAGGTTGTTGACGAGGCCGGAAGTGCGCTCGCCGGCGCTGTCATCAGGATTGCCGACAAGACTGACGCCGTGCTGACCGACGATGCCGGAGTTTTCAGATTCGAGTTAGCGGGCAAATCAAGTGCCAGAATCTCTGTCTCATACATAGGTTTCGTCGCAGAATCAGCGGTTGTGAAAGCCGACAGGTCCATCAAGGAGAATACAGTCAGGCTAAATCCTGACCACACTTTCCTGAACGAGATCGTCGTCACGGCGACTCGCACGCCGAAAGCGCTCAAGGATGTGCCGGTGGTCACACGTGTCATTTCCGCCGATGAGATAGCGAGGACCGACGCGACGAATATCCAGGATCTTCTGACCGAAGAGCTGCCGGGACTCGAGTTCGGATATGCGATGAGCCAGGAGACATCCCTCAACATGAGCGGCTTCGGCGGAAGCGCCATCCTGTTTCTTGTTGACGGGGAGCGCCTTGCCGGAGAGACTATGGACAATGTAGATTATAACCGCCTGAATCTCGGGAATGCCGGGAAGGTAGAGATCGTCAAGGGGGCCTCTTCGGCTCTCTACGGAGCCAACGCCGTGGGCGGAGTGGTGAATATCATATCGCGGGAGAGCACCGATCCCTGGAATCTCAATCTGAATTCCCGCTACAGGAACGCAGGCAACGAATGGCGCGCCGGGGGTGACCTGAATTTCAATTCCCGCAAATGGAATTCCAACACCTCCGTGCAGTATTCCACCGTCAAGACCATAAGACTGACCGACGCATTCGACACCGAATCGAAAATACATGATATTTTCGGAGGGACCACTCTGAACCTCAAGGAAAGACTCGTGTTCCGTGTGTCGGACAATCTGCGGCTGATAGCCCGCGGAGGATATTTCGCGCGAGTCAGCGACCATGCTAACTACGATGATCATTACCACGATTACTCGGGAGGCCTCAGAGGAGTCTGGCAGATCGACGGGAACCGGAATCTTGAACTTTCCTACAGTTATGACCGCTACGACAAGTCGCGTTTCGTCAACGATGTCAGGACACATGACCATGACTACAGCAACCGTCAGCATATAGTCCACGCCATGTACACTGTTAACCGCGGCCGCAACGGACTGACAGTTGGCGCAGACTACATGAACGATTATCTTTCCACCTATCAGTTCACCGACAACGAGTCACATTCGCAGACTTCTTTCGACGCGTTCGTGCAGTTCGACTACAATCCGCTGTCGTGGCTCAACGTCATCGCCTCAGTCCGTGACGATTATTTCTCCGAGTCGGACAACAACGCGGTTACCTCGCGTCTGGCCACGATGTTCCGTCTGAAACCGTTCTCCATCCGCGCCTCCTATTCGGGCGGCTTCCGCGCGCCCACTCTCAAAGAGATGTATATGTGTTTCGACATGGCCGGCATCCAGATGATCTACGGCAATCCGGACCTGAAACCCGAGCGCAGCCACAATTTCAATCTGGCTCTCGAACGCAACGACCGGACAGGCCGCGGATTCATGGGCGGTTCCTACAGCCTGACCCTCTCCGGCTATTACAATTATTATGACAGCCGCATAACCACCCGCGACTTTCCCGGGACCGCCACCCAGGAAGAGGGTGCAATCTATTGCAACGAGGACGGAGTTAAAGTGCTTGGCGTGGATGTCAATCTGCGCTACCGGACAAATTCAGGTCTGGGAGTATCGGGCAGCTACAACTATCTCCACACGGCAGGGCGCTCGGTTGACTCCCAGTTCACCCAGCCGCGACCCCATTCAGCCACCTGGCGCCTCGATTACGAACGTCAGATATGCAGCGTCTATCGTCTCTATGCCGGAATTTCAGGACGCTATCTGTCGAAGCCTGTCAGCGACTATAAGACCGACAGCGCCTATTCGCTCTGGAAACTGACGATTCAGCAAAGGGTCTGGAAAGGAATAAACATCAATTTCATTGTGGATAATCTCTTCGGTTACAAACCGAAAGTCTATTATTGGAACTCGGCTCCGACGACGGGCCGCACATGGTCGGTCGGAGTCTCACTCGACATAAACGATTTCTTTAAATGAGAAGGAAAAATATCATAATAACGGCTGTTGTCGGCGCGATAATCATCGTCGCCGGCATCATGCTGTGGAAAAGCTATCTCTCGCCGACGCGCATAGCGTTTGTCAACTATCAGGCGATAACTCTCGGCCAGATCTCACGGGCCAATGACAATTCGTTCATTAAAATCCGCGAACTTCCGGTGGAGGATCTTGACAAGGCCGGGAAATATGACATGGTGTTTGTCAACGGCATGGGGCTCAGGATCACCGACGAGCAGCGTCAGCTGCTCGTCAAGGCGGCCGAAAACGGGACGCCCGTCCTTACCACGGCCGCCACCAATCCCCGGAACCACATAGTGTCGGTCGATTCTATCGACAATGAATTTCTAAAGCAATATCTGACCGGCGGACGACAGAACTACAGAAACATGCTCCTCTATGTCCGCCGGTTCATAGACGGGAAAAAACTGTCGGCTCCCGTGCCGGGCGACCCGACGGTCTCGACAACTCCTCTGATCTATTATCCCTCGGTCGATGCGGAAAACGGATTCTCTTCCGTCAGGGAGTATGAGCGCTGGCTCAGGGCCAAGGGCAAATGGCGCGAAGGCGCTCCGCGTGTCATCCTGACGGGGCAGATGGGGGTGCCTGACAGTCTTGTGGCAAGTCTTGAGCGAAGCGGCAAGATGGTTTATCCAGTCAGTGTAATCCAGTCCTTCATAGCCGAGGGACATGCCGATTCGGTGAATGCCTCGGCTCTTGTCAACATGGCCCACGGCCGCATGGGAGACAACGTCGTCGAATGGCTTCGTGCCAAGAACATACCGCTTTTTTCGCCGGTGAACGCCAACTGCCCCTACGAGGAGTGGATGGCCGACAAACAGGGGATGAACGGCGGATTTCTCTCACAGAGCATCGTGACTCCGGAGATTGACGGCGCCATCCGGCCATTCACTCTGTTCGCCCATTTTACGGGCGAGGACGGACTGCCTTACGTCGAAGCGATTCCCGGCCGTCTGGAGGAATTCGTGGAGACGATAGACAACTATATTTCCTTGCAAAGCAAGCCGAACAAGGAGAAAAAAGTGGCCATATTCTATTTCAAGGGTCCGGGTCAGAGCGCTCTGGTCGCCGAGGGTATGGAGGTGGCTCCTTCGCTGTTCAATCTTCTGACGCGACTTAAGGCGGAGGGATACACGGTAGATAATCTTCCTGCTGACGCTGCGTCGCTTGAGAAAATGATAGCCGAGAACGGACGCGTGTTCAATGAGTATGCCAAAGGAGCGCAGGAAGGATTCGTCAGGAAAAACAATCCTCAGATCATAGGGCGAGCCGATTATGACAAATGGTGCGCCATGGCGTTTTCCAAGGAAATGAGGGCGGAGACGGATGCCGTCGATGGCGAATTTCCGGGGCATGGCCTGAAAGACGACAAGGGCAATCTCGCGCTCGCGCGCCTGCGGTTCGGCAACATCGTTCTGATTCCGCAGACTGCCGCCGGCCTCGGCGACGATGATTTCAAGATTGTCCACGGAACCGACGCAGCACCGCCCCACAATTACGTGGCCGCCTATCTCTGGGCCCGTTACGGTTTTGGCGCGGACGCACTGCTTCATTTCGGCGCCCACGGATCGCTGGAGTTCACGCCACGCAAACAGGCCGCGATCGGCAGCCGCGACTGGCCGGACCGTCTTGTCGGCACAATGCCTCATTTCTATGTCTATTCCACCTCCAACGTCGGGGAGGCGATGATGGCCAAACGCCGCAGTTACGCAGGCATCATCAACTATCTGACGCCTCCGTTCATGGAGAGCAATGTGCGAGGAGTCTATAAGAATCTTTCGGACGCCATCAGCGAATACAACCGGGCCGCGACGAAAGCCGACTCCGTCAGAAGCGCGGCTCTCGTGAAGAAATACACCGTGGAGCTGGGCATACACCGCGAGTTGCGTATCGACAGCGTAAGACCTTTCGCCCCCGACGATATCCTCCGTGTAGAGAGTTTCGCCGAGGAACTCGCCAACGAGAAGATAACCGGAGCGTTATATGTGATGGGCGTGCCGTACGCGCCGGAACATATCCGCTCGACTGTGGAGGCAATGACTGTCGATCCCATAGCCTACAGCCTGCGGAAGCTCCGCGGCGGCGATCTGCGCCGCTGGCGCGAGCAGGCGAAGGGGTTTGTTGCCTCGGGAGCGGTTATCGACGATGCGGCGATCTGCCGTATTGCCGGCATTTCCCCCAACGATCTCGACAGTGCCAGAAACATAATGAAGGCAGTGGAAGGGTCAAAAGACATGCTGTCGAGAATGATGGTCATGGGTGCCATGATGCCTTCACCAAAGCAGAAACCCCTTAGAGTCTCCGAACGACCCGCAACGAAAAAACACCATGGAATGCTTCCGGGCATGACGCCGGAAAAGGCTATCGCCATGGCCCGCAAAATGGGTGCTGACGATGCCGCCATAGAGAAGATGAAGGCTGCCATGGCCCGTAAAAATGTCGTCGGGGGAGGAGATCCCCATGGAGGCGGAAAAGGAACGCCGATGACGAAGAAGCCGTCGCTGACGGCAGAGCAGCTGGAATTCGCTACGGCTGTCAGCGAAGTCGAGCAGGCTCTGATGAACGTGGACAGATACCGGACGGCCCTCATGCAGAGTCCGGAAGAGGAACTGCTCTCGGTTGTCAACGCTCTCGGAGGCGGTTTCATAGCTCCCACTTCAGGGGGCGATCCCGTGTTGAATCCGCGTATTCTCCCGACGGGCCGCAACATGTTCGCGGTCAACGCCGAGGAGACTCCGTCGGCAGTGGCGTGGGAGAAAGGAAAGAGTCTGGCCGAAGGGACCATAGCCATGTATCGTAAGGCGCACGGCGATTCCGTGCCCCGCAAGGTCAGCTATACTCTCTGGAGCAGCGAGTTCATCGAGACCGAGGGAGCGACTATAGCCCAGGTTCTCTACATGCTCGGCGTAGAGCCTGTGCGCGATCCGTTTGGCCGCGTCACCGATCTGCGGCTCATCCCCTCGGAGGAGCTCGGCCGCCCGAGAATCGACGTCGTCGTTCAGACTTCAGGGCAGCTCCGCGATCTTGCGGCGTCGCGGCTTTTCCTCATAGGCCGCGCAGTCAGGATGGCGGCTGAGGCTAAAGATGACAGATATCCCAATTATGTGGCCGACGGTGTGGTTGCCTCGGAGAAGCATCTCGTGGCCAGAGGCGTGTCGCCCAAAGAAGCCCGTGAGCTTTCGACCTCGAGAGTCTTTGGCGGAGTCAACGGAAACTACGGCACCGGAATCCAGGGCATGGTGGAGGCCGGTGACCGCTGGGAGAACGAGAGCGAGATAGCAGCGGCCTATCTCAACAACATGGGCGCAGACTATGGCAGCGAGGAGAACTGGGAGCAGATGCGCGAGTTCGTGTTCGAGGCCGCTCTCACCAACACGGATGCCGTCGTGCAGCCGCGCCAGAGCAACACCTGGGGCGCTCTCAGCCTCGACCACGTCTATGAGTTCATGGGCGGAATGGATCTGGCCGTGCGCAATGTGACGGGCAAAGACCCCGACGCCTATCTCAGCGACTATCGCAACCGCAACAACGTCCGCATGCAGGAGGTCAAGGAGGCGATTGGCGTGGAGAGCCGCACGACGATACTCAATCCCACATATATCAGAGAGAAGATGAAGGGCGGAGGCGGCGATGCGGCCGCGATAGCCGAGGCTGTCACCAACACCTACGGCTGGAACGTGATGAAGCCCGATGCCATCGACAATGGACTCTGGAACGACATTTATGATACATACGTGGCCGACAGCCATAATCTCGGAATGAAGGATTATTTCAAGTCAAAGAATCCGGCGGCCATGCAGGAGATGACGGCCGTGATGCTCGAGAGTGCCCGCAAGGGGCTCTGGAAAGCCTCGTCCGAACAGGTGGCCGCGCTTGCCGAGCTCCACACCGAGATGGTAGATGAATTCGGCGCGGCATGCAGCGGTTTTGTCTGCGACAACGCCAAGCTCCGCGAGTTCATCGCCTCCAAAGTATCCCCTTCGGTTGCCGGAAAATACAATTCGGCGGTTGCGGAGGTCAGAGCCGAGACGGTCTCTGCCGACAATGACGGAATGGTCATGAAGCATGAGGAACTGAACGATTCCCAACGCATCACCAACCGCATAAACGGCATCATTGTGGCATGCGTTGTCGTGGCCGCGCTCGCCGGACTTGTGATTCTCATTCGTCGTCGCCGCAAAAACGGACGCTGATGGAAACGGTTGTCATAATCATCATGTGTCTGACAGGACTCGTGTTTCTTCTGAAATTGACCTGTCACGGCAACGCCGGAGTGTTCGTCCTCAGTTTTCTGGCGGCAGCGTCGGTCATACTGATGACCGATTTCGCCAGCAGTCAGTCGCGGACGCGGATAGAAGCCTGGCTCGGTCAGCCTGACATCATGCTCGACACCTCGGTGTGGCTCACACTCGATGTCGCCTTTCAGATATGGTTCTGTTTCCTCGCCGCGAAGAGACTTTCGGGACCGCTGACCAAAAAAGAGCTGATCGCTTATTACGCCGCTCTCTGGATTCCGGGACTGATGATATTCCCGGTTCTATCGGCGGCGCTGACTGAACTGATATTTAGTCTTCCCGGGGTGGATTTCAGTCTTGTGGGCTGGAGCGCAGGTCTCGGGCTGCTTGTCGCTTTGCCGGCGCTCGCCCGGGGCCTCCGTGCCCTTCTTCCGGAGACCGACCTGAGGCTCGAGGTCATGTTTCTCGTCAGTCTGATCATTCTGTTGCTCGGCATTGTGGCCACGGTCAACGGGCGCACGGCCGCCACCGGAACCAACCGGGTGGAATGGACTGCTCTTCTGGCTGTCATCTGTCTGCTGGCGGGATGTGCCGCCGCAGGTTTCATGTTGCGTAAATATAAGAGCTGATTTAAAATGTTAATTCAGAACTGACGGAAACCTTCGGCTTTATCCTTTCGGCAGGATTCCGGCCGCTTTCTTCCCTTTTTTCAATCACAATGGAACCCCATTGCTCTTTCAAAAAGGTCGAAATCATCTCGGAATCATACTCGAAATGTTAATTTGAAATAAGGTTAAATCAGTTCTATGTTGAAAAAACAAACATCCAAATAAAAATGAACGTCATATCTAATATTCTCTACTGGATTTCCACCGGTCTGCTTGTGCCGGTCATCGTTCTCCTCATCTTTTTCTTTCTCCGTTCTCTCATTCTGATCGGAGGCTTTTTCGGGCAGTATCTGCAGGAAAAAAAGCTTTCGCGCGAACTTTACGGCCGGATCTCCGGCCTGACGCCTGAGAATCTACCCGCTTTCGAGGCGGAGTTCAAACCGGCGCCGGGTTCTCTTTTTGAATCCTACGCCGGCAAGATTCTGTCAGATGGCTGCGATGGGTCGCGTGCCGAGCTGGCTTTGTCGGAATATGAACTTGCTGCCGACAAAAACATCGCGACTTCCAGGATTCTGACAAAAATGGGTCCGATCCTCGGCCTTATGGGAACGCTGATCCCTATGGGGCCGGCGCTTGTGGGGCTTTCTACCGGCGACATCGCTTCTATGGCCTATAACATGCAGGTGGCCTTCGCCACGACGGTAGTGGGGCTCGTGGTCAGCGCCATCGGTTTCCTGACCCAGCAGATCAAGGAGCGCTGGGCCGTGAAGAGCCTTTCGTTGCTGGAGTATCTGGCCGATGTTGTCAAACAGTCTGATTGCAGGAAATCATGAGACGCCGCCGTTCACTGCTTCGCCGAAGCGAGGATTCCGACCCCATGAGCGTGGTCAGCAATCTTTTCGATGTCGCCATGGTTTTCGCCGTGGCGCTGATGGTGGCGCTCGTGAGCCGCTACAACATGACAGAGATGTTCTCACAGGATGATTTCACGATGGTGAAGAATCCCGGGAAGGAAAACATGGAGATCATAACCAAAGAGGGGGAGAAGATCAACCGCTACACGCCTTCGGAAGACCGGTCTTCATCTTCCGACACCAGAGGCAAGCGCGTGGGTACCGCCTATGAGCTTGAAAACGGAGATATAATCTATGTGCCTGAGTAGTTGAATAGCTAAATTAGCTAAGTCTGCTGAATAAGCAAGCCCCGCGATTTTCATCGATCGCGGGGCTTCTTTATTCAGTGATTTAGAAAATTCCTTTGTCAGGAGAGGAACGCGAGTACAAGACCCTGCGCTGCCACCACTCGGAGGAACATGGTCAGAGGATAGACCGTAGAGTAGGCGACTGCAGGCGCGTCGCTTCCGGTCGAGCCGCCGGCGTAGGCGAGGGCCGGGGGATCGGTATAGCCGCCCGAGAAGAGACCCATGATGGAGAGGAAGTTGATCTTATAAACTCCGCGCGCAATGCAGCCCACGATAACCAGAGGAATGAAGGTTATGATGAAGCCCCAGATTACCCACCACATACCGGTTGAGTTGAACACGGTCTCGGCGAATCCCGCGCCTGAGCTGATTCCCACCGAGGCGAGGAAGAGACAGATGCCGAGCTCGCGCATGAGCAGCGATGCGGAGGAAGAAGTGTAGGTCACGAGCTTGAACTTGTAGCCGAAACGGCTCAGGAGGATCGCCACGACGAGCGGTCCGCCGGCGAGTCCGAGTTTCATGCCGAATCCAATGTTGAACGAGCCGAGAATGATACCGAACATGATTCCTACGAAGATCGTGATCAGATTCGGTTCGTTGAGGCGTTTCATCGAGTTGCCGAGACGATAGGCGAGACGGTTGATGTCGTTGATGTCGCCGACAACCGTGACGCGGTCGCCCATCTGGAGGCGAAGGCTCGGTGACGCGAGAAGATCGATGCCTGCACGGTTGACGCGGGTGCAGTTGAGCTGATAGGCCTGATGGAGGCGCAGAGAGCCGAGAGCTACGCCGTTGTACTGGGTCTTGGTGATCAGTATTCGGCGCGAAACCACTTTGCTCGGGGTGACATCTTCCCATTCCATTTCAACCTTCGGACCTACGACCGATTCGAAGCGGGGAGCGTCTTCCTGGGAAATGATGAGATAGAGCTTGTCACCGGCGTGTACCTCGGTTGCCGAGGTCGGTATCTTGATTTCGCCGTCGGAGGCCGAGAGCAGACGCGAAACGACAAAGTCACATTTGATGATGTCGTGGAGCTCGCGCATTGTCTTGCCTTCGATCAGGGGGTTTGTCACTTCGATTGTCTCCATGAACGGAGCGGCGTGGGTGTTGGCGAATTCGTCCTCGATAGCCTTGACTTCATCGTCAACCTTGACACGGAAGACGCCTTTGATGAGGAACATCGCGCCGATGATGCCGCAGACGCCGAGAGGATAGGCGGCGGCATAACCCATAGCCATTGTGTTGATGGCCTCGGGAGAGCCGGCAGTCTGCTGCGCCGCTGCAAGACCGGGGGTGTTGGTGACGGCACCCGACATGATTCCGACAAGCGCCTCCATAGGAGCGTTCTCTATGTAGAAGATGGCGATGACGATGGCGACGTTCAGAACTATCCCCAGAACCGCCAGCCCGTTGAGAAGCACTCCGCCCTTCTTGAACGACGAGAAGAAACCGGGGCCCACTTGCAGACCGATGGAGAAAATGAAGAGTATCAGACCGAACTCACGAATGAATTTAAGCACTTCGGCATTGACGATGTAGCCGAAGTGACCCATCAGAATGCCCACAAAAAGCACGAAAGTGACGCCAAGCGAAACACCTGCTACTTTCAGCTTGCCCAGATAGACACCGGCGGCGATGACGAACGAGTAAAGCACCAGTGTGCTTGCCAGCGATTCGTTGCCGGGGCCTATGAGATTGATTAGCCAGGAAAAATCCATTGAATATATAAATTATTGGTTATAATACAACTATCTAAGAATCAAAAGGATGGTGCTTTGCGCGATTTTATTCGACAAAGTTACTTAAATTTTGTGAATCGCCCATCCTTTCTCCCGCCAAAATCTTAAAAAAACGCCTAATTTTTTTCTTTTTTCCGCCCACGGGCATTAACTTTGCAGCACAAAAGCGAAATGAAGCGCGGAGTTCTTAATATAGCGACAGCCTTGGTGCTCCTCATGGCCGCATGGGGGTGCAGCTCGACGCGACATGTTCCTCAGGGAAACATGCTGCTTGACGCCGTAGATATAAACATAACCGATTCGGCCAAGGCGGAGACGGCCGAGTATTTCAACTATCTGCGCCAGACGCCCAACCACAAGGTGCTCGGTTTTGCCCGCTTTCAGCTCGGCACCTACAATCTTTCGGGCAAGGACACCACGAAATGGTACAACCGTTGGCTGCGGCGAATAGGGCAGCCTCCCGTCATATTCAGCCCGGAGCTGACAGCGGCATCGCAGCGGCAGCTGCAGCTCGCCATGATCAACAAGGGCTACATGGCGGCCACGGTGGAGGTCGATACGGTAGCCGACCGCGACCGCCGCAAAATGAAGGTCGATTACAAAATAACTCTCGGGAAACCCCATCGCATTTCATCCATTTCCTATGATATCCCCGACACTACCGTGCGCCGGCTGCTGATGGCCGATTCCGCCCAGTTTGTTCTCGGCCCGGGCCAGTTGCTCGACCGGAATATTCTCGACTCGGAGCGTTCGCTGATAGCCGGCCGTCTGCGCAACAAGGGATATTACGCCTTTACCAAAGATTACATAACGTTCATCGCGGACACGGCCGAAAATTCCTACGATGTGGATCTGACAATGGTGGTCAATCCTCCGCGTCTCGACCATCCCGTTACGGCCGACACGGACACCGCCGCCATTCCGGCTCATGAACGATATGTCATAAACCGCGTGATCTTCGTGGCCGACGGCCCGTCGGCGGCTGCCGCGCGCACAGGCGAACTCGGCCCGCAGTGTGACACGGTGAACTATCATGACATCACGGTACTGTACCCCGACGGTGACCGCTACATCAATCCATCGACACTGAGCGAGAAATGTTTCCTTTTTCCGGGCCGCGGCTACAGGGCGAGTGCGGTTGACCGCACCTACGAGGCTCTCGCCCAGCTCGGAATCCTCAAAAGCATCAACATAGAGCTGCAGCCGCTTCCTGAAATAGACGGCCGCCGACGTCTCGACGCCTATATATATCTGACCCGAAACAAGAAACAGAATGTCAGCTTCGAGCTTGAGGGCACAAATTCAGAGGGCGATCTCGGATTCGGCGTAGGGCTTAACTATCAGCACCGCAATCTCGGCAACCGCAGCAACCTGCTGACCACAAAATTCCGCGTCAACTACGAGAGCCTTTCGGGTAACCTCTCGGATCTGATTAATGACCGCTACACGGAATATGCCGGCGAGGTCGGAATCACTTTTCCCAAATTCATGTTCCCGTTCCTCTCGCGCGATTTCAAGCTCCGTCAGAAAGCCTCGACCGAGCTGGCCCTGTCGTTCAACTATCAGGAACGCCCGGAATATACCCGCATAATTGCCGGGGCGGCGTGGAAATACAAGTGGAGCACCCGCGACAATCGCGTGCGCCGCACGTTTGACCTCCTCGACGTCAATTATGTCTATCTTCCCGAAAGCACCATAGATTTCATAAACCAGATAGCTCCCGACAACCCTCTGCTGCGTTACAGCTACGAGGACCACTTCATCATGCGCACGGGCTACACCTATCACCGCACCAACCGGCGCATCCTGAATCCGACCCCGGGCCGCAACAGTTTCCAGAGGCGCGTCTATAGCCTGAGGGCATCGCTGGAGACGGCGGGCAATCTGCTCTATGCCCTTTCGTCGATCGACGGTCAGCACCGCGACGACGGAGTATATAAGGTGTTCGGAATCCAGTACGCGCAATATGCCAAGGCGGAGTTCGACTATTCCTATCTCATAAACCTCAACACGCGCCACGCGCTGGCGTTTCATGCCGGCACCGGCATTGGGGTGCCTTACGGCAATTCACGCGTACTCCCGTTCGAGAAGCGTTTCTATGCCGGAGGCGCCAACGGAGTCCGCGGCTGGAGCGTGCGCACCCTCGGCCCCGGCTCGTTTGACTCGCGCAACTCCGTGACCGATTTCATCAACCAGTGCGGCGACATACGTCTTGACCTCTCGATGGAGTATCGTGCAAAACTCTTCTGGGTTTTCGAAGGGGCAGCCTTTATCGACGCAGGCAACATCTGGACCATCCACAACTACGAAAACCAGCCCGGGGGCATGTTCCGCCTGTCAACTTTCTGGAAACAGATCGCCTGGGCCTACGGCCTCGGGCTGAGAATGGATTTCACCTATTTCATTCTTCGCTTCGATCTCGGAGTGAAGGCCTATAACCCGGCCACCAACCAGGAGCGCTGGCCGCTGATCCATCCGCGATGGAAACGCGACACGGCATTCCACTTCGCTGTCGGCTATCCTTTTTAAAATATCCTCATACACCACTGCCATGATTGTTATTTTCGACCTTGACGGGACACTTCTCAACACAATCGCCGACCTCGCGGCCGCAACCAATTACGCGCTGGAAAAGACCGGCTATCCAACCCATGCTCCGGAGGCCTACCCCTACTTCGTGGGCAACGGCGTGCGCAAACTTCTGGAGCGCGTGTTGCCCGAAGACGCGCGCACGCCTGAGACTGCCGAGATCATGATGAAGAACTTCCGGGCCTATTACGACGCGAACATGACCGAGTTCACCCGGCCCTATCCGGGCATAGAGGAACTTCTTCACAATCTGCGCGAGAACGAGATTTCCGTCGCCGTGGCCTCAAACAAATATCAGCTGGCGGTGGAGCGCCTGATCCATCATTTCTTCCCGTCGGTCGAATGGGCCGCCATAGAGGGGCAGAAGGAGGGTGTGCCCGTGAAGCCCGATCCCTCGATCGTGTTCGAGATACTTTCGAAATGCCCTACCCCGAAGCGGGAGGTACTCTATGTGGGCGATTCGGGAGTGGATATGGAGACGGCTCATCGCGCCGGCGTCACCTCGGTGGGTGTCACATGGGGCTTCCGTCCCGTCTATGAGCTGACGGAGCACTTCGCCGACCACATAGCCCACACCCCGGTCGGAATTTTCGAGCTCGCCATGGAAATGAAGCTGAACTCCTAAGGAAAATTTTGGGCTTTGGCGATATAGGCCCAATCAATGCGGTTGAGTTAAGAAACCAATGTCATATTTTCCCATCGGAACCTGAAGGGCGTGCTGTGTCCTAACCCCACATGGAGCGAAGCGGAGTGGTCGGATAGACAATGATATATAATAATTGGGTCGCGGAGGGACGATTTTGTGGTACAGTACATTGCACCGACCACTGACGCATCCCTCCGGGACGCCGAGGGTATAGGGCAGTCTTTGTCCGGTCACTCCGCTTCGCTCCATAACCGGTTAATTATTGCACGTCCTCCGGACTTGTCCATCAGGCTTTTCCCCTTAACATAACCATATTGATAGACTCGATATGTTCACATAACTGAGAAATGTCCGGATTTTAAGCTAAGTAATATCTTTCGGCTCGATGGCTATTTTGCGAAATACCCTCAGGAATGTAAAATTAAAAATAGATTATTTGGTTGCACATTGTAAAAAAAATGTGCAAATAAATTACTTAATATAACCAATTTCTGAGAAAAATTGATTATTTTTGCAGCCTGTAAAATCGGAAGCGTTTGCAGGCTTTCGGCCCGCAGACAGTTCAATGATTCTTCATGTTACTTTCCCTGACGGGCTAAGTCCTTGCCGTAAAGGAGGTTGCAGGAATGAAAGACTACGATAACAAAATTTTTTAGAGCTACATATCAATTATGAAGTTACTCCAGACGAAGCTTTCAGCTTATCAGGAACCGCAGAAGGTCAAGGCAGCGGGAGTCTATCCCTATTTCCGCGCCATAGAGAGCGAACAGGATTCCGAGGTGAGAATGAACGGCAAGAAAGTTCTCATGTTCGGTTCAAACTGCTACTCAGGTCTTGTCAATGACCCGCGCATCCATGAAGCTGCAATCGAAGCTACCCGTAAATACGGCACAGGTTGCGCCGGCTCCCCTTTCCTTAACGGCACCCTCGATCTCCACAAGAAACTCGAGGCCAGAATTGCCGAATACATGGGCAAGGAGGACGCGATGATCTATTCGACCGGTTTCGGAGTCAATCTCGGCGTTGTTTCCACCCTGACAGGCCGTGAGGACTATATCCTCTGGGACGAGCAGGACCACGCCTCGATCATCGAGGGACGACGTCTCTCTTTCTCCCAGTCGCTCAAATACAAGCACAATGACATGGCTTCGCTCGAGAAGCAGCTTCAGAAGTGCGACCCCGACAAGGTGAAACTCATCGTGACCGACAGTGTCTTCTCCATGGAGGGCGATGTGGCCAACGTCAAGAGAATAACCGAACTCGCCAAGCAGTACAATGCCGCCGTCATGGTCGATGAGGCCCACGGCGTAGGTGTCTTCGGAGAGGGCGGACGCGGTGTCTGCTTCGAGCAGGGCGTGGCCGACGATGTCGATCTGATCATGGGAACATTCTCCAAGTCGCTCGCATCGCTCGGCGGATTCATCGCCACCGACAAGACCATCACCAACTTCCTGCGCCACCACTCGCGCTCCTATATCTTCACCGCCAGCATCACTCCGGCCTCGACAGCCGCTGCGCTGAAGGCAATCGATATTCTCGAGCAGGAACCCGAACATCAGCAGGCGCTCTGGGATGTCACCAACTTCGCCCTCGACGGCTTCCGCCGGATGGGTGTGGAGATCGGCAACACCTCGACTCCTATCATCCCGCTCTTCATCCGCGACAACTACAAGACATTTGCCGTGACCCACGACCTGCTCGAGGAGGGCATCTTCGTGAACCCGGTTGTTTCGCCCGCAGTAGCCCCGCAGGACACCCTGATCCGCTTCAGCCTCATGGCCACCCACACCCGCGAACAGGTTGCCTACGCTCTCGAAAAAATAGAAAAAGTATTCAAGAAATACGGTATCATCTGACACTTAGTAACTCATCGCATATAAGGACCGGATAGCTTTTAGCTTTCCGGTTTTTGTTTTTTGTGTAATAAGTGGAGAGGGGGAGCGACAAAGAAAAAAACTGAGTCGCGGAGGGACGATTCTGTGGTACAGGACATTGCCTCTACCACTGAGGCATCCCTCCGGGACGCCGAGAGTAGAGGGCCATATTTGTCCGTGCACTCCGCTGCGCTCCATACCCGGTTACGGCATTGTGCGTCCTTCGGACTTGTCCATCAGGACTTTTATCTAAACTCAACCGCTCTGTTGGGACAAATGAACTGATTGCGGAGAAGGGAGTCAGTAGAGGGTGATGAGGAGGAGGCCGGTGGCGATGGCGACGGCGGTGGCGACGAGGCCGGGCATCATGAAGGAGTGGTTGAGGATCCAGCGGCCTATGCGCGTGGTGCCGGTGGTGTCGAAATTAATCGCGGCCACGATCGTGGGATAGTTCGGGATGACGAAATAGCCGTTGACGGCCGGAAAGAGGGCTATGAGCATCATTGGGCTGATTCCGAGGGCGATTCCGAGGGGCATGATGGCGCGCACGGTGGCTGCCTGGCTGTAGAGCAGAATCGACATGATGAAGAGCGCGAGGGCGAAGAGCCAGGGCATCTCGGTGACGATACCCTTTATCGATCCGGTCAGCTCGGCGATATTGCCGTTGATGAAGGTGTCGCCCATCCAGGCTATACCGAAGATGGCTATGACGGCCTGCATGCCGGCGATAAACACGCTTCCGCGCGTGGGCGCTATGCCGTCGGTTCGTGTCAGCAGGAGAATTATGGCACAGGTCGTGAGCATGATGATCTCTATGAGCGCGGGCATGTTGATCGGCGTTCCTTCAAACGCCGGGCGCAGCGAGGGGACCGAACCGAAAACTACTATTGCGGCGGTGGCAATCAGGAAGAGGATGACGGAGAGGCGCGCTTTGGCTATGCTTTTGATTTTGTTGAACTGCAGGCTGTTTTCCTTGATGAGCCCTTCCTTGACACGGCGCTGATATTCGGGATCGTCAGTGAGCTCCTTGCCGACGCGCTTCGAGAGCAGCGCACCGGCGAGAACGCCGACGAGGGTTGCCGGAATGGAAATTTTTAGTATGTCGAAGAGCGTTATGTCGAATCCGGCAAGCATCCCGAGCAGCGCCACGGTGGCTGCAGAGATCGGGCTGGCGGTAATGGCCTGCTGCGAGGCGATGACGGCTATACCGAGGGGCCGCTCGGGGCGGACTTTGGTCTCGCGGGCAACCTCAGAGATGACGGGCATCACGGAGTAGGCGACATGTCCCGTTCCGGCAAGGAAAGTGAAAGCGTAGGTGACCAGCGGGCTGACGATGGTTATCTGCGACGGATTTTTCCGCAGGAGCTTTTCGGCGAGCCTGACGAGATAATCCAGACCTCCGGCCGCCTGCATGGCCGAAGCGGCCGAGATGACCGCGGCGATCATGAGCATGACGTCGATCGGAGGCGACGTGGGTTCGAGTCCGAAGAAAAACACCAGGACGGCCATGCCGACACCTCCCATCACCCCGAGCCCGATTCCCCCGAGGCGTGCGCCGACAACAATCGCGGCAAGAACAAACAGTAGCTGTATTAACATTAGATTTCTTTTAGCATAAATAACATGCGGTCTGACAAAAATACAACAAACTTTTGAAAAAAGTTTTGTAATTTTGTAATCCTATACCATAAAAATACAAAATTCATAGATTAATGGAAACAAACTGTAAACCCGGATTCCGCGTTGAGTCCGACCTTATCGGCCCGCGTGAGATTCCCGACAATCTGCTCTACGGAGTGCAGACTTTGCGCGGAATCGAAAATTTCGAGATCAGCCATCTGCATCTCGACCAATATCCAGAGTTCATTAAAGGCCTTGCCATAACCAAGATGGGTGCCGCACGCGCCAACTACAGTCTCGGACTTCTGACAAAAGAGCAGGCCGAGGCCATCGAACAGGCATGTCAGGAAATCATCGATGGCAAATATCACGATCAGTTCCCGGTTGATATGATTCAGGGAGGCGCCGGAACCACCACCAACATGAACGCCAACGAGGTGATAGCTAACCGCGCCCTCGAAATCATGGGTCACAAACACGGCGAATATAAATACTGTTCGCCCAACGACCACGTGAACCGTTCGCAATCGACCAACGACGCCTATCCCACGGCAATACATATCGGAATGTATTTCGCCCATCTGCGTTTCCTGCGCCATTTCGAGACTCTTATCAGCTCGTTCGAGAAAAAAGCCGAGGAGTTCAAGGACATTGTGAAGATGGGTCGCACACAGCTCGAGGACGCCGTGCCGATGACGCTCGGCCAGACTTTCGGAGGCTTCGCTGCAATTCTCCGCGACGAGATAAAGCACCTCAACGAAGCGGCAGAGGATTTTCTGACCATCAGCATGGGCGCTACGGCCATAGGCACAGGCATCTGCGCCGAACCGGGATATGCCGAGAAATGCGTGGCCGCTCTCTCTGAGATCACCGGATGGAACATGAAACTTGCCGGCCATCTGGTAGGCGCCACCTCCGACACCTCATGCCTCGTGGGCTATGCTTCGGCTCTCAAGCGCGTCGGGGTCAAGATGAACAAGATCTGCAATGACCTGCGTCTGCTTGCAAGCGGTCCGCGTTGCGGTCTCGGCGAAATCAATCTGCCGGCAATGCAGCCCGGCTCCTCCATCATGCCCGGCAAGGTCAACCCCGTCATTCCCGAGGTCATGACCCAGGTTTGCTTCAAGGTCATTGGCAACGAGCTTTGCGTGACCATGGCCGGCGAGGCAGCCCAGATGGAGCTGAACGCCATGGAACCCGTCATGGCACAGTGTGATTTCGAGTCGGTCGATCTTATGGTCAACGGTTTCGACACTCTGCGCACCCGCTGTGTCGATGGTATCACCGCCAATCCCGAGCGTTGCCGCAACTATGTTCACGACAGCATAGGAGTCGTTACCGCGCTTAACCCCATCATCGGTTACAAGAACTCTACCCGCATAGCCAAAGAAGCGCTCGAGACGGGCCGCAGCGTCTATGACCTCGTGCTCGAACACGGAATCCTTTCGAAGGAAGAGCTTGACACCATTCTCGCTCCGGAAAACATGATCCGCCCCGTGAAGCTCGACATCACCCCGCGCCCCTACGCCGACCACTGATTCCTTATTGGTTTAATTATTAGGCTGATAAGTCCAATCGATACGGTTGAGTTAAGGACAACAGGCTTTATTGATGAGCCCTTCAGGGCGCACCGTGTTTTAACCGGTTATGGAGCGTAGCGGAGTGACCGGAAAGAGTCTGCACCAAGTCTCGGCGTCCCGGAGGGATGCCTCAGTGGTTGAGGTAATGTCCTGTACCACAGAATCGTCCCTCCGCGACTCAATTATTATCTATCATGCCTATCCGACCACTCCGCTTCGCTCCATGGCCGGTTACTTTCAGCACGCCCTGACGGGCTCCGATGGGAAAACATAACATAGGTTTCTTTGACTCAACCGCATTGATCAGTCCAATCAGTATAATCTTGAGAATAATCACTGTCCGGAAACTTTGCTTGTTTAGAGGTTTTCGGACAGTTCATTTACCCTTATTTCGGGTGATGTTGAGGCTGCGGAAGAAATTCATTGCAGCAATCTGTTGATCGTGACCAGTTCCATGGAAGAAGAAGTAGTATATAAGAATCGGAGCCTAAATATCGTCCCGATAATTAAGAGGTTGTTTAATAACAAATGTGAAGCCGGAGTGGATGGATTTTTGAGCTAACCTGTTCATAATCTGAAGGAGCAGTGCTGTGGCACTGTGACTGAAGATTAGGGACAGGGGAGCCAAAAAGGCATCCATGCGACTTATGGTAACACAATTTTTCTTTTTTATACATTTAAATTTCGGTTTTGCGGTTGTTTAAAATGCTTCTTCGCATCCATTCTCCCGGGCGTCTTTCGTGCTGAATTTCAGTCATAATGCTACAGCATTACTCCTTCAATTCATTCCGAAATCCACCTCCGGAGAATGGACTCCGGCTTTCACATTTGTTTTTAAACAACCTCTAAATTCTAAGGATCACTGATTTACAGGAAATAGAAACGGCTGAGCCATCTGGCTCAGCCGTTTCAGTGTCTCTTACAGAGGTAGGGGGATCAGTCGGCGAGGACGGAGAATTCGGCGCCGGAGGCGAAGTCGGCTCCGTTCTGGCTCGAGAGACCGGTGAAGCGGAGATAGCGTGCTTTTACCGGAGTCTTGAAGAGGACGCGTTTCTCCTTCTTGTCGCGGGCAAATGTGCCGTTGTCGGCCGGAGTCCAGTTCTTGCCGTCGATGCTTGTCTCGGCTTTCCAGTCCTTGATGTCGCCGTTGTCGCCATCCTGACGGGGAAGATAAGTGAAGCCTTTGATGGTCTTCATCTCTCCGCAGTCGAAGTCAACCCAGTGGGGATATAGGGCTACGGTCACGCCGTAGGTGGTGTGCCAGTTTGTTGTCGGGTCGCCATCGACGAGACGCGAGGCTTCCTCTCCGGGCTCCTGGCTGGAGGCGAAGATGACCTCTACGGGCAGATTCTCAATGCGGGGATATTCCACGGTTGTTGTCAGTTCGGGAGTAGCGGCGTCCCACACTTCGATCGTGCCGCCGTCACGCATGTTGACGGGAGCGGTATAGGCCACGGCTTTCTGTTTCTTCGCGGCTTTTTTGCCCGGCTGAACCATGCGGTACATTATCTTGGCGTCGGGATTGGAGGAAGTTACGGTGACTTCACCCGTGCGGCTGCGCGTAAGGCTCAGCGGACGCACGCCTGAAGCCGAAACGGACGCTTCTTTCTGCAGATTGTCGCCGGCGGCTACAGGACGCATGATGAATCCGAAGGTATGAGCGTTGCCGAGCACGCGGTCGGGACGGAGCGGACCACCCTGGCCGCAGCTTGCGCCGCCGAGACCGAGAACTTTCGTGTCAAGATGCAGAACGGTGCGGTCGCTCTTCGGGAGTTCGTAGGGGTGGGCGGCCATGGTCATTTCCATGTCGGTCCAGGGGAGAGCGGAGGCCGACATGGTGCCTTCGGTCGGGATGAAGAGGAGGCCGTTGCCTGTTGCGTCGGTCACGGCGTTCCAGCGTATCTCTTCGCGGTTGCCCATGCTCTGGGGCTTGGGGAAGTTCACGAACTGGTCGGCCACTTTCGATTTATAGACGCCTATGTTCTGGGCGGTCTTGCGGTCGTTGAAGTTGTTGACGGGGCCGCGGCCGTAGTATGTATAGCTGTCAAGATTGCCCGGCAGACGCATTTCATAGCCGAGACGCGGCAGGATAAGCGAAGGATTGTTGGAGTTGATGGCTGCCTCGAGCTCGATGGAGCCGTCGGGATAGACGGTCCAGATCTGGTTGGTGGTGAACTTGAAGTCGTCGGGACCGAAGGCGCGGCCGTCGGTGATTGTCCATTTGCCCCGGGGACGACCGGAGATAGTGGAGGTGCATGGAGCCTGTGACTCGACGGTGTACTGGAGGACAACAGCTCCGTCAGCACGAGTGAAGGCCGAACGGTCTATGACTTTGTGGCGCAGGTTGTGGAGGCCGTTTGCATACCATGACTGCCATACCCACACGTCGTTATCGACCGGAGCACGGTAGGCGTTGAGCGCAGGACCGTTGCCCGGAGTGATGTATTGCTTGCCGCTGTAGGAGAGCGAGCTGATTGTTCCGGTGGCATTGTCGAAGGAAACTTCCCAGCCGTTGCCCTTGACAACGTCAGTCTCCTTGCCTTTCTCAAGGACAGGCTTGTGGACGGAAGCTGCTGTGGCAGCTATGGCCGGAGCGAGGGCTGCGGATCTGACGGGGAGCTGCTCCTCCATCTGGACGTAGCCGGCCTTGGCCCAGGGCTTGTCATTGTTCAGAACGAACTGCACTGTCACGAAATATTCGCCAAGAGAATCGAGCGAAGCATAGTCGTAGGGGATTGTCCAGTTCTGCGACTCGCGGGGACCAACTGCCATGCGGGGACGGTTGACGTCGTTGCCTTTGGCTACTTCCACGCCGTTGCGGGTGAGGCTCCAGCGGATGTCATAGTCGCCGAGATCGGTGAAGTAGTTTTTGTTGAACACTTCGATCTGGCCTTTGGTCATGTCAACGGGCTTTATGCCGACATTCTGATGCACTTTCTTTACTTCGGCATACTGAGGCTTCGGAGTGAAGTCCGGGAAAAGGATTCCGTTCATGCAGAACATGCCGTCGTTGGGGGTGTCGCCGAAGTCGCCTCCGTAGCCCATGTAGCGTGTTCCGTCGGGGGTGTGGTTCCAGAGAGCCTGATCGACCCAGTCCCAGATGGCGCCGCCGCAGAAGAAGTTGGTCGATTCCATGGCGTTCCAGTAGTCCACGAAGTTTCCGAGGGCGTTGCCCATAGAGTGGGCGTATTCGCTGATGTGGAAGGGATATTTGATATCCATCTTGCCTTTAACTGCATCCTGTACCCAGGGAATCGAGGGATACTGGTTTGAGCCCATATCGACGATTCCGTTGTTGCGTTCATACTGCACGGGGCGTGTGGTGTCGAAAGCCTTGATGGCGTTGTAGGCATCGACGAAGTTCTGGCCCGGTCCGGCTTCGTTTCCAAGACTCCAGATGACGATGGACGGATGGTTGACATGGGCGCGGACCATCTCCATGTTGCGGGCCACGTGGGCGTTTTTCCATTCTTTGGGGTGGGAGAGCGAGGCTTTGCCATAGTAGTATTCGTGGCTCTCGATGTTGGCCTCGTCCTCGAGATATATGCCGTATTTGTCGCAGACCATGTACCAGTAGGGATCGTCGTTGTAATGGCAGTTGCGGACATGGTTGATGTTGGCCTGCTTCATGAGCATGGCCTCGCGTTCCATCTGCTCGTGGCTGACGGTATGGCCCGTTGCGAGATTGTTTTCGTGGCGGTTGACTCCCTTGAGCTTGACGGGGCGGTTGTTGACATAGAAGTAGCGGCCGGCCAGTCCGAACTCATCCTTGTCGGCGGGAGTGTCGCGGATTTCCACATGGCGCACTCCGAAATATGTGCTGACAGTTTCGATAGCCTTTCCTTTCTTGTCGAGCAGACTTGCCACGAGCACGTAGCGGTTTGGGGTCTCGGCGTTCCAGAGGCGAGCCTGCGGAATGACGAATTCGGTCACCACTCCGGTCTCGGCGCCTGCGTTGAGGCTGAAACTGTTGGTGGAGACGGGTTCTATGGCAGCGGCTTCGGTGTCGTCGCTGTAAAGCTTGACGGGGAACACCTCATATTTCAGTGTCATGTCTTTTGAAGCCTTCTTGCTCAGGTTGCGGACTTCGGCATTGACGGTTACTGTTCCGGTGACACTGCCGAGCGGATTGGCGTCGGCCGGAATGGTCGTGCGCACAGCGAGGTCGCTGACCTGTACCTGCGGGGTAGAGGTCAGATATGTGCTGCGGAAAATGCCGGGCAGACGGAACATGTCCTGACTTTCGAGGAAAGATCCGTCGCTGTAGCGATAGACCTCGACGGCAACCACGTTCGGGCCTTTGGGGTCGAGCTTGTCGGTTATGTTGAACGAGGCGGTGTTTCGCGAGTTTTTGCTGAATCCCACGTATTTACCGTTGATCCACAGATAGAAGAACGAATCGACGCCGTCGAAATTAATATAGATTTCACGTCCCTTCCAGTCGGCGGGAACCTGGAAAGTGCGGCGGTAGTCGCCGACTTCGTTTCGGTCGTTGTAGGTGGTCCAGTTTTCGGGAGGAGTGCGCATCACTCCGCCGCGCCAGTCATCGACAGCGACTTTGTGCATGAAAGGCACGGGCTGATTGACATAGATCGGCTTTCCGTATTTCTGCGAACCGTCTTTGCCGAGGCCCTGCACGTTCCAGCATCCGGGGACTTTTATGTCGTCCCATCCGGAAACGTCGAACGAGGGGAGGAAAAAGTCAACGGGGCGTTTGTCGGGATGATTTACCCAATGGAATTTCCAGGTGCCGTCGAGGCTCATGTAGTAGCGGGAATGCTCCGGAAGAACCTTTTTGGCGTTGTCAACAGACGCGAAGGAGAAGTAATAGGCCCGCGGCTGTTCCTTGTTGTAACTGAGATTCTCGCAGTTTTCCCACTCGGTTCCGTCAGGCGCGGTGGACTTTCCGTAGTTGAAACCTGCAAGCGGCGGCAATGCGTTCAGCGTCGCCGCGGAAGCCATGAGCAGAGCTATGGCCGAGAAGTGTTTCTTCATTGGCTTATATGATTTTATTTGTGATTTCAGATTCGTAAACAAAGATAGTAATTATTTCCGAGAATCAGAAAGAAAACCCGGCAATGCCTGAAAAAGGCGTTGCCGGGCAGGTGATATCTGTGGGTCGTGGGGGTCAGGGGAGAGCGTCGAGGCTACGCAGCTCGGCATTGTTCTCGGCGCGGATAGCGGAGATGATGTCGTTCATGCGTTTCACGACGTCGGGATGCTCTGCCGCAACGTTCTTGCGTTCCTTCAGGTCTGCGACATTGTAGAGCTGGGGCGTCTCGTTGAGACCGGTCTCTATTTCCGTTCCCCAGGGCACGATTGCCGGCCCCTTCACGGGATAGATGTATTTCCAGTCGGGAGTGCGCAGGGCCAGAGTGTTGAAAGCTTCCTCGAGAACCCAGGGACGCGACTGGGTGTCGGCGCCAATGAGGGCCTTGTAGCGGGGATAGCTGTCAGGAGCCGCGCCGGCGGGGATTCTGACTCCGAGAAGCTCGGCGAAAGAAGCGAGGATGTCGATGTGGGAGAAAAGAGCCTTGTCAAGCTGCCCTTTTTTCGTCTTGCCGGGATAGCGGACGATAAAGGGAACACGTGTGCCTCCTTCGAAGGCGCTGTACTTGCCTCCGCGAAGACCTCCCGTGGGCGAGTGGCCGTTCAGAAGCTCTTCGGCGCGGTCGTCATATCCGTCGTCAACAACCGGCCCGTTGTCGCTTGTCAGGACGATAAGCGTGTTGTCGGCAATGCCAAGCCGTTCGAGCTCCGCGACAAGCGCGCCGACCGTCCAGTCGAACTGGGCAATCGCGTCGCCGCGCACTCCCATGTTTGTGGCGCCGCGGAAGCGCTGATGGGGGAAGCGCGGGACATGCACGTCGTTCGTGCAGAAATACATGAAGAACGGCTCGTCGGCATGCCGGCGTATGAAGCCGATGGCGTGCGATGCTATGGAGTCGGCGATGTTTTCGTCTTTCCAGAGAGCTTTGCCGCCTCCTTTCATGTAGCCAATGCGTGATATGCCGTTGACGATGGCCATGTCGTGACCATGGCTCGGTTTCTGGTTGTAGAGCAGTTCGGGGTTGTCCTTTCCGGTAGGTTCGCCCGGGAAATTCTTCTGATAATCGACGAAGATCGGTGCCGAAGGATCATAATTGGCCACCTGGCCGTTTTCGATGAACACGCAAGGCACGCGGTCGGCCGTCGCCGCCATGATATACGAATAGTCGAAGCCGAGGTCACCGAGAGCTGCCGGCAGGGGCGCGTTCCAGTCCTGCTGCCCGGTCTTGTCGCCGAGCCCGAGGTGCCATTTGCCAATGGCGGCTGTGGCGTATCCGGCGCTTTTGAACACGTCGGCCATAGTGAACTGTTCGGGCCGGATGATCATGCCGGCGTTCCCTGCAGCTACGCCTGTGCCCGGTTTGCGCCAGGCATACTGGCCCGTCAGCAGGGAGTAGCGCGAGGGCGTGCTTGTGGCGGCTGTGGCGTGACAGTTGGTGAAGCGTACTCCTGACGAGGCAAGAGCATCGACATTAGGCGTCCTGACGTTTTTGGCGCCATAGCAGGCGAGATCGCCATATCCGAGGTCGTCTGCAAGAATGACTATGACATTCGGGCGCGCTTTCTGCTGCGCTGTCTGGGCGTAAGCGCCGGCGCATGTCATGGCGCCGGCCGCTCCGAATGTCAGGCTTTTGATGATTTGTCGGTTCATGGTGGATGATCGGAAAAATGAATTGGTTACAGCTCAATAGGCGAACATGGGATAAGCTTCCATCGTGGCGTTGACCTTGGCTCGTACCGCTTCGATGACTTTGGGGTCTTCGGGAGAGGAGAGCACGGTGTCGATCATATCCACGATCTCCTCCATGAGGTCTTCCTTGGCGCCGCGGGTGGTGATGGCAGGAGTTCCGAGACGGATACCGGAGGTCTGGAACGGAGAGCGGCTGTCAAAGGGAACCATGTTCTTGTTGGCGGTTATGTCGGCCTCGACGAGTACCCGTTCCGCAACCTTACCGGTGAGTTCGGGGAATTTGGTGCGGAGATCCACGAGCAGACAGTGGTTGTCGGTTCCGTCGGAGATTATCTTGTAGCCGCGCTCGATCATGGCTTTAGCCATGACGGCTGCGTTTTTGCGCACCTGGATCTGATAGTCGCGGAACTGAGGCTGAAGCGCTTCATGGAAAGCGACGGCCTTCGCGGCGATGATATGTTCGAGCGGGCCGCCCTGAACGCCGGGGAACACTGCCGAATTGAGCAGCGAGGACATCATGCGCACTTCGCCTTTGGGTGTCTTCTTGCCGAAAGGATTGGGGAAGTCTTTGCCCATCAGGATGATTCCTCCGCGGGGGCCGCGCAGAGTCTTGTGGGTGGTGGAGGTCACGATGTGGGCATATTTCACAGGGTTGTCAAGAAGTCCGGCTGCAATAAGACCGGCCGGGTGTGCCATGTCAACCATGAATATCGCTCCGATCTCATCGGCCAGACGGCGCATGCGGGCATAGTCCCAGTCACGAGAGTAAGCGCTGGCGCCGCCGATTATGAGGCGTGGACGTTCGCGGCGCGCCACTTCTTCCATCTGTTCGTAGTCGATACGGCCTGTTTCGGCATCGACGTTGTATTCGAGCGCATTGAACACGATTCCCGAGAAATTCACGGGGCTTCCGTGGGTGAGATGGCCTCCGTGGGCCAGATTGAGACCGAGGAATTTGTCGCCCGGATTCAGGCATGCCATGAAGACCGACATGTTGGCCTGTGCGCCCGAGTGGGGCTGCACGTTGGCATATTCGGCTCCGAAGAGCTTGCAGACACGGTCGATTGCGAGCTGCTCTACTTCATCAACAACCTGGCAGCCGCCATAGTAGCGGTGGGCCGGATAACCTTCGGCATATTTGTTAGTCAGGCAAGAACCCATTGCGTGCATGACGTCGGGGCTTACGAAGTTTTCGGAAGCGATGAGTTCTATTCCTTTTTTCTGACGCTGATACTCTTTTTCTATGAGCTGGAAAATCTGTTCGTCGTGTTGCATAATCGTTAGTTGTCTGTTTAGGACGTTTTGGACTTGTGATAGTTATCTGATAGGTTTTTATTTCTTTTTCTTTTTCATGACCGAGAAGCCGAAGCGTCCGATCTGCTCGCCCTGCCTGAAGTAATGGCCGTGGCTGTAGTTGACCAGCCCGGCCTCTTCCAGCCGGAACACTCCGGTCTGCTGATCGATGAGGCTTTCATCGGCGCGGACGCAGAGGACATCGGCGAGAAACATGTCGTGGCTTCCGAGCGGGATTATCTGCTTGACGCGACACTCGATGCTGACGGGCGACTCGGCCACGGAAGGACATCTGACCATCAGCCCCGTCTCGCGGGTGAGGCCGGTTTCGGCCCATTTGTCGTAATCGCGGCCGGAGCGCACTCCGCACCAGTCGGTGGCCCTCGTCATCGATTCGGTCGTCAGATTGATAGTGAACTCCATGTTGCGCCGGATGAGGCCGTAGGAGTAGCGCTCGGGACGCACCGAGATATAACACATGGCCGGATCGGTGCAAACCGTTCCTGTCCATGCCACAGTCAGCAGGTTGTTCGTTTCATCGTCGCCGCAGCTGACCAGCACCGCCGGCAGCGGATAGATCATTGTCCCGGCTTTCCATTGCTGTTTCATGCGATATCCGTTGCTTCAGTTCAGTCGATCTGGGCGTCGCCGGCTTTCACGGTGTGGCCGCAGTAGTGGCAGCGTATTGTCACGTCCTCGCGGTCGATCACGGAGAAGCGGGTGCGCATAGGCTCGTTGTTGGTGATACATTTCGGATTGCCGCAGCGCACAATGCCCACAATCTCGTCGGGGAGCGATACCAGGCGCTTTTCAGCCACCTCGTAGTCGCGGATTATGTTGATCTTGGCGTTCGGGGCGATCAGAGCTATGCGGTTGAGGACATCTTCGGGAAATTCGACATCTGCCACCTTGATGATGCCTTTGGTTCCGAGGCGGTGGGAGAAAAGGTTGTTTCCGATGGTGACATGGTTCTTCATCTTCTCGATTCCGAGAATGCGTACGGCTTTGAAAAGTGCGTCGCAGGGTACGCGGTCAATGACAGTGCCGGCGCGAAGGGCGGCTACTGCGAGTTCTTTCTTGTTTTGGGTCATGATCGGGCCTCCTTGTAAATATCGATTCCTAATGCCTTGCATATAATAGCCTGACGGGCGAAAAGTCCGTTGCGCGCCTGGTCGAAATAGTAGGCTTTCGGATTGTCATCGACATCCTGGTCTATTTCGTTGACGCGGGGCAGCGGATGGAGCACTCGCAGGTTGGGTTTGGTCTCGGCGAGCATGTCGTTGCGCAGAGTGTAGAGGTTCTTGACGCGTTCATATTCCATGATGTCGGAGAAGCGCTCGCGCTGCACGCGGGTCATGTAGAGAATGTCGGTGTCCGCTATTGAGTCAGCGTCAAACTCCGTGGTTTCGGTATATCTGATTCCGTTTGCATCGCAGAAATCCCGGTATTCCTTCGGCATGCGAAGCTCTTCGCATGCTATGAATCGGAACGTCGGGTTGAAATAGCGCAAAGCCATCAGCAGGGAGTGGACAGTGCGGCCGTATTTCAGGTCGCCTACCATTGTAATTGTCAGATTCTCGAGCGTCCCCTGGGTCTTGTAGATGGAGTAGAGGTCGAGCATTGTCTGCGAGGGATGCTGGTTGGCTCCGTCGCCGGCGTTTATGATCGGGGTGTCGGTCACCTCGGTGGCGTAACGGGCCGCGCCTTCGAGATAGTGGCGCATGATGATGAGATCAACGTAGTTGCTCACCATCTTGATCGTGTCCTTGAGAGTCTCACCCTTCGATGAGCTTGTGGTGGAGGCATCGGAGAAGCCGATTATACGGCCGCCCAGACGGTTGACGGCGGTCTCGAAGCTGAGGCGTGTACGTGTGGAGGGCTCAAAAAAAAGAGTCGCCACAACCTTGCCGTCGAGGACTTTATGGTTGGGGTGCTCTTCAAAGAACCGCGCGCGTTCAATGAGGTCGATAATCTCCTCCCGGGAGATGTCGTCGATTGAAACGAGGCTGTTGGGATTCATGATGTATGCCTTGAAAGTGCGTGATAATTTATTGTGAGTACAAAGTTACGGCTTTTCTTTCAAAAAACACAATTATTATACGATTCTTCGGTTCGACCTGTCTGACCAGGTCCGACTAAGTCCGACTAAGTCTGACAAGTCTGACGGGTCCGACCGGGTCCGACATTCGATAAAGTTTGAGTAAAATAATCCAGGGCTGGCGCATGAGATTTAACTTTCCTTAAAAACCTTGAGTAAATAGTCAAT